>JAAUYB010145546.1_pt1 | contig 40174 bp, 32 predicted proteins | sample 7278071 | NCBI WGS metagenome assembly JAAUYB01 (sample SAMN14350121, study PRJNA611818) | marine sediment metagenome | isolation source: surface marine sediment (1.8m) | place: French Polynesia: Moorea | collected 2018-08 | reverse complement strand
GGTTCCAGCCCGGGGATCCGCGCGGCAGCAGACCGGCGGCGCGTTTGGCATGAACCCCGGCGGTCTTGAGGTTGCCGAGGATGGCATAGCGCTCGGCGGTGGCAAGCGACGCCATGCCGTTGTTGCCGGTCTTGGCGTAGGCCACGGCGAGGTCGCGCATCATTCGGGGGTCCTGGGCATCGCGAGCGCGGGCGCGCTCTAGCACGCTGCGCGCGCGGCGATAGCCGTCGGGCGTCTTCAGCGCCAGCAGCGCGCGGCCGTAGCCGGCCAGGATCAGCGCGTTGTTCGGGGCGGCGTTCACCGCGGCGCCATAGGCATTGACGGCGCCGCCGATCTGACCGGATTCGAGCAGGATCTGGCCCTTGAGTTCCAGGACGTAGGGGTCGCCCGGGCGCTGCCCGGAAAGCCGGTTGATCTCGGGGATGGCCCGTTTGGCATCCGGAATGCGGTGATAGGCGATGGCGCGGCGCATGAGCGCGATGTCGGAGGTGTCGGTCTTGCCGACCCGGCGCAGGGTCCAGCTGGGCGCGCGCAGGAAGGCGCCGAGCTTGCCCTTGGCGCGCTGAAACCAGTAGTCGGCCGCCGGGTCGTCCTTGGCCCGGCCCTTGTAGGCCGCGACATAGCCCTTGACCGCGCGGATCCGGTCGCGGGTCAGCGGGTGGGTACGGACATAGGGGTCCTGGCGGCCGACCGAGAGCAGTTCCTGGCCGCGGAAGATATCCAAGACATCCGACATCGCGGTGGGGTCGATACCGCGCATCGCCATGTAGCGCAGGGCGGATTGGTCGGCCGAGGCCTCTTCGGCGCGGGTATGGGCGAAAAACAGCCGCTGCGCGCTGCTCGAGGTGCCGAGCGCGATGCCCGCCGCCGCCTGCGCGCTGCCCGAGGCGGCCCCGGCGGCGAGCGAGGCGAGCAGGCCGAAGGTCGCCGCAGTGGAGGCGGCGCGGCGGTTGGCAAGCCGCCGGGTGATGTGGCCGTTGGCGATATGCGCGGCCTCATGCGCGATCACCGCCTGCAGCTCCTCGGCGCGCTTCATCCGCAGGATTAGGCCGGAATGGATCAGGATGTGGCGGCTGTCGACGATGAAGGCGTTGAGCTTGTCGTCGCGCACGATCAGGATGCGGATGTTGCCGGGGCTGAGGCCGGCGGCGGTCAGGACCGGCGCCGCGAGCTTGCGCAGGCTGTGCTCGATATCGGGGTCGCGGATCAGGCTGATCGCATGGGCGGGCAGGGCGAGGCACAGCATGATCAGCGCAGCCAGGGCCGCGCGCGCGCCGCTTGCCAGATTGCCCGCCATTGACTGTCTGCCTCTCCGGGTGCAGGTCCTGCCGGGGGACCCCTGGAGCGGACCATAGAGAGGAAGCCATGCGGAACTCAAGGCGCAGCGCGGTCGATCCCTTCATTGTGATGGACGTGATGGAGGCGGCGCGGAAGGCAGAGGCGGCAGGCGCCCGGGTGATCCACATGGAGGTGGGCCAGCCCGGCACCCCGGCGCCGGCGGGAGCGCGCGCGGCGGTGGCGCATGCGATGGAGGAACACGCCATGGGCTATACCGTGGCCCTGGGTCTGCCCGCACTTCGAGAACGCATCGCAAGGCTCTATAAAGATTGGTACAATGTCGATCTGGACCCGCACAGGGTGATCGTGACGGCAGGGTCCTCGGGGGCGTTCCTTCTGGCCTTCACGGCGCTTTTCGACACCGGCGACCGGGTCGGGATCGGCGCGCCGGGCTATCCGTCCTACCGGCAGATCCTGAGCGCCCTGGGGCTTGAGCCTGTGATCGTCGACGCCGCGGCGGAAAACCGCCTGCAGCCGGTGCCCGGCGACCTGCCGGCGGGGCTGGCGGGGCTGATGGTGGCAAGCCCGGCGAACCCGACCGGAACGATGCTCGACCGCGACGCCCTGGGCGCGCTGATCGGCGCGGCGGAGGCGGCGGGCACGGCCTTCATCTCGGACGAGATCTACCACGGCATCGAATACGAGCGGAAAGCGGTCTCGGCGCTGGAGATCAGCGACGACGTCTACGTGATCAACTCGTTCTCCAAGTATTTCTCGATGACCGGCTGGCGCATCGGCTGGATGGTGGTTCCAGCGGATCATGTCCGGGTGGTGGAGCGGCTGGCGCAGAACATGTTCATCTGCGCCCCGCATGTCAGCCAGATCGCGGCCCTGGCGGCGCTGGACTGCAAGGCCGAGCTGCAGTCCAACCTCGCCGTCTATGCCGAAAACCGGCGGCTGATGCTGGAGGGGCTGCCGGCGGCGGGGTTCGGCAACATCGCGCCGCCCGACGGCGCGTTCTATGTCTATGCCGATGTGGGCGATGTGACCGGCGACAGCCGGGCCTTCGCCGCCGAGATTCTGGACGAGGCCGGGGTGGCGGTGACCCCGGGCCTCGACTTCGACGCGGCCCGCGGCGCGCGCACGCTTCGGTTCTCCTACGCGCGGTCGACCGAAGATATTCGCGAAGGGCTGGCGCGGCTGCGCGATTTCATGAGCCGGCGGTGATCCGATTGTGTGGGCTACGCCCACGCTGGTTCGTTTGGCGCGCTTTGCGCGCCGTGTAGGGTTCCGGCTCACCAAAGCAAAGCCTGCTTTGCCTCTGACCCGCCGACGCCTGAGCCCTGCCTGACAGGCCCAATCGCTCGGATCAAGGACAATGGCCGTCTCCCCGCTGCGCGGGGCCCCTCGGCAATTCTCCTTGATCCGACCGCCAGGCCCCGTCCGTCCGGCCCCAGGCGACGGCGGCTCCGAAGCAAAGCTGTTGGGGATTGCGGCCTGGCGCGCTATAAGGCGGCAAAACGTCGAAGAGGCGAGATGAGCAGGTTTTTCTCTTTGGTGCTGGCGCTGGCCTGGGCGGGTGGCGTCTGGGCGCATGGGTTGACCGGGCTGGCGCGGGTCGATCCGGCGGGCTCGGCCGTGCAGGACGTGGGCGGCGGGGTCGAGCTTGTCCTGGCGCTGTCGCAGCCGGTGCCCTACCGTGTCTTCACGCTCGACGCACCGCCGCGGCTGGTGCTGGATTTCTCGGAAGTGGCGTGGGACGGCCTCGACGCCGGCGCCTTCGACCGGGCCGAGGCGGTCTCGGCGGTGGCGGTGGGCGCCGTGCGGCCGGGCTGGTCGCGCATGGTTCTTGAACTGACCGCGCCCCTGGCGGTGCGCGAGGCCGGGATGGCGACCGGCGACGGCGCGGTGGTCCGGGTCGGCCTTCACGAAGTTGGCCTGGAGGCCTTTGCGGCGGTCGCCGGCGCACCTGACTCAGCGCTCTTCCGCTTGCCTGAGCCCGTGCGCGACCTGCCGCCGCCGCGGCGCCGTCCGGTGGGCGACCGGCCGGTGGTGGTGGCGCTCGACCCCGGCCATGGCGGCATCGATCCGGGCGCGGAGCGCGGCGGCGTCGTCGAGGCCGAGCTGATGCTGACCTTCGCGCGCGAGCTGCGCGAGGTTCTGCTGCGCGCCGGGTTCGAGGTGGTGATGACCCGCGACGCCGACATCTTCGTGCCGCTCGAGGCGCGGCAGTCGCTGGCGCGGGCCCAGGGCGCGGACGTCTTCTTGTCGCTGCACGCCGACGCCATCGCCGAGGGGCGGGCCAGCGGGGCCACGATCTACACCCTGGCCGAGACCGCCAGCGACATCGCGTCGGAAAAACTGGCCGAACGGCACGACCGGGCCGATCTGCTGGCGGGCGTGGACCTGAGCGATCACGACGACGAAGTGGCGGGCGTGCTGATGGATCTCGCACGCGTTGAGACGGCGCCGCGGTCGGACCGGCTGGCGGATGCGCTGGTGCAGGGGCTAAGCCAGAACATCGGCCGGCTGCATAAGCGGCCGCGGCTCGAGGCGTCGTTTTCGGTGCTGAAGGCGGCGGACCTGCCGTCGGTGCTGATCGAGCTGGGCTTTATGTCGTCGGAACGCGATCTGCAAAACCTCGTCTCGCCTGAGTGGCGCGCCAAGGCGGCCTTGGGCATCCGCGATGCGCTGCGGGTCTGGGCGGCGGACGACGCCGCAGAGGCGGCGCTGCTCAGGCAGTGAGTTCAGGCCGTGCCGCGGCGGCGGGCCATCCAGATTGTATGCCCCTTGCAGTCGGGGTCCTCGGGCTGGAAGCGCAAGAGCTCGAACCCATGTTCGGCCAAGAGCGCCTTGTAGTCCTCGGGCGCGAGGCTGGCATGATAGACCGGTTCGCCCTGGACCGCGCCGATGGGTTCGCCGGCGCGGGGCCCGGCAGTGAACATCAAGACGGCGCCGGGGGCGGCATGGGCGGCGAAGACCGGGAACATCGCGCGCTGATCGGCCGGCGCGAGGTGGAAGAAGCTGTTCCAGGCCAGGATCGCGTCGAAGCTCTGCCCCAGGTCGAGCCCGCGCATGTCGGCATGGACCGCCGTTGCCTCGGGCAGGTTCTCGCGGAAAAGCGAGATCATCGCGGCCGCCCCGTCGACGCCGGTCACCTTGCAGCGCCGCTCGGCAAGATAGGCGGCGATCGGTTGCCCGGCGCCGCAGCCCAGATCGAGCACCCGGCGCGGCGGACGGGTATGATTCAGCATCCTGTCGAGCCAGCGCCGCTCGAATAGCGTGCGGTCGCGGTGGCGGGCGAAGGCGTGGGCGACGCGGTCGTAGGTGGGCAGGATGTCTTCGGGGCGCATGGGGCGGCTGCTAGGCGTCTTCCAGCCCCGGCGCAAGCGGATCGGTGCGGATCGGCGCACAGCTGCTCGCGGGGGCTTTTGACCCTGCCCGGCGGCGGGCGTATATTGCCGCCAGAGGCTTATCCCGGGGGCAGTGCATGCTGCGGTACATCCTGTCGTTTTTCGGCGCGATCTTCAGTTGGGTCACCATCGGGGCGGTGATGGCGGCGCTGACGGTGGGCGCGATCTTCTGGATGTACGGGCGCGATCTGCCGAACCACGAACAGTTGGCGCAATACGCCCCGCCGACGATATCCCGGATCTATTCGGGTGAAGGACGGATGATGGACGAGTTCGCGCGCGAACGCCGGCTCTACTCGCCCATCGAAGAGATTCCAGACCTGGTCAAACAGGCCTTCATCAGCGCCGAGGACAAGAATTTTTATCTGCACAAAGGCTATGACCCGCGCGGCATGGTGGCCGCTGGGCTCGACGCGCTGCGGGGCGGGCGGCTGCGCGGCGCCTCGACCATCACTCAGCAGGTGATGAAGAACTTTCTGCTGTCCTCGGACCGCTCGGCGGAGCGCAAGATCAAGGAGTTGATCCTGGCCTCGCGGCTGGAAGAAACGCTGTCGAAGGACAAAATCCTCGAGCTTTATCTCAACGAGATCTTCCTGGGCCAGAACTCGTTCGGGGTGGCCGCGGCGGCGCAGAGCTATTTCAACAAGACGCTGAGCGAGCTCAATGCGGCCGAGGCGGCCTATCTGGCCAGCCTGCCGAAATCGCCCTCGAACCGGCATCCCGTGCGCAATCGCGACGACGCGGTGTTCTGGCGCGACAACACGCTGCGCGAGATGTTCGAAAACGGCTATATCGACTCGGCTGCGTACCAGGACGCCAAGGCCTCGCCGCTGATGACAGTGCAGGGCGGCGACTACGAGCCGTTCAAGAAGTCGCTGCCGCCGCGGGATTATTTCACCGACGAGATCCGCCGCCAGCTCAGCCGCAACGACCAGTTCGGCGAGGACGAGTTCTTCACCGGCGGGCTGTCGATCCGGGCGACCATCGATCCCGAGTTGCAGCGCGAGGCGGCCAAGGCCCTGCGCGCGGGGCTAGAGCGGTTCGACCGTGGCATCGGCCGGTGGCGCGGCACGCGATTCAAGATCGCCGAGGACAAGCTTGGCGACGAGGCGGCCTGGCGCGAGGCCTTGCGCGAGATCGACGTTAGCCGTGACATCGCGGGCTGGTATCCGGCCGTGGTGCTGGGCGTCGAGGACCAGCAGCTTCGGATCGGCATCGAGGAGGTCGAAGAGACCGAGGCCGAGCCCTTCGTGGTGCCGCGCAAGGACATCGCCTGGATCAAGGGCGATTTCTTCGAGAATTTCGAGGTTGGCGACGTGGTGCATGTGCGCCGGATGACCTCGGACGACGACGGCAGCTTCATCCGCTGGACCTTGCGCCAAATCCCCGACGTCCAGGGCGGATTCATGGCGATGGATGTGCATACCGGCCGGGTTTTGGCGATGCAGGGCGGGTTTTCCTACCAGCATTCGGTGTTCAACCGCGCCACCCAGGCGACGCGGCAGCCGGGCTCGTCGTTCAAGCCCTTCGTCTATGCCACCGCGCTCGACAGCGGGTTTTCGCCCGCCACCATCGTGATCGACGCCCCGATCGAGGTCGAGACCGGCGCCGGGGTCTGGCGGCCGACCAATGCGTCTAAGCAGTTTTATGGGCCGACGCCCTTGCGCACCGGGATCGAGCGGTCGCGCAACCTGATGACGGTGCGGCTGGCGCAAGAAATTGGCATGGACACGGTCGCGGGCTACGCCGAGCGCTTCGGCGTCTACGACCGGCTGCAGCCGTTTTTGGCCAATTCGCTCGGCAGCCAGGAAACCACGCTGATGAAGATGGTGGCGGCCTATGCGATGTTCGCCAATGGCGGCGAACGCATCGAGCCGACACTGGTCGACCGGGTGCAGAACCGCTGGGGCGAGACGGTCTATCGCCACGACCAGCGGATCTGCGAGGACTGCCAATTCGCCTCGCTGGATCCGGGGCTGGCGCCGCGCATCACCTCGAACCGCTCACGCGTGATGGACGCGATCACCGCGTACCAGCTGACCTCGATGATGCAGGGCGTGGTGCAGCGCGGCACCGCGGCCGGCAAGGTCAAGCTGGGCGTGCCGGTGGCGGGAAAGACCGGCACCACCAACGATGCCAAGGACGTCTGGTTCATCGGGTTTACCTCGAACATCGTGGCGGGCTGCTATATCGGCTATGACCGGCCGCGCTCGATGGGGCGCGGCGCCTCGGGCGGCGGCATGTGCGGGCCGGTCTTCAACCAGTTCATGAAGGTCGCGACCGAGAAATACGGTGGCGGCAAGTTCGCCGTGCCGCCGGGCGGCTATTTCATCAAGATCGACCGTTACACCGGGGCGCGGCTGCCGAATTCGGCCTCCGGTCCGCATGTGGTGGCCGAGTATTTCCGCGAAGGCGAGGAGCCCTTGTTTGGGATCATGTTCGACGGCGGCTTTGCCATGGGCGCCAACCTGCCGCTGTTTTCGCCCGGCGAGGACGTGGCGGGCGGGCGCCAGATCCGAACCTCGGAGGGCGACGTCGTGGTGATACCGAAGAAGGCGGATTTCGGCACGCTGAGCTCCGGCGGGCTTTATTAGAAGCGGCTGACCCGACTGCTGCGAAAAAGGCCTTGAATTGTTTGAAAACATTCGCCTTGACCTCAGGTTTACTTGAGTATGCAGGATCCCTATTCCATCACCGGAAAGGATTGCTTTCATGATCTACCACGTGACCGCTGACCTTAAGGCAGAAACCGCTGCAGAGCTCTTCGCCAAACTCACAGACGGCTCGATTGCAAATCAGCGGCCGGATGGGCCTGAGTTGGTGGCGTCGATGAAGCGCGCCGTGGTCAACTCAGAAGGCAAAGTAGAGTGGAGCGAGATGTGCTTTTGCCCGAGCCCGCTTTATCACGAGCGCACGACAGTGCTCGACCTGCATTTCGACGACATAACCACAGAACCGATCGAAGCTCACGACGCGTATGAAGGCACGCCGTTTATGGAGCACCTGCGTGCGCTTACTTGAAGACCGGGCGCAAAACGCCCAGGCGGCAGCGCTTGCTGCCATGTGCCGCCGTTGGTATCACCGCGGTCCAAGCAGGACATGCGAGACCCGCCATGCGCGCCGAGACGCAGAACACCGTTGATGCCATTGAGAAGTCACTGGGGCTGTTGCGCCAGCGGATGGACTGGGACACCGCGCAGCACCGGCTGGAGGAATTCAACGCGCGTGTCGAGGATCCGGGCCTTTGGGACGAGCCCGACAAGGCCCAAAAGCTGATGCGCGACCGGCAGACGCTGGTCGATGCGATTGAGACCTACGAGGGCATCGCCCGTGACCTCAGCGACAATGTCGAGCTGATTGAGCTTGGCGAGGCCGAAGACGACGCCGAGGTCGTGGCAGAGGCCGAGGCGGCGCTGAAGCGGCTTGCGACCCGCGCGGCGAAGAAGGAGATCGAGGCGCTGCTCGACGGCGAGGCCGACGGCAACGACACGTTTCTGGAGATCAACTCGGGCGCCGGCGGCACCGAGAGCTGCGACTGGGCGGCGATGTTGGCGCGGATGTATGTGCGCTGGGCGGAAAAGAAGGGCTACAAGGTCGAACTGCAATCCGAGAGCGCCGGCGAAGAGGCCGGGATCAAGTCGGCGGCCTACAAGATCTCGGGCCCGAACGCCTATGGCTGGCTGAAGACCGAATCGGGCGTGCACCGGTTGGTGCGGATCTCGCCCTTCGATTCCTCCGCCCGGCGACACACCTCGTTTTCCTCGGTCTGGGTTTATCCGGTGGTCGACGACGACATCGAGATCGAGGTGAACCCCGCCGATATCCGGGTCGACACCTACCGATCAAGCGGCGCCGGCGGCCAGCACGTCAACACCACCGATTCGGCGGTGCGGATCACCCATATGCCCACCGGGATCGTGGTAACCTCGTCGGAAAAGTCTCAGCACCAGAACCGCGACATCGCGATGAAGGCGCTGAAATCGCGGCTTTATCAGATGGAGCTCGACCGCCGCAACGCGGCGATTGCGGAGGCGCACGAGGCCAAAGGCGAGGCCGGCTGGGGCAACCAGATCCGGTCTTACGTCTTGCAGCCCTATCAGATGGTCAAGGACCTGCGCACTGCCCACGAGACCAGCGACACGCAGGGCGTTCTGGACGGCGATCTCGACGGGTTCATGGCGGCGACGCTGGCGCTGGATGTTGCGGGCAAGTCGCGCGCCGAGGCCACGGCGGAGGAGTAATCCGGCGGAGCGGGCCTGACGGCCCGCGCTGGTTTCTTTGCGCCGCGCGTTCCGCGCGTTGCGGTGGGCCGGCCACTGGCCGGCAAAGGCCGCGGGTGCGGCCTGCCTTCGGCGGGCGTATTGCAGACGAGAAGAAGGAGGGGCGGGGGGTGTCGGAAATCATGGGGCTCTCGGGCATGGAGCTGTCGGCGCGGATGGCCCGGGGCGCGATGTCGGCGGTCGAGGTGATGCGGGCCGCGCTCGACCGGATCGCGGCGGTCAATCCGGACGTAAACGCCATCGTGTCGCTGCGCGACGAGGACGTGCTTTTGGCGGAGGCGGCGACGGCGGATGCGGGGCCGCGGCGCGGGTGGCTGCACGGCATGCCTCTGGCCGTGAAGGACGTGGTCGCGACCGCGGGGATCCGGACGACCTGGGGCTCGCCGCTTTATGCCGATTTCGTGCCGGACCGCGACGATCTTCTGGCGGCGCGGCTGCGCGCGGCCGGGGCGATCCTGATCGGCAAGACCAACACGCCCGAGTTCGGCTTCGGCGCGCATTCCTACAACCCGGTCCACGGGGTGACGCGCAATCCCTACGGCCCGGACCGCACCGCGGGCGGGTCGTCCGGTGGGGCCGGGGCGGCGCTGGCGACCCGCATGGTGGCGGTCGCCGACGGCTCGGACGCGATGGGGTCGCTGCGCAACCCGGCCGGGTGGAACAACGTCTACAGCTTGCGGCCGACCTACGGGCTGGTGCCGGGCGAGCCGCAGGGCGAGATGCTGCTGCATCCCTTGGTGGCGGCGGGGCCGATGGCGCGGTGCGTCGCCGATCTGGCCGCGCTGGTGCAGGTCATGGCGGGTCCGGACCCGCGGGTGCCGGACGGGCGGGTGTTCGAAGCCGGCGATCTGCGCGCGGACGTGGCCGGACGGCGGATCGGTTGGCTCGGCGATTGGGGCGGTGCTTGGCCGGTCGAGGCCGGTATTCTGGAGCTCTGTCGCGGGGCCTTGAAGGTTTTCGAGGACCTGGGATGCGTGGTCGAGCCCGTCGCCGCGCCGTTTCCGGCCGACCGGCTGTGGCAAAGCTGGACCACGCTGCGGTCTTGGGCGGCGGTGGGCAAGCAGGGGTTGCTCTATGCCGATCCGAAAACCCGGGCGCATCTGAAGCCCGAGCTGATCTGGGAAATCGAGCGCGGCCACGCCCTGACCAACGCCGAAATCCTGGCGGCAAGCGCGATTCGATCGGAGTGGTTCCGCGCGGCGGCGGCGCTTTTCGGGCGCTTCGACGCGCTGGTCCTGCCCTCGGCGCAGGTCTGGCCGTTCCCGGCGGACTGGGAGTGGCCGAAGGCGATCGACGGCCACGCAATGGACACCTACCACCGCTGGATGGAGGCGATGATCCCGGTCAGCTTGATCGGGCTGCCCTGCATCACCCTGCCAGCGGGGTTCGGCGCGGCGGGGCTGCCGATGGGCCTGCAGGTCTTCGGGCCCGCCTGGTCGGACCGCCAGCTTCTGCAGCTGGGGCAGGGCTATCACGATGCGACCGATTGGCCCGCCAGGCGCCCGCCGCCTTGATTGATCTTGGTCAAAGAGCGGCGCGTGTGCTCTGATTAGCCTTGGGCGCCAAGGGAGGAGAGGACGCTATGGTAGAGACCGCCGCACCGCAGGCCTCGCCGCTGCCGCAGATCGGCAAGGTGACGGTGGAAGAGCTCTACCTTTCGCTACGCGCGGGCTGGTGGGATTTCCGCCGCGCGCCGGCCTTCGGTCTGTTCTTTTCCGCCGTCTACGTGGTGACCGGGCTGGTGCTGGTGATGCTGGGGGCCGGAACGGTGGCATGGACGCTGATGCTGTCCTTGGGCTTTCCTCTGGTCGGGCCCTTTGCGGCGGTCGGGCTCTACGAGGTGTCGCGACGGTTGGAGGACGGCGAGCCGCTGGTCTGGGGGGAGATTCTCGGCGTGGTGGTGCGCGAAAAGGACCGCCAGATCCCCTGGGCCGGGGCGATCATCGTGATCTACTTCCTGTTCTGGTCGTTTCTGGCGCACATGATCTTCGCCCTCTTCATGGGGCTGTCGGTGATGACGAACGCGACCTCGTCCTACGAGATCTACTTGACCTCGAACGGCATGACGATGATCGCCGTCGAGGTGTTGGTCGGCGCGGTCTTTGCCTTCGTGCTGTTCGGCCTGACGGTCGTGAGCCTGCCGCTTCTGCTGGAAAAGGAGGTCGATTTCATCTCGGCGATGCTGTTGAGCTTTTCCATGGTGCGTCGCAACTTGCCGGTGATGCTGGTCTGGGCCTTTCTGATTGCAGCACTTCTCTTCTTGGGCATGCTGCCCTATTTCCTGGGTCTCTTCGTGATCCTGCCGGTGTTGGGGCACGCGACCTGGCACCTCTACCGACGTGCGCTCTACGAGCCGGTGTGAGCGATGTCCCGGGTGGGATGCTATCTAGTTCTCAGAGAGTGACGGGAAAAAAGTTCATTTGGTCGATTCTGCCGGCGCCGGGCGCTTGCGGTCAATGCCGACCCAGGCAATGCCGGCAGAGACCGCCGACAAAGCCGCTGTGATCCAGGCGATGGTGGCAAAAGCGGCGGTCGAAGCGGCGATGTGGGCCGCGTCCGCGCGGCTTGCGCCGAAGCTGTCGGGCCCGCCGGACATGCCATAAGCCGCCGCGGCGACCCCGCCCATGGCGGCGACGGCGACCAATCCAGAGGTGCGGCTGACGGCGTTGTTGATGCCCGAGGCGGCACCGGTCCGGTCCGGTGCGACGTCGCCCATCACCGCGGCCGAGAGCGGCGCCACGACCAGCGCCATGCCGAGCCCCATCAGGCACATCAGCGGGATCACCAGCCCCCAGAAGTTCTGCGCTGGCGCGGTGGCGCCGAGCCCGGCGAAGGCCATGGCCACCAGTGCTGCGCCCAAGGCGATCGGCGGGCCCGGGCCGAACCGATCGGCGAGCCGGCCGCTGAACGCCGAGAGCGCGGCGATGAAGACCGAGATCGGAACGAAGGCCGCCGATGCCTCGGCTTCGGTCACGCCCCAGGTCGAAATCACCGTCATGGGCAGGAAGAACAGGATGGCCGAAAGCGAGAAGTAGAGGAAGAACGTTAGCAGGTTGGCGGCCGAGAAGCTGCGGCTGGCGAAAAGGCCCAGATCGAGCATCGGTTGCGCGGTCCGGGTTTCGATGACGAGAAACACGACCAAGACCACCGCCCCGGCCACGGCAAAGAGCGCGCGGCCCGACACCTCGCCGCCGCCCTCGGTCGACAGCGCCCAGGCCAGAAGCCCCAGGCCCAGCACCGCCAGCGCTGCGCCGAGCAGGTCGAGTCCGCGGTCGGGCTGGCTGCGGTCCTCCTCGACGGCGCGCTGGATCAGCCATAGCGCCACAAGACCGATCGGAAGGTTCACCGCGAAGATCCAGCGCCACATGTCCGGCCCACCGAGCGACAACGCCACACCGCCGACGATCGGCCCCAGCGAGGTGGTCAGGGCCGACGCGGCCGCCCAGATGCCGATGGCCCGGCCGCGGTCCTCTTCGGGATAGGCGCGGGCGATGATGGCGAGCGAGCCAGGGATCATCAACGCCGCGCCGAACCCTTGCGCGGCGCGAGCCCAGATCAGGAACTCGGCGCCGGGGGCGACGGCGCACGCCAATGAGGCGAGAATGAAGACCACGATGCCACCGGCGAACACACGGGCGAGGCCAAACCGGTCACCCGCTGCACCGCCGACCAGGATCAGCGCCGAGGAAATCAGCATATAGGCGTTGTTGATCCAAGTGACCTCGGTCAGCGATGCGCCCAGGGACCCGCGGATCGCCGGGATTGCGATGGCAACGACGGTGCCGTCGATGAAACTCATGGACGAGCCGAGGATCGCAGCGATCAGGATCAGGCGACGGGCGCGGACCGCACAGAAGCCGGAATCGAAACCGGGCGCCGCAGCGGTCTGCGGCGCCCGGGGGTCGGGACAATGGGTCATCGGACCCGCTTAGCTTTTGGCGTCGGCAGGCTCCGGGGCAGCTTTCGCTGCGGCGGCGGCCGGTTTGGCGGGTCCGCCCTTGGTCAGCGGATCGTCCTGGCGCTGGACCGAGCCTTCGAAATGCGCGCCGGATTCGATCGCGATGGTCTTGTGGATGATGTCGCCTTCGACTCGCGCAGTGGCGGTCAGGCGCACCTTCAGTCCGCGCACCCGGCCGACGATACGCCCGTTGACGATGACGTCATCGGCAATCACCTCGCCCTTGATCGTGGCGCCTTCGCCGACGGTCAGCAGATGCGCACGGATGTCGCCTTCGACGGTGCCTTCGACCTGAATATCGCCGGCGGTCTTGAGATTGCCGGTGATCGTGAGGTCGGCCGAAAGCGTCGAAGGGGGCGCCTTCGGCTTGGGCGCGGCGGGCGGCATGTCGGGGGTCGGACGGGGCGCCGCAGCGGCCGGCTCGGCCGGCTTTGCGGGTGTGTCCTCGGCAGGTTTGCCGCCGGGCTCGTTGATTCTGCTTTTAGAAAACATCTCTGGCTGCCTTGATGTAGGTCATCGGATTGACGGGCTTGCCGCCGATCCGCACCTCGTAGTGAAGATGGGTGCCGGTGGATCGGCCAGAACTTCCCATATCACCGATCCGGTCCCCGCGCGAGACCCTTTGCCCGACTTTCACGCGAATTTTCGCCAGATGCGCATAGCGGGTTTCGATGCCAAATTCGTGCTGGATCTTGATCAGGCGGCCGTAGCCGGACAGCCAGGTCGCATGGGTGACGACGCCGTCGGCGGTGGCATAGATCGGTGTGCCGTGCTTGGCGGCGAAATCGGTGCCGTTGTGCATCCGGCCCCATCGCGGCCCGAAGCCAGAGGTGTAGCGGAACGCCGATTTGACCGGCAGCGAGAACGGCGTCTTTTCCAGCGCGATCCGGTAAAGGTTCATACGGTCGAGCTGTTGCAGAATGCCGTTGGCGCGCAGGCCGTCCGCGTCGGGCTCTTGCCCCTTGGTCGAAAATTTCAGCGGCGTCAACGGGCCGCCTTGACCGGAGTAGCCGCGCCGGATCGTGTTGAGAATCGAGTCGGCGCTCAGCCCAGCTGACGCAAAGATCTTGTCGAGCGGTTCCAGCGACACGCTGACCGCGTCTTCCAACTGAGTGAAGATCTGTTCGTTGCGCTCTTCGAGCAATTTACGTTCGAGTTCAAGCTCTTGCGCGGTGAGCTTCGCCTCGGCTGCCAACAACGCCATGGTGTCGCGCTCGTCTGAGGCGCTGTGCAAAGCGGCGGTCAGGAAATCGAGTGTGCTCTCGGCGTCGGGCGATGGCCCGCCCTCGCTGGGTGCGCCGCCAACGAGCCGGGCAAGTGCGGTCTCAGCCTCGCCGCGCGCCGTGTCGCGTTCCTTCATCGTGCGGCGCAACGTGGATTGGATGACGTCGATGCCCTTTTCCAGTTCCTTGCGGCGATCCTCGGAGGCCAAAAGCTCCGACTGCATATCCGAAATCTGTCCCAGTGCCGCCGCAAACCGGTCTTGCGCGGCGCGCGCCTCGGCGGCGCGATGGTCACGGTCCAGACTAAGCGCGTTCAGCCGATCTTCGTACAGCGCACGTTCGCGTTCGGCCTGATCGCGCAGCGAGCCGGAGCCGATCGAGTCCATCAACAGGATGGCGGTGGCGACGATGGCCCAGGCCACAAACAGCGCGCTGCCGGTCCAGGCGATCAATTGCGACGCCGGGCTCAGCCGAATGAACTTGGTGTCAGTGTCGGAACGCAGGAATACCCGCTGTTCCGGAAATGTACGCTCCAGCGCCGAGTGCAGCCGCTGCGAATATCCTGCCTTCACTGCCTGTCGTCCCCGTTCCCCATCCCAATCGGGCAGGCGGCGTTCCCCAGCGCCGCAAACCGTGTTCGTCCTTAACCAGCCACCTGCATTGCTGCAAGAAATTTACGCAACTGCCCGGGAATGCGCGTCAATTTGGCATCGGACCGGCGGTTTTTCGCCGACCTCCATGCGGATTTCCAAAGCCGTTCCCGTGTCTGGCCGGTCAAAGCGCCTGCACGGCCTCCAGCACCGTCTCGACATGGCCCGGCACCTTCACCTTGCGCCAGGCGTGTCGCAGGGTGCCCGTTCCGTCGATGATGAAGGTCGACCGCTCTATGCCCATGTATTTCTTGCCATACATGCTCTTTTCAACCCATGTGCCGTAGCGTTCGCAGACGTCGCCGGCCTCGTCCGACAACAGGATTACGCCCAAATCGTACTTGGCCACGAACTTGTCGTGCTTGGCGACGCTGTCCTTGCTGACGCCCATCACCACCGCGCCGGCGGCCTCGAACGCAGCGAGATGCTCGGTGAACCCCTGTGCCTCTTTGGTGCACCCCGAGGTGTCGTGTTTAGGGTAGAAGTAGAGTACCACAGTCTTCGGCCGCTCAGCCGACAGAGTAACGTCGCTGCCGCCGTCGCGTGGCAAAGTGAAATCCGGTGCGGGCTGGCCGATCTCGATCATGGCAAATTGATCCCTCTTGCGTATGATTGACCGTTCAGTTTTAGGGCGGGGCGGGCCAAGATAAAGGGCAGGGACGAACGGCGCGGCGCGACCGGAGCTGGATGAGCGAAACGGACCTTCAGAACACGGGCACACCGCCGCCCCCCAGGCGGCGCCGCAGGCGTGCGGGCCTGTGGGTTGTGCTCAGCGTCACTGCGCTGGTCTTTGCCGCCGGCTTGGGATTTCTGGCCCTGACCGGCACCCCGCTGACGGCGCCCGACTGGGTGGCGCGCAATGTCGAAGAGCGGTTGAACAAGGGTTTGGGCGGCGGCCGTGTTTCTGTGGGGCAGCTGCAATTGGTCGTCGACCGCAGCGTGGTGCCGCGGGTCAGGATGCGCAATGTCGGGGTTTTCGATCAGGGCGGCGCGGAAGTGGCGCGGTTGAACGAAGTCGGCGCCCGGTTGGCTAAGGGTGCGCTGGCGTCCGGCGCGGTCGAGATGCGGGCATTGCAGGTCTCCGGCGCCCAGATCACCGTGCGGCGCCGGGCGGACGGTACGTTCGACTTCACCTTGGGGACCGGGGCCGGCACCAGCGGCACGCTGGCCGGCGTGTTGGACGCGATCGAGGCGGCCTTCGCTAGGGCGCCGCTGGCGGGTCTTGAACGGGTGATCGCCGACGAATTGACGATCACCCTGGAAGACAGCCGATCGGGACGGATTTGGCAGGTAACCGGGGGCAAACTGACGCTCGACCAAGAGGCCGGCAGCCTCGACCTGACGGTCTCTGCCGAGGTGTTCAACGGCACAGAGGAACTGGCCAGCACCGTGATCGGGGTGACCACCGAAAGGGGCTCTGCCCAGGCCAGCCTGACGGCCACCTTTGAAAACGCCACGGCCGCCGACATCGCCGCGCAATCCCCGGCTTTGTCGTTTCTAGAGGTGATCGACGCACCGATCTCTGGTGCGTTGCGCGCAGCGCTGGACCGATCCGGCGAGCTGGCCGACCTTGCCGGAACGCTGGAGATCGGCGCCGGTGCGGTGCAGCCCACGCCTGAGACCAGGCCGATCCCGTTTGACGGCGCGCAGGCCTATGTCGACTACGACCCGGAAGAGGCCAGGCTGTCGATCAGCGGCGTCACCCTCGATAGCGCGGCGGCGCAGGGTCGAGCCGAAGGCGTCGCCTTTCTGCAGGACTTCCAGGCGGGCTGGCCCGAAGCCCTGGTTGGGCAGTTTTCGCTCACCGATGTGAGCCTGCAACCGGGAAAGGTTTTTGCCGAACCGATGCGGTTCAGCGCCGGGGCTGTGGATTTCCGCCTGCGGCTCGACCCGCTTTCGATTGAGGTCGGCCAGGTTAGCCTGCAAGAGGAAGACCGCCGCTTTCTGGGCGCCGGCACCGTCCGGACCGAAGGCGCCGGCTGGGGCGTCGCGCTGGATCTGGCGCTGAACACGATTCCGCTGGACCGGCTGTTGGCGCTTTGGCCGGTCCAGATCGCGCCCGGTGCGCGCAACTGGATCGAACGCAACACACTTGCCGGTGACATAAGCGAACTCGCCGCCGCCTTCCGCCTGTTTCCGGACCAGGAGCCGCAGATTTCGCTGAGCTACCTCTACAGCGGCGCAGATGTGAAGTTCATGCAGACCTTGCCGCCGGTTCGGGACGGAGCTGGCTATGCCAGCCTGACCGGCAAGACCTATACGATGGTGATCGAGAAAGGGCAGATCGAGGCGCCGCAGGGCGGGGCGATCGACGTTGCGGGCACCGTGTTCCGGGTGCCCGACATCACCGTGCCCGAGGGCCGCGCCGAACTGACCCTGCTGACCGACGCCTCGATCACTGCGTCTCTGTCGCTGATGGATCTGCCGCCGTTTCAGCTGATGCAAAAGGCCGAGCTGCAGCCCGATCTGGCCGAGGGCCGTGCCCGGATGCGCGCCGAGGTGGCGTTCAACCTCGAAAAGGAGGTGGCGCTGGAGGATGTCAGCTATGCCGTCGCCGGTCGCCTGACCGACTTCGCCTCGGACACGCTGGTCAAGAACCGCCGGATCAGCGCGCCGGAGCTGGAGCTGATCGCCGACGAGGACGGCATCACTATCGGCGGGCGCGGCCGGCTGGGCGCGGTGCCGGCGGATGTGATCTGGGGCCAGGACTTCGGTCCCGAACACGCCGGCAAGAGCCGGGCCGAGGGCACCATCGAGCTCAGCCAGGCCTTTCTCGACGAATTCGGCATCACACTGCCGCCGGGGTCGATCACCGGTCGTGGCGCAGGGCAGTTCGAGGTCGATCTGGTGCGCGGCGAGGCGCCGAAATTCACCCTTGTGTCCGACGTCAACCGGATGGGGCTGCGGCTGGCGGCGATCGACTGGGCCAAGCCGCGCAACCAGACCGGGCGCTTCGAGGTGTCCGGCCGCCTGGGCGAGCGGCCCACCATCGACCGGCTGGCGCTGAACGCCGCGGGGCTCAGCGCCAGCGGCGTCGTCGACCTGACCGAGACCGGCGCCATGGCGCGGGCGCAGTTCGACCGGGTGCGGGTCGGCGGCTGGCTCGACGGGCCGGTGACGCTGACCGGCCGCGGCGCCGGGCGATCGCCGGCGGTCACCATGTCGGGCGGCAGCATCGACCTGCGCGCCGCCCGGTTCGGCGCGGGTGGGGGCGGCGGCGGCGGGCCGCTGGCGCTCAGCCTCGATCGGCTGGTCGTGTCCGAGGGCATCACCTTCACCAACTTCGCCGGCCGGTTCGACAATGGCACGGGCCTCGACGGGCAGTTCACCGCGCGGATCAACGGCCGCACGCCGGTGGCGGGGCAGGTCGTGTCGACGCCCTCGGGCGCGGCGGTGCGGCTGGTGTCAGACGACGCTGGCGCCGCGATGGCCGCCGCCGGCATCCTGCCGAACGCGCGCGGCGGCCGCATGGACCTAACGCTGAACCCCACCGGCGCCGAGGGCGTCTATGACGGCCGCCTGCGCGTCAACCGCACCCGCATCGTGCAGGCGCCGGCGCTGACTCAGCTTCTGTCGGCGATCAGCATCGTCGGCCTGCTCGACCAGATGAATTCCAGCGGCATCACCCTCTCGGAGGTCGAGGCCGAGTTTCAACTGACGCCGCGCCGCCTGACGCTCTACCGCTCCAGCGCCGTGGGCCCGTCGCTCGGCATCTCGCTCGCCGGCATCTACGATCTGGCCAGCGGACGTATGGACATGCAGGGCGTGCTGTCGCCGGTCTATTTCCTCAACGCCATCGGCCAGGTGTTCTCGCGCCGGGGCGAGGGGGTCTTCGGCTTCAACTTCCGCATGCGCGGCGCCGCCGGCAACCCCAGCGTGACGGTCAATCCGCTGTCGATCCTGACCCCAGGCATGTTCCGCGAGATCTTCCGCCGCCCGCCGCCGCAGCCGTCCTCCGGGCAATGAGGCTGTCGGAGTTCGACTTCGATCTGCCCGAGCGGCTGATCGCCACCCGACCCGCGCGCCCGCGGTCCTCGGCACGGCTTCTGGTGGCTGGGCCCGACTGGCAGCGCGACGCGCATGTCGTCGACCTGCCCGCCTTCCTCAACCCCGGCGACCGGCTGGTCTTGAACGACACCAAGGTGATTCCGGCGCGGCTGACCGGCACGCGGACCCGCGACAGCGCGCAAGGCAGGGTCGCGGCACGGATCGAGGCCACGCTGTTGGAGCCCACGGCCGCCGGCACCTGGCTGGCCCTGATCAAGCCGCTGAAGAAGCTACGCGAAGGCGAAGAGATACATTTTTCCAACACCTTGTCGGCGCATCTTAAGGTCAAGACCGACGGCATGGGCGAGCTAGCCTTCAACTTGGAAGGCGAGGACTTCGACGCCGCCCTGGCAGAGGCCGGGGCGATGCCGCTGCCGCCCTATATCGCCGCAAGGCGGCCCGCCGACGACGCCGACAAGCGCGACTACCAGACGATCTGGGCCGAGAAATCCGGCGCCGTCGCCGCGCCGACCGCCTCGCTGCATTTCGACCCGCCGCTGATGGATGCCCTGCGCGACCGCGGCGTGGGCTTCAGCCACGTCACCCTGCATGTCGGCGCCGGCACCTTTCTGCCGGTCAAGGTCGACGACGTGACCCGGCACAAGATGCACGCCGAATGGGGCGAGGTTTCGGCCCGCGCGGCGGACGAGGTCAATGCCACCCGCGCCGCCGGCGGGCGCATCATCCCCGTCGGCACCACCGCGCTTCGGCTGATCGAGAGCGCCGCCGACGAGACCGGCCACTTGCATCCCTGGCGCGGCGACACCGACATCTTCATCCGCCCCGGCTATCGCTTCAAGATCACGGATGCCTTGATGACCAACTTTCACCTGCCAAAATCGACCCTGCTGATGCTGGTCGCGGCACTGATGGGGCATGAGCGGATTTTGGCCGTCTACGCACATGCCGTGGCCCGGGGCTACCGGTTTTTCTCTTACGGCGACGCCTCGCTTTTGCTACCGGGCGGCCAGATGCGACAGGCGTGAGTCGCAACCCGGCGGGACGTCCCCGCCGCATCGGGCAAACTACCGGCGACGCGGGTTCAAGAGACGGCGATGATACAGGTGCTGGCAGCCTCCTGGGCGCTGTTGCTCGGGATCGGATTTCTGATGGTCGGCAATGGCTTGCAGGCCACGCTTATGGGCGTACGCGGCTCGCTCGAGGGTTTTTCGACGCTGGAATTGTCGGTCGTCACCTCGGCCTATTTCGCCGGGTTTCTGGGCGGCTCGCGGCTGACCCCGGGACTGATCCGGCGGGTCGGGCATGTGCGGGTCTTCGCGGCCCTGGCCTCGCTGATTTCGGCCGCGCTGATCCTGTTTCCGGTGATCACCGAGCCCTGGGCCTGGATCGTCCTGCGCATTGTCATCGGCTTCGGGTTTTCCGGCGTCTACGTCACCGCGGAAAGCTGGCTCAACAACGCCGCCACGAACGAGACACGGGGCCAGACGCTGTCGGCCTATATGATTGTGCAGATGGCCGGGATCGTGTCGGCCCAGGCGGTGGTCGCGGCGGGCGATCCGTCGGGCTTCGTCCTCTTCATCATCCCTTCGGTGCTGGTCTCGATCTCGTTTGCGCCGATCCTTCTGTCGATCTCGCCCACCCCGGCCTTCGACACCGCCAAACCGATGAGCCTGGGCGCGCTCTTCCGCAACTCGCCCCTGACCTTCGTCGGCATGACGCTTTTGGGCGGCGCATTCTCGGCGCTCTTCGGCATGGGCCCGGTCTATGCCGCCGAACTGGGCTTGAGCGCAGCGCAGGTCTCGACCTTCATCGCCGCGATCTTTATCGGCTCGATGGTGTTCCAATATCCGGTCGGCTGGCTCTCGGACCGCTCCGACCGGCGGCGGCTGATCTTCGGCGTGTCGGTCTTGGGCGGGATCGCCGCGCTGGCCGGCTATGTCCTCGGCACGAGCTTCACGACGCTCTTGGTCGTCGCCTTCCTGCTGGGGGGGACCACAAACCCACTTTACTCCCTTCTGATCGCCTATCTGAACGACTATCTCGATCCCGACGACATGGCGGCGGCATCGGGAGGTTTGGTGTTCATCAACGGGGTGGGGGCGATCGCGGGACCACTGGTCACCGGCTGGCTGATGGGCACGGCAGGGACCCAGGGCTACTGGCTGTTCGTCTCGGCAATCATGCTGGCGATCGCCGGCTACGCGCTCTACCGGATGACCCAGCGGCCTTCGACCCCAGTGGCGGAAACAGCGGCATATGTCGGCGTCCTGCCGACGGCGTCTCCCGTTGCGGTTGAAGCCGCCCAGGAATGGGCGATCGAACAGGGTGAGGCTGTGGAAGAACACTCAGACCCCACCTAAAATCAAGGACTTGTCAGAATGTGGATTTTCTGTAACGCTTCCATTTGTCTGGTGGGGGCATACCGAGTGAGGAGGGGTGGCCATGGCAGACCCTGAGGACATCCTCAATTACTGGCTCGATGAGGTGGGGACCGAGGGCTGGTACAAAGGCGGCGCAGCTCTGGACGCCGAAATCCGCGACCGGTTCGAGGCCGACTGGCACCGGGCGATGGAGGGCACCAACGCGCTGTGGCTGACCTATCCCAGCGGCACGCTGGCCTACATCATCCTCACCGACCAGTTTCCGCGCAACATGTACCGCGGCACCGGCGAGGCTTTCGCCAGCGACCGGCTGGCGCGGTCGGCGGCCAAGGCGGCGATCGCGCGCGGCTGGGACATGCGGATCGACGAGCCGGCACGGCAGTTCTTCTACATGCCGTTGATGCATTCCGAATGCCTGGTGGACCAGGACCGTTGTGTGCGGCTGATGAAGACGCGGATGCCGCAGACCGGATCGCACAACCTGCCGCACGCCAAGGCGCATCGCGAGGTGATCCGCCTCTTCGGCCGGTTCCCGACCCGCAACGGGGCGCTGCACCGCGCCTCGACGGCGCCCGAGGCGGCCTTCGTCAGCGAGGGCGGCTACCGCAAGGCGCTTGAGATGGTGAACGCAGCCTGAGCACCGGCGGCGGCAAATTCTCGACGAGAATTTGGACGCAAAGTTTCGCGGAGACTTTGGCCGCAACCGCGGCGGCCGTGCATGCGCCCGGCGCATGGCGGTATCCCGGCCGCCGCGATTGCCCGGCCGGCCGAGATAGTTTAGCGTTCAACTAAATTTCGGAACCGACCGGGAGGAGCCGCGCATGGCCGCCAAGTCCTTTGACATGATCGTAATCGGCGCCGGCCCCGGCGGATATGTCGCCGCCATCCGCGGTGCCCAGCTCGGCCTAAAGGTCGCCATTGTCGAGCGCGAGCACATGGGCGGCATCTGCCTCAACTGGGGCTGCATTCCGACCAAGGCGATGCTGCGGTCGTCAGAGGTGTTTCATTTGATGCACCGCGCCAAGGAATTCGGGCTCAGCGCGACGGGCATCGACTATGACCTCGACGCGGTGGTCAAACGCTCGCGCGCCGTGGCCAAGCAGCTCAATGGCGGCGTCGGCCACCTGATGACGAAGAACAAGGTGGCCGTGGTGATGGGCGAGGCGACGCTGCCCGCCAAGGGCAGGGTCTCGGTCAAGACCGACAAGGGCGTCGGGGAGCTGACCGCGCCGGCCATCGTGCTGGCCACCGGCGCCCGGGCGCGCGAACTGCCGGGGCTGGAGGCTGACGGCGATCTGGTCTGGACCTACAAGCACGCGCTGGTGCCGCCGCGGATGCCTTCGAGGCTCCTGGTCATCGGCTCGGGCGCCATCGGTATCGAATTCGCCAGCTTCTACAACACCTTGGGGGCCGAAACCACGGTGGTAGAGGTGCTGGACCGGATTCTGCCGGTGGAAGACGCCGAGATCTCGGCCTTCGCCAAGAAGAGCTTCGCCAAGCAGGGTATGACGATCATGGAAAAGGCCATGGTCAAGCAGCTTGATCGGGCCAAGGGCAAGGTGACGGCGCATATCGAGGTCGGCGGCAAGGTCGAGAAGCACGACTTCGACACGGTGATCTCGGCCGTGGGCATTGTCGGCAATACCGAGGGGCTGGGGCTCGAGGCGCTCGGCGTCAAGGTCGACCGGACCCATGTGGTGACCGACGCCTTCTGCCGCACCGGGGTCGAGGGGCTTTATGCCATCGGCGACCTCGCCGGCGCGCCTTGGCTGGCGCATAAGGCGAGCCACGAGGGCGTTATGGTGGCCGAGCTGATCGCCGGCCGCAACGACGTGCACCCCGTCAAGCCCGAGGCGATTGCGGGATGCACCTATTGCCATCCGCAGGTCGCCTCGGTCGGCTATTCCGAGGCCAAGGCCAAGGAGTTGGGCTACGACGTCAAGGTCGGCCGGTTCCCGTTCATCGGCAACGGCAAGGCCATCGCGCTCGGCGAGCCAGAGGGGCTGGTCAAGACCGTCTTCGACGCCAAAACCGGCGAGCTTTTGGGCGCGCATATGATCGGGGCCGAGGTGACCGAGCTGATCCAGGGCTACGTCGTCGGCCGGACGCTCGAGACCACCGAGGAGGACCTGATGAACACGGTCTTCCCGCATCCGACGTTGAGCGAGATGATGCACGAGAGCGTCTTGGACGCCTACGATCGCGTGGTTCATATCTAGGACGCGCCCCGTGGAATAGAGCGGGTCTTCACAGAAGGCCTGAGGACTCCCGCACTCGCGGATATCCAGCGCCGATCGTCGAGCGTCCTGGACGTTCAATCGAGTGGCTCCGCCACGCCGTTGTCCGGCCCGTACTCGCCTCCGGTTCCGTGCGGGCGGGAAGAATGAGGTTCGGCGCGTCGATTGCAGCGGTGCGCTGGTTGTGAGCTTAAGCGGGAATCCTGAGAAGCGGTTGAAAGGCAATCTGCCTACAAACGCACTCTATCCTTCATTTCGCGGATTGGCGACGTATTGGCGGACTTCTGCCGCGCCGGCGGCGCCCTTGACCCAGTGCCGACTGGCGGCGAGAGGTGGGCGATGGATGTGCGAACGGATTGGCGGTTGGTGTGGCTGCTTTGGGCCGCGGGCCTCGGGGCTGCGGGGCAGTACGGCAAGATCTCGGTGATCTTCGAGCGACTGCCCGAGGTCTATCCGGACGCCGGCGCGGCGTTGGGCTTCGCGGTTTCTCTGGTGGGGTTTCTCGGCATTCTGTTGGGCGTGGTCGCCGGCGTCCTGGTGGCACGTTTGGGATATCGGCGGGCGCTGATCTGGGCGTTGGCGCTCGGCGCGGCGATGTCGGTGCTTCAGGCGCCGTTCCTGCCGCTGCCATGGTTTCTGGCAAGCCGAGTGGTCGAAGGTGCGGCGCATTTGGCGGTGGTGGTGGCGGCACCGACCTTGATCGCGCAGGTGACCTCGGCCAAGGACCGTGGCGTCGCACTGACCTTGTGGGGGACGTTCTTCGGCGTGGCGTTCGCGGTGCTGGCTTGGGCCGGCGTGCCGTTTGCGCGGAGTTTCGGTCTTGGGGCCCTGATGCTTGCGCATGGGGTCTACATGGCGGCCATGGCATGCGCGCTGTGGTGGTTGCTGCCTAAAGAGCGTGATGCGCCGGCGGGCGTGGTGTCGTTAGGCGAGCTGGTGCGCGCGCACGGGCGGATCTACCGCTCGGCACGGATTGGTGCGCCGGCCTTGGGGTGGCTCTTTTACACGGCCTGTTTCGTCAGCGTGCTCACGGTATTTCCCCCTTTCGTGGCGGCGGAATGGCGCGCGATCGTCGCGGGGGCGATGCCGCTGATGTCGATCCTGTCGTCGCTGACCCTTGGGGTCTTGCTGTTGCGGTATATCGAGGCCGTCTCAGTGGTGATGATCGGGTTCGGGGTCTGCGCCGGTTTCTCGGTGATTTTGTGGGCAATGCCGGGCCAACCGGCGCTGGCGCTCGGGTTAGGCGCGGGTCTCGGGCTGGTGCAGGGGGCCAGTTTCGCAGCCGTGGCGCAGTTGAACGAGCGGGCCGAGGATCGGGCGCTGGCCAATGGCGGGCTCGCGCAGATGGGCAATCTGGGCAATACCAGCGGGACGCCGATCATGGTCGCGGTGATCGGCGGCGCCGGGTATGGCGGGCTGATGTGGGCGCTTGCGGCGCTGTTCCTGGCCGGGGCGGCGGTGCATCTGCGGCTGCGCGCGCGGCGGCGGATGGGCTGGCCGTAAGGTTGCGACTTCAGAGTACGGCGACGTGAGATCAGCGCTGGCTAACGCGACGGGCAACGCGGTCGATGGCGGCGATGACTTCCCCAGGATGCGTGTGATGCGGCATGTGACCGCCGCGAGGGATCAAGCGTAGCCGGGCGTTCGGCAGACGGCGGGTCAACGGCGTGGCGTGGATCTCGGGCGAAACGATGCGGTCGGCAGTCCCATGGACGATCTCAACCGGCAGCCGGAGATCCCGGTAATCCCGGGACATTTCCATCAGGCTGTCGCGCAGGGCGGCAATCTGGCGGGCGTTGTTGCGGATCGTGTCGCGCCGCAGAGCAAGCCCCACGCCAACAAAATCTGCGTAGCCTGCCGGCGGACGCTGCGGCGAAAACACCAGGCGCAAGGGGCCGGTGGCGTCCGCCTCGTCCGCAAGGGCGGCGATCAGCGGAGCGAGGGTTGCGCGGGTGCGGGCGGTGCCGATCACAGCGGATTGGCTGGTCAACTCCTTCGGCCAGGGCAACGTCGTGCCGGAGACGGTGACGAGCCCGGCGGTCGCATCGGGCGCCTCCAGCCCCCAAGCGAGGGCAACGGCGGCGCCATAGGATTGACCGAGCACGATCGGGTTGGTCACGCCGAGCTGCGAGGCGGCGGCGCGGAGGGCGCGGGCCTGGGCACGAGGGCTGTCGCCGCCTGGGATCGGGTCAGAATAGCCTAACCCGGGGCGGTCAAAGACGATGACTCGATAGCGGGACTTGACCCGATCGACGAAACCAAATGTGAAGTCGCGAACATTGCCGCTGGCACCGTGAATCAGCACCAGGTCGGGTCCTTGGCCGGTGACGACGGCGTGGACCCGACGGCCTGCGACCTCGACGAATTGGCCTTGCGGGGGGTAGGCCGCTTCGGCGGCACGCTCTCGGTCGTCGAGGGCAGGCCCGCAAGCGGCGAGGGAGAGGGCTGCAAATAGAAGAGAGACGACAAGAGCGTTGCGCATGCGGCAGAAATAGGGCGGGGCGGCCCTGTGTCCTGTCATGTTTCAGCGCGCCGGCTGTTGTCGCGCGTTGGATGCGTGCTGTCGATAACGGCTGGGAACAGACATTGGTGAAGCACCCTGAGTACGGAACTCAAAATGCGGGAAACCACGGCTCCACCAATCTCCTGTCCTTCGTGCTCAGACTCCGGTTCGCGTTCTCCGGCCCGCCCTCGGGCCCTTGTCGGAACACCAATTTGTGCTCCGACGACGGCGCTACCGCATCGCGAGCCCGGCCCGCTCGGCTGCGCGATCTATAGCCGAAACCACCTCGTCGGCGTGGGTATGGTGGATCATATGGCCGCCCCCCTCGATCACAGTCAGTCGGGCCGCATCGGTATCCTGGATCATTCGCTCGGCATGGATCTTGATCGAAACGGTGGTGTCGGCGTCGCCATGCACGATCTCAAGCGGCACCGGGAAGCCGGGATAGCGGGGGGCAAGCGCCGTGATTTCACGCTTCAACACCGCCCGGTGCTGGGCGTTGGCACGCAAAGGCTCTCGCCGCAGCGTCAAGGGTGCTCCGAAATGTTCGGCATAGCCGGTCGGCATGGATTGCGGTGCAAAGACCTCGGCGACCGCCTCGCGGACCCGGCCACGGCCGATGAAAGCGGTGATCAGGGGGACCGCCAGCGCGGCGCCAACAGCATTCGAGTTCACTTGGTAGAGCCGCGGAAGCGGACCCGACCAGGGATGCGAGGGGCCGGCGATATTGACGACGGCTGCTACGTGGTCGGGCGCATCAAGCGCCCAGGCCATCGCGACCGCCGCGCCGTAGGAATGGCCTAGGACGATCGGCTTGTCGGCGCCGAGCGCTTGGGCAGCGGCGCGCAGCACGGCGGCCTGCTCGTGAATGCCCTCGGCGCCTTGCGGTAATCGGTCGGAATAGCCAAGGCCCGGGCGGTCGAAGACAATGACGCGGTAGCGGTCGGCCAACCGGTCGACAAGACTGTGCGTGAAGTCGCGGGTGTTGCCGCTGGAGCCGTGGATCAGCACCAGATCGGGGCCGTTGCCCTTGACGACGGCATGAACGTCACGGCCTTGGACTTCCAGGATCCGGCCCTCCGGCGGGTAGGCGGCCTCGGCCGCTCGTTCGCGCGCCGTCGCCCGCCACTGCACAGCCAGCGCTGCGAGGATCAACAGTGCAAGAAGGCTAGCGGCCAATTTGGTCCAGATCATAGGGTGTCGACTGGTAAATCTCGTTGATCCAGTTGCCATATAGAAGGTGGCCGTGGCTGCGCCAGCGGTTCTGCGGCGTCAGTGATGGATCGTCTCCGGGATAATAATTGGTGGGCACGTTGATCGGTGTGCCGTTGGCGATGTCGCGGTCGTATTCGCCTTTCAGCGTATCGCTGTCGTATTCGAAGTGGTTGAAGATATAGAGCGCCCGATGCGCGGGGTCCTCGACCAGGCATGGGCCGACCTCCTCCGAACCCAGTAGGGTGGACAGGTCCGGCACGGCGTCGATCTCGTCTTGGCGCACTTCGGTCCATCGGCTGACGGGAATCACGCAATCGTCGGAAAATCCGCGCAGGTAGGGCGAGGCTGGCGACATGTTTTGGTGCCGGAAACACCCGAAGGCCTTGTGCGGCAGCATGTGTTTTTCGATCCCGTAGAGGTGCCACATCATCGCCATGCCGCCCCAACAGACGCCGAAGGTGGACTGCACATTGGTCCGGGTCCAGTCGATGACCTCTGTGAGTTCGTCCCAATAGGTGACTTCCTCGAAGGGCAGGTGCTCGATCGGCGCACCCGTAATGATCAGGCCATCGAATTTCTCGTCTCGGACATCTGCAAAGGGGCGGTAGAACGCCTCCATATGCTCCGGGGCAACGTTCTTCGATTGATGCTCGGTCATCCGGATCAGCTGCAGGTCGATCTGCAGCGGCGTCGCACCGATCAACCGCGCGAACTGGTTCTCGGTCTGGATCTTCTTCGGCATCAGGTTCAGGAGCCCGATGCGCAACGGGCGGATGTCTTGCCGTTTCGCCTGATCGTCTGACATCACCATCACGCCTTCGCGCCGAAGCACGTCATAGGCGGGCAGGTCGGAGGGCAAGGTGATCGGCATCGTGACGGTTCTGATCGCGGACCGCCTATTTAGGGCGGAAATGGCGCCAGCGCCAGACGGGTTTTCACACCTCTCATGGCCAGTCGTTCTGGATTTGCGCTGGCCGCCCAACATGAGGGCCCACCACAGACCCTAATACACCTATGAGGGTGTAGTTATGAGAAGCACATGCTTTGAGCGAAATCGTTCGAAATGCCGTGCCCAACTCATTGCATTTTTCACGGAGAAATCACGCCACGTTCGCACAGACTACGGTAATCTAGCCTTTGTCCGGCGGGGCGTCATGGAGCGAAGCGACGTGGGGTTGCGCCACAGAAACAGAGATACAGGGGGAACATCCGGCAGGGGTTAACATTACACCATGGTGGTGAGTGGCACCATTTTTCCACCCCAGCACCGGTTATTGTGCGGTGCGCGTCCGTTCTCCCTGTCCCATGCACCGGACCCTGGATCGCGAAGTCGGGGGCCGGTGCGTGGGGCCTATTCCGTTACTTGCGGTCGAGAGCGACGGCGACAAGACGGTCGAAACCCTCGGCCGAGTCCAGGTCGGCAATTTCTTCGGCACTGACGGTCACCCCCCAGTAGTCTGCCATCGCCCGATAGCGCGGCTGCCTGTGGGCCAGCGCGCGGGCATAGGTCCAGCGCACGAAGGCATCCGGGTCGACCTCTGCCTCCGGACAGCCAGTGTCCGACCGGTATTCGGCCCAGGCCGCGTTGAGAAACTCGGGCTGGTAATACATCGGCTTCGGCGCGGCGTCGAACCGGCGCACCAGCTCCGCGCTATGCGCCTCGGTGCCCTCGATCCAGACCAGCAGGACCGCCTGGCTCAGCGCCGTCAGAACCGGGTCGGCGCTGTCCCAAGGATCTACGACCTCGCAGATCGAGCCGCCTGAGTCGCAGATGAAATTGGCATAACCGTAGATACCGCGGGCGCGCTCGATGAAATGCGCCGTGTCGAGCAGTGCTGCGACCTCGGCCTGGCGGTGCTGCTCCTGCCGCGCCATGTAGTCGGCGAAGGCCAGCCCGCCCTTCTTCGGATCGCCCGGCTTGCCGAGATATGTCGAAAGCGGCGCCAAGTTATGAAAGCTGATGTTCGACCCGATATAGATCGAATCGGTCATCAACAGATCGCGTAGAAACGGCACCTGCATCGCCTGGCGCTTGAAGTTATCGACGATGTGCTCGCCCATGTACCGGGTGCCGATGCGGTAATCGATCGAGTAATGGTACCAGCCGCCGCCGGCGCGCAACATGGTCGAGACATGGGTCTTGCCGAGCCCCGACATCCCGAACAGCAGCACGCGCTTGCGCTCTGCCGAAAGCCAGTCCTTCGCGGTGCCGTAGATCATCGCGCCAACCCCATGGTCCCACCTAACCGAAAGCCCCCGACGAACGCCAGCATCCTTCTTCTCGTCGCAAATACTCCGGGGGTTTGGGGGTGGAACCCCCAAGCGCGGCGACGCCGAAGGCGGCGCAACCAAACGGCGCGCCGTCAGGCGCTCATTTTTGGGAACAGCCGCCGGACCAGCCGCCCGTCGAGGATGACAAGCCCCGCGGCCAGCAAAACGAAGCCCAGATAGGCCTGCGGCAGCAGCGCCTCGCCGCGGACCAGGGCGCCCAGCACGATGGCGACCGGCGGGATCAAAAGGGTGCAGAGCATCAGGTTGCCGCTGCCCGCACTCGCCAGCACTCGGTAGTAGAGCAGATAGGCGAAGGCGGTTGCGGCGACGGCGTAATAGGCGATGGCGATGGCGGTATCGGCCTGCAGGGCAAAGCTCGGCACGCCCTCGAGCCACAGCGCTGCGGGCAGCATCACCAGGCTCGATCCCGTCAGCATGCCCGCCGCGGCGATCTGCGGCGGCAGGCCCGCCAGCGTCGCCCGGCCCCAGGCGCTGGCCAACGCATAGGACAGCGCCCCGGCCAGAACCGCCAGTTGCGCCAGAGACCGCAGATCGAAGCTTATGAGGTTGCCGAGCCCGATCGCCACCGCCACGCCCAGAAACCCAAGCCCCACGCCGATGCCCCGGCGCAAGCTCAACCGCTCATCATGGAACAGCAGCGCCGCCACCAGCACGCCGAAGATCGCCGTCGCCGCGTTCAGGATCGCGGTCAGGCCGGTCTCGATGTGAAGCTGCCCCCAGGCCATCAGCGAAAACGGCAGCACGTTGTTCAAGACCCCCATCGCCAGGAACGCGCCCCAGACCTTCGGGTCGCGGGGCAGCGGCAGACGGCGCAGCAGCACCACGACCCAAAGCACCAGCGCCGCCCAGACCACCCGATGCGCCACCGAGGTGACGAACCCGATCTCGTCCAGCGCCACCCGGATCGACAAAAACGACCCGCCCCAGATCGCCGACAGCAGCATCAACTCGGCCCAGGCCCGGCCCGAAAGTGTCTTTTGTGCGCTCATGAGTTTGCTCTACCCGGCCCCACGCAGCCCCGCGACCCGGTTCCTGCGGCAAACGAAAACCCCGCCGGAATGGCGGGGTTTCCAGGCGTCACAGGGGTCGCGGGATCAGAAAAAGATGCCGATCTTGAAGCCGGCGCTGATCGCGGTGTTGTCGGTGAATGTCGCCCGCGCGGTGTCCGGCGTGCCGGTTTCGGGCCGCGCATCGCCCAGCCAGGTATGGCGGATACCGCCCGAGACGACGACGTTCTCGTCCTTGTACCGCACGCCGATCCCGACCGAGAAGTTGCCGTTCGTGGGCGCCAGCGGCGACACCAGGTCGTCGGACCCTTCGGGCTCGTAGCCCAGCACGCCCGAGACCGACCAGTTCTCGTTGATCGCGCGGCCGATGCCCAGCGAATAGCTGAAGGTGTCCTCCAGATCACTGATGCTGTCCTGGTTCAGCAGGCCATCGACCGCCAGGTCGAAGCCCCGCGGCGAGATGATCAGGTCCGACCACATCGCGTACCGCACCGAGCCGAACAGAAGCGTCTTCTCGTTCAGACCGGTCTGAAAGTCGAGGTTGATCGACGCCGGCGACTTGATCTCGGTGTTGGGCGAGGGCCCGAAGACCGGAATGCCGCCCAGGGTCTCGACGGTCGGCGTGCTGTGGGTGATCTCGGAATTGTAGGTCAGCGCCACGCGCGCGGCGTATTGCGGCAATTCGAAGGCGCCGCCGACGACGAAGCCCATCGCGCTGTTGCTGCCGAGCGCGACGTTATAGCCGTTCAGCGGGCCGTAGCTCAGGCCCGACAGCCCGATATTGCCGTCGATCGTCTGGTGCCGCACGCCGCCATGTACGCTGAACTTGTCCGAGAACTTGTAGCGCCCGATCGCGGTCAGCGATACCGCGTCGGCGATCGCCGTGGTGCCGCCCAGTTCGGTGGCGCCCGGCGCCCCAGGATAGGTCACGTCGGATCCGAAGGGCTGGTCCCAGATCAGCGCCAGCGAGAAATTGTCGGTGAAGTCGTATTTGAACCCGGCGCCGGAATTCACGAAGCCGCCGGCGACGTTGCCGTAGGGCGTGCCCGGCGGCACTGGCCCGATGCCGACACCGGTGCCAGTCACGTCGGCCCGGGTCGTCGAGAACGACAATTCGGCGTAGTTGCCCTGTTCGAAGATGATGCCGATCGGCTGCCCCGACCGGTCCAGTCCCCCCGCAGTAGCCCCGCTTGCCGCCAGCGCGCCGGCCGCCGCCGTGATCAAAAACCGCTTCATGTCCTCTTCCCAACCATGACGTTTTTGTTGGCGCTCACCCTATCGGTGTGCTGCGGAAAGGGTCAAACGATGACCCAGCGTCATCGGATTGTTGCCCCCTGACCGTTGCAATCCCGTCACCCTGAGGCGTGCGTGCGGGCCTCGGCGCGTATGTTGAGATAGTTTGCCGCGAAGATCACAGCGGCACCGGCCAGGACCAGCGCGTCGAGCGGCTCGCCGTAAAGCGCCATGCCGACCAGCGCGATGATCGGCAGGCGCGCGAAATCGATGGGCATCACAACCGTGGCGGGTGCGATGGCCAGCGCCGTGGTCAGGCAGAAATGCGCCACCAGCCCGGCGCAGGCCACCAGCGCCAGCCAGGGCCAGGCCGCTGGCACGGGCCAGGCGATGGCGCCGTCGATACCGGCGGTGATCAGCCCGAAGGCGGCCTGCATGACGGTGAGGTGGAACAGAATGCAGGTGGTGGTCTCGGTCCGGGTCAGAAGCCGGGTAAAGGTCGCCGAGCCGGCAAAGCCGATGGCGGCCAGCGCAGCGGCGACCAGCCCCGGGCTCAATGCGCCGGCGACGCCGGGTCGGGCAACGATCAGAATGCCGGCAAAACCCAACAGAGCCGCCAGGCCGCGGGTGCGGGTCAGCCGCTCGCCCAGAAACAAGGGCGCAAACAGCGTGATCCAAAGCGGCGAGGTGAATTCCAGCGCGAAGACCTGCGCCAGGGGAGCTGCCGCCACCGCGTAGAACCACAGGTTCTGGCCAGTGAAGTGGCTGATATTGCGCACGAAATGGATGTGCAGGCTGCGGGTGGTGATCTGCCCAAGGGTGCCCGCCCAGGCGGCCGCGGCCAGCACCAAGACGATGCCGATGAGCGAGCGGTAGGTCATGATCTCGAAGGTGTCGAGGTCTGCGGCAAGTGCTCGCCCAGCGATCGCCATGCCGGTGAACGATACGATCGCGCCCGTCATCCAAAGCGCGGCGCGCAGCGGGTGATGGGCGCTCATTCTCGCGGCGTGCAGCAGCCGGTCAGCAGGATCGGCGTTTGGGCCCGCTGGGTCAGGACATGGGCGCGGAACCGGGCATCGGCGCCGCAGGCCTCGCGCTCCAGCAGCACGATGGCGGTGTCGCGCGCGCCGATCAGGGTGAAGGCGCGCGGCCAGTCGGCGCCCTCGGCCGGGACGGCGGTCTTTACCTCCATCTCGGTCGGCGCGGGAAACTCCAGCCGGGCCTGGACGTCGTCGAAGCGCAACCGCCAGGCCGGCGCGCTGCCGCTACAGGTATAGCTTTCTGCCGCCGCGGCGGCGGGCAGCGACAAAAGGACGAGGCCAAGTAGCGGGGTGCGACGGCGCATGGCGTCGCGCTATAGATCAGGCCCGCGCCAAGCGGTAGCCCCGCCAGTACGATTTGCGTTGACCTCCAGGCCGGTTGGGATGGCTCTCAATCGGCAATGAGCTGATATCGAACGCAGATTTCAGTGCCTGGCACCCGGCTCAAGACCCGCATCGGCTCAGTGAAACCCGACCTCCAGCGGCAATTGGCAACAGCCCGACAGAAAGCGCTGGCCGCCGGCGGTGTTCAAAAGATAGGCGATGGTCCAGGGATAGACCCGCTCGCTCATCCCGTCCGAGCATCCGGCCGGGCTGACCACCGCGATGCTGGAGGCCGCGCCGCCGGCATGGCTGAGCTGCAAGGGAAACGCCGGCCGGCCCTCGGCGATCTTGGTGCCCGAGAGGCTCATCGCGAAGCCGGCGCCGGCGAGGTCGGAATAGGTGGCGCCGCCAGGCGAGAGGCGCAGCGACCAGAACGGCTCGGTCCCGGCGCAGAGCAGCCCCGCGGGCAGCGCCGTGCCGCCGATCGTCGGGACCGGATCGGGGGCGAGAAAGCGCATGGAAATCCAGGCGTTGCCCTCCTGCCAGACGATCGTGCCCCATTTGCCGCTGGCATCGGTCCCGGCGACCTCGATACCGCGCGCATCGGGCGGCAGATCGCCGATATCGGCAGAGCTCGCCGAGGGTCCGGCGCGCACGTTCAGCGTGTCGTCGGCGGCGACCCCGGTGACGCGGAAATAGCCGGGCTGGGCGGTCGCCAGGCCAGGGAAGGCGAGGAGAAGGAAAAGGCAGATCAGGCGGCGCATGGCAGGTCCCTCGGCAGTCGGCAGCGCCGGTAGCCTAGAGCAATTTGCGTTTACGTTGAATCGGAATTCGCTGCCTCTCAATCAGCAAAAGCTGATTTCGAACGCAAATTCCGATGCCGCGCGTTTCTTTGAAAACGCAAACCGTTTGAGCAGATCGCCCCGCGTCGCGTCTTGCGGACTCCCCAGTGGGCGGCGTGGTCAGGCCAGCAGCGGGTCGATTGCCGCCCGGTCCCGCCCCAGCCCGTGCAGCACCGACCACATGGCGGCCCGGGCGAGGTTGAACCAGACCGCCGCGACCTCGCGCACCACCATCCGCGCCACGTCCCATCGGGCGCCGTCTGGCGAGCGGCGGAACCGCGTGCTGTGGCAGACCGCGTCGACCGGCAGGCCGGCCCAGCGGAAACTGGCCCAGCTGCGCATCAGGTGAAAGCCCTCGCTGACGACGACGACCGAGGCGCCGGCAGGGATCGAGGGCCCCGAGAACAGCGCGTTCTGCAGGGTCGAGAGCGCGGCGTTCTCGCGGGTGATCTTGCCCGGGTCCGCCCCCAACGCGACGGCGTGCCGCGCCATCCGGTCGCCTGCCGCCGGCCCGTCCGGCACCGCGCGCCCGCCGGTCATGTGCAGCGTCTGCGCCCTGCCGGCCTGCAACAGTGCAACGCCCGCGGCCACCCGACGAAGCGTGGAGTCATGTAGCGTGCCATTGGGATCCATACCGGCGCCCAACGCCACGGCGATGTCGTAGTCTGGCCCGCCATCGCCCTGCGCGAGGTCGGCACAGGGGGTGGACCAAACGGCGACCACCAGAACCGCGACGGCGCTGGCGGCCACAAGCCCGGCCGCGGCAAGGCCCAACCGCCACAGCCAGCGGATCATGCCACGGGGCGTTTCTCGCACAGAAACCCGATTGAGGGCGACACCGCGCGGGGCACGATCTGCGACGGCGAGGTGAATTTCCGCACGATCCGGACGTTGCCGCGCAGGGTCTGCGCGAGCCAGCGCCAGTCAAAGCCCTTGTGGCTTATGTGATGCGGCGGCAGCCGGTCCAACTCGTAGGTCGCGGCAAAAAAGGTCTCCGCCCAGGTATACTGCTTGTGCCGGGTATAGCCCATCAGCATGCTGCCGAGGTTCTTGATCGCCACCGCTGGGCCGACTTCGTTCGGGACAGTGACGTAGAGCCGGCCGAAGTCCGATCTGCCGATGGCCTCTATCACCCGCACGACGGTGGGTTCGGGGATGTGCTCGAAGGTTTCGAGCCCGATGATCAGGTCGAAGCGGTCGATCAGGTTCAGTGTGTCGGCGACGCTGGCGCAATGCACCTCGAAATTGCCGCGACCCCCGTAGCGTTCTTGCGCGAGGGTGCAGTATTCCTGGTTCCTGTCGACGCCGACATAGTCGATGTCATCGCGCAACTGGCCGAGCACGTCGAAGGCCTTGCAGGTGCCGCAGCCGATATCGAAGACGCGCAGCCTGGGTCCGTAGGCGGGCGACAGATCGCGCGCAATCATTTCAAGGTTGCGGTAGCGAGTCCTGTGAAGAAACCGCGTTACCGCATTGAAGTTTTGTGTTTTTTCGTATTTGTGGAGTTTCATCGCGGACGTGGTTCCGGGTACTTTCGGCCTCTTCCGTGTTGCGACGGTCGTGCCGATCGGGGCGCGGGTTTGCTCATTCCCATTCGATGGTGCCGGGCGGCTTCGATGTGATGTCGTAGGTCACGCGGTTGATGCCGGGCACCTCATTGATGATCCGCGTGGCGGTCTCGCTAAGGAACGCGTGGCTAAACGGGTAATAGTCGGCTGTCATTCCGTCGACCGAGGTCACCGCGCGTAGCGCGCAGGCATAGTCATAGGTGCGCCCGTCGCCCATCACCCCGACCGTGCGCACCGGGAGCAGCGCCGCAAACGCCTGCCAGATGTCGTCATAAAGCCCATGGCGGCGGATCTGGTCGATATAGACCGCATCGGCCCGGCGCAGGATGGCGAGTTTGTCGCGGGTGATTTCGCCGGGACAGCGGATCGCCAGTCCGGGTCCGGGGAACGGGTGACGGCCGATGAAGCTGGCGGGCAGGCCAAGCTCGTGGCCAAGCGCGCGGACCTCGTCCTTGAACAGTTCGCGCAGCGGTTCGACCAGTTCTAGCCCCATCTTCTCGGGCAGGCCGCCGACATTGTGGTGCGACTTGATGGTGACCGACGGGCCGCCGGAGAAGCTGACCGACTCGATAACGTCTGGGTAGAGCGTGCCTTGCGCCAGAAACCTGGCGCCGCCGACCTCTGCCGCATGTTTCTGGAACACGTCGATGAAGAGCCGCCCGATGGTTTTTCTTTTGGTCTCCGGGTCGGTTACACCGTCAAGTTCATTGAGAAACAGATCGCTTTCGTCGGCGTGAATCAGAGGGATGTTGTAGTGGTCGCGGAACATCGCGACGACCTCGGTGGCCTCGTTTTGACGCAACAGCCCGTGGTCGACGAAGACGCAGGTCAGCTGGTCGCCGATCGCCTCGTGGATCAGCACCGCGGCGACCGAACTGTCGACCCCGCCCGACAGGCCACAGATCACTTTCGCATCGCCCACTTGGTCCCGAATCCTGGCGATGGCCTCGTCCCTATAAGCGCCCATGGTCCAGTCGCCGGCGAAGCCGGCCAGGCGCACGAAGTTCTCGTACAGCGTCTTGCCGTTCGGCGTGTGGTGCACCTCGGGATGGAACTGGACGGCATAGAAGTTGCGGCCGAGGTCGGCGGTGATCGCGAAAGGGGCGTTGGGCGAGGTGCCGTAGACCTTAAATCCTGGAGCGATTTCAGAGACATGGTCGCCATGGCTCATCCACACCTGTTCTCGGTCGTCGAGGAACCAGCCGGTCAGCAGATCGATGCGCTCGTCGGTGTGCGAGACATAGGCGCGGCCGAATTCGGCGGTGCCCTGGCCACGCTCCACCTTGCCGCCGAGCATCTGCATCATCACCTGCTGGCCGTAGCAGATGCCCAGGATCGGCACGCCCAGATCGAACACCTCGCCCGGCGGATGCGGCGCGCCGTCGTCGAAGACGCTGGCCGGACCGCCGGAAAAGATCACCGCTTTGGGGGCAAAACCGGCCAAGAAGACTGGAGTGACCGTCTGATAGGGGTGGATTTCGCAGTATACGTTTAGCTCGCGCAGACGACGGGCGATCAACTGCGTAACCTGGCTGCCGAAATCGATGATCAGAAGGCGTTGATGGCTGCTCATGCGGGCGGTGTAGGGGCGAGAACGCGGGATGTCGAGTGGGGGGCGTCGGTCCAACGCTGCGGAATACGGCTAGTCTGTTGAAGTCGAGCGCGTGTCGCTTTCGGGGCTCAGTTGACGGAAATCGGTGATTGGTATGCCTGTGGATTGAGTATCACCGGCGCCAGGCCTTGGAGGTGACGTTATGGCGGAAGCAGCGACCCGCAGGCGCGGGCGAGGCGGCGGTGGAGCGGCCCGCCGGGCGGAGCGGTCGGCGGTGGTGATTGAGACCGCGCGGTTCATCGAGCGAAACATCCCGGATTTCGAGATCCTGAATGCCGAGGCGTTGGAGATCATCGAGGCCAACGCCGAAACGGTGCTGGAGGAAATCGGGGTCAACTTCGTCGAAAACCATGCGGCACTGGAACGATGGCGCGAGGCCGGGGCGGACGTGCAGGGTGAACGGGTGCATATCCCGCGCGGACTTGCGCGGCAGCTTTGCGCGACGGCACCGTCCATCTTCACCCAACATGCGCGCAACCCGGCGAAGTCGGTCGAGATCGGCGGCCGCAATCTGGTGCTGGCCCCGGTCTACGGACCACCCTTCGTGCGCGACCTCGAGCGTGGTCGGCGCTACGCCACGATTGAGGATTTCCGCAATTTCGTGAAGCTCGGGCAGATGTCGAAATGGCTGCACCATTCCGGCGGTACGGTCTGCGAACCGACGGACGTGGCGGTGAACAAGCGCCATCTCGATATGCTGCTGTCGCACATGACGCTGTCGGACAAGCCCTTCATGGGCTCGGTGACCGAGCCCAGCCGGGCGGTGGATTCGGTCGAGATGTGCGAGATTCTGTTCGGGCCGCTGGAAGACCGGACGGTTATGACCTCGCTGATCAACATCAATTCGCCGCTGACCTTCGATTCTGTGATGATGGGCGCGCTGGAGGTGTATGCGGCCGCAAATCAGGCTTCGATTGTCTCTCCGTTCATCGTCGGTGGAGCGATGGCGCCGGTCTCGGTGGCGGGCACCCTGACGCAAGTGCTTGCCGAGGTTCTGGCTGGTGTGGCCTATTCCCAGCTCGTGCGGCCTGGCGCGCCGGTGATCATGGGGGCCTTCGTCACCTCGATCGACATGAATTCCGGTGCGCCCACTTTCGGCACGCCCGAGGCGGCGAAGATCACCTATGGCGCAGGCCAGTTGGCGCGTCGGCTGGGCTTGCCGTTCCGGTCAGCCGGATCGTTCTGCGGATCCAAGCTTCCGGATGCGCAGGCTGCCTATGAAACCTCCAATTCACTCAACGTAGGGTTGTTGGCGGGTGTCAACTTCATGCTCCATGCCTGCGGCTGGCTCGAGGGCGGACTCGTGTCCTCCTACGAGAAATTCGTGATGGACGCCGACCAGTTGGGCGTGTTGCACCGGCTGGCGGCTGGCGTCGCGGTGGACCCGGACGCCCAGGCGATGGACGCCCTGCGCGAGGTTGGACCGGGTGGACATTTCCTGGGCTGCGCGCACACCCAGGCGCATTTCAAAGACGCGTTCTGGCGGTCGGATCTGCTGGACTACAAGCCGTTCGAGACCTGGGACGAAGAGGGCGCGCGAGATACCCAAGTGCTGGCCGGCGACCGGGTCAAAAAGCTGCTCGGCGACTACCAGGAGCCCCCGCTCGATGCGGGCATTCGCGGCGCCCTGGCCGACTATGTGGCCCGGAAAAAGGCCGAGGTTCCGGACGCCTTCGTCTAAGCTTCGGCAAAGGCGCAACAAGCGCGGCAATGGGCGCCATTTAACCGGTTTTCAGTGAAAATCCGCCGAATCTGGTTGGAGCCTGCGCGTGCGTGATCATACTCGAAGCCTGGGTTTGGCCATCAGACCAGCCTCGGCAATCAGTGCGATCAGCACTTCGACATGCCGGGACACATTGTACGACGCGTCGCCTTTCTGGCGTGCGGCCTCCAATGTGGCTTCGACGGACAAGAGCGACGCGATCGCCCCTTTTGGGTTTGGCAGTGAGGCGCTGCGCGTCAGCCGCTTGAGGGACCGGTTGCGATTGTAATCCGAGAGACCATGGCGGGCCGCCTGCAACAGTAGGCGCGGGCGGCGGAGCGCGTGAACGAGTGAGATCAAGTCGGCCATTTGTGGGGCCCTTCCGGTGCGTTTCGTAATCCTCACACCATCGCCCGAACCGCGGCTTGTTGCCGGATCGACCGGAACGCCGCCCGGCAGATTCAGAGATTGTTTACGGTCTGGAAACAATAGGGTCATTTGGGAAACATTTTAACTAAATGGAAACTGAATCGACCATAGGTTGAAGAGGTGATTGGTTTTGGGAGCGCGGTGCGGGGGAAACGCCCGCGACGGGCGCTGGCCGGCGAAGATGACGTCTGGGGAAGGCTTATGGCAGAGGCGCGGCAGTGCGAGAGGGGCGAGGGACGGTACCCGCCCTGGCTGCCGCTCGGCCTGAAGCTTTATCTCGACCATACCGAAGACGGGCTGTCGATCCGGGCTTTGGCACGGGACCGCGGCTGCCATCCCTCGACGGTGCTGCGTCAGATTCGGCGCCAGGAATCCCGCCGGGACGACCCACTTTTGGACACGGCATTGGAGCGGCTGGCCGCGGCGGCCCGACGGTCCGGAAACGAAACTCATGAGGATGAAAGCAATATGTCTGCACAGGCCAGGATGCCCGAAAACGCGGTTCCCGAAGAAGCCCGGATCAATGCCGAGGCGCGGCGCATCCTTCGGCGGCTGGCCGAGCCGGATGCGGTGATGGCGATCTCGCCGGGAATGGACAAGGCGGTGGTGGTGCGCGAGACGGCGGAGGGACGGCCAGTGCGCACCGGCGTCCTCGACCGGGCCGTGGCCGAGGCCTTTGCCGTGAAGGATTGGATCAGCGGCACCACCAAAGGGCGGATCTCTCGCTATCACATCACCCATGCCGGGCGGGCGGCACTGAAGCGGCTTTTGGCTGAGAACGAGGCCGCCCGGCAGGGCTTTGCCGAGGCGCCGGCGGCCTTCGGCGACCAGCATCGGACGTTCGGCGAGCGCGAACTGCGCGATGGCGACGGCAAGCCGTCGAAGCGGATCCGCTACAATGTTCTGGAAAGCCCCGTCGCGGCGTTGTCGCGGCGCAAGGGGCGCGACGGCAAGCCGTTCCTATCCGATGGGCTGGTGG
>JAAUYB010207429.1_pt1 | contig 40317 bp, 23 predicted proteins | sample 7278071 | NCBI WGS metagenome assembly JAAUYB01 (sample SAMN14350121, study PRJNA611818) | marine sediment metagenome | isolation source: surface marine sediment (1.8m) | place: French Polynesia: Moorea | collected 2018-08 | reverse complement strand
TGGTTGTTTCAAGAAACTTGGGATCAAGGAATCCGTTCTGATTCCTTGAGGTGGAAAAGTCAGGAGCAAAGAATCAGGTCTCATTCTTCGACCCGGAAAAGTCAGGAGCAAAGAACCAAAACTGGTTCTTTGCACACTGAAAAGTAATGTGAAAGAAAAGAGTTGTGGTTCCTTGACACGGACTTTTCGGGGGCAAAGAATATAAAATATTTCTTTGACCCTGAACTTTCGGTGTCCTAAGAAAGGGGACTGATTCTTTGCTCCCCGACTTTCAGTATCGAGAAAGCAGTCGAGATTCTTCGATCCCGGGCGTCGAGAATCAATGAACCGGGTAGTAAACCAAGGTATATCTCTTCAAAGATTTCTCAATCAGCTGTATTAAGTTGTTGAATTCGAGAATGGGGTTGTTTAGGCGGGGAACAATGAAAATCCGGGTCGAACGAGCAATCGAAAGGAAACCTGGTCACAACCCCGCATGGCGTTGCGCCCGCTCACGTCAAAGTCGCTTTTGGAACCATTCTAAGCAGGTGAAGCGGACACTAAGCAGGTGAAGCGGACATGCGGTGCAATAGGTGGTTGCATCCATCGCGCAAGGGCTTTCTCTACGTCGCCGCAAGGCTTCCTTGAACTGTCTTGGACAATGCGCTACCCTAGGGCCTTTAATCGTGGTTTCCACAACACCTTTCAGGGAACTGCAAGGAGGCCGGCAGCTTGAAGCCCTACAAGAAATACCGTGACCTGGTAGGCAACACACCGATTATCGACCTGACCCACCTGGCTGAAGACGTCCACGAAGATGTCCAAATTCTGGCCAAATGTGAATTCACCAATCCCGGTTACTCCGTTAAAGACCGCATCGTGGCCCACATCTTCGACAAGGCCGAGGAGGAAGGTCGTTTACGACCCGGCAGCAGAGTCCTGGCCGCATCGAGCGGCAATACCGGTGCTGCCGTGGCCATGATGGCTGCCTGGCGAGGTTACAAGGCGTTCATCGTCACCTCACCCAAATGTTCTCAGGAAAAAATGGATGCCATCCGCGCGTATGGCGCCGAGTTGGTAGTGGCCGGCAGTTATATGGCCGAGGCCGAGAAGATGGCAGAGGAAGACCCGGATCTATTCGACGTGGACCAATACGCCAATCCGTTGAATCCCGAGGCGCATTACCACAGCCTGGGCCCGGAGATATGGGACCAGACCAAGGGCGCCGTGACTCATTTCACTTGCGGGGCCAGTACCGGCGGCACCATTTGCGGCGTTTCCAAGTACCTGAAAGAACAAAAAGGAGAAGTGGAAGTGGTTATGGCCGATCCCGTCGGCTCCGTCTTCTACGAATACTTCCGCACCGGCTGCCTGGGGGAAGCCCGGCCCTTTCATGTGGAAGGCGTAGGCAAGGCCGGCATCCCCAAGGTCATGGATTTCGAACTGGTGGACGACGTGATTCAGGTCAGCGACCAGGAGGCTGTCGAGACCTGCCGGAAACTGGCGCAGGACGACGGGCTGATGGTAGGCGGCAGCAGCGGTTTGAACGTGTACAGCGCGTTGAAGCTGGCCCGACGTCAGAAGGAGCCGGCAACCATCGTAACCGTGCTGGTGGACAGCGGGCTGAAGTATATTTCCAAAATCTATAACGATGACTGGGTAGCGGAAAACGTCTACCAACACACCTGTAAGTAGACCATGTCATGTTACGCGACCTGATCGACCGCCGAAAAGTGTTGGTGCTGGACGGCGGCCTGGCCACCCGGTTGGAGGATCTGGGTTGCGACCTGGATGATCCTCTGTGGTCCGCCAAAATCTTGTTGGAGCAGCCGGAGTTCATCCGCCGGGTCCATCTGGATTATTATCGCGCCGGCGCGGACGTGGCGGTGACCGCCAGTTACCAGGCAAGTATCGAAGGTTTCGAAAGACAAGGACTCAGCGAGGCCCAAGCCGGTTCCTTGATTCAATCGTCAGTGCGCCTGGCCCGGGAAGCCCGCGATATGTTTCTGGAGACGGGTGAGGAAAACCGGTCGAGGCCGCTGATCGTGGGCTCGGTCGGCAGTTACGGCGCCTACCTTGCCGACGGTAGTGAATATCGTGGACAATTCGATTTGGATCACGACCGGTTGAAGGCGTTTCATCGACCGCGAATGTCGCTGTTGCATGAGGCGGGTGTGGATCTGCTCGCCATGGAAACCATTCCCTGTAGGGAAGAGGCGGAAGCGCTGGTTTCATTGTTGAAAGAATTCCCCGGCTTGAGGGCATGGGTCAGCTTCAGCGCGCGCGACGAGGTTCATACTTCGCAAGGAGAGCCCATGACCAAGGTAGCGGCGGCCCTGCATGAACACGATCAGGTGGAAGCCGTGGGGGTGAATTGCACCAACCCGAAGTTTATCGAAAGCCTGATCCACGCGGTTCGCGCGGGCACGGACAAACCCGTGGTGGTCTACCCCAATTCGGGTGAGACATGGTGCGCGCAAACCCACACCTGGGGCGGTGACGGGAGCAATATTTTCCCGGATGCCCTGTTGGATCGCTGGTACGCCGCCGGAGCCCGTTTGATCGGCGGATGTTGCCGCACCGGTCCGGAGACGATCAGCGCCATAGCGGCCTGGCGCCGGGGACTGTAGCGACGGGAGTCAATCCCATTGCTTGTGGATGTAATTGATGCTCGTCGCGGTGCCGATCTTCAGCTTTTGGCAAAGGTCTCGAGCCTCTTCGGTAAATCCTCCCAGCGAGAGAACGGCGCTCAGGACCTTGCGCTCGGGATGACGTTTTGCAAATAGCTCGGCTCTCGACGCCAGTTTCCGGATAACGCTCTCTCCACTTGGGTCCTTCGTTTTCTTGACCTCTACCAGCAGGGTTAAACTACCGCTCTCGGCATCCACTCTCAGGTCAATTTCACCCTTTTTTCCGTCCGGCCCCTGAACCATGAAACGAGGGAAGAGTTCGCCTGTTTCCAGCTCGGGATCTTCGGGCAAGTCTTTGAAATAGACCGACGGGCGGAAGGTTCCGCGCACGCGCATGTCTATTTCCAACTGCGCCTCGGCCAGACGACCCGAAACCTGGTTGAGCTGGTTTTGCAAGGCCCGCTTCTCACCCGTAAGTTTATTCACAAGGTAATCGATGCCCTGATCGGCCTCCGGGTCCAACTCGGCCAGTTCGTTGCGCAACCATCGTTGTAACAAGAGGAAGAAGGTGCCGTCCTCCAAACCGATGAATTCATTGCTGAAGCGACTGCGCAACATGCTCGCCCGGCGCAGCTTGATAAGACGTTTCTCAACTTCTGTCACATCGATTTCCAGGTTAAGGGCCGACCTTACCATTTCAGCCGTGTAAACCTTGCCGGGGTTTCGAGTGAGAAACAGTAAGATTCTTTTCGCGTTTCGTTGATTGATGAGGCCGATGGAACGTTCGAACCACGAGCGCCAACCGACCAACATTTCCGCATCGTCCGCCGTGGTTTCATAATCCAAGGCGCGGATCACACCCTCCCTGGTGGTCAGGTCGCGATCAGGACATTTGGAGCGAATCACACAGGCGACGAAATGGGGATCTGAATGGCAGAGTCGGTTGATCAGCAGCGCCGATTCGTTGGTAATGGGTTCCTCATAAATCTCGGCATAGCGGTATACCGCACTGAGACCTTCTTCGGTGGTAAGATAGGGCGACAGATGCATCTCCGTCAATCGACCACCCTCCAAATAGCGCTCGACCACCTCAATCAAGCGGCTGACCACGGAGCCCGTCGCCAACATGGGGGCAATCTTGGACTCGGAAACCTCGTGATACATGCCGGGAATAGTCTCGTCCGGGGCCGTTTCACATCTTTGATCACGGTAGACGAAATTGCTCAGGTTTTGGAACTCGTCGATGATCACCAAAAAAGGGGTTTTGTGTACACCGGCCATCACATGAGGCGTCCTGACCGCGTCCCGCCACATGGAATCGTGCAAGCCCATTTCAAAATTCTTCTTCAGCTTTTCGGCAATTCGCAGCAGGGACGGGTTGTGTTTGTTTCCATATTCGCGGATCTCATCGAGGTCGAGGGTTTCTTTCAATAACTCCGGGTCGCGGTCTAGAAAAGAGATGTACTGCGTGGCAAAGGTGCGGAAGTAGTCCATGGCCAGATCCGGGTACCAGGTCTTGATCTCTTCGATCTCGATATAGATGGGGATGACCGGCCCGTTCTGTCGCCACAATTGATTGAACAACCGCTGGACAAACGCCGTCTTGCCGCATTTCTTGCGAGCCACGATCACCCGCGATTTGGAAATGCGCCGCGGAATCCCGGCGATCCACTTATGGTATTCCGCGAATTCCTTCTCTCGACCCACCAACAGCCTGGGGTCGCCGATGCGCTCGTCTAACGGATAGTCATCCAGGTTCAACATATCTCCCCCGATACCCGGTCAGCATAACACAATCCGGGAATCCAGGCCCGCTGTTGCATCACCGGTTGAAGAGGGTTTTGATCCAGGACAACAGGGCCGCTCCCAACAGTGCGTCGTCCAGATAGCCGTCCTTGTCCTGGATGTGCAACAGTACCCCGCCGACCAGCAGTGCGGCGGCGAGAACCGTGAGGCGCAGGCTGTCCATGGAGCGTTCCAGCCGTCGCAACTTATCACGGACCTCCGGCGTCAGGGCATTGCGCACCACCAGGGCGCCGCGCTCCGCCCGGGCCAGTACCCTATCGGTTCGCCGCGGAATTCTGGCCAGGGCTTGGACGGTTTCCAAAAGCTCCCTACCCACCTTTTTGGCGCCGAGATCTTCTGTCGCCAATTGACGGGCGAAGGGCAGCAACGCCAGCCATGGGTTGAATTCCGGGTCCATTTTGGTGACCATGCCGTTCATGATCTCGATCGAACGCACCGTAAACAAAAGGTCCACTTGTACCTGGAACGGCGTCTCGAAGATAATGTCGCGGAAATCGGCAAAGACCCGGTTGACCGCCTCGCCGGCCGCTTCCTGGATACGGTTGTTGGCCACGCCCCAGATATTGTCCAGCAGAACCTCATGTAATTCCTCGATGCGGGTCAGGTCGGCGCCGGGAAGCAAGGTACCCGCCTGGACATAGCTTTGCACCATGCGATGGGGGTCCCTGGAGGCAACGGCGAAGGCGAATTCGCGCAGCGCATTGCGTAATCGCCGCGGAATGCGGCCGACCATGCCGAAATCGACCAACACCACCTGGAAGTCTCGTTCGTCGGCCTCGGGAATGGGTTGACCTGGGGCAAACGGGGCCATGCCCTTTTCCTTTTCTTCATCGGTCAACAGCGGCCGGATAAAGAGGTTACCGGGATGGGGGTCGGCATGGACCATATGTTGACGGAAAACCTGTTCCATATGCAGTTCGAAAAAGGCCAGGGACGCCTTGCTGAGATCGATGCCGGAGCGTTGCATTGCGTCAATATCATTCGGCTTGAACCAGGCCACGTTTTCCATGGTCAAGATTCCGTCTTTGGAGTAATCCGGGAACAGTTCAGGCAGGTAAAGGCGATGGTCCTGCTTGAAAAAGGCGCGGAACTGTTCCAGATTCTCGGCCTCGGCGCGAAAATCCAGTTCAGCGCGAGTAACCTTGTCGAACTCCTCCACCAACCAGTCCAGGTCCACGCGCCTGGCTACCGGACGATACCACTCCAACCAGGAGCAGGCCAGTGCCGTGGCGGCCAGATCGGTTTCCACGAGGGTGTGGATGCCGGGCCGTAAGACCTTGACCACCACTTTGCGGCCGTCGGATAGGGTAGCGCGGTGTACCTGGGCCAGGGAAGCGGCGCCGATAGGAGTTTGCTCAAATTCACGGAACCAGGTTTTCAGGGGGCCGCCCATTTCCCGTTCAACTATTTCGACAATACCGGGGAAGGGCGCGGGGGGTATTTTATCCTGCAAGCCGGCCAGTTCCGAGGTGATTTGGGTCGGCAGCACATCCACGCGAATGCTGAGGAACTGGCCCAATTTGATGAGTACGCCGCCCAGGTGCACGGCCAGGTGCCGAAAACGCCGGGCAATGCGCTGGTAGCGTTTATAGGGATCGGGCCGCAACCAACGCAAGCCGTCGCGGTTGAGGACAATGTCGAAGAAGAAGGCTTGAGCGAAGACCCGAAAGAAAAACCAGCTGACGCGGAGGAAGCGCCATCGGTTGAAAGGCCGTTTCGGTTCAGACATGCAGAGAGTCCCCCAGTTAGCGCCGGCTGGGGAATTCTAGCACGGGGTCACTGGTTTCCCACAATACCTTGAAAGACTACCAGGGAAGAACGCCTGATCAGTAGCGATCACGCCCGTATTCAGGGTCACGCTTCTGATGCCTCAGAACCAGAATCTGAATGTTGTCCTCGACAAGGTAGAGAATGTTATAGGGAAAGTCTCGCATGACACAGCGACGAACATCACCGTCTAATTTTTGATAAATGTAGGGGAACTTCTGAATACGCCTGATGTTTGTCCAAAAATCATCGACAAATCTTTTTCCGTACCAAGCCTTTGCCTCTTCGATGTCTTTGTTAACTTCCGGATGAAAGATAACGTTCATGAAAGGCCTTGATAAGATCGAGTAAACATTTCATCTAAGGACAATGCCTGAACGGTACCGTCTTTCAACTCTCGGCGGCGTTTATGTGCCAATTCGATAGTTTCCTTATCTAAGGGAGGGACGACACTTTCCCAGAGTTGTTCGGCAAGCAAAAGTCGGTCAGATGTAGAAAGGGACATTGCTTGATCCCTGGCCAGTTCCAAATCACTTTTCATCAATCACTTCCTCCTAGAAACATCTTACCATCAGTATGTCGAAAAAGCCGAGGTTGACTAATTATTTGTCAAGTGCCGGCAATTCGCCAACTTAACGGCCGGAGCCCAAGCGACGGGTGCCGCCCTTTCTTCCCTTGATGCCCTGGTGGATATCCAAGTTTTTCCCCTCGGCGACACCCGCGTGGTACGCATCAGTTTCCCGGTAGGTGAACGCCCTGGCCTTTCTAAGCCTGGGGTGCCGGTCGTTGTAGAATTCCCGTAGTTTGTCCCGCTTCAACAAGATCAGTTGACGGCCCTCGGCCGGTGTCGTCGCGGCGGCTTCCTCCGCTTCCAGTTTTTCGAACAGGCCCTGCATGACCCCCAACTGGAAATCCCGTTTCGAGGAGCGGCCTTTCAGCATGGGATTCCGGTATTGTTGCGCCCGCCAAAGTAATTCCAATTCAAGGCGGAGGTAGTCGTAGACATACTCGGCAACTTCCAAAGCCGCCGAGGTGCCGCAGATTTCTATCAGCCAGACCCGGCGTTCAGGGTGCAGCAGGGATGAGGGCACCCAAACCAGTTCCACGCCGAAAAAACGAAGAAGCACCGAGGCGATGAACCTCTCTACCGAACTCTTCTGTTTGCGAGGGAAACCCAGGTAGGCGTAGCAAAAATCGTGATCGCGTACTCCCAGGTCCAGTTCGTAGCGCTCCATCAGAGCGCGAGCGCGCGTCATGGCTGCCTCGGCCTCGTGCACGTTGGGACTTTCGGCCAGGGCCAATAACTTGCGGATCTTGGCCAAAATAGGGGGTACCTGACCCTTGGTTGCCAGCCGGGAACTGTGACTGATGCCCAGGCGATCGCAGGCATAGCGAAAGCGCCCGCCGTGGGCGGTTTCGGCCGGGTCCTTGTCCGCGTCCAGAATCTCATCGGCGAACTGATGCGCCATTTCGTGCTTTAAGGTTTCGAGGATTTCCAATATGCTGAAGTTCATCAACAGGTAAGTCGAGATGGACAGGGTGCGTGTGCTTCGGTCCCAGGAACCCAGCACGCCTCGTCCCTCCGAGATACTGAATACCGGCCTTTTCAGCCTGCCGTTGAAAGCTTCCCGGTTGACGGCTTCCCAATTGTCTTGCAGGAAGCGGGTGAAAAGACGCAAGTAATTGTTGAACATATCTATTGCTTTGCCTCGATGATAATGTCGTCCAAGCGAACATCATCCACCGGCTTATCGGGCGGTTCGCCGTTCGGTCCGGTAGTTTGACTATCGGCAATGGCGTCGACCACCTCGAAACCGTCAACGACCTTGCCGAATATGGTGTATTTATTGTCCAGTTCCTTGATTTGGTTCAAGGTGATATAAAACTGGGACGTCGCTGAGTCCAGAGCCGGGCCCCTGGCCATGCCCACCGTGTATTTCTCGTGCTTCAGGAAGGGGGTGGTTTCCAGTTCCATCTCGTAACCGCTTCCGCTTTCACCGGTACCCACCGGATCGCCGGTTTGGATGACGTAACCCTTGATGACGCGATGCCAAATCATATCCTTATAGAATTTCATGGAGGCCAGCAGGGCAAAGTTTTTGGCGTGATTGGGCGTTTGCCGCGTGTCCAACTCGATGGTGATGTCGCCCTTCGAGGTTTTAAGGATGAAACGGGATTCGGGGTCGGGCATAGGCAGATTGACGATGGAGACCTTTTTGCCTTTTGCCTCGTTGTATTTATCTTCGTAGGAAATCTCGTAAACGGCGCCGGGTTTGACATCTGGAAAGAAGCGGCTCAACCTGATGCGAAAATCGCGGTGGGCGCCGATGCCCAGTGAATCCGATCGCTTGAACAGGTTTTTGCTGGACATCTTTGGAGCCAGGGCAAGGGCCTTGCCGTCGCGTTTTACGGTCAGGCCTTCCAACAATTGCGGCCATTTGCGGGCGCGCAGGTCGCGCTCGGTTTGATTCCCCAGTCGCAGAGTGATAAAGGCCGGTTCGTCCCTGGCGAACAGGGTGCGCTCCTGCACGATTTTTACAAAATAGGCCGGCATCTGGTTGGGTGCGGTAGCCAGCAGGAAGAATAAGGTCAGCATAACGAAACTCCAATTAAGGCAAAAGCAACATGGCGTCGCCGTAGGAATAGAATCGGTAGTTGTGTTCGATAGCCTCCCGGTACAGAGCCAGGATGCGTTCGCGGCCGGCCAGGGCCGAAACCAACAGGATCAGGGATGAACCGGGCAGGTGGAAATTGGTGATCAAGCCGTCGATAGCGCGGAACCGGTAGCCGGGGTAGATGTAATGATCGGTGTCGGCGGTTCCCGCGTGAAAACCATCCCGGTAGTTGGATTCCAGGCAGCGGGTGGACGTAGTGCCTACCGCAATGATGCGGCGGTTTTCATTTCGAGCCAGATTCAGTCGATCGGCCGCATTGGGTTCGATGGTATAGGTTTCCGCGTCCATCTGATGTTCGCGGATATCGCTCGCGGTAAGCGGCTTGAAGGTGCCGATACCCACGTGGTGGGTGACGTAGCATAAATCGACGCCTTGCCGTTGCAGGTCTTCCAACAGCTCGGGGGTAAAGTGCAGGCCCGCGGTAGGTGCGGCCACCGCGCCCAGGTCGCGGGCATAGACGGTCTGGTAACGTTCGCTGTCCTGACTACCCGGACCTTCCTCGCGCTTGATATAGGGGGGCAGCGGCAATTCACCGTCGGCCTCCACGGCTGCTTGCAATGCCTCGAAATGGTCGAACGCCAGAATGCCGCGGCCCTGATCGCCCTTCTCGATCAGGCGGGCGCGTACCCCTGAATTGGGGAAGGTCAATATCATGTCCGGCTTCACCCGTTTGGCCGGACGCAGCAGCACGGGCACCCTGCCGGGGTCGACCTGGATACTGAGGATGAAGGTCTCGATACGGGTGCCGGTTTCCTTGACGGCAAAGCAACGGGCTTTCATGACGCGAGTTTGGTTCAAAACCAGTACATCACCGGGCCTCAGGTACTGCCCGATCTCTGCAAAATGGTGATGCTTGGGCGGTTCGTCGCCCAGCGCCACCATCAACCGCGAGGCATCGCGCCGGTCGGCGGGATGTTGGGCAATACGATCCACGGGCAGGTCGAAGACATAATCGTGGGTGTCAAAAGTCATCAGCGCCTGTTCCCTCCACGCACCGCATTCTGGCAGGGAATGCGCCGGCAATCAATGCCCAATCTCGCAAAAGACCTTCGTCCGGAGCCCTGACGAAGGATTCATCAGGACCGAGCATCTTCACACTTCTACCGGAAACGATTTTCCTACATGAACTCAGTCTCTGACCACGGCAAACCGCAACAACCGTATCGGGGAAAATCGCCGGCGCACTGTTTCCGATTTTCAACGGACGATTTCCTGTCATTTATTTGCATCCGAAGGCATGCCGGGTGCGAAAGCAAATAAGTGCGGACCGATTGGTTGCCGACAAGGAGATGAGCATGAAAAACATGTGGACCTGCGCCGCGATGAACATGGCTAAAACAGCTGTGGCAATGATGCACTACCAACGACAAAACATGAAGCAACAATGGTGCGACACCGGAAGGAGCGGCCGTACATACCGCCCCCACCGATCCACTGCCTCCCGGGAATGCCGGCCCTGCGAACCCGTCGGGGACGACCGTAAGAACATCTTGGAAACCGCTCTCGCCGACGGCTCCTTCACCACGCTCACTACGGCCCTGGCCAAGGCCGACCTGTTGGGCGCCCTGCAACGAGGCGGTCCCTTTACCGTCTTTGCGCCTACCGACTCGGCTTTTTCCCAAATCCCCACTGCCACACTCGATGAACTGCTGGATCCCAAGAACATCGACCGCTTGCAGACCGTGCTCGGTTTCCATGTCGTCGAAGGGCGCCTGGACGCCGGCTCAGTCAGCAAACGCCGTCACCTCACGACCACCAGCGGTCAGCGCCTGACCGTCGCCGTAAAAGACGGCAAGGTCTTCGTAGGCGAAGCACAGGTAACCACCGCCGATATTCAGTGCAGCAACGGCATCATCCACGTTGTCGACCAGGTCTTGATGCCCGGTTTGGACGATCTTACCGCCGCCCTGGCCGCTGACGCGCGTTTTTCCACCCTGGTCGATCTGGTCCAAAAGGCAGGGTTGTTGGAAGTACTGAAAAAAGGCGGCCCCTTCACCCTGTTTGCGCCCACCAACGAGGCATTCGCCGCGCTTCCCGAGGAAACGGTCAACGCTCTCACCCAACCCGATGCAAAGGACCAACTGGGTCGTGTTCTGAAGTATCACTTGATCGGGAAGCGCGTTTTCGCTCGTGAAGCCGCATCGGCGGACAGTCTAAGAGCGGTATCCGACGATCGACTGTACTTCGGCTTTCAAAACGGTCGTCTCACCGTCAACGAGGCGACCATTACAGAAACGGATATTGAAACCGGTAACGGCGTCATCCATGTGATTGACATGGTGCTCCAACCCTAGAAGTCCAAGATGGAGGGGGTCCCGATCGGCGGGCTCCCTCCGAATGCACCAAAAATACAGATGTACCGACGCCTTGGGCTGAAAGCTGTGTTTACCAAAACGGATCGCCGCGAGCCTTTCGCCGTGATGACTTTCCGGCAACCTTTCGATAGATGCTTCGAGATAGTCATCCGGCCCGAGACGACGGGTCTCCGGCCGGGCCGAACTAAATCAAGTTACATTCAGTGAAAATGGGGAGCATTGAATCTCGAATTGTTTCCCCGGGTTGATTTTTATACTCTTGTGGTAAAATACCTTTACTTTCCGCTTTTAGAACGGAAACTTCTTCTATCGATTTCCTCATTCCTCTTTTTTATTTTCGGCTCGCAATCTAACGAAACGCACATGCCGTTTTCGCAATTCCCAATGACGAGGTCCCCATGCCGCCAAATTCACCCGGGTCCGACTCCGCCGCGGACTCCGTGGTTGCCCTGTTGGCCGAGTACCGACGAAAAGGCATTAAACTTTGGGCTGACCATGGCAAGCTGAAGTTCAAGGCGCCCGACGGCGCGCTGACCCCGGAGTTGAAACAGAACCTGAGGCGACACAAACAGGCCATTCTTGCCTTCTTCGAGGAGGTAGCCCAAAGCGACACCGGGGAGATTATTCCTCGTCGCCGGGAAACGAGACCTACGCCGCTTTCCTTCGGTCAACAGGGCTTGTGGTTCTTGAACAAATTACGACCCGGGGAAAACATTTCCACGACCCTACTCATGGAAGGCCCCTTGGACGTGGGCGCCTTGGAACAGGCGCTGGACGCCGTAACCCGACAACACGATATCCTGCGTACCTCTTTCCAAGAACGCGACGGGGTCCCGCTTCAAGTCATCGCCTCCCGGATCAAGCCGGATGTCGATCTCACCGATTTGCAGGATATCACCCACACCGAGGCCGAAACCGACATCCTGGTCAACCGTCTTTCATTCACACGCTTCCAGCTTGACAGAGCGCCCCTGCTGAAACTGCACCTGCTCCGATTGAACCCCCGCGAGCACCTCATGATGGTTGTCATGCACCATATCATCTCCGACGGTTGGTCCATCAGCGTTTTGATGGACGGCATCCGCAAGGTCTATACGGCGATCATCGAAAACCGCGTGGCCAGGTTGCCCGACCTACCCCTGCAATACGCCGACTATGCCGCCTGGCAACGCGGTTACCTGACCGGCGAACTTCTTGAAGAAAAACTGCTCTGGTGGCGCGAATATCTCGCCGGCGCCCCGGAGATGACCACCCTGTTGACGGATCGTACCCGGCGGCTCACCCAAGACACTCGCGGCCGAATCATTGAACGAATTATACCCGGCATTCAGCCCGCCGTCGCCGCATTGAGTCGAGAGACCGGCAGCACCGTCTTTATTGTACTCCTAAGCGCATTCTACGCAACACTTTACCGTGTGCTTGGCCAGGATGATTTAACCGTGGGTACCCCGCTGGCAGGGAGACGTAAGGCGGAACTGGAACCCATGATCGGTTACTTCATCAACATGCTGGTGCTACGCGGAAATGTTTCAGGCAATCCCACCTTTGCGGAACTTTTAGACCGCGTGTGCGCCCGAACTCTGGAAGCCTATGACCACCAGGAAGTGCCTTTCGATCAGGTAGTCGATGCCGTCAGCCCCAACCGCTCCAACAGTTTCACGCCCTTATTCCAGATCTCTTTCGGCGTACAAAACATGCCGCCGACCGTTGCGGCATTGCCCGCCCTATCCATGTCCGCCGTGCCTCGCGAACAGGTCAACACGCCGTTCGACATCAACTTCATGATCCACGAGGAAGGTTCAGATCTCAAGCTGGTGGTGGAATACAATTCAGCCCTGTTCCTGAAACCGACCTTGGACCTCTTCTGCCAACGCTTTACAGCCCTGGTCCGCGGCGCCGTCGACCGGCCTCGGACACCCGTCGACCGGTTGCCGGTTATGGATGCCGAAGAGCGGCTGCGCCTGATCGAAGCCTGGAACTTAACTGACGTGAACTACCCTGACGAACTTTCCCTCGGCGACCTTACCGCCCGTCAGGCGCAACGCTCCCCGGAGGCGCCGGCGGTGATCTACGGTTCTTATCCGTTGACCTACGGACGCTTGAATCGCAGGGCAAATCAACTGGTGCATTACATCGCCGAATTCATCACCGAGCCCGGTCAACCGGTGGGCCTGCTCTTGGAACCCGGAATCGATCTGGCCGTCGCAATCCTGGCCGTGGTCAAAGCGGGCGCCGCCTATGTGCCCATGGACCCCGATAATCCCGCCGAACGCTTGTCCCATATGATCACCGATACCGGCATGCGCCTCCTGCTCAGTCATTCCTCCATGGAAAACGCCCTGCCGGAGCCTTTTTCCTATGTGGCGGTCAGCGTGGACAATCCCCGTATCGGCGACCTGCCCGATACGGAACCCCATATCCCGGTGGACGGCAGGATGACCGCTTACATCATGTATACCTCGGGGTCCACCGGCAAACCCAAGGGTACCGTCATTCCCCACCGCGCCGTAACCCGCCTGGTATGGCAAAGCAACTTCCTTCAAATCGGTCCGCAAACCCGCATGGGCCAGATTGCCAGTGTGGTTTTCGATGCCTTCACCCTGGAGTTGTGGGGCCCGTTGCTCAACGGCGGGACCATGGTGGGCGCCGATCGGGAAACCCGCTTGGATGCCGGTCGTTTTGCCGCCTGGTTGCGCGACGAGGGCATTACCGATTTGTTCATCACCGTGGCGTTGTTCAATCGCATGGTCAGCGAACGGCCCGATATCTTCGCTACTATCCAAACCCTGATGTCAGGCGGCGAGGCACCGGATCATCACGCTATCCGCACTTGTTTGACCCACGGTGCGCCCAAACGTTTCCTCAATGTCTACGGCCCCACCGAAAACACCACCTTTTCCACCTGGCGACTGATCGAGCTTCTTTCTCCTGAGAACGCCTGGATTCCCATGGGCGAACCCATCACCAACAGCACCGCTTACGTGTTGGATCATCTTCTGGAACCGGTGGGCTTGGGCATGCCGGGCGAGCTATGCCTGGGCGGCGACGGTCTGGCCGACGGTTACCTCAACCGCCCCGCGCTCACCGCGGAAAAGTTCGTACCGCACCCCTTTTCCCGGGAACCGGGCGAGCGGCTGTATCGCAGCGGTGACCTGGTCACGATAAAAGAAAACGCCGGTCGCCCCGACTTCATTTTCCTGAACCGCTTGGACAGCCAGGTGAAATTGCGCGGCCTGCGGATCGAACTGGGCGAGATCGAAGCAGCCTTGGAAAATATCGACGGCGTAGTACAAGCGGCTGTCCTCCTGCGCCGGGAAGACGACAAAAGGCTGGTCGCCTATTTGGTCGCGACGGATGTCATGGACCTGGAGACCATCAAGACCGCCCTGCGCCGAAGCCTGCCGGACTATATGATTCCCGCCGTATTCGTACCCATGGACGCGTTACCGATCACCGCCAACGGCAAATTAGATCGCCGCGCCCTGCCCGCGCCCAACCCGGCCGACACCATCGAGACTTCTGACTACATCGCGCCCAAAACCCCGACCCAGGAAAGCCTGGCAACCTGTTGGGCCGAACTGCTGGGCCTTCCCCGAGTCAGCATATCGGCCAATTTTTTCGATCTGGGCGGTCACTCGTTATTGGCGACCCGTGTGCTTTCGTTCATCCGCGCCAACTTCAAGACCGAACTGTCCCTGGAATTCTTTTTTGCCAACCCTACCGTGGAAGCCGTCGCCGACCAAATCGATAACCAGGGCGATCGAACAACCGAGGACTCTGCTGTTCATCCGGTTCCGCGCGATGCCGGCGACCTGCCGCAACAGGCCCAACCGCTCTCCTTCTCGCAACAACGTCTGTGGTTCCTGGATCGTCTGGCCGAAAGCGGCCCGGCGCGGATCGGTTACAACATGCCCGCCCTATTGCTGCTGCAAGGGCATTTGGATACGGCCGCGCTGGAATCGAGCCTGACCCAACTGACGGCCGCACACGAGTCGCTACGCACCACCTTCTCCGAATCCAACGGCAAGCCTCGCCAGGTCATCCACAAACCCGCGCCGTTTCCCTTACCGCTGATCGACCTGACCGGGTTGGGCAACGATGCGGAAGCTTTTTCCCGAGACCTTGCTGTCAAGACGGCGCGGCAGCAGTTCGACCTGGAGCGAGGCCCTCTTTTCAAAGCCGCCCTGGTTCGCCTCGGTGAAAGGCGTCACCTGCTTCTTCTCTGTCAGCACCACATCATTTCCGACGGCTGGTCCGTCACCTTGATGGTTCGGGAAACGGCCCGACGCTACCGGGCGCTGACCAAGGGCGAGTTCCTTGAACTACCGTTCCGGGCTGTACAATACGCCGACTTTGCAGCCTGGCAGCGGAGCCCGCAACGGGCTGAGGTTCTGGCCGGGGAGTTGACCTATTGGAAACAAAACCTGAGCGGGGCGCCGACCTTGCCGGCACTGCCGGCGGACCGGTTCCGACCCGCGGTCCAAACAAACCGGGGCGCCGCCCTTGCCTATCGTTCCGGGCCTCAACTTCAGGAAGCCGTCAATCGCCTGGCTCGGGACTGCGATGTGACTCCCTTCATGGTGCTCGAGGCCGCGTTTGCCCTGCTGCTGCAAATGTACAGCGGCCAGGATGATTTGTGCGTGGGGACACCCGTGGCCAATCGCAACCGTGCGGAACTGGAACCTATCCTGGGCTTTTTCGTCAATACCCTGGTCATCCGCAACGACCTGGCCGGTGTCGACAGTTTTCGCGACTTATTGACACGCACCAAAAGTATCGCTCTGGGCGCCTTTGCCCACCAGGATGTTCCCTTTGAACTGATCGTGGAAACCCTGCAACCGGAACGCAGCCGCGCCCACTCGCCCCTGTTCCAGGTGATGTTCGCCTTGCAGAACCAACCGGATGCCGTCATCCACATGCCGGGTCTTAGCATGGAACCCATAACGGTCCCGCATACGACCACCATGTTCGACCTCACGCTCAGCATATTTCAAACGGTGGAGGGTATGCGAGGCCGGCTGGAATATAGTACGGACCTGTTCGACGAGAGCACTATTGCCCGCCTGGCCGGTCATTACACCGCTCTGCTGGAAGCCGTCACCGCACGTCCCGACAGCCTGCCGAGCGCGGGACAGTTGGCCGACGAAGCCGAAAAGCGGGCCCTCTTGAATGCCGGGCAAGCCCCGGAGCATTCCCGACCGGTACCCATTCACCACACCCTGGCGCGCCTGGCCGAAACCACTCCCGAAGCACCCGCCATGGCAGCAGCGGAAGATCCTCAGGACCGCGTGGATTACCGCACCCTTCAAGCGCTGGTGGAAGCCCTGGCCAGGCGCCTGCACGCGGCCGGTATCGGCTCCGAACGGGTGGTGGCCCTTGCCATGAACCGCAGCACCGCCGCCCTGGTTGCTCAACTGGCCGTCTGGCGGGCCGGCGGCGCCGTGGTCTGTCTGGAACTCACTCTTCCCGAACAGCGCGTCCGCAACATCCTCACCGACAGCGGGGCTGTTCTCATCCTGGCCGAACAAGCGACCGCCGATCAGGTCATGACCCTGGGTCCGCCCGTGTTGCTGTTCGGCGACGTGTTCGCCCGCGCCCGAGATATTCAACTGCCCGAGGTGGAGGCCGACAGCCGGCTGGCCTATCTCATCTACACTTCCGGTACCACCGGCACGCCCAAGGGTGTCGCGGTCAGTCGCACGGCCCTGGCTTCGCACTGTGCGGCCATGGTGCAGCGCTACGAATTGACCGACAAGGATATCATTCTGCAATTCGCGGCCTTCGGCTTTGACGCCTCCCTGGAACAATGGCTGCCCGGTCTTTCCGTGGGCGCCCGCATCGTCACGCGGGGCCGACATCTCTGGAGCGTGGAATCCCTACTGACGCAACTGGCAAACCACCGCATCACCGTGGCCAACCTGCCGCCCGCCCTTTGGACTGAATTGCTTACCATGTTACCGGTTGAATTGCCTCATCTGCGCATGCTCATCCTGGGCGGCGAAGCCCTGCCCGTGCACGGCTTGAAGCCCTGGTTCAGCACCATGGGCGGAAGGGTTCGCCTGCTGAACGCATACGGCCCTACCGAGACCGTCATCACCGCCACAACCCATCTGGTGCCGGCCGGTCATGACTTCGCCCGCGTTCCCATCGGCGATGCCCTGCCCGGCCGTCGCGTCTACGTTTTGGATGAACGCGGCGCGCTCACACCCTTCGGCATTCCCGGTCAGTTGGCAATCGGCGGACACCTGATGGCGCGTGGTTACTTGAAGCTGCCCGCGCGTACGGCCGGGGTATTCGTGCCCGACCCCTTCAGCACGCGACCCGGTGCACGCCTCTATCTGACCGGCGACCGCGTACGCCGGCTGCAAGACCACAGCCTGGACTTCCTGGGACGGGTGGACCGCCAGGTGAAACTGCGCGGCTTCCGTATCGAACCAGGTGAGATCGAGGCGGTATTGGTCAGCTCGCCGCTGGTGGCGCGCGCCGCCGTGTTGCTGCATACCGGCCTGCCGGGCGGAGATATACTGGCGGCTTACGTCATCCCCGGGGAAGAACCGGACGACAACTTTTCGACGCGCTTACACGCGCACCTGGCGCAGAAGTTACCGCCGTACATGATTCCGGCTTCCTTCCAAACCCTGGAGACCATCCCAATGACACCCGGCGGCAAGGTCGACCGCCGCGCTCTACGTCAGATGGTGGGTAAACCTGATCCGGCTCACCGTATTCAAGTGAGCTACACCGCCCCGAGCTCCCGGCTGGAAGCAACCCTGGCCGAGATCTGGGAAGACATCTTGTCAGTGGAACGGGTGGGTATCCACGACAACTTTTTCGAACTGGGCGGTCACTCGCTTCTTGCCACCCGGGTCATTTCAGGAATTCACCACGCCCTGCACATAGAGCTTCCCCTGTCCGAAATATTCGAAACCCCGACCGTGGCGGGTCTGGCCTTGAAGATCGCGCCCCTGTTCGAGACCGAAAGCGATGTTCCGGCCCTGGAACCTCTAAACCGCGACAGCTCGGGCCTGCCTATGGAGGCGCCGCCGCTTTCGTTTGCCCAGCAGCGTTTGTGGTTCCTCAACCAACTGGCCGCTCGCGGCGATACCGCCGCCCGAACCGGTTATAACATGTTCGCACCGTTGCGCCTGCGCGGACCGCTGGACTCGAGGGCGTTGGAAGCCGCCCTGAACCTGGTCATCCAACGCCACGAAACCTTACGCACCACCTTCAATGAAGATAACGGCGAGGCTCGCCAACAGGTCCACGCACCCGCCGAACAAGCGCTGCCCGTGGTGGATCTGACTGATCGGCACGATGCGCTCCCCGAACTGGTCGAAGCCGAGACGCGCCGTCTCTTCGACCTGGCACGAGGTCCCCTGTTCGTTGCCCGACTCCTGCGCCTGGCCGTCGACGATCACGTCCTGTTGCTGAACCAACACCATATCGTTTCCGACGGCTGGTCGATCTCGATCCTCATTCGCGAAATAACGGCGGCCTACGCCGGCAACCCCTTGCCGCCCCTCTCCATTCAGTACACCGACTTCGCCGCCTGGCAACGGTCCCGGCTAAAAGACGAGGCATTACAACAGCACCTGGCCTTCTGGAAGGAAAACCTTGCGAGCGCGCCGCCCTTGTTGGCGCTTCCAATCGATCTCCCCAGGCCCGCAATGCAATCCTTCGACGGCGCGGTACATCCACTTAGGCTGGAACCGGAGCTTACTCCCGCCGTCAACAAACTGGCCCGACAACACGAGGCCACACCCTTCATGGTGCTGCAAGCCGCCTTCGCCGCGCTGCTGTCGTTTTACAGCGGCCAGGAAGATGTAACGATCGGAACGCCGGTTGCTAACAGGAGCCGCAAGGAAACGGAACCCCTGATCGGCTTCTTCGTGAATACCCTGGCTATGCGTAACGACCTTTCGGGCTGCCCCTCTTTTGCCGACCTGCTCCATCGGGTTCGCCGATTTGCCCTGGCCGCCTACACCCATCAAGACGTTCCCTTCGAATTGGTGGTGGAGGCCCTGCAACCCGAACGCAGTCTGAGCCACGCGCCCCTGTTCCAGGTGATGTTCAGCCTGCAAAACCTACCGGTCCAAAAAGCTGAACTGCCGGGCCTCTCCCTGGAAGGTATCGAGGCCCCGCACACCACCGCCAACCACGACTTGACGCTGAACCTGAACGAAAGCGCCGGCGGACTCACGGGGCATTTCGAATACTGTACCGCCTTGTTCCGGGCCGACACGATCGCGCGCATGGCCGGGGATTTCGAAAACCTGCTGCGCGTGGTTATGACCGATGCGGACCGGCGCCTGACCCCTTCCATTCTTCCGGTGGATCCCGGACTGCTTTACAAGCTCAACCAACCGATCACCGGCGATGATCTCTACGGAACACCTGTACACCGCCTGGCGGCCGGACGTGCCGCTACCCGACCGGACCTGCCTGCTTTCATCGACACGGACAACGGAGAGGCAATAGCCAGGGCCGATATGGCGGGTATGATGGGCGGTCTGGCCGCCCGTCTGCGGGACGTGGGCATGGGTCCTGAAAAAACCACGGCGCTGATTCTCAACCGTTCGCCGCGAGCGCTGATTGCACACCTGGCCGTTTGGGAAGCCGGCGGCATTGTGGTCTTCATCGATCCTGCCTGGCCTTCCGACCGCATTCAATACGTCTTGAACAATAGCGACGCGGTCGCCGTGGTGGCCGAAACGAACACACTTGCTTCGGTTCCGGATACAGGCCTTCGCCTGTTGATGCTGGACGATGTCATTCAAGCCGCACCGCCCCTGGGCCGCATCCCGGTGCACCCGCACAACACGGCTTACCTGATCTATACCTCGGGCACAACCGGCCGCCCCAAGGGCGTGGCCGTCGGTCACGGCGCCCTGGCCGCGCATTGCCGCGCGGTTGCAGAACGCTATAGCCTGACTTCAAACGACACCGTCCTGCAATTCGCGGACCTGGGCTTCGATGCGAGCCTGGAGCAATGGCTGCCCGCGCTGACAAGCACAAACGGACGCATCGCCGTACGCGGCAAGCAGCCCTGGGGCACCGAGGATTTGCTGTCCCAACTGCAACGACATCGAATCAGTGTGGCCAATCTGCCGCCCGCGTTATGGCGGGAACTGGTGGAAGCCATGCCGGAAGAGACGAACCTGCCGGACCTGCGCCTGATGATTCTGGGCGGCGATACACTACCGGCGGCCATGCTGTCGCAATGGTGGGAGAAAACCTCCGGCAAGATTGAACTGCTGAACGCCTACGGCCCCACGGAAACAGTTATCACCGCAACCACGCATAAGGTCACTGACGATGAACTGCCTGCCCGCATCCCCATTGGACGACGGTTCCCCAACCGCGGTATTTATGTGCTCGACGCAATTGGCAAACCTGTACCGCCGGGCTTTCCCGGTCAACTGGCCCTCGGCGGCAATCTGTTGGCAAGAGGCTATTGGAGCGGGTCGAGACAAACGGCGGAGGTGTTCGTTCCCGACCCGTATGCCGAAGCAAAAGGCGCCCGACTCTACTTGACCGGAGACCGCGTTCGTCTGCTGCCGGACCACACGCTGGACTACCTGGGCAGACTGGACCGCCAGGTGAAATTACGCGGCTTCCGCATCGAGTTGGGTGAGATCGAGGCGGTGCTGGTCGGCTCGCCGCTGGTGGCGCGTGCCGCCGTGTTGCTGCATACCGGCCTGCCGGGCGGGGATAGGTTGGCAGCTTACGTCATCCCGGGGGAAGAGCCGGACGACACCTTCTCGACACGCTTGCACACGCACCTGGCGCAGAAGTTGCCGCCGTACATGATTCCGGCTTCCTTCCAAACCCTGGAGACCATTCCGTTGACGCCCGGCGGTAAGGTAGACCGCCGTGCCCTGCGTCAAATGGCGGGCAGACCTGATCCGGCTCACCGCACTCCAGAGCGTTACACCGCCCCGAGTTCCCGGCTGGAAGCAACCCTGGCCGAGATCTGGGAAGACATCTTGTCGGTGGAACGGGTGGGTATCCACGACAACTTTTTCGAGTTGGGCGGTCACTCGCTTCTGGCCACCCGGGTGATTTCGGGAATTCGCCACGCCCTACATGTAGAGCTTCCTCTCGCCGACCTGTTCGAAGCCCCGACCGTGGCCGGTCTGGCCTTGAAGATCACGCCCCTGCTTGAGACCGAGAGCGATATCCCGGCCCTGAAACCTCTAAGCCGCGACAGCTCGGGCCTGCCCCTGGAAGCCCCTCCCCTTTCGTTTGCCCAGCAGCGTTTGTGGTTCCTCAACCAACTGGCCGCCCGCGGCGATACCGCCGCCCGGACCGGCTATAACATGTTTGCTCCGCTACGCCTGCGCGGACCACTGGACTCGAGGGCGTTGGAAGCCGCCCTGAACCTGGTCATCCAACGTCATGAAACCCTGCGCACAACCTTCAGTGACGATAGCGGCGAGGCGCGCCAGGTGATCCAGGCACCCGCCGAACAAGCGCTGCCCGTGGTGGACCTTGCCGAACGAAATGATGACCTTCTCGACCTTGTCGAAGCCGAGACCCGGCGTATCTTCGACCTGGCACGAGGTCCCCTGTTCGCTGCCCGGCTTCTGCGCCTGGCCGTCGATGACCACGTCCTGTTGCTGAACCAACACCATATCGTTTCCGACGGCTGGTCGATCTCGATCCTCATCCGCGAAATAACGGCAGCCTACGCCGGCAACCCCTTGCCGCCGCTCTCCATTCAATATGCCGATTTCGCCGCCTGGCAGCGGTCCTGGCTTAAAGACGAAGCCTTGCAAGAACGGATGGCTTTCTGGAAGGAACACCTCGCGGGTGCGCCGCCCTTGTTGGCGCTTCCCACTGATCTCCCCAGGCCCGCGGTGCAATCCTTCGACGGCGCGGTTCATCCACTGGTCCCGACCCCGGAGCTTACCCCCGCCGTCAATGAACTGGCCCGGCAACACGAGGTCACGCCCTTCATGGTGCTACAAGCCGCCTTCGCCGCGTTGCTGTCGTTTTACAGCGGCCAGGATGATGTGATGATCGGGACGCCGGTTGCCAATAGGAACCGCAAGGAAACGGAGCCCCTGATCGGCTTCTTCGTGAATACCCTGGTCATGCGTAACGACCTTTCCGGCAGACCCTCCTTCGCCGACCTGCTCCATCGGGTGCGTCACTTTGCCCCGGCCGCCTACACCCATCAAGACGTTCCCTTCGAACTGGTGGTGGAGGCCCTGCAACCCGAACGCAGCCTGAGCCACCCGCCCCTATTCCAGGTCATGTTCAGCCTGCAAAACCTGCCGGCACAAAAAGCCGAACTGCCGGGCCTCTCCCTGGAAGGCATCGAGGCTCCGCACACTACCGCCAATCACGACCTGACGCTGAACCTGAACGAGGGCGCCGACGGCCTCACGGGGTATTTCGAATACAGCACCGCCTTGTTCCGGGCCGACACGATCGCTCGCATGGCCGGGGATTTCGAAAACCTGTTGTGCGTGGTTACAGCCGATGCGGGTCGGCGCCTGACCCCTTCCATCCTACCCGTGGACCCCGGGCTGCTTGCCAGGCTCAATCAACCCGCTATCGGCGATGATCCGGACGGAAGCCCGGTACATCACCTGGCGGCCCGGCGCGCCGCAACCCGACCGGACCTACCCGCCTTCATCGACACGGAAAGCGGAGAGATGATCGTCAGGGGCGATATGGCGGGTTTGATGGGCGGTCTGGCCGCTCGTCTGTGTGACGTGGGCGTGGGTCCTGAAAAAACCACGGCCCTGATTCTCAACCGTTCGCCTCGCGCGCTGATCGCCCACCTGGCCGTTTGGGAAGCCGGCGGCATTGTGGTCTTCATCGATCCCGCCTGGCCTTCCGACCGCATTGAATACGTCTTGAACGACAGCGACGCGGTCGCCGTGTTAGCCGAAACGGACACACTTTCCTCGGTTCCCGATACCGGGCGCCGCCTGCTGATGCTGGATGATGCCATTCAAGACGCGCCGCCCCTTGGCAATATCCCGTTGCACCCGCACAACACGGCCTACCTGATCTATACCTCGGGCACCACCGGTCGACCCAAGGGTGTGGCCGTCAGTCACGGGGCTCTGGCCGCACATTGTCACGTAGTTGCGGAACGCTATAGCCTGACTTCAAACGACACCGTCATGCAATTCGCGGATCTGGGTTTCGATGCGAGCCTGGAGCAATGGCTGCCCGCGCTGGCAAAAACAAACGGGCGGGTTGCAGTTCGCGGCAACAAGCCCTGGAGCACCGAGGATTTGCTGTCCAAGCTGCAACAATACCACATCAGCGTGGCCAATCTGCCGCCCGCGTTATGGCGGGAACTGGTGGAGGCCATGCCTGAAGAGACGGACCTGCCGGACCTGCGCCTGATGATTCTGGGCGGCGATACCCTGCCGGCGGCCATGCTGCCGCAATGGTGGCAGAAAACCTCCGGCAAGATCGAACTGCTGAACGCCTACGGCCCCACGGAAACGGTCATCACCGCAACTACCCAAAGTGTAGCGCAAGGAGTCCTGCCGGCCCGCATCCCCATCGGCCGGCAACTCCCCAACCGAAGCATTTACGTGCTCGACGCTTTTGGCAAACCGGTGCCTCCGGGTTTTCCCGGTCAACTGGCCCTCGGCGGTAACTTGTTGGCCGGGGGCTATTGGGGCAGGCCTGGGCAAACGGCGGAAGTGTTCGTTCCCGACCCGTATGCCGAAGCAAAAGGCGCCCGACTCTACCTGACCGGAGACCGCGTACGCCTGTTGCCGGACTACTCGCTGGACTACCTGGGCAGACTGGATCGCCAGATCAAACTGCGCGGCTTCCGCATCGAGTTGGGAGAAATAGAAGCGGCGCTCAACCAGTCCCCGCTGATCAGCCGTTCAGCGGTATTCGTGCGCAAAGACTCTTTAACGGCCTGCCTCACTCTCGGCGAGCAGGCGCGTGGAGATCTGGAGACGGACCTCAAGAACCACCTGCAACGCAAGCTGCCGGCCTACATGATCCCCGCGAGCTTTGTCGTTCTGAAAAACATTCCGCTGACCGCCGGCGGGAAGATCGATCGCCGCGCCCTGGAAGCCCTGGCCGCGGAAGCCGAAATGCGTCGAAGAAGCCGGGAAAATTTCAGGCCGCCCGCATCCCACTGGGAACAAACCATCGCCGAGACCTGGCGCGAGGTACTATCCCTGGAACGGGTAGGCGTCGACGACAACTTCTTCGAGCTGGGCGGACACTCATTGCTGCTGGTCAAACTCCACCGCCTGCTGCGTGAGCGACTGCAAACGGACCTGGAACTGGTAGACCTGATGGCCAACCCCACGGTAGCGGCCCAAGCCCGGCTTGTAGCACCGCCGTCACTGACGGAAACCAAACCCAAGATAGACCACGGCGCCCGTCGTCGAGACGCGGCCAAAAAGAAAAAGGACCAATGGAAAAAGCGCCGCTCCCGCCGCTGAATCAATCATCGTCAGGGCTTCATATAGAGGTCTCGACAGGAGAAAATAGCGATTATTCCGTGGCTGATAGGCAATATCGCGATTGGCTCAGCGATAGTCAATCATCCACTTCGCCCATATCTCGCCACTCACGTAACCTACATTTTATCAAATAGTTACAAAATTCCGGCCAGGCCTTTTCAAGACCTGAGTTCTCATGGTAGAAACCTGGCAGACGTGCCGGTTTGGAGGATAGCTTGGAATACGATTCACCCTGGAAGACTATTTTGGACCATCTGCTTTATCATTGTCTGCAAATGATCAACCACGACCTTTTCAACGATATCGATTGGACCGTGGACCCCATCTTTCTGGACAAGGAACTCAATAAGATCGCTCCAAAGCACAAGGTGGGCAATCGATTCGTGGACAAATTGTTCCAGATTCAAATGAAAAACGGCGAGACGAAGTGGGTCCTGCTGCATATCGAGGTGCAAGTCAGCTACGATTCGGGATTCCCCGAGCGCATGTTCATCTACAATTACCGCATTTACGACAAATACCAGCAGCGCGTCATCAGCATGGCCATCATGGCCGACCTGGATGATGTATGGCGCCCCGACAGCTTCAGCTACGGCGGCTACGGCAGCAACATGAGCCTGAACTACAAAGTCGTCAAACTGATCGACTACGAAGAAGAGAAACTGATCCAAAGCGAGAATCCCTTTGCAATCGTCATCCTGGCTCACCTCAACGCCATCAAAAACGCGGGCGACGACGAGACGCAACAGACTACCCGAGCCAGAGCCAAGAAGAACCTGCTGCGCATGGCCCTGACCCGCAATTACTCCCGAGATCAAATCCGTCATTTGACCCTGTTCATCGACTGGGTTATGAATGTTCCCGAAGACCTTGACAACCAACTCAAAGAGGACTTACATAATGAGGTAGGAGAGAAAAAGATGCAGTACATCACGGGCTGGGAAAGACGAGCAAAAAAAGCCGGCAGGCGAGAAGGCATGCTGGAAGGCGAACGGAAAGGCATGCTGGAAGGCGAACGGAAAGGCAAGCTGGAAGGCAGACGAGAAGGCAAGCTGGAAGGCAGACGAGAAGGCAAGCTGGAAGGCAGACGAGAAGGCAGACGAGAAGGCAAGCTGGAAGGCAGACGAGACATGTTCCTGCGTATGGTGAACCGAAAGTTCGGAGTTGTCCCCGATTGGGCTTTGACTAAAGTCAACGAGGCCGATGTCAAACAACTTGACCGGTGGTCCGACCTTCTCTTCACCGACAAGCCGCTCGAAGAAATCATCAAACCCCGAGCCTGATTGATGCAGTACATCACGGGCTGGGAAAGACGAGCAAAAAAAGCCGGCAGAAGAGAAGGCATGCTGGAAGGCAAACAAGACATGTTTCTGCGTATGGTAAACCGAAAGTTCGGAGTTGGCCCCGATTGGGCTTTAACTAAAGTCAACGAGGCCGATGTCAAACAACTTGACCGGTGGTCCGACCTTCTTTTCACCGACAAGCCGCTTAAAGAAATTATGCGGCCTCGAACCTAACCCGCACGGTTGGCAGGACCGCTAATAAAAAGCCGAAGACACACCACGACCGACACTTAATTACTCTCTAGGAATAGAACGAAGAAAAGGCCCCGACAGGCATCTTTGTGTTCCCTGCCGGGACCCCATCTTATTTGACTTGAACCCGCACGACCAGGACCACGCGTCGATTCTTGGCGCGTCCCTCTCGGGTGCTGTTGTCCGCGATGGGATCGCTGGAACCGAAGGTGATCACGTTCATGAGGTGTAGGGGAATATCGTGTTTCTTGTACAGGTAGTCCCGCACCGACTCGGCGCGACTCTGGCCGAGTTCTATGTTGAAATCCTCCTTGCCGCTGCTGTCCGCATGGCCTTGGATTTCAATGTGAACCATCCTGTTCTGGGAAACCAGCAACTCGGCGAATTTGTCCAATTGCTCCCTGGCCCCGTCGGTCAGGTCCGATTTGCTGCTTTTGAAGTTGGCCTCAGATTCGGACAGGGTTTTCTGGAAACGGAACTGACCCATCTGAACGATCATCTGGGTGTTGTCGCTGGCGATCTTTTGCAGCTTTGCGTCATTGGCCGCCAGCTCTTCCGTGTTCTTTTCCAAACCCTCGATACTCAGGTTCAGTTCCCTGGCCAGGTCGCGGATCTCCGTTTGGGTTTCCTCGACGGCCTGTTTCAATTCGTCCACTTGGGCGTTAGTTCGGGTTTCGGATTCCGTAACTTCTTGTTCCACATACTTTTTGGTGGCACAACCCGTCAGCAACAGGGCTATGCCGCAGAGCATCAATACATATCTCATCTCTTCCCTCCGATGGTCGGCAGCGATCCAAGGTAACCCTTGCGGCCGCGGACCGTCCATGAGCGCCGACCAAATCCGGCCGGCTTGACATTGATTGAGCGGCGTTGTTCCCCGGGGCCTCGTTCCACGGTGATGGTCAGCATGTAATTGGGACGCATGCGGCGTTCCAATCGATGCCAAACCTCTTGAACGGTACCGGATCCACGGACGAGAAACAACTCTCCGCCGGACACTTTCGCAATTTCATGCAAAGTATGCAAGCCTAAATCTTCTTTTTCGCGGGAATGATCGGAAAAATTCCCGTTGACCATGGCCACCACGAAGACCGGCACATCCAAAACCGAGAGCACCCGCAGCATCTGTTCTTCCGTCAGGGAACTGCGGTTGTCGTTGCCGTCCGTAAACAAGAGCACGGCGCGGTTGGTGAGGCTGTCTTCGTTGAAGAAACCACCCGAGGCGGCCAGGGCGTCGTATAACGCGGTTCTACCGAATCCGCGCATTCTCATTTTCAGAATGTCCCATTGCTCGCGTTGCCGATCCTCCAAAAACTGTACGATCTGATCGTCGGAAAACGCGTACATGCGCCAGCGATCGTCCATGCGTTGCCGTTTCAGCATCCAACTGACGGTTTCAATGGAGGCGTCTACCTTGCCACCCATACCCATGCTGCCGGAGAGATCGAATAAATAGGCCGTTTCCATGGGATCGGCGCCGACTTCCATAAACCCTTCCACGGCAACCCGACGGCCGTCCACATAGAGCTTGAAGTCGCGCCGCTTCAGACCGGTAACGGGCAGGCCGCGACTGTCGTTCACCCAAATGGGAATGCGCACCAGGGCAAAGCGAAAACTACGGTATTCACGCGGTGCTTCAGGCGTGTCCGAACTCTCCTGGCCATGAGCCCCGCCGACGTAGAGAAAGGCGCATAAGATGGTGGCAACTCTGCAAAACATGGTCGGCCTCGCTGCAATGCGGCACTATATCAAGTATGCTCCTTTAAACCCATTGGGTCCAACACAAATTGTCGCCGCGTGCGGAAAATTACAAAGGTTTTGCGGGCCGGGACTCGGCGAACCCGGCCCGTATCGACCTAAAAGTTTTTGCGGATGGATGCATAGATATAACGGCCGCGATTACTGTGGTACTGACGGAAGTAACCGAAGCTTTCATCGGCCAGGGGCGGGTCCTTGTCTTCGATGTTGCGGACGCCCAAACGCACGCGCAGACCGTCCAGGGCGCCGCCGCGAACCCGGTAGTCACCGTGCAGGTTATGGGTCAGGATATCGTCCACCCGCCAGAACTCGCCGGTGGTGTCGTTGGTGGCGCTGGTATCCAGGAAGTCGCCGATGTAACGGCTGTACCAACCCAGGCCCCAGACGCCGCGACGCCACAGGATGGAGGCCGCACCGCGCACTTCCGGGTTACCGTTGATGCGCAGCCGGTCGGGCGCCACCGAGGTGAACTCGTCGGCGAATCTCGGATCGGCCAACAGCGGTTCCAGCGCCACGTTTTGCTGTTCGTACTTGGTGAAGTAGCTCAGGTCGAGGCGGAAGGTGAAGCGGCCCAGCGGGGTGCGTTGGTTCTTCAGCAACATGCTGATGTCGTTGCCCTGCACCACGCGCGGGTCCAGGTTCAGATAGGGGTCGATCACATAGTTCACCAGTCCCGCCGCCTGGCGCTGGTCGTCCGGGTTGGCCGCGTTCCAGGCATCGAAGAAGGCCTGGTCTTCCTCGTTGACCGGGAAGCGGATCACGTTGGGGTTGAAACTGCCCTGCTGCCGCAACAGGAAGTCCAAGGCCAGGCTCTCTTCCACCCCGAAATTGCTGATGACGTCGTCTTGTTGGATGCGCCAGAAGTCCACGCCGATGACGAGATTCTCCACCGGCTCCACCACCAGGCCGAAGGTCAGGGTTTCGGTTTCCTCCGGCTCCAGCAATTCATTGCCTTGTCGCACCGAGCGGCGATAGGTTTCCCCGGTATCATCGGGTAGATCGGTGACATCGGCGCGCCAGAAATCGGTCTGATTGCGGTTCAAGCGGCTGACCTCGCCCTGGTTGATCTGTACCAGGTTGGGCGCGCGAAAACCTTCCGAGTAGGCGCCGCGAACCAGCACCTGTTCCGACGGGTACCAGGAAATACCGACCTTGGGTTTGAGGATGTCGCCCACGTCCGAGAAATTCTCGTAGCGGGCGGCCAGTTGCATATCCAGGCGATGGGCAAAAGTCATGTTGTTCCGATCGCTGATCAAAGGCACGTAGAATTCCGCGTAGGCCGAACCCACGGTGCGGTCGCCGTCCGAGTCCTGGGTGGGGCTGGTGCCCACCTGGTCGCTGATATCGTCGGGCGTGAAGGTAATGGTGCCGTCCACGTGCGGGTCGCGATCATCCAGGTAATCCTCATTGCGGACTTCCAGACCGAAGGCCGCGCCCAGGTAACCGCCCGGCATCTCGCGTAGCGCCGGGTTCGACAGTTTGAAGTCCCAGGACAAAAGCCCGGTTTCCGCCCGACGCTCGGTAGTGATGGAGACCGCGTCCAACACCGCCCGGCTGTTGGCATCAGGACCGCCGAACGGGTTGAAGGCGTCCGGCGTGCTCAGGGACAACTGTGCCAGGAACAGCGTCTTGCTCATCTTCTTCTCGGTGAAGTCGGAGGTCTCGGCCTGGGAATACAAGACGGCGCTTTCCCAATACCAGTCGCCGCGAATACCGCGCAAGCCGCCCAGCAGCCGGGTGGTGTCGCTGGTCACTTTATACTCGCGGCCGCCCAACTCCACCGGCCGGTAGCGGCGAATGAGTATATCCAAACCCTCGGCCGGGGCGTCGATTCCGGGCAGGCGGTTGGGGCTGCCCAGGGGTCCGAACGGGTTGTAGTAATTGGTCTTGGGGATGATGATAAAAGCCAGGCCGTCGTCGATGGGCTGGGGCCCTCGGGAACCGTTGGATTCGGCGCGGTAATAACCCAGTTCTCCGAAGAAGGTCATGCTTTCGTTGACCTCGTGGGTGACGACGCTGAACAGGTTGACACGCGTGCTGTCCGGCGTCAGCTTGGAGGTCTCGTTGAAGTTGTAGCGCAGGTCGGCATTCAGCGAACCGTCGTCCAGGTCCAGACCGTTGCCCAGGTCGATGCCGCCCGCCCATTCGTTGGGCTGGATGTGGAACCGCCCGGAACTGCTGGTCAGGCTGCTGCCGTCCTGCCGCACGCGAGTGCCGCCGAAGGTGCCGTCCTCACGCAGGGCCCCGGCCGCGAACTCACCGTAGGGTGAACGGGTGGACAGGTTGCGGAAGTTGACATCGCCTTCCCAATCCTCGGGCAGCAGCGGGCGTTTGTCCACGCTTTCGGCATAGTCGCGTTCATAGGCCCACATGGGCTCGCGGTCGAAAAAGTTGCCGAAGACCGAAACATTGGTAAGACCGCCGTTGAAGTTGAGGCCGCCGTTGAAGTTCAGAACCGACTCGGAGAAATCGGTGCCCTCGGAACCGCCGTGACGCGCGGTGACCCGAAAGCCTTCATAAGTACCGCTGAGCACGGTATTGACCACGCCGGCGGTTGCATCCGCACCGTACATGGCCGAGGCGCCGTCACGCAGCACCTCCACCCGGTCCACCGCGTCCTGAGGGATGGCGTTCACATTGACCACGGTCGTGGGCACCGAACTGACGGCCATGCTGATGGGGTGTGTGACCACGCGGCGACCGTTGATCAACACCAGGGTATTGCCGGAGCCCAGTCCGCGCATATTCACCGAGGCCACATCCCCGCGGGCGTCATTGGGCCCCTGGTTGCCGTCGGAAAAATCGACCGCGCCGGCGAAGGGTGAGCTGTTGATATATTCCTCGAAGGTATTGGCCGCAATGGTCTCGATCTCTTCACGATCCATCACGGTAACCGGCAACGCGCTCTCGGCGTCCAGACCCTTGATCTGAGTGCCCACGGTGATGAAGACCTCGAACTTACCGGCGGTCTCATCGCGGGTAATGGTCACCTTGTTGCCGTCGACGATATGTTTGTAACCCGTGCCGTCCAAGGCCAGGTCCAGAAAGGCAATCGGGGTAAAACGCCCGGAGATGGTCTTCACCCGAATGGTCTTCAAGCCGTCCGGCGCGTCCACCTCTATACCGGTTACGGCCGAGAACTGCTTCAGCACCTGTTCGAGGGACTGGCCTTCTACTTCGAAATCGTACTCGGTTACCTGAAGGGCTGCTGAAGCGGTCGTTGCGGGCAGGAATAAGCTGAAAACGACCGTTATTACCGGCCGAAAGATCGTCGCCGTTTTCATAAATACCTCTCTTCCAAAAAGGTGAGCACGGTGGATGACACGGTAGGGTTATAAATGTATGGATCGATAAATACCGCACGAAATAGCCATGATTTGGTTCGATACTAACATCGGTAATCGGGCGAGAGCAAGAAAACTTCACACTTCTTTCAGGATCGGAGAAGGACGGTGCGCATTTCCTTGACCCGGACTTTACGGGAGCAAAGAATCAGGATTCATTTCTTGATACCGGACAGCAGGGACCAACGAATCAGATGACCCGGGTGTGATTCGAGGTAATATATCCTAATCGGAATGCTTGCTCCACGTGGTGGTTGAGTTGTTCTTCTTGCGGCCATCAGGCGGGCTTTTTTGCTTTTTCAAGTATAAAAAGCCAGATTCACGGCCGCCGTGTTGTATTTTTCATTTTGACAATACCACTGCCCGAGAACGGCGCCCCGTTTCGTTTTCAACCCGGTTATGTCGCCGGGAATGGAACCGACGTAAACGTTCGCGGCGATGATCGACCGAGCGGGTAGACAGCCCTCGGGAAGCAGTTGTTCCTACCCCTGTACGGAGAAAGCAGCGGGGACGGTACGTCGGCCGTTCCGGTCCGTCCCCAAAAATAGGCGCCGCCTTTGACAAAATCACGGCTTCGCCGCGTTGCCTTCCCGGGTGATTTTCTCTTCATTCGACATCGATTTTTTGGTGACGGCCCCGCCCGGTCCGCCGTTAACCTGTGCTGGAAAATGAAGGATCTTGTGGCAGAGGGTTGCATTTGCTAAGATCCAAGTATAGATCCCGGACCGATTGCCTGATCACTTCGGAGGCGCGGGCATGCCACATCTTAGAGTCCTCTTGGAAACGCGTTTCGAAGACCGGCGCGCCTACTGTTGCAGTGATACCGAAAGCAATTTCCTAATTCTACTCTTCAACAAACGCACACATGTGGACAGTTTCGTAACCAACGATTTCCTCTTCGGCGTGGGCCATGCCTACAGTTTCCTTATGGAAAATCGAGAATTGGATATCCTCGAGCGGCACGCGGCCGAAATCGAATCCCCGGCCAATGTCTTCACGGACATCACCTCGATGTCGCCCGGCGTGGTTCGGTTGGACATGAAAACGGGGAAGAAACTGCTTTTCAGCCGCTACCTTTCCAACGAACTGGACGCCCAGATGATGGCCGAGAGCTATCTGGACGCCTTGCGCGGCTGGTCTCTGTGTAAGCGGGCGCCCAAGGTGAAGGGCATCGAACCCCTGCTCACCCGAGTCAACGGCAACCAACACGCGGACATCGTGCGGTTTCTGCCGTTGGGCTCCAATCACATGACCGGGTTTGCCCTGAGGATTCACAACGGCGACCAACTCATTTTTTCTCGCTTTCGCCTCTTCGGCCAGGCGGTGGAACAGGGCAATTCCCTGGTCCCGGCGGGCAAGAAGGCAGCCTTGGTGATGCCCGAAATAGAGGATAAGATTGCCGGTCCCGAACTCAAGTTGACCACCCGGTTCGATCAGCCCGGCGAAGTAGAACCAAACGATGCGGATTATACGGGTTACGCCTATGAACAGGGCGGCATCCGCACCGTGGTGGCCCATGCGCGCGAGGTACACCCTCCCGGTTTTGCGGTGCTGGTTTTTGTCGACGGCAAGTTCATCACGCGTGTTCTCAAGGACCAGGATCAGGGCGGCTTCGTCTACACCCTGCCGCGCGCCATCAAAAAAGCGCAGGACCTGCTGAGCAGCCTACAGGGCTGGTGGGCGGCGCATGAAGAAGAGTCGTAAAGCCGGCCGACTTGTCAGGGGTGAAGCACGTTCACCAGAAGGTTCAGGTTACAGGCGGGAATGCCGGCCGCGGCCAACCGTTCTGCCTGGTTTTCGGTGAAACCATTTTCGCTGTAGAAGATAAAGACGACGGGACGTTCCAACAGTGCGGTCGCTTCTTTGGCGTTTGCGATCTCTTTATCGACATCGGCCGCACCGACCTTTGAAGCCCAGTTTTTAACTTCCACGGCCAGGTCCGGGTCGTCCGGGTTGTCGGCGCGGGCGTAGAGGTCTATTTCGATACGCCTGTTTTGAGTAGGGTGCAGGCTTAGTTTGCGAATCCATTGGAAGGGACCCAGTTGCGGTAGCGACTCAGCCGGTTCGACCATGGACAAGCGCGCCGGATCGATGCGATTCTTGCCGGCCTGAGCCAGGTAATAGCGAACCTTTTCTTCGCCGGCCAGACCTTTGATGTTGCGCATCTGCCGTTCCAGCTTGGAGAACCGGCGTTCGAACTCCGCCTCCATGGTTTCAATGTCGATCCCCTCGATTTCATGCTCGTACAGTCTACGGAACACCATTTCGAACATGGGATCACCCAGGCCCCGATAGTGGGACATACTACGGCCCCGGGCCAGAATGTCCGCTCTGACCAATTTCTCCATTCGTTCGACCAGTTGGGCGTCGGTTAACGAGAGCTTCAGGTTGCGACGGATTTCATCGCGGGTGAACTCGGTCTCGCCGTGTTTGGCCAGGTAAAGCACGATTTTCTTGGCATGCTCGTCATTGATGCGGCTGACGGCCGAGATGATGTAATCCGACCACATTTTGGTTATTTCTCCGCCGTCCAACCGGGTCTCGTGCTCCAGGATCTTGCGGGCCAGTTGCGGCGTCACCTGTCCGCGATCCAGATAGGGACTCTTGAAGATACGGGAGATATAGTAGGGATCGTCATAGCACAACTCGGCCACATAGGCGGCTTGATCCGGTGTAATGGGCCTGTTGAACAGGCGGGCGTATTTAAATACGGCGGCAATCGATTCATCATGCGGCAGCGGTCCCAGCCTGAATTCACTGTAACGCCCTACCATGCGCCGGACAATCGCGTCCAACCAACCGATGTAGCTACCCGTAACAATTTGGGGCGAAACCTTGCTGGAAGCGGTTTTCTGGTAGGCGGAACACAGCTTGATGGTTTCGCCGTCCAGGGTGATGAATTCATTCATGTATTGGAACTCGTCGATAATTTGGATGATGCGCTCGTTCTTGCGATCGGCAATAAAGTGACCTGTTTCCCGGACCAGGTTCCACGCCGCGCCCGGGTTCTCCTGAATAAGCGGAACCATATTCCGAATATTGTTCGCCGGAACGGCATCATCCCCGCACAGTTCGATCAGTCTGGACCAGGGTATGCTGAGGTCGTACAACTCGGGACGCCTCAGTTTAAAAGAAAGGTATTGGCTGATCAGACTCTTATAAAACTCGAAGGTAAAGTTTTGGAGCGTGATCGGATACTCGGGCACCCGAAAATAAAAGGGAATGATTTTGGGATCGTTGCGGGTGTAGAGGATATTGTAGTAGCGCTGTAAAAGCGCGGTTTTGCCCCGGCGTTTCCTGGCGAGCAGGACGTGGGAATCGCCGACCTGTTGCTTGACCAGATCGGTCCAATCCATAAGAAACTGCAATTCCCGTTTCCTGCCGGTAAACAATTCGGGGTTACCGATTTCCTCGGTTAGGGCTATAGTCAGTTTCGATAAATCCACAATCGACCCCCTGGCTCAGGGGTCATTGTAACCCGGATCAAAGCATGCCGGTAAGCGCATCTCTCAGTAGTTTCAGGCCCGTGATGAAGAGCAGCACGTAGCAAATCCGGTAAAAGAGGCGCTCGTTGACGCGGTGGTGTAGGTAAATACCCAGTACAACTCCGCCGAAGGCGAGCGGAAGCAGGACCAGCGAGGTGGTCATGTTCTGTAGTTGCAGTTGGCCCAGGTAGCCGTAGGCGCCCAACTTCACCACGTTGGCCGCGGCGAAGAACATGATCATGGTGCCCACCAGGATCGATTTGTCCATGCGACGCGGCAGCAGGTACACCGACAGCGGCGGGCCGCCCGCGTGCGCCACGAAGCTGGTGAATCCCGCCATGGCGCCCCAGAATGCTCCCGGTACAACCGCCACCTGTTGCCTGCATTCTTCTTGCGATCGATAGAACCAGTGGTGCAGGCAGAACCCGATCGCGATCAGGGCGATGATCAGCCGGATCACATCGGCCGAGAAATAATGGAAGGTAGCGGTGCCGAAGGCAATGCCCGCCAGGCAGGCGGGCAGCAGCAGTTTCATTTGGGGTTTGTCCCATTTCTTGCGGAAGGCGCGCACGCCCATGACATCCATGGCCAGTAATTGCGGCAGCATGACGGCCGCCGCAACCCGGGGCTCCGCGGCCAGGGCCAGGATGGGCACGGACATGACGACAAGGCCGCCGCCGAACCCACCCTTGGAGATGCCCGCAATCAAGATCGCGGGCACCGCTGCCACGTAGAACCAGGGATCGTCGATCATGCCTCGGCGCCCGGCGCGCTTTGACCCCACTTTCCGCTGAAGAAAGTTTCGGACAAGGGGTTGCGAACTCGCGGGGCGCGTTCTCTTTCCGCCATTTTCCCTTCCAAGTCCTCCGGTTCGCCCGCGTAACCGACGGCAAAAGCCGCCATGGGTTCGTAATCCTCGGGAATGCCGTAGGCCTCTCGTGCGGCGTCGGCGTCGAAGCCTGCCATCTGGTGAACCGCAAGGCCCAGCGCCTGGGCTTGCAGGGTCAGGTTCTCCGCGGCCATGCCCGTGTCGTATCCGGCATGACGGTTGTCCTTGCCGTTCCTCTTGAACCTGGTGGACGCCACCGAAAGCATGAGCACCGGCGCTTTACCCGCCCAGGATTGGTTGAAGGGCACCAGGCAATTCAGCAATCGCTCGTAACCTTCTTTTTTTTCTATGGTTTCCACAATGAACCGCCAGGGCTGTTCGTTGAAACACGACGGCGCCCAGCGAGCGGCTTCCATGAGACTACCCAGTTTTTGGGGTTCTACGGGTTGATCGGTAAAGGCGTGCGGGCTCCAGCGCCGCGCGATCAGTTCGTGAAGGGGGTAATTACTCTGGGCTGGTTTTTCCACTGAAGGTTCTCCCGTCAAGCCAGGTCGAACAAGAGGAACTCGTTGTCCGAACCCGCCGAAAATTCCAGGTTGTCGACATCGGAAACGGCGGCGCCGTCACCCTCGCCTAATGCTACACCATTCACGGTTAGATTGCCGCGCACCATTTGAATCCAGGCATAGCGACCCTGAGGAACGTGATAGCTCGTGGTTGCGTCCGCGTCCATTTTGGCCACGTAGAGATTGACGTCCTGGTGCACGGTAATGGCGCCTTCTCCGCCTTCGCGGCCGGCGATCAGGTTCAACTCGTTCGGCTCGATGCGGTCGTCGAAGCGCTTCTGTTCATATGAGGGCGGAATGCCGTTGCGCTCGGTTTCGATCCAGATTTGCAGGAAGTGAACCTCGTCTTCCTTGGAGTGATTGTACTCGCTGTGAACCACGCCGGTGCCGGCGCTCATGCGCTGAATCTCACCGGGGGTGATGGTGGAGTTGTTGCCCATGCTGTCGCCGTGTTCCAAGGCGCCCTCGATCACGTAGGAAATGATTTCCATGTCGCGGTGGGGGTGTTTCCCGAAGCCCCGGCCCGCTTCGACCCGATCCTCGTTGATCACGCGCAGTTTGCGAAAGCCCATGTGGGCGGGATCGTAATAGGATGCAAAGGAAAAGGTGTGGTGGCTGTCCAACCAACCGTGGTTGGCGTGGCCGCGTTCGTTTGCTTTTCGTACAGTGATCATGATGACCTCCTCGTCATTATTCATTCGTCGCTGTCTATAGAGCAGAAGGCGTGCCAATTCCCACAAATCGCGGAAGTGATTGCGCCCCAACGGTTCACCGCCAAACCACCCGATTGCCCTGTGAAACAGTTAGTGTTTCACCGTTCCAAACCGCAAGTGTTCCACGTTTCACGGCAGCCTGGAAAGCGCATCAACGGAAAACCAGGCGCGCCACGCGACCGTCGTAACCGGAGGCATACCCAATGGTCGACTTACCCGCGAAGCTGACCGAATGGTAGCCGTCGCTTTGCAGGCGCGTCCAAGAACGGCCGCCGTCGTAAGAGATATCCGCGCCGGAGGGGCCTACCGCAATGAGACAGACGTCCGGAACCCCGGGAACGTGCGCCACCGCGCTACGGAAACCGGAGGGGACTTGCGGCGGCCTGGTCCAGGTTTTGCCCCCGTCGGTGGTGATGACGCAGTTGCCGGTGGTGTCGTCCAATTCGTTGTAACGTCCGGCCACCACGCAGCCGTTGAGGTCATCCCAAAAAACAAGACTGAAACATCCTTCCGGCGGCTCGCCCTGGCGGAGGGGGGTATCGGCCACGGTCCAGGTTTTGCCATAGTCCGGCGATCGAAAGATGCGCGCCGCGCTGCCGCCGCTGCCGAACCACAAACCCCCGCCGGGCCGAACGGTAATGGCGGTGCCGCTGGCCGCAAACGACGCTTCTTTGTCATGGGCCGGCGGCAGGGAATTCAGCCGATTCCAGGTATCGCCGCCGTTGCGGGTTTCGATCAGAAAGAAACTGCCGTTGACGGGATCGCTATAGGCCACGCCGTGCTTGGGATTCCAGAAGGCGATACCGTCGAAGAAACCCTGCTTGTGGGGATTGGTGAAGACCAACCGCCAGGTAACGCCGGCGTCAGTGGAGCGGTAGATGCGCGAGGTGCTGCCGCTGCCCACGCTCTGCACGAAAACCGTGTCCTTACTGACTGCCTCGATATCGCGGAAGTCCAGGTCCATATCCTCGGCAACCTTCTTGACCCGCCAATTGCGACCGCCGTCGGTCGAGTGCAATACCGTATTTTGCGTACCCGACGCCCAAAGCTCCTGATCGGAAACGCTGTGCAGGCCCCGCAAGGAAGCTTTGACCGGGGTGGTCAGGGGTTCTATTTCCAAGGTCTTCCAGGCGGGAAATAGCATCGATAAGGCCGCCATCATCCAATACATGCGTCAACTCCTCTGATTAAGGCGGTGGTCGGTGGTCACAGTCTAACGCATGATTTGGATTTTAGGGTATCGGAAAAATGATGACGGCACATGTGGCGGTCGGCGAGGGAGATGCCGGCGCCAGGGCCCGTCATCTCCCTCAGGGTTATCAGCGTCGGCGGATGAGGGGCACCGCGGCCAGGAAGTCGGCGCCGCCCAAGCTGAGCCCCGCCGCCTGAATGCGATCGGCGGGATCGACCGTGTTGATATGGTAACTGCTGCCCGGCATGGCCGCGACCAGGTTCGACAAGACGAACAGGCGCTTAGCGCCCACCGGCACCGTGCCCAGGCTGACCGTGTCCAAAACGTCTCCGCTCAGGTTGTCCATCTGGACCAGTTCCACGGCAACCTCGCGCTCACCGCTCAGGTTGAGAACGGCAAGGCCTTCCTCGGCGGCGGGGCTGATGCGCGCGGGCATCACGAAGGAGGAACCGGCGTGTTCACCCGTGTCCAAATCCTGCTCGGGCAATACCCCGAAAAAGGAGGAGGCTCGCGAAATGGCAGCCAGGGAGACTTTACATCTCGGCGACGCCTCCCATATGGCGACATGCGATACCAGGTCTGTAAAGTCCCGGAAAAGGCTGTCTTCGTGATCGCCATAAATCGGTAATTCCAACACGCCGTCCATGGGCGTCACCACCACTTCAGTCGCCAGATGAATACCCTCGCTGTCAAAGGCGACCAGGTTAACCGTTGCATCGGCCTCGGTGTCGCGGTTGGCCAACAGAATGGTGGCGTCGAAGCCGCCGGCCTGTCTGGGCACGTGTGTCAGCCAACGTTTGTAGCCGGCCGTGGTTTCGGGGGGTTGAGCAACCGCGTTATCGGGCACCGGAAAGATGACCTCATCGGAAGCCTGAGCGAGGCTGAACGCGCGCCGAACGCCAACGGAAAGCTTGCCGGCGGGCAGATCACCCGCATCGATGGTCAGTCGGAACGGCCAGGTGGTGACGGTGGGCGGGGTAACCAGGAAGGGGCCTTCCAGAATGGTGCCGCTTTGTTGCAGGGTCACCAGGTAACCCAGGTTGTCGTTGTTATCGGGCGTGCCGTCGACATGCGGGTCGGGGAGATCGATGTGCAGGTTCCCGGCGTCGTCCAGCGTTATCTGGGAGGGCTTGAGGAAATTGGGCAGGGCCACGTCGGCCAAACCGGGATCCGAGGTGGCCAGTACGTTGACGGCGTCGTCTTCACGGGCCAAAGCGTAGATGACATTGCCGTTGGGGCCGGGCAACACCAGGGCCGCGCCGCCCAGGGTGGTGAACTGGTCACTGTCGTCAAGGAGAAGCTCCGATTGGGTCAAGGTGCCCGCCGAGGAATCGCGGTTCCAAACAGTGAGGGCGCTGTCGCCGCGAGCCGTGGCGTAGAGTGTGTTTCCGTCCGGACTCAGGGCCACACCGCCCACACCGTCCAATCCGTCCAGCGAATCGTCGTCATCGGTATACACGGCCAGCGAGGTCAAACGACCGGTGCCGGTGTCGCGAGTCAGCGCGTGGATGGTGTTGTCGTAATCCGCGGCCACGTAGAGAAAGCGCTCATCGTCACTCAGCACCATTGCATCGGCGCCGCTGAGACTACCGTAATTTTCGTCGGTATCCCGGTAGAGTTCATCCACGGTCAGTTCGCCGTTGGAGGTATTGCGCGTGAACAGGTAGAGGTTACCGCCGCCGCGTGTGGTGACGTAAAGGTGGGTGCCCGCCTGGTTGAAGATCAGGTTGCCGGGAAAATCGAAAAAGGTCAGCAGGTCTTCGTCATTGTCACTCACGCGAGTGTAGGCGATGTTGAAAGTCAAGGCGCCCGTGGCGGCGGCGCGGTTGAATACGGTAATGGTGTCGTCCTCGCTACCCAGGACGTAGACATGGTTGCCGTCGGGGCTTACCTTGAGGTCGCGCGTGCCGTTCAAACCGTCGGCATCCTCGGTGCCGTCGCGCCAGTTTTCTACCCAGGTAAGGCGACCGCTGTCGTTATCGCGAGAAAAAACGGTGACGGTGTCATCGTCGAAGGCGGCCGCATAAAGATGGGCGCCGTCGGGGCTGATGTCCATGGCCAGGACCCCGTCCAAACCGGTGATTTCGTTGGTTTCGTCGCGATATTCTTCCAAAAGGCTCAGCAAGCCCGAGACCGGGTCTACCTGATAGACGCTGACGGCGTTCTCGAAACGGGCCGCCACGTAGAGAAAACGGCCGTCGGGACTTAAAATGGCGCCCGCCGCGCCGTCCAGCCCTGTCGTTCCGGGATTGCCGTCACGCAG
>JAAUYB010061671.1_pt1 | contig 40376 bp, 28 predicted proteins | sample 7278071 | NCBI WGS metagenome assembly JAAUYB01 (sample SAMN14350121, study PRJNA611818) | marine sediment metagenome | isolation source: surface marine sediment (1.8m) | place: French Polynesia: Moorea | collected 2018-08 | reverse complement strand
TTGGCTCGATTGCGCAGGTGTGCAATCGACTCAAGACGCCGGCTTAACTCGATTGCGCAGGTGTGCAATCCTGTCAAGAAATTGATATATCAGGCTGTTTATATGCGAAAGTTGTTCTATTGGTTGTCAAGAACAAAGCACGCATGAAACAAAACCGTGATCAAGTCACCCCTAACTTTGACGAGCCCTTGCCCATAATCACGCGATTTCGGTGTTTTCCAACGCGTCTGTTATAATGCCCTAAACCGGACAAGCCGGAACAGTTTCGTACAGGATTGTACACGGATGGACGCAGATCGGGGATACGGTATTTATCTTGTTCGGATCTGTGAAGATCCGTGTGATCCGCGGCTTGTTCTTCTCATACTCGGGTTTTCTGCCGCCGAGGAATCTGACTCAGGTCGGGGGCATGATGTTTCCCGATCGATACAACCTCCGGAGACAAGAGAAAAAGCCGCGGATCTAACGGATCTTCACAGATCCGGAAAACGATTTACACGGATTCACGCTTGTGCAACACATAAGCGTTTATCCACAAATCAAGTCTGAAGCAACTGCCCCACCTGCCCCTCGAAAAGCCTTACCAAAAATGGAGGAGATTTTATTGGTAAGGGACTAAATGTTACCTTGTTGAGAACCCATGGCCTACCACCGAGGAAAATGATGAGCCAAGCCCCCCACGATCTTGCAACAACAAGGCCGCGCAAGGGGAAACCCCGGGACCGAGAAGCAGCGCCGGTGCCCTGCCTCACGATCCTGACGCATCCCCTTCCCCTGCGTATCGGTGACCGTTGTCTTCTGGGGGGAGGTCGACAGAGCCTGGCGCTTTCCAGAAGCGAGCCGGACTTCAAGGCGCCGGACCGGTTGCTGGGGGCTCCCCTCGACGATCCTTTTATCAGCCGCAAGCCCTTGCGTCTGGCCCCGACCCCTTCCGGTGATCTGGTGTTGCATCGAGACGGCAGCAGCACCGAGGTTACCCTGGACGATCAATCCCTGGCTGTCAGTCTGCACATCTCCCGGGCAGAATTGGAACGGGGCGCGGTGCTCACCATCGCCGAACGGGTGGTGCTGCTGGCTCACCTGGTGGTGCCCCGAGATGTTCAGGGCCGCCAGGAGTTCGGCATCCTTGGTTTCAATGACCATATCCAACATTTGCGTGCAGAAATCAGGCGGGTGGCCGATCTGAAAACGCCCGTGCTGCTGCGGGGGGCCTCGGGCACGGGCAAGGAACTCGCCGCGGCGGCCATCCACGCCTGCGGCCCGCCCGGGCGCCCCTTTGTGTGCGTGAATATGGCGGCCATTCCACCCAACCTCGCCGCTTCCGAGCTTTTTGGTGCGGTGAAGGGCTCTTTCACCGGGGCCAATCGTGACCAATTGGGGTATATTCGCCAGGCCCATGGAGGCACCCTGTTCCTGGACGAGGTGGGCGAAACCCCCGCCGAAGTGCAGGTCATGTTGTTGCGCACCCTGGAGACCGGCGAGGTGGCGCCCGTGGGCGCGCAACGCGCCGTTCAGGTGGAAACCCGCCTTGTGGCGGCAACAGACGCGGACCTGGAGGGAATGATGGAACTGGAATCCTTCAAGAAACCCCTGTTCCATCGTTTGGCCGGCTACGAAATCTGTTTGCCGCCCCTGTCCCAACGAAAAGACGACCTGGGCCGCCTGTTCCTCCACTTCGCCCGCGAGGTCCTGGCTGAAACCGGTGAGCTCGAGCACTTGACGCCCCTCGATGTGCCGGATTACCCATGGCTGCCGGCCTCCTTGATGGAGCGTCTACTGACCTATCACTGGCCCGGTAATGTACGCCAGTTGCGCAACCTCACCCGCCAGATCCTCATCGCCAATCGCGGCCGCGAACAGTTGCAACTCCCGCCAAAGATCCAAGAGCAGCTGGCCGACACCCCCTCCCCGACGACTTCCGCTCCGGCGGCGCGGGCAAAGCGCAAGCCGTCCCAGTGGTCGGAACAGGAGGTGATCGAGGTTATGGAAAGCCAACGCTGGGATATCAAGGCCTCGGCCGCGGTCCTGGGCATATCCCGGGGCTCCCTCTACAGCCTGATTCGAAAGAGCGGCCGGCTGTGCATGGCCGGCGACTTGGACCGTCCCCAGCTCGAGGAAAGCATTCGGCTCCACGGGGGCGACATCAGGGGGATGGTAGACCACCTCAGGGTGAGCGAAGGGGCTCTGCGCAAACGCATCAATGACCTGGGTCTCTGTCTTGAGGAAAATGGCTCGTGAGCCACTTTGTTCAGAACATGCCGGACTTGAGATCCAATGGCCGTTTTGCTATACTTTGCTTGATTTAATACAGGTTACAATGTCGGGAGGGGACGGCCTTGGCTGAAGAACGTCAAACAAGAGACCTTGAGGAGGCTCATGAAGTAGATGAGGCGTTGGCCACAAGTGGCGCCGATGACCGGGCGCCGGCGCTACCCACGCCCGGTGCAATTCTGGGGAACTGGCGTCTCATCAAATCCCTGGGGGCGGGGGGCATGGGGGAGGTCTGGCTGGGGGAGCGTTGCGATGAGGCGTTCCAAAGGGAGGTTGCCGTCAAGTTCGTGAAAAATACCATCTCCTCGCCGGACTTGGTGGCCCGTTTCAAGCGCGAACGGCAAATTCTTGCGGATCTGCGCCACCCCCATATAGCCGTCCTCTACGACGGGGGCACCACGAACACGGGAATGCCCTATCTGGTGATGGAGTATTTCCGTGGCCGGACCGTGGAAAAATGGGCCGCCGGGCGACCGGTCGGGCAGATCCTGGCGCTTTTCAACCAACTGTGTGACGCGGTGAACTACGCCCACGAAAAAGGCGTTTTGCATCGGGATATCAAGCCGCAAAACATCATGGTCACGGAGGACGACCAACCCAAGCTTTTGGATTTCGGCATCGCCGTCCGGGAACAACACACCGCCCTCACCGCTCAGGGCCACACGCCCATGACCGTGGAATACGCCCCCCCGGAGCGTCTACACGGCGGCGCGGCCACGGTGGCGGGCGACATCTATTCTCTGGCCCTGGTGCTTTTAGAACTACTGACCGGACAACGCCCCTCCACGCTGCAAAAGCCGCCGGTTCAGGCCGTGAACGACCTCCATGCCGGCGGCTCCTACGACGGATTGCAGGTCGAAACCCTGGCTCTAGCCCTCGATCCGGACCCCACCCGGCGGCCCGGCCGGGTGACCCTGCTCAAACAAAAGCCGGCAGGCGCCGACGGCCAAGATACCGCCGGCGACTCCGGGCAAACCCGGCAGACGCCCCAAGCCGGCGGCAGCCCGATCTCGCGGGCGCCCACGGAGCCGTCTTTCGTGCCGGAAACCTGTTTCATACCCGCGGGCGGTTTCCTCATGGGCCGGCCGGCGGGCGAGGGCGTCGCGGACTGGGAAACCCCTCAGCACAACGTGCACCTGGAGGCCTTTCACATGGGTCGCCACCCCGTAACCAACCGGCAATACGCCGCCTTTATGGCGGCCCGGCCCGATCATGCCAAACCGTCCCCAAAAACCGGCTGGACCGCATCGGGTCCCCCGCCCGAACGCCTGGATCACCCCGTCACCGGGGTCAGCTGGTTCGATGCCCGGACCTACTGCCTCTGGCTCAGCGAGGTTACCGGGCAAACCTACCGGCTACCCGGTGAGGCCGAGTGGGAGAAGGCCGCCGGCGGCCTTGACGGCCGGCTCTACCCCTGGGGCGACAACTGGGATGCCGAGCGAGTTCATTTGGGTCAAGCCACCGCTGATGTAGACGAGCGGCATCCCGGTCCCTTCGGCTGTTGCCATATGTTGGGCAATGTTCAGGAGTGGACCAACACCTGCTGGGGCGACGATCCCGTGCGCGGCCGGTTTCCCTACCCCTATCGCGCCGACGACGGTAGGGAAAGCCTGCAGGCCGCCTTTCACATTCATCGAGGCGGCGCCTACGACACTGACCCCCAATACATCAACTGCAGGACTCGCGCCTGGTCTCACCCGCAAGCCGGCTACATCTGGCGTGGTTTTCGTGTCTTGCGCGAAAGCTGACAGGGGTTTGGTCTATGGCACGCATTAAAACAGGCCAGAAAAGAGCCGGTCTCACCTGGCAGGCATTCATCCAGGCCCAGGTGAAGGTGGGTAAGGCTTTGCCCATCATCAGCAATACCCTGTTCAATCAGTTCCTCTTCCGCGACCAGCAGGGCATGCTGCGCGACTATGCCCATTATTTGGGTTATCCGGATCCCCGTCTCACCGAGTTGGGCGAACTCACCCAGTATTCGTCGGTGAAGGACCGCCTTCAAACCGGTAGTCTGGCCATCAAACACGACTATATCAACTGGGTCAAGAGCCGCTTGCTGGAGACGGCTGAGGCAGACGGGTTGCCCGTCTTTCTCTTGGAAGAAGCCGATAAGGTCTTCGATGAAGTGGATTTCCAGGAACTCTCCCGCATCCTGGGTTACCCTCGTTTCGGCTCGCCGCAAACCGACCCCTTCCTCTTGCTGGCCCAACTTCCCCTGCCCCTCTATATCACCACGGGTTACAACCACGTCATGCAGGCGGCCCTCAGGCGGGTGGGCAAACGGCCTCGCTCCCAAACCTGCCGCTGGATTCCGGAGTTGCGCGGCGAACCGTCGGTTTTCGATGAGGGTTACCAACCCACGGTGGACGAGCCCCTGGTCTACCACCTGTTGGGCGACGACACCAACCCCGCCGGCCTGGTGCTCACCCAGGACAATTATATGGAGTTTCTGGTGAACGTGGTGCAGGACATGGGGTGTCAGACAGACCTGATCCCCGCCGGCCTGCGCCACCCCCTCACCAACAGCTCGATCATCCTCTTGGGTTACGACATGGACAGCATCGAGTTCCGCACCCTGTATTGGAGCCTGCTGCACCATCGCATCCGCAAGCAAACCTCGGTATCGGTCTTGAAGCTGAACCCCAACGACCGCAAAAAAGAATACAAGGCCTCTTATTTGCGTTCCTGTGCCTTTGAGGTCTATTGGGGTGATCTGGCCCAATTCATACAGGAACTGAACCCATCCGGGGAGGCCCCATGAGCATGGAAAACCCCTACGTGGGCCCGCGCACCTTCGATGCCCGGGAGGCGGACCGCTATTACGGACGGGATAAGGAGGCGCTGGAGCTCTACCATCAGATGGTTTCCCAGCGCCTCGTCTTGTTCTACGCCCAGTCCGGAGCGGGCAAGAGCTCGCTGCTGCGTACCCGCCTGATCCCCCGCCTGAGGGAAGAGGGATTCGCCGTATTGCCCACGGGCCGGGTGGGCGGCCGTCTGCTCGAAGGTATCGACGAAGTAGACAACATCTATGTGTTCAATCTGTTGCTGCGCCTGGACCAGGGTCGCACGCCGCCCACACAACTGACCCACCTCAGCCTGGCGGATTTCATGGCTGACCTCAGCTCGGAAGACGGCATCCATTACACGTACCGGCCCGGGTCTGCCGAGGCGGAAGAGGAAGAGGCGGACGAAGATTTTCCCATGCATGTGTTGCTCATCGACCAGTTCGAGGAGGTAGTGACCAACCACCCCGAACGCTGGCAGGAGCGCGCGGCCTTCTTCCAACAACTGAACGAGGCCATGGCCCGCGATACCAGGCTCTCCGTACTGCTGTGTTTCCGCGAGGACTATCTGGCCGCCATGGACCCCTTCGCCCCCTTGATGGCAGGTCGCATGCGCACCCAGTACTACATGCAGCGCCTTTCCCGAGAGGCCGCCCTGGAGGCGGTGAGCAAACCCGCGGCCGCTTTTGGTCGCCCGTTTGCGCCGGGCTGTGCAGAGCGCCTCACCGATCAACTCCGCGAAATCCGCACCGAGGAAGGCGGCGTGGGCCTGGGCCAGTTTGTAGAACCCGTACAGCTGCAAGTGGTTTGCTACCGATTGTGGGAAAACTTAAAGGACCGCCCGCCAGGCCCCATCACCGAAGCCGACCTGGACCAGGCCGGCGACGTGGACGGCGCCCTCTCCGGGTTCTACAACGCGGCCCTAAACGCGGCGGTAACCCAAACCGGGGTGGACGAACTCACCCTGCGCAACTGGTTCGAAAAGAAACTGATCACGGCGACGGGCGCCCGTGGAACCGTACACCAGGGACCTCAATTAACCGAGGGTCTGAGCAACGAGGTGGTGACCCTCCTGGCTGATCGCTTCCTCCTACGTCCGGAATACCGCGCCGGCGAGACCTGGTACGAGCTGATCCACGACCGCATGATCGACCCCATCCTGGCCGCCAACCGCCGGTGGTTGCAACAGCAGGACCCGCTGGTGCAAGCGGCCCACGCGTGGCACGAGAACGCTCAGAGCTCGGCGCACCTATTAGCCGACCGCCAACTACGCGCCCTCAATATCGCCCTCCCCCACGAAGAAGAAGCACCGGTTCAAACCCACCTTTGGCGCTACATCGCCCTGGTAGGCCTGCTAGGTCTCGTCGGTTTTATCCTGGCCCATCTGGGCTTTCTGGGTGACACCCCACAGGGCTGGGCAAGCGCCGTCATCGAGTTTTTGTTCCCAGGCAGCGATTTGTAATAAGCAGCCCTATGACTGGAGATTCGACGAAGTCAAATGTGGCACGGAGAGAGGCGGAGAGAGGGTCTTGAGTGTCAACCCATCTCCACGCCCCATTCGGTTTCAATTAATTCGAACCCTTAGCCCGGATCTTTGGATCCACGGGTATTTTCCACGTGTACTCCGAATCCCACAGTCCCAGTCTGTGCAAAATCGGTTCACTATCGTTTCGAACGGCGAACCCTTTCATAGTAAGAGTCATATTGAATTTGAGATCTGCATTTATTTCCGTTGCCCCCCGATGTTCGAACTCGAGTAAGTAACGTGAATCCATCTTTTGGGATTGGGTTCCCCCCGTAATAACCAGAGCGTCCTTATCGGCATTGCCATCAGCCCTGACCTGGTCCACAGATTTGAAGATCGGGAAACCAAGAATTTGATTGTCACTATGACCCAGATCGTAATTAAGTGACTCCAATGTGCCACTGTCAGCTGCGGTAGCTTCCTCGGCGGAGGGATTGGGGCGGTACTCAAAGAGTTGAACCGCCATAGCGATCCCAATTTTGCCCCAATAAGGAGCCTGGATACGGTTTTTATTTTTCAAGCCTACGATGATAGGGGGCGGTCCAGACTCTCCAGATCGGTAGTAGTTCTCTTTTGTCATGGTGAGAACAAGCCGACCCCATACGCTTTTGTCTCCATTTTCTCCGTAAGGCAGTTCAATAGTATTGCTCCACCCATTGTAACGCTGAACGCCCTGGAGCATAAATGTAGCGTAATGCCAGGTAGTTCCAATTTTTTTATCTGGATATTCCTCTTCATTAGTGAAATCGTAGTATTTTGTCATCACAGTCCCTCCCAAACATCAAAAAATGCCCAACGGGGCTCCACCGACCAGGCAAAGACCTTTTCTATATTAGCCATTTGCGCAAACTTTTCGAATGCAACCATTATAGACGACGTGAGTGTGCAGCCCAACCGATTCCCCTTTAACTGAGGTCACCTGCTTTTGTACTGCCGCACCTCCTGATTAAGATGCGTGCTCTGTGAGTCTCGCGGCTCAAAAAAACGAAAAAAGATCCATGATCCTAAACTAAAGCTCCAAGATTCTGTTGGCTGCCTCCTTCCATCCGATCCAGGAACTTCCATGCTTGCAAATGGATATGCACTCCGGGTTATAGTTGGATAGAGACCCGTTCCAAAAGCTCATTACCAGGAAGTGACGCATGCCCGACGATAAACAAACCGATAGTGAGAACCTCGTTCACCAGTTTCTGGAAGCCAGCCGCGAGCAGGCCGGAAAAAACGCCGAAAAGGAAGCTCTCAGGCGGAGCGGGCTCCGGTTGGCGCTGGGTTTGACCGTTGTATCTCTGGTACTGGCTGTTTTTTCGTTTATATCCCGCCAGGGGACGATACGCCAGATGGAACGAACTGAACTGCGCCGTGCTCAGGCCGAACAACTCATCGAATTTATGCTCACCGATCTCAAAGAAAAACTCGACAGCGTGGGCCGTTTGGACGTTTTGGAGAATGTGGGCGCCGAAGCCATGGCCTACTTTGAAACCCTCTCGGAGGCCGAGCTCACGGGCGACTCTCTGGCCCGGAAAGTGCGGGCCATGCACCGCATCGGCGAGGTGCGCTACCTTCAAAACGATAAAAAGGGCGCTCTGGAAATCTTCGACCGGGCTCTCTCCAATGCAAAAGCCCTGGCACAGCGAGACCCCCTCCACAGCGACTGGCACATGCTCCTGGTGACCAGCTATTTTTGGATGGCAAATGTGCATCAGGCAGATTACAACGCGGCAGCCGGCTTGCCCTATTGTGAGGCGTATCAAGAGGTCGCCGAAAGGATGTACCAGGCATACCCCGACGACCCCGACTGGCAATTCGAGCTGACTTGCGCCTACCAGAATATGACGGTTGCCTTAAGAGCACTCAATCGCATCCCGGAGGCCCTCGAAATGGCGCAGCGCAACACGCAACTCGCACGAGAACTCTGGGAACAGAGCAAGGATGACCTCTCACTCAAAAGGGATCTGGCCGACAGTTTGAATTGGCGCGGGATTCTGTTCAGACACAGCGACATATCCGCGGCCGTGGCCGATCACAAGGCGTCCGTCAAACTACTTCAGGAAATCGCGGCCACAGAACCCAAGAACATGGAGTACCAAACCAATCTTCAGGATGCTCAACGCATCCTCGCCAAGTCATATCGCTTCGATTGCCGACCCGAGCAAGCGCTAAACCACGACAAGCAGGCTCTGGAAACCATCAAACAACTCGTAGCACACGACCCCACCAACGCCGACTGGTCCGACGCCTATACTCAGGTTCACGTGACAATTGCATACGCATATGGAAAGTTGAATCAATGGGATTTGGCGGAGGAGTACCTTTCCACAGCACACGAATTCATGATGTCAACGGATTACCATTCCCAGGTAACCGCCCGCTCCATCGCCTTAAAAAAGATCCGCAATCTACAGGCCCGAAAACATCTCGCCTTCGGGGATCACGAACGTGCTTTCAACCTGACTCATGAAGACACACGCGACGTGAAAGACACAGCAGGGCTTACCCCTGAGATGCGTGAGATTTACATATCCAATTTAATCATATTGGCCAGGGCCTCCCTCCATGTAAACAGGAGCGCTGATGCCGTGGCAGCCTACGAGGTGCTCCATCGTGAGGCTGTAGGCCAAGAGCATCTGTCCACCCGCACGGCCCAGGCGCTGGAGCATGTGCACGAGGTATTGTGGGGGGAGGTGGACAATCCTTCCACCCCCGCCCCGTGCTACTAAGGTTTACCACTGTATTGAGTTCATTGGAGGTTGGCGGTGCAATGCTGATAGAATCCGAAGATTCTGCAGCATCACATCGCCATTGCCGGATCATTCACTGAGGGTGAATCTTTCGAACTCTGTAACTCCATGGGAGAAGTAGTTGCAATGTATGTTTTAACGCCATATGAACCTTTGAATGTGCCTTTTAGAGATACAAGAACAGAACTCCCACTGCTTTCCTTGATTTCTCCACTGAAGAAACTATCCTTTTCGAGAATTTTTTCAATAACCTCAGCGCTGATAGTATTGCCTGGCCCGTATACTCTCTCCGCTGTCGCGGTGACCCACATTTCGAGTTCAAAGTCTGTAGAAACATCATCTGCCCAATCCATCCATGAATGACACTTTACGTACGATCTTGGGGGGATTGTAATTTCCTCACTAACCTCATATGTTTCCGTTACAGTCTTCGACCACTCTTGATTAGCCTGTAACCCTATCTCAACACTTGCCTCTGCTTCTGTAGACGCCAAAAACGGAACATCCGCCTTAATAGAAACTTTCAAGCCGGTCGTCAGGGATTGTTGCAAACCGAATGTAAAGGCACTTTCCTTGGCGATTGTTTTGCTGACCTTCGTTTTAAGTGTTGCATCTGAATCGTTGGGGTACTCCTTGTAAGAAATCAATTCAACTGGGGTTGTTCCGGATGGGGGTTCGCTCATGTCATAGCGTATAACATCTAATTTCGCATCCCACTTTATTGGCAACTCGATCTGTACAGCCTCCATCCTAAGAGATCTGCCGGTAGTCCCTGCCTCAGTACCATTCTCTACATAGCCTTGCCACCCTATATCCTGCACATGACCACGATACTTGACATTGAGTCCGGAATTCCCCGTCAAGACGATTTCAAGAGCCTCCATCCTAAGAGATCTGCCGGTAGTTCCTGCCTCAGCACCATTCTCTACCCAACCTTGCCATCCTATATCCTGCACATGGGCACGGTATTTGATTTCCATTCCTTGAGGGGCATCGATTAATCGGATTTTAATAGCTTCCATCCGAAGAGATCTGCCGGTAGTGCCTGCCACAGCACCGTCCTCTACCCAGCCTTGCCACCCTATATCCTGCACGTGAGCACAATATTGAACTTTCATTTTGGACCTCCTGTTTAATCCTGATTATCATTATTCTGTAAAGGAGAATTTGTTCGTTTTGTTTCCCCTTATCTAAGTTGCGTTAGATGCGGACCTCGAGGCTCAAAAAAAGACAAAAATCGTGGTCTTCGAATGGAGCCCGCGGCCGCGGTTCGCCTTTCAGCCCGCCTCATCTCAACAGGTGGCCGCGGCGCCTACCTACCTACTGAGATGTAACCATTCCTATATATACCCCTAATACTCCCACATCGTCGTCGACTCCAGCGCCCGGAAGGATCGCGTGTTCAATGAACACGCGATCCCTCTATACCCCTGTTCATCGTACAGGCCTGCTGCCACTGCAAACACTTTTATCAATCAGGTAAAGCTTTTTCTTTCAGTGAGATGGGAGATGCCAACAAATTGGCCTTCAGCTTGCCTTATAGAAGGGCGCACGGTAGCAATATCGTGGAATCAAAAGGGCGGCATACCAATATTAATGAGCCATTTGGCGCTTGGATTCCCCCAAAAAAGGAAAAGGAATGTTAAATTATAGGAAAGTTTTTAAAGCAAGTTTATTTTACGGACTGGTAATTGGGTTTCAGCCGGCAATGGCACAGACGGTGGTCACCACGGTGATCGAGGGCGATGAGCCGGCGCACCACGGGGTGATCCAAGTACTTCGGGGTACGGGATTCATGGCGCAGATCGCGGAGGGGGGAGGTGATATCGACCCCAACGACCCGAATCGCGTGATTGCCGATCGTTTCGCCAATGGAACCCTGGAGCAGGTCTTCGCGGGAACCACCCTGGTATCTCAGATCCTGGAAGAGGGAGAGCCGAATTCTCTAAACGACCCCAACGGGCTGATTTTAGCCGTTCGCATTCATACAGCGAAACTACAGGCCACCTACATTATGGAGCAGGGAGGAGATTTCGATCTTAATGATCCCGATGGATTGACCCCCCGCACCATCGTCATTCACACCAACGAAGGGGCCTCCTCCTCGAAAATCATCATCGACCAGGGTCCGACGGAAGACCCCAATGATCCCGATGGGCTGAGAGTTGCCGGCATCGACCAGGGTCCGACGGAAGACCCCAATGATCCCGATGGGCTGACGGCTGCAAGCATCGACCAGGGTCCGACGGAAGACCCCAATGATCCCGACGGGCTAATGGCTGCCGGCATCGATCAGGGACCGACGGAAGACCCCAATGATCCCGATGGGTTGAGGACTGCAGGCATCGATCAGGGACCGACGGAAGATCCCAATGACCCCGACGGGCTGAGGGCTGCCGAGGACGACGGTGCAACGCTGCACCGTGGACAGTTTGGCAATACACAAGTGATCGTTGTGGTGAGACCCGCACAACCCGGCAAAGCGGCTCCCCCCATGCGCATCAGCATGTACAAAACGCTTCTCTAACCCCATGCCCCCTACTTGTTGATGTGCTAAACTGACGCGGAGTAGGGGGCTTGTATCGTGTCTTCGTCGCCACATGCTGATCGCGGTGCTTACGGCACTCAGGATCTCGGATCACTGTTCACCGAAGCGTTGGCATGCAACGAATCGGAACAGGGGCAACTGCTGGACGATCTGAAACAAAACGAGCCCGAATTAGCCGAGAAACTAGAACAACTGCTCCTGTCTTATCACCGCTTCGACCGCCGGGCGGAGCAGGGAAAAGTGGCCGACCCCCGACAAACCCACCCGGGGTGGACGCAGGGAACGATGGACTTCCGACCAAACCAGGGAATGGACGACCCACCGCCGGATCAGGTCGGTCCGTACAAGATCGAATCGGAGTTGGGACGAGGGGCCGCCGCCCGGGTCTTTCTGGCCATGCAGCAGTCGCCGGAGCGTCAGGTTGCCCTGAAGCTAATCCCCGGCAGAGAGCGCAGCTCCCAACTACTCAAGCGCTTTCGTTACGAATACCAGGCCCTGGCTTTGATGCGTCACCCCAATATCGCGACGGTTTTCGATGTGGGTCAAACGCCTGTAGGCGACGCCTGGATTGCCATGGAGTATGTTCCGGGCTCGGATTTGAATTGTTATTGCCGCCGGCAGGGGCTTGACCGGGTACAACGCATCCTCTTGTTCATGCAGGTGCTTGACGGCATGATTCACGCCCATGGACAGGGGGTCATTCACCGAGACCTCAAGCCTTCCAATATCATCGCCTATAACCTGGACGGCAGGCACATGGTGAAGATCATCGATTTTGGTCTGGCTCGCAGCCGGGAGCAGGTCCGAGAGGGACGTTGGTCGGCGGTCGGCACCCCCGCATATATGGCCCCGGAACTGCTCACCGCCAACACCAATAAGGCGCCCAATGTGGCGGCCGACATTTATGCCCTGGGGATGCTCTTCCACGAAATGATGACGGACCGTCATCCCATTGATTTGGAAGCCCTGGGTAAGCTTCCACCTGCTCAGGCGTTCCGTATGCTCAGAGAAACACGTCCTCAACTCCCCAAGGAACTGCCTAGAGACCTCGGCTGGATTTTCGCGAAGGCAACGGCCCACAACCCGCGGGAACGCTATTCCTCGGCAAGTCAGTTTAGGGACGATATCGGACGCTTTCTGGACCACCTTCCCGTGCTCGCTGCACCGCAATCCAACATGTATGTCTTCCGCAAACTGGTGAGGCGCCGCCGTCAGCTCTTTGCCATGCTGGGCGTTCTGTTGTTGGCGACGGTTTCGGGTTTCGCCTATGTGACCGTTTCCAGGGACCAGGCGGTCAAGGCTCGGGAACAGTTTCAGGAGGTGAACGAGTTCCTCAACAAAATGCTGATCGCGCCCCATCCCCAAAAGCAGGGCTGGGACGTGCGCATGGTGGATGTTTTGGAAAATGCGGAACTCCTTTTGCTCGAGGATTCCCAAAAACACCCCGAGGTGATCTTGCCATTGAGTATCACCCTGGGCGAAACCTATGTGGGCCTGGGCCTCTACGAGAAGGCGGAGGTTCATTTGCAGCGTGCCCTTAAGCTGGCAGGCTCGGGTCTATCAACAGATCTATCCGAGCGTGCGAAAGCCTATGAACTGCTGGGCAAAGTGAAACGCAGACAGGAAGTCTATGGAGATGCAGAAGCCTACTACCAGAAGGCGATTAGCTTGTGGCGGCAAGTTGCCGGGCCTTTGAGTCGTCAGGTTTTGAAAGCTCGCTACGGCTTGTACACCACCTGGGACATGGCCAAAGACAAGAAGTCCGCCCAGGCGGCTTACGAAGACTTATTGGCCCAACAGGAAGCCCTCTTTGGCGAAAGTGATGAAGACACCCTGTCCACCATGGTGGGGCTGGCAAACAGCCTGACATCTTCTGACAAAGATAAAGCGGCCTCGTACTATGAACAGGCTTTGAAGAGACAGCGCAAGACCCTGGGCCCCGATGATCCCGCAACGCTTTCCAGCGAGTACAATCTCGCCGGCATCTGGATGAAGCAAGACCGATTAAACGAGGCGGAAGCTTTGATGAAGGCTAACCTGGCCGTTCGCAAAAGAGTGTTGGGACCCACTTATATTTACACTCTGAGTTCCATGGGACGGCTGGGTCAGGTCTACTCGAAACAGGGTCGCGACGAAGAGGCGATGGCCATCTGGCATGAGCTCTGGGACGTCTATCAGTCAACGTCCGGCCCTCCGTCGCTCGCTGTTCGTATCCATCTCGGACTACTGGCAAACACTTACGCCCTACGCGGCGATAATGAAACCGCGCTGGAGCTTTATCTGGAGTTGGTCCGTCTTTGTGACTCCCATCAATTGAGTCACGATGACCAGGCACTATACGCCATGCATAACATCGGTTTTGTTGCCATGGAAATGGAACGTTACTCTCTGGCCGCTCAGCATTTGGACAGATGTTTTAAGATCAGAACAGCGACATTGGGTCCCACCGGCCTGGACACGCTAAAGACCCAATTGCTCCTAAGCGAACTAGCCCGGAAACAGGGCGACAAAGAACTGGCTAAAAGGCGCTGCAAGGAAGCTCTTGAGATGCTCCGCTTACACCACAGCGGCGACAAACATGTTCTAAAGGCTCAGGAACTCTACGACAGTTTGATGCAATAGAAGACATGCAGCCCGGTGGTATTACAGTCCGCGCAGCGTGAGGAACATCAGCCTTTTCGCATCTGCCCACTCGCGCTTGACCGTGGCCGGGGAAATCTGCAGCGCCTCGGCGATTTCCGTGTTTTCCAGCTCACCGAATATTTTCAACTCCAGTACCCGCGCGGTTCTTGGATGATCTATTTCCAGCTTCTTCAAAGCCTTGTCAACGGCCAGGGCCGTATCCGGGTCGAAAAGATAGGCGTCATCTATATGATCGAGCGTTACATTCATATTTTGACCCCGCTTCAGCGTTTGGCGCTTGCGGGCTTGCTCCACCAGAATGCGGCGCATCATGCGGGTTGCTACCACAAAGAAATGTGTGCGGCTTTTGAATTGAATGCGGTTGCCCTCAGCCAGGCGTAAATACAACTCGTTGACCAGTGCGGTGGCCTGCAGGATTCCCTCGCCCATTTCTTCCTTGAAGATACCCAGCGCGCGATGCTTGAGCGCCTCATAAATCTCCGGGATCAGGCGATCGAGCGCCTCGTCATCACCCAGTTCCCATTCCTGGAGAACCCTGGTAAATTCCGTGTATTCTGCCCGCATCAACTTCTCCTTGATATACCGGATCGGCTTGTCTCCAAACTTCGTGGGACCCTTGGGCCGGTCTCACGTCGCCCGGATTGCCTGACCAAAAGACGAAATATAGCACACCCCCTGAAATGAAAAGAGGGTGAAACCAAAAACCACCAAAGGCTTCCCGTCCCCAGGCAAGTATTATCTCCAGGCCGGGTTGTAAGTGCGCACTCCAGAAGCAACTTGCCGCCTACAACTTGAGGTGCCGGTCTCTACATGTGGTGGCAAATGAAGAAGCTACGCAAGGTAGGTCTATGGGTCATCGCGAGCAGCCCCGCTCAGGGCTCACTGTTTGGGGTCTTGATCCAGTTCGGTCTGTTTGAGACCGTGAGAGGCCGCCGGCTCGCCGGCGAAGCGGTCCCGGCCCAGCCGAATCAGGGCTGCTGAGATCTTTGCAACGGGTTGCGCCACGTACTCTTTTTTTGGCCCGCGTCATTTGCGGGTGGTGTCTGCTTACGCCGGGGTCAAGGGATGTCAATTGACGTCGTTTTGAGGTCATTTTTTCAACAGGGGCCTTCCCGCACATGCTCTATACGCCAATGTGAGGTATAAGCTGCCTGATTCATGTGATTTACAAATGAGCCAGGTTTTGGCACGGTCCTGGCTCTAAGAGAAGGCAGCGGTCGGGCCAAACTGTTGTACCCCACTCTTATTTGAGTATCACAAAACCTTCATCCCGACCGCCGAACCGCAACCATGCCTGTACTTGTTAGAAGCACAAACATAACAAGACCAGCCGGTTCCCCTGTGCGGGTTGGTCTGATTTTTTTTTAAACGGAGTATATCATGAGAAATTTCCATAGAAATTTGTTGAGCCGACTACCCCTGACCCTGTTGTTGTTTGCGACGGCCCTGGGGGCCTTCGCAAAATCCCCAACCCCCCTGGCGCCGGCGACGGACGGCCCCGGCAGTAGCGACGTCCACAGCAACCAAAATCTTCTCAGCCAGACCTACCATCAAATTGTGAAGGAAGTGGTCGGTGAGGGAAATACCAACTTTCAAATGCTGGGCAGCCCGGTTTCCTTCAGCTGGCCCGTGGCGCCCGCGGGTCAACTTTCACCACAGGCCTACCAGTTTATGTCTGCCGCACCCACCTATAGCGCCGTTGGCGATGCGGCAGATCTGTCTGTCTCGAGGTTATTCGACAATTACCGGATGGTCCTCATGCACGTCGGCTATAAACTCAGCCACGAGGCGATGGAGCAAGCGCGGGAATTTTCGAACCGGGCAACCGAGTTACAAAATCATTTGACAGAGCTTTCAGGCGCCATGAATTCAGCATATGAAGTGCAAAAACAAAACGGCGGTGCGATTTTTAATGCCCAATACCCTTCGATCACGGACTGGTTGAATGGCCCGGGCCAAACCTGGAAGGAGCGGCAGAAAACCTTGATGGCACATGTCAATGAGCTGATGGCACAACAGAGGGCACTTGACAGCGCACAACAATCCAACATCCTTGGAGACATCTTGAAAATGACCCAATCGCCGGAAGGCCACGCGACCGGACCGCTGCCTCATGGCTGGACAAGGGTTCCGAGAAGTGACGGCGTGCTGGAATGGCAACCCTCTTTTAACATCGGGACGACCGGTCAGGATTGGCGCGCTGAGTTGACCAACGGGACAATCGGTGCGAAGTCCATCACCCTTTCCGCATCGAAGAGCAGCGACGCCGTCAAAAAGTCATGGGCGGGCGCCAACGGCTCGCGTACGGGTATCTTCTGGAGCGCCTACGCCAATGGTAGCTGGTCCGAAACGAACATTTCCAAGTCCGATAAAACCGTTAAGGCAAACATCTCGTTTAAGTCCTCAACCGTGGTTCCCATTACACCGGGCGCCTGGTATAACGGTGGCTTCCTGAGACAGTTAGCCCATGCCGGTAACGATGGCACGGGTTACCAGATTCTCGAGCCCTATACCGCTACCGAAGGCGAACATGCCTTATTCGGCAAAAATGGTATCTGCCCAACCATGGTCACCGGTCTGGTGGTGGTTTACAAACCGTCCTTTGAAGTGACCATGAAGTCTTCCACCTATAAAGAACACGAGCGGAAAATCAATGCGGGCGGCGGCTTCAGGATCGGTCCCTTCTCATTCGGCGGTAGCGGCGGTCACTATGAGCACGATGTTCGCACTACTGGCAACACCACCACCTTCGGGGGTAGCTCAACATCCGACGACCCGATCATCATCGGCTACACGGTCGGGTTCCCCGGTCTAGATCACCCTTGATGGGGTCTAAAACCTAATGGACAAGAGAGCCGGCTCATCGATTAAGGTGGGCCGGCTTTTTGTCGTGGTCCCCGAAAACAATTGACATGAGCTCCACGCCGGCGATGCCCCGATGGTGTATGATATGCGGAGCTTTGTATCAAAGACCCGGGGTCAAGCCATGGCCGGAAGCCGTTACGAAAAAAGGCTGGAGCAGCTCTGCGATCTAGGCCGAATCAGCCCTGAGCGGGCCGCGGCCCTAGGGGACGCGTTAGTGGGTTTAGATGAAGATACGGCCTCGCAGCTCTTTGCACAGGCTACCGCGAACCCCGAAGCGCCCCCCGCCGGCCCGGCGGACATGCCCACCGCCGATGTCGAGGCGCCGGCCCGAACGGACAGCTCACAAGCCCCGGAACACCGCTTCCCCATCCCCAACTGGTCGCGCTACGAGCCCGCCGGTTTCCTGGGCGAGGGCGGCATGGGCCTCGTCTTTCGCGGCTATGATCCGCGTCTGGACCGCCACGTCGCCCTTAAATTCCTCAATACCGGCGATCCCGAACGGGTCCAGCGCTTCATTCGCGAGGCCCGGGCTCAAGCCCGGGTAGAGCACGAACATATCTGTAAGGTCTACGAGGTCGGCGAGGTGGAGGGCCGGCCCTTTATTGCCATGCAGTTCATTGACGGGGTAACCCTGGCCGAGGCCGCGGCAACCATGGACCTGCATCAGAAACTGACCGCCGTCCAACAAGTCGCTCGCGGCATGCACACGGCCCACCTTGCCGGCCTGGTCCATCGCGATCTCAAGCCCGCCAACATCATGCTGGAACCCCTTGCCGGCGGCGGCTTCCACCCCTATGTGACCGATTTCGGCCTGGCCCGTTTCGAGCACGGCCAGGAGTTGACCGTGGACGGTGACGTCCTGGGCACGCCGGGTTACATGGCGCCCGAACAAGCCCTTGGCCGGATCGACAAGCTGGACCGGCGCACCGATGTCTACGCGCTGGGCGCCACCCTCTACCGCATCCTCACCGGCGTGCCGCCCTACCACGGCTTGTCCCAGGCCGCGGTGCTGGGCGCCATCGTTACGGAAGAACCCAAACCGCCGCGCCGGTGCAACCCCGATCTGCCCGCCGATGTGGAGACGATTGTGCTGACCTGCCTGGAGAAGCAGCGTCACCGCCGCTACGATTCGGCCCATGCCCTGGCCGATGACTTGGACCGCTACCTCAACGGCGATCCCATCCTGGCCCGGCCCGCCGGCCTCGGCTACCGCCTGCAAAAGTTGCTGCGCAAGCACCGTACCGTGGCCTGGGTGGCTCTGGCCGCGGTGCTGCTGCTGCTGGTCTCCCTGGGCTGGGGGACCTGGCGCGCGGCAAGGAAGGAGCACCTGGCCCGCGAACTGACCGAGCGCACGGCCGAGATCCAGGCCCTCGCCGATTACTCTCGCCTGGCGCCCGCCCACGATATCCGCGGCGATCGCGCCAAATTAGACCGTCGCCTGGCCGCCATCCAGGCCGAAATCGACCGCGCAGGCAGCCTGGCTCGCGGGCCGGGCAGTTATGCTCTGGGCGCCGCCCTTCTTGCCCTTGAACGCTATCAGCCCGCACTCGAGCACCTGCAACGGGCCTGGCAGTTGGGTTATCGCCAACCCCGCGTCGCCTATGCGCTCGGCGTGACTTATGCCGCTCGCTACCGCGACGAACTGGCCCGCGCTCGTTTGATCACCGACGTCAAGCAGCAGCAACTCGCCCTAAGCCGGATCGGCGCCGATTACCGCGACCCCGCCCTCGAATTCCTTCAACGGGCCTCCCCGACCGAGGTGACCTCGCCCGACTTCCTGGCCGCCCTCATCGCCTACTGCCGCCAAGACTTCGACGAGGCGCTGACCCATCTCGCGGCCGCCTCGCGTGCGTCCGCCTGGTTTTACCAGGCCGTCAAGCTGGAGGCCGATATCTACCGCGACCTGGCCGGCCGGAGCAATGAAGCCGGCGATGTGGACCGGGCCAGGGCTTACTTCGATCGCGCTCTTGCCACCTACGCGCGGGCCGCTGAGATCGCCGCAAGCGACCCCGATATTTACAAGGGGGCCTGCCGGGCCCTGTTGCAGATGTTCCTCATGGAAACCTTCTCCACCCAGAATATCAAGCCTCATCTGGACAAGGGTCTGGCCCTGATCACGGCGGCCCTGACGCTTGACCCCGATGATCTTGGCGCCACCGAGCTGTGCGTCAAGCTTTACCGGTACGCCGCCCTGCGAAGTGAGGATCAGGGCGAGGATCCCGGTCCCCTGCTCGGCGAGGCGGAACGGATCGCTACCGAGGCTCTGGCCCGGAGCGGGGACCACTCGTTACTGCACTTGGAACTGGGCCGCATTTACTGGCAATGGGCCCAGTGGCGCAACAACATCGGCGGGGACCCGCGTGCAATGATTCGCGCCGCCGCCGCTTCCCTGGACAAGGTGGCTGAGAAGGACCGCGATTATCGCTTCGACTACACCTATGGCTCGGCCCAGAAGGCCTATGCCCGCCGGCAGGCCGGGAGCGGCGAGCAGGCCTGCGATGCCTATGAACGGGCCATCGTCAGTTTTAGGCGCGCCGTGATCTCCTGGCCCGGCCATGTGGCCATGCACAATAACCTTACCCTGTGCTTGATTTCACTTTCCGCCATCAAGACATGTCCCGGCAATCCCATCGCGCGCTTGGAAGAGGCGGTCTCGGTAATGGATGCGGCCATCGCCGTCAAGCCGTCGGAACCCGTGCTGTATTACCAGAAGGGGCGGGCGCTCTTTCGCCTGGCTCAGGGCGGCGACGTGGGGAGCGGCCGGTTGGACGGCGCTCTGGCCGACCAGGCCCTGACCGTCTACCAGCAGGCGGCGGCGCTCAGGCCCGAATGGGGCAACCTCTACAACGTCATCGGCGGCGTTCACCTCACCCGGGGCCGCCATGCCTGGGAGATAGGCCGGGCGCCCGACCCCTTCTTCAACGAGGCATTGGCCGCTTACACAAGGGCGGCAGAGCTGATGCCCAAGTCCCGGCTGGTGCCCCAGAACAGGGCATGGGTCCACTTCTACCGCGGCAAGTTCCTGGTCCGCGAGGGCAAGGACGGTGAAGCGGATCTGGAAAAGGCGTTCGACTTCGCGCAACAAGCCCTGGATCGGGGCGGCGCGACCACCGCACATCTGTGCAGGGGCAGTGTCTGGCGTCTGCGCGGGGAACAGGTTTTCCACGACGGCGGCGACCCGTCGCCCTTTCTCGAGAAGGCGGCGGCGAGCTTCGCGGCAATCCTGGCCAAACGGGCCGACGATGCGGAAGCCCATCGTTCCCTGGGTCGCACGCACACGCTGCAAGCCCGTGGGCTGATAGCAGCGGGCCTGGACCCGGGATCGGCCTTGCAACGGGCCGGGCAAAGCCTGACCAAAGCCCTGGAGTTGGAGCGGGAAGCCGCCCATTTCCCCATTGCCATGGTCCGCTACCAACTGGTGCTGGCCGAGTACGCGGCGGCCCGCGGCCAAACGGACGAAGCGGCGATAACCCACGCCATGGCGCTGTTGGACCGGATAGAGGCCGTCAGACCGGGTTATGCGGAGGCCGGTGTGTTGCGCGCCTGCCTGTTGAAACTAAAGGGTAGTGAGCCCGAGCGAGCCCGCCACGAGCTGCGGCAGGCCCTGGAAACCAATGCTTTTTTAAGCAGCGAGTGGGTCTCCCGTTTCGGCCTATTGGGCCGGGAGGACAAGGAACGGCGCTAATCAGCCCCCGGGATCGATCGTAACCTCCGCTTCCTCGCCGCCGACAACCTCAAATTTCAGATTGGAGGAGCCTTCGTGTTTGGGATTTACGAAGCTGACGATCAGGGTCTTTCCTTTGGGTGAGACAAGCGTGGTCCCTTTGCCGATGCCGGCCGCGGGAAGGTCGATTTGTACGCCCCCCATATTGACTTTCACGTCTCGCAACAGTCCTTCTTTGACACAGATCAGTTGCTGCCCGCTTGGCACGGCAACCATCACCCTCAAGGCCGGCAAGGGATCGTCCACCACCCTGAAAGAGGCATATTTCAGGCCGCCCTCCGGGACAATGACGATGCGGTAGGTTTTCGGTCCGTATCTGTAATGAAAGATGCCTTCTGCTCCCTCTTTAAATTTCAGGAGCTTTTTGGTCAGAATGGGACCTTTAAAGGGGGAGGACCTGTCGACAAATTTAAGATCCAGCTTGTGAGGGGCGGAGCCGGGATCCGAGAATACGACCGTTGCATCGGGCGACAGGGGAGGAAGGCAGAAACGAAGGGTGCCTTCAAAAGGGGCGACAATCAACTCGTTGGTTGTAAATGGCATGGCGCCGGTGAACAGATCCGCTTCCCTGTCTTGGGAAAATACCGGAGCCGCCGCTGCCAACGCGATCAGAGGTAGACTCAAAAAAACACGTGTAGTTATATTCCGAATGCTGCCTTGAGGTGACAATTTGCTCTCCTTCTAAAATACATGGGGTGAATATAAATTGTTCGGCCAGAAACACAGAAAATTATAGCGAAGAGCACAAGAGCCAGGCAAGGTCTGCTTTGGCCCCGTGGGGCCGATCTCAGGTCTCGAGGGCGCGAATCCGCCGGCGCAGGGCGGGGGCCGAGACCTCCAGGGCATCGGCGGCGGCCTCCAGATTACCGCCGTTGTCGTTCAGGCAGGTGTTGATCTCGGCCGCGCTCAGGTCGGCGGCCTTACGCAGGCCCTCCGTCTTGTCGATCATGGTATAGAGCGCGCCGCGGGAAATGCCCAGGGCATCGGCGGTGGCCTTGATGTCCCAGCGAAAGCGGCGCATGGTGGCGATGACCTCTTCTGCCTCGATGGAGGCAGGCTTGCGGCGGGAGGGTCCTACGGGGCTCGGCTTCGGTGCCTCGGGCGTGGGAGTCAGCATCATGGCCACCTTGGGGACCAGGTGCAGGCTGGGCTTGCCGCGACAGCCGATGACGAGCTGGCGAACCATGTTGCGCAGCTGACGCACATTACCTGGCCAGGAAAAGGCAAGCAGCCGTTGGGTGAGGGCCGCGGGCAGCCAGGGGTCCGCATAGGGGTCGTCTTGTCTTAACAGGTGGGCCTCGCCCAGAGCGGTGAGCTCCAGGGCCGCGAAATGGAAAAAGAGCCGTCCCAGATCCTCGAGCCGGTCGCGCAGGGGCGGCAGATGGATCTCGTAACCCGCGAGTCGGTGGAACAGCGGCGCCTTGAAAGAATCGTCGGCCATGCGGGCCTCCAGGTCCATATCGGTGGCGGCGATGAGCCGTGTATCGATGGTGACTGGCTGCTGGGAGCCCAGGGGGCTGATCTCACCGCTCTCCAAGGCGCGCAAAAGCAGGGCCTGGACCTCGGGCGGCGTTTCGCCGATCTCGTCGAGGAAGAGGGTGCCGCCCTGTGCGGCGCGGAAATAACCGGGCTGAGGGCGGTCGGCACCGGTAAAGGAGCCCTTCATGGCGCCAAACAGTTCGGAAGCGGCCAGGGAAGGGGGAACGGCGCCCATGTTGACACTGATGAAGGGTCGCTTACCGGCCACGTAATCGTGGATGGCGCGGGCCGCCAACTCCTTGCCGCTGCCCGTGGGCCCGCGCAGCAGCACGGGGGTGGCCAGATCGGCGATCCGTATGATCTCCTCGTGCAGGAACAGGATCGAATCGCTCGCGCCCACCAACGGGTGGTCCGGCGGGGGCGCCTTGCTGTGCGGCAAGGCCCGGTGCAGCAACAGCACCACCCGGTCGGCCAGGGTGATCGCCACGCCGCGGTCTATCTCATCACTGGAGAGGGTCACCGTCTGCTTCACGGGTTTTTCGAATACGGTGATCGGCGTTTTGCTCGCGGCGGTATCCAGCAGCACCTCGCCGCCGGACCCCGCGCTGAGGTAAATGGGCTCACGGCTCACAAACGGGTCGTTCAGCGGTTTGCCCAGGACTTTGCCCGGGGCGCAGAAATCCGGTGTCTTGCGTGACAACAGCAGCCGGCGACCCCGGTCCAAGCCCAAAAGCAGGGCGCGGTCACCTACCCGTTGGGGAATGGCGTGGCTGATCACGGTCAAGGCCGGCACCGGTTCTACTTGACCATCAATCCGCTTCGGCTTTTGCGGGGCGGAAGTGGTGCCGAACTCATCCCGGGAAACAGTCATATATGCCTCTTAGCAGCTTTGCAGCCTGAGGCTTTTTTAACAATTGTCCGGGACGACTGTCAAGTAAAGCATGGTGTGGATCAGGGGCAGAATCAGGTATTCCATTAAGCGTAGAGGAACAGACAATCAGGAAAGATTGCCGGCCAGGTATTTCCGGTGACCTTATTGCGAGAGAACCAGGGCGAATCTCTTACTGAGGGCCTCTGAACGTTGTCCTGTGGACATCACTAATATGAATCGCTCGCTTACCTTAGTATGTACCTGGAAAAACGGCATGGATTGGCTTTGCCTGCCATGGTACGGATGGATCATCCTATGGTTGTTGTGTCGGACCGGCGCTCACCTGCTGGAAACCGGAGTCAAATCGGTGCATACAACAACAAAACGACATTAAAAGCTGCATAAAAACTATTTGGTCGAAAGATGTTAGATGTTTTGTTGTTCCCGGTAACAACAAAGTGCCTACAACCTGGAACTCGATTGTTCCCGGGACCAATCGAATATTTTATGCATTGTCCTTAGCTGTTCCCGGGAAGAATCGGGTACCGGATGCCGGTTTTTTTATGTCTTCCCAGGGAAATTTCGAGTAAATTGCGGCCAATTCCAGGTTGTTAAACCGGCTTCGTGTTTTTAGGATGTTTGTTTGATATGAAAGTGAATGACCGGAGGTTCCGGGTCAGCTTCGGACTGATCCTGTGCCTGCATGTCCACATCGAAGAGTTTGTGGAGTTGATTGCCGGCCGGATCTTCGATGGCCGGGTCGATGTGGATGCGGTAGGCGCCGGGTTGCCAGGGGTGGTCCGGGGAGAAGGACAGGGTTTTTCCATCCTTTGACAGGCTTTTCGCGCATGGTTTCGGATTGCCGTTCGGGTCTTCGATTTGGATCATTCTCAACGCCAGAGCCTGATCCAAGGGTTCGTCGAAGGTCAGATGCAGCGGGTTTCGGGTGTCCTGGCCGGGGATGGTCGGGGTCCATGCCTTCCAGTTCGGGGATTTGCGGTCGGTCGGTCCGGTACGAAAGGTTTTTCGGAAGGTAGCCGCCAGGGGGGCGCCGCGGGCATCGGTTAGGGATCGGTCGATTTCCAAGGTGTAGGTGCGGTTGGGGAGAAGCGGCGGCCCCATCTGTTTGTGCGGAACCAGACCGCGTTTGATACGGCCCGGATCGAAGAGCAGCGTCAAGCGTTTGGATTCAGGGTCCCACAATTCCGGTTTCACGTTCAGGAAGGGGGCTCTTACCGGTTCGCCGTTTTCGTCAAGCAGTCGGACGGCCGCCTGGGCGTTGCCGCGTCGCATGGTGTGGGAGAAGGTAACGTACAGACGCAGCAGGTTCGACGGAACGGTTTCCATATTGGGGGAAATGTCGACGACACGAGCGATGGAGGGTAACTCCGGTTTGGGGATCTTGAAGGTCAGCGGTTGTACATTGACAGCTCCCCACCTTGCGATCAGATCACTGTTGAACAGGGCCGTGTGGTCGTGTCCCGGGTAGAAGGGAAAGTTCGGCCGGAAAACCAGTTTATTGCCTTCCACCCCGGTCGTGCCCAGAATGGACGGTCGTTTCTCATCGGGCTTCGGCGCCGGGGCCAGGTAGATGGACAGCAGCTTTTGTCGCAGGTCTTCGTCCATCCGGCTGATTTGCTCCAGAAGGGTAGGGGAGAGGTTGACCAACTCGACCCGGTCGCTGTGGTGAACCAGGCGGGGCGCTTCGTCCCCGCCCGCCATGCCGCTCAGCAAAAACAGCAGCAGTTGGATCATGTCGCGAAAATCCTAACGAGCGAAGCGGCGCATGGATACGCCGTACAGCGAAAGCTTCCCGCTGGGCACGCGTTGGATGACCTGAACGTGTTGGTTGCCCAACAGGTCCATTTGCTGCACATTGGTGCCGGAGATATCGGTGTAGTTGACACCGGCCCGGTGCCTGACGCGTTCGGTGATGGGATGCGCCATTTGTTTTTGGATCTCATCGGGCTTGAAGACCATCAAGGTCCGGTTGGTGTTGGATACCAGGATGAAATCCTTGTCGTTGTAGTTGAAATGCAGCATGTCGGTGGGGTAGTTGCCGGAGCCCAATTCACTGACCGTGGTGCCGCGAACCTTGCCTTCACCGGTCAACTGGTCGTTGGGGAACAAAGCCAGGGGCGTGCACAAGTAAGCGGCCAGAACGTAAGATTTCTCACCGAAGTTGTAGGGCAGCATGGCGCGAATAGGCGCCTGGGTTTCGTACTTGCCGTGGGCGCCGTGATAGACCTCGACCGAGGTGGAAGTGCCTTTACCGGTGAAGGGGAAATCGAACACGCGCAGGGTGGAGGCGAATTCCTCGTTGCTGAGACCGGCTACGTAAAGCTTGTTATCCTTATAGACCAGGTCGGATACGGCGTCCACCCGAGCACTTACCTTCTTCCAGCGATGCTTGGCGTCGGTGGAAACAGGATTGGGCAGGTTCAACGCGGTATGGTTGACGTCTTCCATTTTGACTTGGGAAATCTTGCCTTGCGGTGTCAGTTTCAGCAGGATCTGGGCATTGGCCAGATCGTTGGGCAACTCGAATGAACTGTTCCAATTGGCCCTTCCCCGCGAAACGGAAAGATAAGTGTTTTTGGAAATAGGATTGACGGCCATATCGTGAACCATCACATCGGCGGCGGGAACCCCGATGGCGGCGCCGATGGTGCCTTCCAGGTCGAGGATGGTTTGGGGTTTCTCGATTTCGGCCGCTTCGCGGTCACCAAGGTCCAGGGCGTAGATCCTGGCGCCGATGGAATCGCCTACGAATAGAATACCCTCGGGTCCGAAAGTCAGCGTTCCCATGGATTGAGGGGTCAGGTTGCCGCGTTCGAAATTGGCCAGGTAGGGACCGGCTCCGTAGACGGGGATCAGACAGGTCAGGGCCGCAAGAAAGAACTGCTTCATATGCTCCTCCGGAAGCTCTTTTCATCGCACAGGCACGGTTTTGTTCGTTGATGATCGATACCCACTACTATTATACGAATCAGGTCGAGAAAGTTGACTCCCGGGATGCAGGCGGATTCGATGCACCTTGGACGGGGGGATGGGCGACCTAACAAATCGGGACACCGATGGTCATTTGTTGCATCGTATAAATGCCGGTGTCCGTGCAACATGCTTGATCATTCCACGTATTCCAAGAGTGATATGACTACAATGACTTCACCCGATTTGGGCAGCTTGATCGAAATTTTGGAAGTTCCTTTACCGGACCTGACCTATGTCACTGCCGACGAGGTTCCCGAGCCTTATCATCACCTGCTGGTCCACCAGGGCGATATGACCCGCCGGTTGGAACGCTATTACGAAAGCCCCGTCCATCTTCGAACCCTGAAGGTGCTGCACGAACCGGGTTCCTTATTTCGCCAGGTCCTGTTGCAGACCGAAGATATGACCGTTGTCGAATTCGGCGCCATCCAAATCCACCTGGACAAATTCAACGGCAGCGCCTTGCAGGCCGTTCTGGGCTGCTACCAGCCGCTGGGCGGCATTCTGAATACATACAAAATGACCTATCGATCGCGTCTGGCCGGATTCATCACCATTCGCGCCGAGGAATCGTTGGCGGGTATTCTGGACATTCAGGAAGGAGATCGACTGTACGGTCGCATCAACAGCCTGGTAGACGCCCGAGACGAAACCATTGCGGATGTGGTTGAGATCCTCCCGCCGAAGGAATAAGTCCCGGTAAAACAGTTACCTTCGAGTGTGTCTTCGAATGAGTGATAGAAAGTACTTGACGTATAAGTGAGCAATTACTAACTTTACCGGCAAGGGAGGACGCATTGGGTAAACGTCTCACCGGCGAGGAGCGTCGTAACGCCATCTTGCGGGCCGCGGTGCCCATCTTTGCCCGCAAGGGTTTCAACGGCGCTACCACCAAGGAGATCGCCGCCGCCGCAAGAGTTTCCGAGGCGTTGCTTTACAAGCATTTCCCCGGCAAGGAAACCATCTACTCCGAGTTGGGCACCATTGCCGTCCGCAAACACGATATCGCTCAAGGCGTCGGCGCGATGCAGCCCTGTACGCAAACCCTGGTCAGCGTGGTTTATTTTCTGGTCGCCATGATTTACCAGGGCCCGCCGGAGAGCGATGATGATCAGGACGAGATTACCCACGACCACATGCATCGACTGATGGCCAATAGTTTCCTGGAAGACGGCGCTTTTGCCCGTATCTTTCTGCAGCGCAATATCAAACACTGGGAATCCTTCTTCCAGCGCTGTATAGAAGCCGCGGTCGATGCCGGCGACATGTTGGAAGACTGGATACATCCCCGAGCCCGCTGGTGGTTTGCCCATCATATCGGCGTGGCCATCGGCTATTTGAATCTTCCCGAGGAACAAGTCATCCATTACGGCTTCCCCCGCGAACAGCTATTAGACCAGGCTGTTCGTTTCGCCCTGCGCGGCATGGGACTTACCGATGAAGCCATTGCCCGTTACTACCATATCGAGGAATTGGAACGCTTTTTGGCAGGGGTCTTCGATTCTCTGCTCAATCAACCGACAAGTTGAGGAACTCTATATCGATGAAAGCAAAGAAACGCCTGTGCTGCGTACTTTTGACGGCCTTCATGACAGTGGGATGCAGTCTACACAAAGTCCGGGAAAATGTCCCCGTCCCCGAAATCATTCCCGAAACCTACTCAACCGGCGGCGAGGCAGTTCTGCCGGAGACCTGGTGGACCGCCTTCGGCGACAGCGAATTGGATCGGCTGAGCGATCGTGTGTTGAACCAAAACCTGGATCTGCGCGGCGCCTGGGCGCGGCTGGTCCAATTCGACGCGTTGGCCCGACAGGCGGGTGCCCTGCGCATGCCGGAGGTTACCTATACCGGCATTGCCTCCAGAGCCAGGACCAATACCTTCGGCCAGGTTGTGGAGGGCAATCTGTTCAGTGCGCAAGCGGGGGTCAGCTATGAAGTCGACCTCTGGAACCGTTTGAGTTCCCAGCAACGGGCCGGTCTGTTGGATTATCGCGCCTCGCGCCAGGACCTGGAAATCGTAGCCTTCTCGTTGACAGGCGCTACCGCACGCACCTGGTACGGCATTGTGGCGCAACGGGAACAGCTTACCCTGTTGGAAGAGCAGATAGAGGTGAACCGCAAGTTCCTGGAAGTCATCGAGGCGCGTTTCGCCAACGGTGTCGCAAGTGCGGTCGATGTCTTCCAACAGCGGGAAAACCTGGCTTCCATTCAAGCCCAGATTCCCTCGGCACGCCTTTCCCTGGAATTGTTGGAGCATCAATTAGCTACACTGGCCGGGGAAGCACCGCTGACGCCCGCTCCCGAAGAACGGCGCACGCTTCCCGAGTTACCGCCTTTGCCCTCCCTGGGAGTCCCGGCCGACCTGTTGCAAAATCGTCCGGATGTGCGTGCGGCCATGCTGCGTGTGGCGGCTGCCGATCACCGCGTGGCGGTAGCCGTGGCCGATCAATACCCCAGCCTGCGCTTGACCGGTGAGGCGGGGTTTCAGGCCGATGAGCTGGGCGACCTGTTCAGCGATTTCGTCTGGAGTGCCGCGGCAAGCCTGATCGGTCCTATCTTTGACGCGGGGCGCCGCCAGGCCGAGGTGGACCGTACCGAGGCCGTGGTGGTGGAACGACTGGCCGTCTACGAGGCCGTGTTGCTGGATGCCCTGCGCGAGGTAGAAGACGCCCTGACCTCGGAACATCGTCGCGGTCAATTGATTGAACGTTTGGAAAATCAACAGGGTCTGGCCGAAAAAGCCCTGGAAGCAGCGGGGGCCCGGTACCTGCGCGGGGTGGGCAATTACCTGACCGTCCTCACCGAAACGCAAGCGTTGCAAAGAGTGCAGCGAGAACTGATCAACGCCCGACAAGCCCGCGTTTTGGATCGTATAGACTTGTATATGGCCCTTGGCGGAACCTGGACTGAAAACCTGACCGGCCCTGCCGGTATCGCATACCCGGAAGGAGACACCGATGAGTAAAGCCGGTAAAAACATACTGAGGGTGCTCTTGCCCCTGATCGTGTTGGCTGTTGCGGCACTGGCTGCCAAGAAAATGATCGAGATGCGTCCTCAGCCTCAGAAGGCGGCCGCGGGTGAGCAGATCACCACCGTCCAGGTTGCCTCTTCCGCAACCTTTACCGACCCCATTCATGTGAAAGCCGGTGGTACCGTGTTACCCGCGCAAAAGGTAGAACTCAGGCCCCAGGTCTCCGGTCAGATTGTGGAAATGGCCGAAGAACTGCAACCCGGCGGTTTTTTCGCCGAGGGCGAGGTCATCCTGCGTATCGACGCCCGCGACTACGAGTTCGCCCTGCAACAACGCCGGGCCGAACTGGAGCGCGCCCGCTTCGAGTTGACCAACGAGAAGGGTTTGGGTTCCATCGCGGCGCGTGAGTGGGAGCTGTTGGGCGATCAGGTGAAAACCACCGATGAAGGCAAGGATCTGACACTGCGCAAGCCCCATCTACGCCGCGCCGAAGCCTCCCTGGAAGCCGCAAAGAGTATGGTGGAGCAGGCAAAGGTCAATTTGGACCGCACCGTGATTCGGGCGCCCTTTAATGCCCAGGTGCAGATGGAAAACGTGGACATGGGACAACTGGTCAATCCCAACACGCTCGTCGCATCGCTTACCGGCACGGATCGTTACTGGATTCAGGTTTCGGTTCCGGTAGATGAAATCGGCTACCTGACCCTACCGGATCGAGACGGTCTGGGCGGTGCTTCCGCTGTCGTCAAACACCGTAGCGGCGACACTGAAATCACTCGTGAAGGCAAGATCGTTCGGCTGCTCGGCGACCTGGAACAGGCGGGCCGCATGGCGCGTCTGCTGGTCCAGGTGGACAACCCGCTGGGCGACGGTGAATCCCTGCCGCTGCTGCTCAACGCCTATGTCCAGGTAGAAATCGAGGGCAAACCCTTGGAGAACGCGATTGCCGTTCCGGCTCAGGCGCTACGCGAGGGTAATAAGGTCTGGGTAATGACCGCCGACGGCCGCCTTGAAATCCGCCAGGTGGATGTGGTCTGGGAGGAGCGCGAACAAGTTCTTTTACGTAGCGGCGTTGCTTCCGGCGAGTCCATCGTCACCAGCCGAATCTCGACCCCCATTCCCGGAATGAAACTGAAAGTGGAAGAAAGCGCGACCCCGACCGAGATAGCGGGAGGTGCCCGATGACACGGCTTCCCAAGAGCCTGAAGGGACCGATCGCCTGGATGGCCGCCAACCCCGTGGCCGCCAACCTGTCCATGGTCATTTTGATCTTTGGCGGCCTCATCCTGGCTCAGGGCGTCAAACAGGAGGTCATGCCCGAGTTTCAGTTGGATGTGGTCACCGTTTCCGTTCCCTATCCGGGTGCTTCGCCGGCCGAGGTCGAGCAGGGCATTTTGCTGGCGATCGAGGAACAGGTGCGCTCTTTGGACTCCATCAAGAAGGTTACCTCGGTGGCGTCCGAGGGCATGGGTTCGGTACGAATCGAACTGGTTGAGGGCTCGGACGGCAACAAGTCGCTGCAAGATATCAAGAACGGCGTTGACCGCATAACCTCCTTCCCCCAGGACTCGGAACGCCCCGTGGTGCAGCTCATCACCAATCGCCGGGAGGTGATCTCGCTGGTGCTGTACGGTGATTTCGAGGAAGATATCCTCCGCGGCCTGGCCGAACAGGTTCGCGAGGAATTGCTGAACAGCGACCAGATCACCACGGTCGAGATGAACGGCGTGCGCCCCATCGAGTTGAGCATCGAGGTGCCTCAAGAAAACCTGCGCGCCTACAACCTGACGCTGGATCAGGTTGCCGCCGCCGTCCGCCGAACCTCGGTGGAACTGCCGGCCGGCGGCGTGAAGACACGCGGTGGTGAGATTCTGCTGCGCACCGACGAGCGCCGCGATTACGGTTTGGAGTTCGCGGACATTCCCGTGATCACCCGCGCCGACGGCACTCAGGTGTTGTTGAAGGATGTTGCCAATATCGTCGACGGTTTTCGCGAGACTGACCAGGCAGCGTTCTACAACGGCAAGCCGGCGGTACAGATCCGCGTCTTTCGCGTGGGCAAACAGAAGCCCATCGATATCGCGGAGGAGGTAAAAGCGTATGCTGCCGATTTGGACACTCGCCTGCCCGAGGGCGTGGGGGTTGCCACCTGGTACGACGCCTCTGAAATGTATGCCGACCGGGTGGACCTGCTGACGCGCAACGCCGGCTTGGGTCTGCTTTTGGTCTTGATCGTCCTGGGCCTGTTCCTGGAAATACGCCTGGCCTTTTGGGTGACCATGGGGATCCCCATCTCCATTCTGGGAGCCTTCCTGATCATTCCGAACGTGGGCGTGTCCATCAACATGATTTCGCTCTTCGCCTTTATCATCACCCTCGGGATCGTTGTGGATGACGCCGTTGTGGTGGGCGAGAATATTTTCGAGATGCGGGAGGAGGGCTACTCTCGTTTAGAGGCGGCCATTCGCGGCGCCAAGGGGGTTGCGATACCGGTGACCTTCGCTGTACTTACCAATATCGTGGCCTTCGCGCCCATGTTGTTCGTGCCGGGGGTTTCCGGGAAGTTTTTCAAGGTGATTCCACTCATAACCATTGCGGTGTTTCTGGTGTCCCTTTTCGAATCCCTGTTCATCCTTCCCGCGCATCTCAGTCACAGCAAGCCGACCCCGGAACACGGTTTCCGCGGGCTCTTGCGTCGCGGCCAGAAGCGCTTTTCCGGCGGCTTGGATAAACTGATACGAAAGGCCTATCAACCGGTTTTGATCGCCGCTGTCAGGAATCGGTACCTGGTGGTGGCCGTCGGGATTGCCGTCCTGATGCTGACAGTGGGATTTGTCGGCAGCGGCGCCATCAAGTTCAGCTTCCTGCCCAAGATCGAGCAGGACCTGATCACCGTCAATGCCAGGCTGGCCTTCGGCTCGCCGGCCCAGGACTCGCGTGATGTGGCCGCGAAACTGGAAGCCGCCATGCGCGAGGTGGTGGCCGAGAACGGCGGCGACGACATCCTGCGCGGTGTGTTGGTGCAGGTGGGCGCCGGCATGGCCTCGGTCGGCGGTCCGCCGGCCGGGGGCGGCGTGGGTTCGGGCTCCCACCTGGCCGGCGTCTCGGTCTACCTGGTGCCCTCCGATGACCGGCCCGTCTCCACCACGGAGTTCACGCGTCAGTGGCGCGCCCGTCTCAACGATCTTGCCGGTTTGGAATCGCTGACCTTCAATTACTCCACCGGCCCTTCTTCCGGACCCGCGGTCACCATACAACTGATCCACCAGGACATGTATATTCTCGAACAGGCTTCGGGGGAACTGGCCTTGGAAATCGGTAATTACGGTGGAGTCAAAGACTTGAACGACGGCTTCACGCCCGGCAAGCCCCAGTTCGATTTCAAGGTAAAACCGGAGGCGCGAACCCTGGGCATCACCTCGGCGGACCTGGGCGCGCAACTGCGCAACGCTTTCTACGGAGCCAGGGCCTTTAGACAACAACGGGGTCGTGAGGAAATCTGGATCATGGTGCGCCTTCCCGAGGAGGAGCGCAAGTCGGAATACCATATCAACAAACTGCTGATTCGCACGCCCATGGGCGGCGAAATCCCCTTACACGAGGCGGCTGTACTCGAGCGTGGTCGCGCCTACACGGAAATAACGCGTACCGACGGCAAGCGCCAGGTATCGGTTACCGCCGATGTCAATGAGGCCGAGGCCAACGCCAATGAAATCGTATCCGACGTCCTGGCCAATGTCGTGCCGGGCCTGTTGGCCAAATACCCGGGGCTCAGCTACTCCCTGGAAGGTGAACAGCGAGATCAACAAGAGTCCCTGGCCAGTTTGGGCAAGGGGTTCATGATCGCCATGATGGTGGTGTTTGCACTGCTGGCGATTCCCTTCCGCAGCTACGTGCAGCCGTTGGTGGTGATGTCTGCCATCCCATTCGGTTTCACGGGTGCGGTGATCGGGCATTACATCATGGGCTTCAACCTCAGCCTGATCAGCTTGATGGGCATCGTGGCCCTGGCCGGGGTTGTGGTCAACGACTCCCTGGTGATGGTGCACAGGGCCAATGAGAATCGCAAGGACATGTCCCCGCGGCGCGCCATCATCAGCGCGGGCATGCGCCGTTTCCGGCCGATCCTACTGACTTCGCTGACCACCTTTTTCGGCCTGGCGCCCATGATGTTCGAAACCAGCATGCAAGCCCGGTTTCTGATCCCCATGGCCTTGTCGCTGGGTTTCGGCATTTTGTTTTCTACGCTGATCATCCTGTTGCTTGTACCGTCGCTGTACATGATTGTCAACGACCTGGTCCGGCTCTACAGCAAAAAGCCGGAAGATTACGAAGAACCGGAGGCCGCATAACCCGATTTCGCTCCGATTGACCGTACCGGAAGATAAACCCCCTGAATCTCGCGCGCAAGCGCGGGGTTCAGGGCTGTCATTCAAAAATGAAGGGATTGCCAGAGTTCTTTGGCGGACTGAGGCCGGTTGGCCGGATTTTTGTCCAGGGTTGCCTGGATCGCCTCCGAGATCTTGGGCGGTATGTTCGTGCGAATGGTGTGGACCGGTTTGGGCATTTCCTTCAACTGCTTGGTGAACAGGTCCATGGGGTTTTTGCCCTCGAAAGCGGGCCGGCCGACCAGCATCTCCCAGGCCAGCAAGCCCAGGCTGTAGATATCGCTTAGGTGTGTGACGGAATCGCCGCGACATTGCTCCGGCGACATATAGGCGGGCGTACCCACCAGCTGACCCTGTTTGGTGAGCTTCAGGTTACTGGTCACGCTGAAGGCCTTTTCAAATAGGATCAACCCCATATCCAACAACTTAACCGTATACTTGGGCCCCTTGGCGCTGATCATGATGTTATTGGGCTTGATATCGCGGTGGATGATGCCTTTTTTATGCACCAGGTGAAAGGCGCTGCACAGTTGCGCGATGATCTGCAAAAAGCAGTGCAGCAGGACGCCCTTGCGATGACCGGACATAAAATCCCAAAGCGTCTCGCCCTCCACATACTCCATGACGATATAGGCCTGCTTTTTATCGGACAGGTCGCAGCCTAAAATACGTACGATGTTGGGGTGTTGCAACAGCGCCATGCCGCGCGCCTCTCGACGGAAGCGGTTGTAGACCTGCTTGGTCGTGTCCTCCAGCATATCCAGGCGGATGGTCTTGACGGCTACCTTGATGTTGCGGTCGCGGTGGTGGGCCAAAAAAATCTTGCCCATACCGCCCTCGTAAATCACCGATTCCAGAAGATAACGGTTGCCTACCAGGTTGCCGATTTCCAATTCGGTCTGCTCGAAGGTGGCGTCGAGCTGCTCCATTTCGGGCGCCGGCTTCTTCCTTTTCCACACGTCACTAAGGCCCATTGAACCCACCCCATTACTGCTGGTTACAGTTTGCCACCGGTGGGGAGTGGGAGCAAGCGCAAACTGCAATCATTTGGGTCAGGATCCGGTTAACAGGCCGCTTTGTAAAACTTTTTTAAAACTTTTTCGAATTTGAAACTCGTTGAATTTTAATTACTTAAATGCTGTTTAGCAGGGCTGTTCAACAAAATCCTTACGGCGGGTCTTTTTTTTTGTTGCACCCCAAATGTAAATCTTTTATAATTCTCCCACATAGTAATCTCCTTTACTATTTTTGGTGATTTGGGAATGATTGAGGAGTGGTTTGGTCACCACTCCTCTTTCACTTTCAGGGCTTGGGTTGATAGAAAAGCCTCGTGGATCGGAGGTTTTGTCCCGGACATACGAGTCTTCAGGCTCTAACAAAAAAACGATACGAATTTTGTTGACACCCCACCCGCCTTTCAACTTAGACTATAGGCGAGGAGTTGATATGCCCTGCGCAAAGCGTCATCATCATTGTCATCATAGAAACGCGGATGCGATACCGCCGTGGTGATGTTGTGCGCATGACATAAAGACTTAACCAAGCACAAAGGCCCCGTTGGTATCGGAACCGACGGGGCCTTTTTCATTTATGGAGTAGTACGATGAAACTGAAAATGGTTGTTCCCAAGGGCCGCATGTTCAAGAAGATCGACGATCTTTTGCGAGATTCCGGTATCAAGTTGGTCGCTGCCGACCGAAGCTATCGCCCCCGCTGTAGCGACGAGAGCCTGGAAATCAAGCTTCTGAAAAGCGCCAATATCCCGCCTTTGATAGCCTTGAATCAGCACGATTGCGGCTTTGCGGGCGCCGATTGGGTTCGGGAACAAAAAGCCGACGTGGAAACCATCGTTGATCTCGGCTTCGACCCCGTGCGTATTGTCGCCGCCATCCCTGAGGATTGGGACTGGAATGAGGTCAAGCAGCGTCATATCATCGTCGTCAGCGAGTATCGCAACCTTTGCGGCGAATTTCTGCGGGAACATGGCGTCGATTTTACCTTCTTACGCTCCTACGGGGCCACCGAGGTCTTCCCACCGGAGGACGCCGACCTTATTGTGGATAACACTTCCACCGGCAGTACTCTTGTCGCCAATCGTTTGAAGATTATCGGCACCGTCATGCACAGCGCGACCTGTTTCATTGCCAATAAACGCGCCTTGGACGACCCCGAGAAACGCGGCCTGATTGAAAACCTCTCGGTACTGTTCAACTCCGTGTTGGAAGGTCGCAAACGCGTACTCCTTGAAATGAACTGCCCCGAGGCCGCCCTTGACGATTTGATCGACATGCTGCCCTGTATGAAAGCGCCTACCATCGCACGTCTTTACAAACAGGATGCTTTTGCCGTAAGATCTGCCGTTCTCAGAAGCCAGGTGAAAGATTTGATCCCTCGGCTGCGCGAACTCGGCGCCAGTGATATTCTGGAAACGGAAATCCGGAAGGTGATCCCATGAGCTCCGACCTATTGTCATCCCAAGGGAGGCGCGTTTTGACCACACACCCGGCTGTCAAGCTGGATTTGAATGAGCGAAGTGAAGGGGCGCCGCGATGGGCGAGGCGGTGCCTGGAAAATGTCGACGAGGAAGCTATCTGGCGCTACGCCGACCGGCGACCTCTTGAAGTGAGAATTGCCGCTCGCTTCGGTTTAGAGCCCGACCAGGTTCTGGCCACCAACGGCAGTGACGAGGGCATCCTCTACATGTTGGCCTGGCAAGGTCGCGGTCGCACCCTGTACATGCCCGAGCCCTGTTTCGAGTTTTGTCGGGAACTGGGCGACATCTGGGGATTGGGCGTACAAACCATTCCTGCCGGGGAAAACCTGGAGCTCGATCTGGAAGCCCTGCGCACCTTTATCTCTGCCGGCACCGGCGGCTTGTTGGTGTTGGCTCGTCCCAATAATCCCACCGGTGAGGTGGTTTCCTATGAGGCTATATTACCGTTGTTGCAACTGTGCAAGGAGCGCGATGTTACCGTGTTGGTGGATGAAGCCTATGCCGAGTTTGCCGAGGACGACCTGATCAGCACTCTGGCTGTTTTCGACAACCTGGTCATCCTGAGAACCTTTTCCAAGGCATTCGGCCTGGCCGGTTTGCGTGTGGGCTACCTCATGGGCCATTCCAAGCTGATCGGCCAACTGCGCAAACGAGCCCTGCCGTACAACATATCCGCGCCCGCCCTGGTCGTAGCCGAGCGCGCTTTGCAAGACGATGCCATGGCCGACATGCGTGCTTACGCCAAAGCCGTTGCGGGTGAGCGCGAGGGCCTGTTTCGACGGTTGACCCGTTGGGGGGTGAAGGTGTTCCCCGGCCAGGGTAATTTCCTGTTGCTGCAACTGGGCCGCGCCAAGGCGGAACTACTGTATTCGGCCATGAAACTGCACGGTATCGACGTGCGCCGTTTCGAAAACGAAGAGTTGGCCGGTTGCTTGCGCCTGTCCGTACCTTCCCATGCGGGACATCTCTATGATGTTCTCGGTCAAGTGCTTGACCCGGAACTGATCTGCCTTGATATCGACGGTTGCTTGATCGATACGCGGGACAGTTTCGATGCGGTGGTTGCCGCCACGGTGAAACATTTTACCGGCCAGGACATAGAAATCCCCGAGATCTATGAACTAAGATCGCGTGGCGGCTTCAACGACGATAACGTGATTTCACATGCCCTGATCGCGAAACGCGGCGTCGAGGCCTCCTTGGATTCAATCAAGGAAGTGTTCCGCGATTTCTATCTCGGCGCAGGCTCTAAAGACGGCCTTTACAAAAAAGAAAAAGTACTCATCAACAAACGCCTGTTGACTCATCTGTGCAAACGCTTCAAGGTGGCGCTGATCACCGGCCGCAACCGCGAAGAACTGGCGCCCGCCCTGGAATTGATGGACCTGCCGCAAGACATGCCCTGTTGGACCATCGACGATGTCAAGCGCGGAAAGCCGGACCCCGAAGGTATCCTGGCCGCCGCGGGCCGTTTCGAGGCGCGTCGGGTCTGGATGGTCGGGGACAACCCCGACGATGTACGCGCGGCTCGGGCCGCCGGCGCTCTGCCGATAGGTGTGGAAATGGGTAACAGCGAAGCCTTGCGCATGATCGGCGCCGTGCGTGTCATGGACTCGGTCAACCAATTAGAGGAACTGATATGATCAGCGTTGAACGCAAAACCAAGGAGACGGAAATCAGTCTCCAGTTAAACGTGCACGGCAAGCAGAATATCGAGATTGCCACCGGTCACGGTTTCTTCGATCACATGCTGCACCAACTGGCCTTTCACGGTGGTTGGGACATGAAACTGAAGGCCGAGGGCGACCTGCACGTGGACGACCACCACCTGGTGGAAGACACGGCGCTGACCATAGGCGACGCCTTGCAACAATCGTGGCGGGGGCTGAAGAGCATGCGCCGTTACGGTCAAAGGCTCCTGCCCATGGACGAAACCCTGATCATGTGCGCGGTCGACCTGTGCGGTCGACCCTATGCGGTCACCCATTTGGAATTGACCCGCGAAAGCGTCGGTGGTCTGGCTTGTGAGATGGTGCCTCACTTCTACCACTCCCTGGCCGTGGCCGGCGCACTGACTCTGCATGTTCGCAAGGTGACCGGGGCCAACAATCACCATATCATCGAGGCGTCCTTCAAGGCCGTCGCACAGGCGTTGCGTGAGGCATTGTCCCCGGCCGAGGGCGATGTCAGCACCAAGGGGGTTCTATGAGCCTGATCGGTATCGTTCAACCCGACTCCGGGAATATTACTTCCGTCTGCGATGCCCTGGAACGCCTGGGCCGCAACTTCAAACTGTTGCGCACGCCGCAACTGGAGGGTATCGACCAACTGCTGCTACCCGGTCAGGGCCGTTTCGGCGCGGTGATGAGCTACCTGCGGGAAAACGGTTGGGTGGAACCCTTGCGCGAGTGGATCGCCGCCGATAAACCCATTTTGTGCATCTGCGTGGGCATGCAGGTTCTCTTCGAGGGCAGCGATGAAGACCCGCATGAGCCTGGACTCGGCATTTTCCAAGGTCGCGTGACCAGGCTGGACAGCCCTAAACATCCCATGATCGGTTGGTCCCGCGTGCACTGGAGCAAAGAGGGTTTCCGCGAGGGCGCCGCCTACTTCGTCAACAGCTACGGCGTCTCCGACCATCCCGAGACGATCGCGACCACCACCTACGGCGCTACCTATTGCGTGGCCGTACAACGCGGCAACACCGCCGCATTCCAATTCCACCCCGAGAAATCCGGGGTTTGGGGAAAGGAGTTGATGGACCAATGTCTGATCTCTTGAAACGCATCATCCCTTGCCTGGACGTGGACCGGGGCCGAGTGGTCAAGGGCGTCAATTTCCAGAACATGCGCGACATGGGCGATCCGGTGGAGTTGGCCCGCCGTTACGAGGACGAGGGCGCCGATGAGCTGGTATTCCTGGATATCTCCGCCTCCGCCGAGGCGCGACCCACCGCTCTGGCCATGGTCCGCAAGGTCAGCAAGGCCCTTTCCATCCCCTTCACCCTGGGAGGCGGGCTGCGCACCATGGACGACATCTTCGCCTTCCTGGAGGCAGGTGCGGACAAGGTCTGCCTGAATACCACCGCGGTCAAGCAGCCGGAAGTCATTACCGCGGGCGCCGACCAGTTCGGCAGTCAATGCATCGTGGTAGCGGTCGATGTCAAGCGTCGCGAGGACGGTAGCTTCGGCGTCTTCACCCACGGCGGTCGTAACGACTCCGGCAAAGAGGCGCGCAGCTGGGTCCGCGAGGTCGCCGATCGGGGCGCCGGCGAAATTCTACTCACAAGCATGGACCGCGACGGCACCGGAATCGGTTATGATATGGAAATAACCGGGGAATTAAGCCGCACCATGCCCGTACCGGTCATCGCTTCCGGCGGGGCGCGAAATCCACAAGACCTGATGGACGCCTTCAACGGGGGCGCCGACGCGGTGCTGGCCGCAACCATGTTCCACAGTGGAGAATTCCACGTGGGCAAAACCAAGGAGTGGCTGGCAGAGCGTGGTATTCCCGTTCGCCTTGATTTTTAAATACCGATTCATGGAAGGAAGAGAAACATGTTGATTCCCAGTATCGATCTTTTCGACGGCAAGGCCGTTCAGTGGCGGCAAGGCCGCGAGCATGTCCTTGAACGCGAGGATGTGTTCGACCTGCTGGAGGAATTCTCGCTCTACGGCGAAGTGGCCGTCATCGACCTGAACGCGGCTACCGGTAAAGGCAACAACCGTAAATTGATCGACAACCTGCTCAAGCGCAGACCCTGCCGCGTGGGCGGCGGCATCCGCGACCTGGAAGCTGCCCGGCATTACCTGAAAGCCGGCGCAAGCCGTATCATTATCGGCACTTCAGCCCGCGAACCCTGGGTCAGGAAACTACCGCGTGAAGCCCTGATCTTCGCCATCGACAGCCGCGGCGACAACTTCCTCAGCCACGGTTGGCAGGAAGATACCGGCGAAAAAACCGTGGACCTGCTGACCCAACTCGGCGAGGGCTGTTCTGAAGTCCTCTACACCCAGGTGGAAAAGGAAGGCATGATGCAGGGCCTCGATCGCGGAAGAGCCACGGCTATCGTTGAGCG
>JAAUYB010210799.1_pt1 | contig 40469 bp, 53 predicted proteins | sample 7278071 | NCBI WGS metagenome assembly JAAUYB01 (sample SAMN14350121, study PRJNA611818) | marine sediment metagenome | isolation source: surface marine sediment (1.8m) | place: French Polynesia: Moorea | collected 2018-08 | reverse complement strand
TGAGGAAAACTGGGGCTTGGGCTTATGCTGAAGACCCCAGTACCTCTATACTTTGTTTCTGCATAGCTATAAACGATCACCACGTAGAAACTTTTGTATTAAATGGGGAACAAATAGATTGTCCAACCATCTTAAACCACGCAATAGATCGTGATGACGTAATGTTCGAAGCACATAACGCATTTTTTGAGCAATCTATATGGTATAATATCTGTCATAAACGTTTTGGCTGGAAAGATATACCGGTTGAAAAGTGGGCTTGTTCAGCGTCCTTTGCTTCTGCGGCAGCTATACCACGCTCTTTACAGTTCGCTGGCGAAGCAATGGATTTAGATATTCAGAAAGATACCGAAGGGCGTTCCATAATGCTACAGTTAGCCAGACCCCGTAAACCATCTAAGGCTAACCCTAATAAATTCTGGACACCGGATGTAGTACCGGAAAAATTTGCACGTCTATATGAATATTGTGCTGATGATGTTCGTACTGAACGTGAACTATCCAAGAAATTAAGGCCTTTAAATAAGATAGAAAGACAAGTCTGGTTGTTAGACCAGAAGATAAACAGGCGAGGCGTACGCGTTGACGTACCAGCCATAGAATCAATTATAAAAGAAATAGATGAATACACTGACGGGCTATCTTCTGCCTTCCGTGCTATAACAGATAATCAAGTAGAAACCCCTAGGCAAATAACTAGGTTTGTTAAGTGGTTAGGTGAGCAAGGCGTTATTGTTGATAGCGTAAACAAAGCCAGTGTAGAACAATTACTAAAGCAAGAAGATTTACCTGATAAAGTTCGTAAGGCTTTAGAACTAAGACAAGAACTATCTAAATCATCTACGGCTAAGTATCAGGCAATGCTGAACGCTGTATCTAAAGATGGTCGTATAAGAGATATACTAGTTTACCACGGTGCGACTACCGGCAGGTGGGCTGGTACTAAAGTACAGTTCCAAAATATACCTCGCGGTGTAGTGAAAGATACTGATAAAGCTATAGAAATTTTACTTGAATACGGCATATATGAATTAACTTACGAGTACCCAGACATACCACCTATGACAGTTATTAGTTCTTGCATACGTGGAATGATTATACCTGATGAAGGCAACGACTTTGTAGTAGCGGATTATTCAGCAATTGAAGCCCGTGTTATTGCTTGGTTGGCAGGCCAGACAGATTTAGTGGATGCTTTTGAAAACGGGGAAGATGTGTACTGTAATGAAGCATCTAAGATATACAATAAAGATGTTAATAAGAGTGACCACCCTTATGAAAGACAAGTAGGTAAGACCTGTATTCTAGCATTTGGTTATCAGGGCGGTATTAGAGCTATGCAAACAATGTCCACGGGCTATGGGTTGTCACTAGAACCTGCATACGATGGGTTGAAAGATAGCTTTACTGAAGAAGAGTCCGCAGCAGCGAAGAAATTAGTAGACGCTTATTTAAATGAAGGCGGCGAACTATCCGAAGAAGAAGCTTACGCAGCAGATATACTGAAAAGACGCTGGCGTGCATCTAATAATAAGATTGTAAGTTTTTGGTACAATGTTGAAGAGGCTGCCAAGTCTTGCTTAGAAGTTCCTAACACAGTTATTAGGGTTAACGACTATATATCGTTTATGTACGACGGCGACTTTATGTATTGCCGCCTGCCTAGTAAGCGCGTCATATCATACCCTAGTGCTAAATTAGAAGTGCAAGATACTAGGTTCGGGAAGAAAGCAGTAATAACATACAAGACCAATGATACTAAAGGGGCTTTTGTTAGAACCGGTACTTACGGTGGTAAACTAACAGAAAATATAGTTCAGGGTGTGGCACGTGACCTGATGGCAGAAGCTATGCTACGTTGTGAAGAACACGGTTATAAAGTGGTATTATCAGTACACGATGAATTAATTACTGAAGTACCTGAAGGCTTCGGCTCTGTAGAAGAATTAGAAACTATAATGTCAACCCTACCTTCGTGGGCTGAAGGTTGCCCGGTAACGGCTGAAGGTTGGCGAGGTAAGAGGTATAAGAAATGATAAGAGAAAAGCAAGTATATGTGTGTGATTTCTGCGGTTCTGCAACCGGCGAAGGTTTTATGAAAGACGGTGATAAAACAGAAAACCCTATTATTACGTCAAATATCAATGGTATAGATGTTTGTATATGTGGTGACTGCGTTGACCTGTGTGTTGAAGTATTAAAAGATAAGAGGCTAAAAAATGAAAGTTCAACCAATAGAGAGGCTATATCGTGTAAAGAAGTACAAAAGAAACCCGTTTGAACGTATCTATGACACGCCCAAACGAGCCAAGTCAATACCCAAAGATGAGGGCATTATAATCGTAACATATGGTAAACCGAATGACCACCAGAAAAAATATAATAGACCAAGCATTGAATTGTATTGCTAATACCCGCGAAAGTGTGTACGGCGATGCAGAAACTAACTTCCACAAAGCCGCAGAACTTATAGCTGTATATGAAAGAGGTAAACCTAACAAAGGTTATATGACCCCGCACGATATAGCAATACACCAAGCTTTATTGAAACTAGCACGCATAATGAACCGCAATCCTAATCAACCAGTGCATATAGATAACTATATCGATATAATAGGGTATATCGCTTTAGCAGGTGAGATAGAAGCCGAAGCTACGAAACCTAGACCACTGGTAGAAGATAATGAGCAAGAATAATATTTTATGTTTAGACCTAGGCACTCAGACCGGGTGGGCGTTACACACTAGGGGTATGACCCTTAGTGGTTCAGAAGACTTTAAACCTAAACGGTTCGAAGGTGGAGGTATGCGCTTTCTTAGATTCACCAGATGGTTAGATGACGTAGATGCTAATTGCGGCGGGATAACTGAAATATATTTTGAAGAGGTACGTAAACACAACGGTGTTGATGCAGCCCACGCTTACGGCGGTTTTATGGGTGTGCTTACTAGCTGGTGTGAACAACAACACACGCCTTTTGCTGGTGTACCAGTGGGAACAATCAAGAAAGCTGTTACAGGTAAGGGAAACAGCGGCAAAGAAGAAGTCATTAAGGCAATTAGGGAAATTTTCCCTATTAACCCTAGTGATGATAACGAGGCCGATGCACTTGCTTTGTTACACTATGTGACAAAAGAAGTTGCAAAAATCGTATAAAGTATGTAAAATACAAATCAATCAACCATTGTAGTAAATATGACGCAAGAGCTATGCAAGAAGCTAAAAGAGATACGTTTAGCAAAGGGCTATACCCGCGCACAGGAAGCCTTTGCCAATGCTATAGGTTATTCGTGGGCGCATTATAACCAGATTGAGAATGGTAAAAGAAATCCTAATGAAGCAAGATTAAAGAACATAATTAAGCTTGCTGAACAAGTTCCCCAGCTAGAAGAATAAAATAACACTTGATTTATTTGTAATTTACAAATAAAATAATACTTAGTCAATAAACAAAGGGTAGGTATTATATGAGTGATATAGTAACTGTAGTTATGGATAAAACACACCGTGGCTACGAAAAGGGCGAAGCGTATAATGTTTCACGTTCAGTTGCACGTGAACTAGTCATAAAGGAAAAAGCGCACTTACAGCATATAGAAAAACCAATTTACATTCACGGGGTGTCAAAATGAAGAAGTATTTAGAAATAGGTCTAGCAACCTTAGTATTGTTTGGCATTGCTTATAACGAATTCTATAGGCAGCCGGGAACTGAGTACCCTTTTTGGGCTAATGGTATGTGCTATGTTATGGAAGGTGGAACCCTACAGGCTTATGTATCTCATAAGCTAGAATGTGTTCCTGATTAATCAACAGCTTCTACAGCTACTTTATTCTGTTTTCTAGTAACGTTAACAGCTTCTAACCAATTACGTACACACTGTGGCGGCGCACTGACTTTAAACCAGTTGCCGCTACATTCACCCATCTTAGGCGATACTTGGCAAGGAGTAGTTACTGGGGGGTCATTCTGACAACTCATCAATGATATCGTTAATAGACTTATTAGGGTCAAATTTAATTTCGAGTTGTTTTTTAAGAACTTCATTTTGTTTATCTAACGTTTTAACGGCTGTCTTTAGCCTAGCGTTATCCTTTGATTCGGCACGGAGTCTTAACGTCTGAATAAGAAGTAAAATCGCTAAGACCCCTATACTAATTAATAAACTAGTGGTCATACCAGTTACTTAGCACCTGCTGATTCTGAAGACTTGTTATTGTCTCTTGCACGAATAAGTCCAAGACCAGCAGTTACGCCAGCAATAACAACAGACCAGCTTACGTTAGTAGCTGGATCGCCGTCGAACATTTGAACTAAAGCGTTACCAATCGTAACAGCAATAGTGCCTACGCCCGCAAGTGTGGTTTCCCACGATCGAGAAAGAATTTTAGACATCTTCATTCACCTCTTGGACTTGTTCGACTTTATCACGACCAATAGCATCATAGCGGTCTTCAACTTCCATACCTGTGTATATAGCTAGACCTGAAACAACTAAAATAGCTAACACCATATCGTTTACCGTCGGTTAGTTAATAAAAAGATTCAACCAATTATATATAGTTTATTTGTAATTTACAAGTTTTAAAGCACTATACGGTTGAGAAACCACCCGTAAACGAACCTTTCATCCTTGGTTCTTCTTTCCGCAAGACTTATGTATTTCGCACCCTGCAAAGAGTTTAAGGCTGCCAGCATAACTTCTTCACCTTTGTTTTCATCGCGCAAATCCATATACGCATTAAAGGCTTTTATTGTTTTAGAACCTACCGCACCATCAATAGCTAGGTCATCCCAGTATTTACCACGGTTATTCATTACAGATAGAACGCGTTGAAAACTTTTACCTGCAAAACTTACACCGCAATTAACCGCTGTGTCAGCGAGTTCTTCGGTTATACGCCAGCTACGATCAGAAACATCATCTAGTTTTAATCTGTCCCAATATAGGACACTGTATATATTGAAAGCGTCATCATAAGTTAAATCTTTCATATCCCCGGTATATCCTGCGCCCCTTGCTACTGCCTCTGTTATTCCGTATTTAGTTTTACCACCGCTATCGAAAGCATCATCGACATAGCCGCCTTCGACCTGAATAATGTGATCTAGTATGATTTTCTTACAGTTCTTCATCACTTCGTAAATAATGAGTTTACTACTTGTATTATAGTATAAAACACAGTTACTACAATTCCTATATTAACAAACGATTTCCAGCCGCCTTTCTGTTGGTCTTGAAACGAAACTACCGCCTGCACTTGACCATCGGCTTCTTTCTTAACTTCTTTTATTTCTTCGCGTATCGCCTGTTTGTACTCAATGAAATCGTGTTCTTCTATGCGGTCTTTCATATCCAGTTCTAACTTATGGTTTCGATCTTTTAATCGGTTAACCTCGTTGAGTAACATCTTGTTTTCATTCTTCAATTCTGAGAAATCACCGGAAAGCTGTTCATAACGACCTTGGATTATATGAAGAGAATTATTAACTAAATTCTCCATTTGGTGACTATGTTCTTTTAGGCTTTGACTTATAGTGTTGCGAAGCTCAGGAAGCAGTAAATCTAGTTTCTTTTCTAGTTTATCTTGCCCCTTATTCAGCGTACCGTGTTCGGTTTCTAAAGCCGCTAGGCGTTGTAATATTTCTGTATTGTCGTTCATTCTTTATACACGTTTCCATTCTTCTTGCCCTTTTTATTTTTAAAGAACTTATGTATTGTTGCCGCCACTATAGAAATCAACATCGAACTCTGCTACCTCGCTATTGGTTTGTAGTTTATCGAGCGTTTCTTTAGCGTTCTTGTACTTCCGTATTATCTTTTCGCCCGCCACCCCTATATTAACTGCAAATTCTTGGAATTCGTCAACTGTTTTAAAACTCAAAGTTGTAGTTTCACCAGAATCTTTATTTATCTCAGTCCACTTAATAGGGGTCTTTATCGCCCCTAGGCGCACCAGCTCTAGCTTTGCGAGTAGGTTAACACGGGTTTCTATGTCTAAACCGATTTTAACGTTCTTTATTTCAAGACCGTTGCTTAAATACATCAGTAAACTATTCTTCAGATCAGCCTTCTTAGCAGCCTTAACATCTTCAAGAGGTAAGAATTCTTCTTTAGTTTTGAACTTATTTTCGTGGTAATAGTCGCCACGTTTGATATTATCTTTACATTCTTTCCAGAACATTGGGGGTGCGACGGGGAACTCACTTTCGCTAACCTGTATAACCATATTCTGATCTATAAGAGCATACTTCATTTTATACCTCTGTATCTGATTATTATTCTTCCGTCACGACCAGCAGCACCGTTACCTGCGCCACCGTCACGACCACCACCACCTGCACCGGGTGCGTACCCTTCTTTCGCTTCACTTCCTATTCCGAAAGCTACTTTATTAGGTGCATAATCTATCGGTGCGTAGAATGAAGCCCCGCCTTGAGAATTACTATAAGGGGTTGATAAGTCATTTGTATTTCCTCCCGGACAACTATGGGTTATTTGTACTGCACTGTCAGTTGTTACCGTTATATTACCATAACCATTATCAAAAGATGAACTACCTGTAGCCCCGTTGAAACCGCCATAACCGCCGCCGCACGATATAATACTATCAAAAGAAGATGTACCGCCGTCCCCACCAACAGCAATAGCAGAACCTGCCGCACCGCCTGCGCCTACGGTTAGGAAATAGTTCGATGCAGTTGGTTGATACAGACCTTTACAGAACGCACCGCCACCGCCGCCCTGACCACTAGTACCGTTTTGGCCACCGCCGCCGCCGCCGGCTCCGACTACTTCAATATCTAATTCATCGACCCAATCTGGTACAGTCCAGTAACCGTCATTATCCGTGTCTATTATTTCGATACCGTCGTACCATTTATTGTCTACTTCTTCTAAATCGCCTGAAGAATCATTATAAACAGACGCTACCCACCTCCAACTATGATAAGGGTGGTACAGTCCACGCAAATTTGTTTTCCAGTTAGGACGTTCATCTGAAATTTTTAAGTCGCCTGTGTCCGTTATGTAACAGTAATACCACGTAGAATTAGCTTCACTGACACCGGATTCTAAATCACTAGCAATATCAAAGGTTAATTCCTGTTGCCTAAAACCTAGTGTAGTCCCGTATACATTTATAAAACCTTGTGAGAATTTAGATTCAACAACTGTGTCTGATTGTTTACGGCAACGCACAGTGTTTAAGTCACTGAAAGACTTAGATAAATCAAAACATTTGGTAGCAACACAGTTTGTCGCATCAACAATAGCTAGACCAATTAGGTGTCTTGATACTTCACCATAAGAAGAACCGTTATATACTTTCCATACTTGGTTATCCAGATCAAACCAGTAATCACCTGAAGCAGGTGAACTAGGCTCGGTAGCAGAGTAAACGGGCTGGGTATAACCTACAGCTATTGTAGTGCCGCTATCTTCACCATAAACATATACTAATTGCATAAGTGTTATAGTGTCGTTGTTCGCCAGTGTAGCACGTGCTACTGGTGTATTTGAACTATTAAACCAACCGCCCCTTTCTACGACCTCTAATATATTATTAGTGCTATCCACATAAGCGATAAAATATTCATCAGTCTTAAAGGCTGCTAGAGTTCCGTTTAGTGAAGAAATTTCAGTTCCTATGGTATCAATAGGAATAGTTTTTATATATTTAGTTTCTTCTTGATCTGACATATTTGTGTCGTTAACTAAACACGTGTTGTTACTGCTTGGTGCGGTGGTCAATGTACCAGAGGTGATATCCGTTGAATACGTAACCTCTGCCCCCGCTATAGTTAATTTTAGGTTTGTGGTTGCTGCAAGTAATTGAAAGGTGGCAGCCGCACCATTAGCTTGTAGAAACAGAGGTTGTGAGCTATCCGATCGAGTTGCGCCCGAACGAATGGAATATGCAGAACTATCTGTGCCGAACGTATTAGGGTCGAACAATGTTCCGTCTAAAGTAAGATTTCTAATAAAAGCATTTTGCCAATAGGTAGTGCTGTCACCTAAGTCACCCGCGTTATTTTCTACAGCACCGGTTGTAGAATTCCTAGGGTATAGAGTGCCAAGAAGCGCAGTTCTATACTGGCTATGATGTTTAAACTTAACCTTCTTTTCAGAAGAGTAATCTAGTAATTGGTTATTGCCCATACTTTAATAACCTCTCTTTTAATTGCTTTCCTAACTCTTCTTCGCCTGTATAGTCTTTTACTTCCTTTACAAATGATATGTTTTCATAATCTTTACCGTCATCACCTTTATAGAAAAGGCGAACTGCCCTAGTCATAGGTACAGGGTTGTTATCAGTATATATGGATATAGATAAACCTTTCTTATCTCTATCCGGCAATATTTCAATTCTACGTGTCATACTAAGCTGTTATATAAAACCCACCTACATTAATAATATTACCATTGGCGACTGAACCTGTAGTCATATCGCCTTCACGCATTGTATCATCTTGGTTAGATGTAGCGTCTGTGTTAGCCCTATTGTAGAACTCACCGAAGTTTTGTCCGTCTAAAACTGCTGCACCGGCAGGACAAGTACCGAAGTTGTCTGCGTAACCTATAGCCACAGGGTAAGCAGCAAAGCTGTTGTTCTGTGCTGTAAACGGTAAGTTCTTAAAACGCATCTTTTCTGAACCAACTACCGATACATTACTTGTAGACATCTGAAATGTGAAATAACATAAGTCACCGAAGTTAGCATAGTGTCCATCTTGCCTGTCCATTGTGTACGTACCGCCACTAGCGTTGTCATCCCACGTAGGCGAGAAAGTACCTATAGTAGGCTTCACATAACCATCAGCGATTAGTAAATCACCCACTTTATCTGCAAAGAGACTAACATCTGCACGAACTAATTTGTTCGCCGACTTATCCCAGAAGAACAATTCATCATCATCAGCTACAGCTATTAATTCATCTAATTGTGAAAGTTTCTTTTCATTTGCCATTGCTATACCTCAAAAAACACACGATTAAACTCATCGTTTACTAAAATAGAACTATCTTCATCTTCCCAGTAATTCAACTGGCTATCTGCGGAAGTAGTTCCTATCTCACGCATTTTGACAATAGATATAAATTCATCTGCTATGGTTTCTATACCTATTATCTTAAACCCTATATTATCAGGAATTTCTTGCGTTGACAATTCTACAGTATAATAGTCTTCATCATATTCAGCTTCATCATAGAAAGCGACATCTTCTTGATTATAAGTTCTGCTTTTGCCTTCATACGATACCGTACAAGGGTCAAACACATATAAAGACGCTATATCTGCGGTTCTACAAAGTAATTTAAATTCACGTTTAGGAATAGAAAAGTTTGAAACATAATAGTTTAGTATTGTTTCACGGGTAGTAATATTAGTAATTAAACTTTCTATTGCTAATTCTTTCTCTCTTAATTGGAAAACAGATATGGCAGAATTGTTACGGACGTTCGTTTCACCTATGTTGAAACTGTTGAAAGCCCTTTGTAGACCTGTGTTATAATTGATTATGTTATGGAAGTTAGTTCTTTCGAACCTGTCACCTGCCCCGTAGAAATGGAAATAATCTATGCCTGATAACTCTGCCCTGTCTTTAACAATAATGTTATCAGACCTGTCTACGTATAGAACGCTGCCAGAACATATCATAAGGTTGTTCAGTGTTTCACGCATAGAAACATTTTCTATATCTGTAACTACATCAATTGTAGGGTCAAACGCTAGGTTAATATTAGAGGGGTTATAAGTAAGGAAGTTTGTAACTGATGGTCTATTGAGTAAAGAAGTCAGCATTTCACTAACTTTTTGTCCGCCTTGTATAGTACCTGTTTGAACAAATATTTTTCTGAATATACTATCTTTAGACAACACCCTTAACCTAACTTCGCGTTTCTCAGCGTCTTGTCTGGTAAATTCATCATTAACAAAGCCTGTAAAGAATAATGTTTCTGTACCATCATCAGCAACGTGTGTTACGTCAACTTTAGCCCTGTCCCTGCTGTAAACGAATAAAGTAGAATAGTGTGAGCCGTCAGAAAATTTTCCTGTGTCATTCAGGAAAGTGATATCTATGTAGCCTAAGTTGAATACACCAACATCGTAATCGGTATCATCAACACCGATACGTAATTGACCTATACTGCCTTTCTCAACATACTGTGATACGTCAAACGTATCACCATAGGCATCATCACGTTTTAGTGGGGTTATCTCTATTTTATATCTTTGTGACATTAATTTTCTACTTCCACTAGGTTAAGAGAATTCCTCGCACTGACAATACGAATGTTCTTATAAAACCTAGCTTGGCTATTTCCTATGTCAGCAACGCGGTAAATATCTTGTAATCTGTACGGTTCTATATCTAAAGAGAAATAAGTTGAACCAGTATAACCCCCGCATAACCATAACAACACAGGGTCATCATAGTCTTTTAGTGACTGTATTAAATTATGGTCGGCCTGCACTGTTGAGTGATTCACTGTTAACGTACACGCAAAACTTCTTAGACCTTTCTGAACAACCTTCTTATCATTTACATTAGTCCTAACCCTAGCATTTTGAGATATAGTAGGGGCGGGCAGTGCAGTACCAGCACTAGCGAACTGCCCTATCTTTTTAGTAACTATAAAAGATGTTAAATATAATTCCCTGTCAGAGAAAACAGGCGTTCCTGTTGTTTCTACATAAGGATTGGTGGTTCTAGCTAATTGCGGGCGGTCTACAAAAATACCTGATTGCCCGTTACCCGCGTAAGTACGTGAAGTTAAGTCGGCACTGTCATCGATGTATATCCTAATCTGATCTTGCGCTGCGTAAATTTCATCACCCGTGGTAAAGATTAGTTCACACCTATACCATTCATCGCCTAGGTCAGTTATGTTAGCACCGTCAACATTTGCCCCGATGTTTTCTACAACACCTGTGCGTAAGTTAAAGTTAGCACCGTTGGCTGTTGAGTTAGTAGTTAGTCTTGTATTAAGGTTTACATAATCTCGACCGCCTTTCTTAGCATCAACTGAGAATCTGTATTGAGTCCTAGGCAACACTGATACTTGTTCAAGATTATCATAGTAATAATAGTGTACGCCAGTATTAGTATCTTCCTTTAGATACGTAGCTTCTTTCTTACCTTCAAAATTATAAGCGTGGTTCGCTGTTGCAGAAGACAACCCTGCTACAGTCCAGCTACTAGAAAAATCACTATGACCTATTAAGTTTTCAGCTACAGTAGCGGGGGTCTGACCTTCATACACCACTAGGTGAATCGTGTCAGTGTCAACTGATGTAAAATTATAGAACGATGTATTATTAGAGTAGTTCGATTCGTTTATCTTACTTGCAGTGCCGCCGTTTATTGTTGTTACATTAGAAAAATTTCTGCCTGAGTAGAAACTTTCAGAAGGATAAGTTAAGAACTCAGCACCCCAGATATAAGCACCTGAAGAACCGTCCCCTGTATAATTCGTAGACCCTGCATCTTGTAGAAAGAATACAACATCTAAATCGGTGGTAAACGGTTGTGTTTTCCAGCTACAACCTAGTCGGTATATACCATCACCGATATATTCAATGGTAGCTGAAGTATCATCGCCTAGTGTAGGCGTTGCCGTTTCTGCATCTAAGTCAAATTCAAACAATGCTGTATTAACACCTATTTCTTCAAAATACAGAAGGAATGTATCCCGGCCATTAGCTTTAACATAGATATGGAAATAAGCTTGTTCCCCAGCCGACCAAGATAATCTTTGTGCTGTAGGTATAGATATATTGTGGTTATTAGAAGCCGTAGTATCTTCTGTTAATAGATACATATTCTTTCCTGAGAAAGGGGCTTTCTGTGTACTGGTTGCTACGGTAGCACGCTGCACTGACCAGTAGGTAGTATCTGTAAAGTCTTCAAAATCATCAGAAAGTAAGTTAGTAACCCCATAACTCAGACTATATTTCTTAAAGTTATGGTCACGCAGTATTATAGTATCTAAATCTGTTTCATCAGATAATACTATTTTAACGTGTTCGCCCTGAGAATAGTTAAGCCCGTTAGACTGCCATTTAGTATCAGGGTCTAAAGTGAGCATATTGTTTTTAGATGAAGAACTCGTTAAGTCAGTCACAGTTGTGCCTGTACCGTTATCTAGGTACTTACTCTTAGTATCTTCAAATATTAAAACTCCATCTGTCATACTATACCTGATTCTTGATCTTCTTTTAATTCTAAATCAAAAAGTCTTCCCGCGCTACCTTTGAGTGTAAACTCACCTATCACGTTCTGACTCATACCGCCGCCTGAAGTTTCACCGAACTGTGCTTCTTCATCTACGATCTGTTTAAGACTTGGCATTAATGGTTTCACAAATTGACTAGGCACAATAAGTTCACCCGGTCTAACGGCCATTGTGCGAGTATCCTTACCTATGTCCGCACCCGGAACTATACCACCGGCCGCAGCACCATTAATAGCCGCGAACTGGGTAGCACCTACCGCAGCAACCCTAGCAGCTTCGATAATGTTAGCTGGGAAACCTAATTCTTGAGCTTTAGCAATACCACGGGCGATAGATATGCTTGCTTCAGCTATACCAAATGCCTTACTTAAAGCTTTGTTTTTAATACCAAATGCGCTAGTTAACCCTTGGATAACACCGAATGTAGCTTCGGTTTTCTCTATTTCACTGGCGTTAGCATCATCTATTAATTTAATCTTATCACCTAGGCTACCTTTAAGAAGTTTATTCCTTTTCTTTTGTTCTTTCTCTTCAAGCTTAGTTAATTTACCTTCGTGTTCAGACCTAGCGTCTGTAATCTTTTTATCTTGGTCAATCTTGGCTTTTAATATAGCGTCGAATTCTTCTTCACTTGCAGGTAAGCCTTGCTGTAATTTTTCCACACCTTTATCAGCAGGTGACTTTTCTTCTTCGCCCATCATAGCTGCGTCAGCTTCTGCACGTGCGCCTTCACGTAAAGCATCAAGACCGCGGTTTTCAGCTTCGATAGAAGCTATGTCAGAACCTACACTTTGTGATACACCCGTTAGCCCACCTGTAATACCGCTGAACGGGTCATCAACAAAAGGTATTCTTGAGAAAGCTTCACTAGCTTTCATAACCATATCATTAACAGCATTGATAGAAACCTGTACGGCTTCGAGAATGGAAAGTTTAAGTTCGTTCCACATCTTCTGAACACCAACCAGCATATTAACTGTCTGATACCCAAACTCTAAATATACCGCTTGTAGTGTTTTTACTACACCACCAACTTTATTTATTGCGTCAATTTGTTTAAAGAACCAATCTAAAACTTCATTAGCTACTGGTGCGAACTCACTACCTAGTGTGGTAACTGCGGCATCTATAGAACCTGTAAAACGTTTCCACTTCTCAGTAGTAGTCTCAGTTTTAACAGCAAGAGCATCAGTAAATGTACCAGCCCTAGTAGTCGCATCACCTAAAGCATCTAAAGTGCCTGCGAAGCTGTCAGCTTGCGAACCAGATAAAGCTAGAGCAAAGTTTAATGCTTCAACAGAACCGAATAACTTAGTCATTGTTTGGTCATTAAAACCTGCCGACTGAGTTATAGAATCGAAGAACCCTTTTAAACCTTTCTCTTTTAAAGCAATCTGATCGAATTGAATACCTAGTCTAGCAGCTTCATCTGCGGCATCTTTTGTCGGTTTCGCTACATTAGCGAATACAGCTTTAAGCCCGGTATAAGCTACACTCGTCTTCTGACCAGCAAGAGTTACCGCAGATACGGAGGCCAACACTTCATCTAGGGAAACCCCAAATTCTGAAGCAGTTGCACCCACCAGACCAAACCCACTAGCAAGTTCTTCAATAGTGGTTTTACCAAACTTCTGCGCGGTGAAGAACATTTCCGACACGTCTAACGCTTCATCAGCGTCCATACTGTATGCGTTCAATGCACTGGTCAACCCATCAACAGCAACAGAAGTATCGGTAGCACCTGCTTTAGCAAGTTTGGTAGCAACTTCTAAAGTGCCTATTGCTTTTTCTGCGTCGACCCCAGCAGAAATTAAATCAAATAAACCTTTGTTAAGAGACGTAAAACTTTCACCAGTTCTACTTCTTAAAGTTAAAAGACCTTTTTCTAGGTCTTTGATACCAGCATTTAACGACTTAGTTTTAAAGCTGGATTCATCTAGTAGTGTGACAACATTAGAAAATTCTGTTTCGAAGGCAGCGAAACGACCAACAGTAGCGGTTATAGCAGTACCTATAGCAGCTATACCAATTGTAGCTTTACGGGCAATTGCACCAATATTATCGCCGAACTTACTGGCTTTCTTACCGGCGCGGTCTAAGGATTTGTCAAAATCCTTTTCATCACCTATAATTTGTACTCTTACCTTCTTGTCCACCATTGCTTAAAGCCTCTATGAAATCGTTTATATTTTCTTCCTGCTGTTGCAGATAGGTCGCACTGCGCTTAATTGGGTCTTCATATTCTTTCATTTCGACCCCGTTAATGGCAGCTTGGCGTTTTAAACTTTCATATGAACCCTTCTGTGCGGATAGACAAAGATGCTGAACAATTCTAGGCGTTAACTGTAGAAACTCTTCAAAAGTGTAGGCACTGTAACGACTGCCCACGATATCGTATGTATCAAACCAACCCCTGCAAGAAGCAAGAGCATCAACGTTCCCACTACTTTTTTTTTAGATATTTCGGTTTGACCGAATTCTACATCTGGTTTCCCATCTGTCATCGCCAATTTTATTGGCGTATAAATCTTCAAGGGGTCGCGTTCCTCTTTCAATATCGTTTCAGTAAAGTGATCTATGTCTTCAAAGTCTTCCTTGTTTACAACAAAAAACCATAGCGTTTGTATCCCCGCCTTTACGTCGTTGTCAGCAATAAGTAACTGTGCTGTTTTCATACCGTCAGGTTCTTCTTCGGTAGCAAAAAAATTCCTGATAGAATCCATCGTTTCTAATGTGAAAGGATTTAATTCCAATACGTAATTAGCTACCTGTACCTTTTGCTTTAACGACGTAAGTTTAGAGTTCATATAAATTATGCGCCTTTGATTTCTTTAACAACAGCCAATACTTCAGTGTTTTCCACTGGGTCTACAGCACGTACTGCTACGCCTGTAACCTCAGCTTCAGAAAACGCCTTCTCATTGAAGTTAAGAGGTAAACCACTGATCTTAACTTTAGGAAGCCTAATTTTCCACTTAGTACCGTCGGCTTGTTTCTGAGAGTAGAATTCAAGACCTACATACTCAGGAAGTTGACCAACGTTACCAATAGTATATTTGTTTATCCCGCCGTGTTCACGTGATACTTCAAACACTGCTACGTCATCAGTAGTCATAGCAACCGTCCCAGAACCACCTGTAAACGTTAGACCAAAATCAGGTGCAGCAACTGTGCCACCTGTACCCGGAACTGTTAGGTCAGAAGCTAACAATTTCAGTGCTTGGTCTTGAAATTGAACATCCGTACCTTCTAGGAAATCTATATCTGTAGTCATATATAGATTAATTGTAGTCGCGGACATCGCTTTAATAAAATAAGTACCTTCTTTCAGATCACCTTCATCAGAAGATGTAGCTGCTACTGACGCAACACCTGTGGTCGCATCGAATACAGAAGTACCTTTAGTGTTTAAAATCGAACCAACTGTACCAGTTGTAGACGCGGCAGTTGATGAAGAAAGTGCTGCTGCAAATTTTTCGAACTGTCCTTTATTAAACTGTCTAACTGTCATAGAGAATTCAGTTGTCCTGATTCCGTTTTCTACCGCATACGGGTCAAGACTTGAACCACCAGTAAGATTCATACTCTCTATTGCTTGGTTGAAATTAGCGTTACCTAATATTTCCATATATCCACCTTCAACGGGAAGGAATCCCGCATCTCTATTTAAAATACATACGGAGTGGATACCGTATATAATATCTTTATCAATTGCTACCATTGTCGCTACCTTTGAATAAATAAATTAATAACAACCCTTTTCTGCGTATTGACTATACTTAAACCTTCTTAGGCTTGTCTATGATTCCGCGCGCAACCACTGAATCAACCCACCTTTCAGGTATTTCTATTTCTTCACCCTTCACAAATTCAATATATGTTTCACCTTCTTCCGGTGTGTAATGGTAAAGATAATCGGTTTTCTTAGCTAGAACCTTAACGGTCTTAGGCTTCGCCTTAGTTTTTGTTGCTGGTTTACTAGCTTTATTTTCTAATGTTACTTTTTCTATCATAATACTAACCTGCTAAAGTTATTAATACTGTAAATTCAGTATAGCGGATAATTTCGTTTCCGTCCAGACTACTAACATCCGTGCTTATCTCGCTAATTTCCAATGTGCCGAACCTTCTACGACTAAAGAACTCTTGTATTAACTCTTGCATAACCCGTTCATACCTGAACCTAGTGAAATACACTTGTTTGTTCTGATTAGTTCTAGCGTTTTCCCTAAACGCAACACCTATTCTGTAAGAATAAGCCATAGCAAATTTAGAAGCCATACCACCTTCAGGTTCTATATCTTCTACAACTGGGTCATCTAAATAAACATAAGCCGCCGAAGGAAGCACATTCATATTATCACGTCCGACAACAACCCCGTCAGCATCTAAAGATGGTGCAGAAAAACCTGAATCAACCTTTTCGGAATTAACCACCATTAATTTACTATTGAAGTTCTTTTCGATATAATCGATAACTTCTTCAAAATGCTTTTCTATATCGTACTTAGCCATTAACCCAACCTCGCAACCATTATTTCTAAACGCCTTTCCAATTTACCTAACGCTTTCTTTAACGCAGGGTCTAGGAATGGTCTATCTTTTAACTCTTCTAGTATTCTCGCATATTTAGTTTTTGCTTCAACTATTGCTTCACGACCACCCTTTATCACTTCTGATGTAATACTGTTAACCAATCTTCCGGTGTCTGTTGCAGGTGCTTGACCTTTCGCGGATGCTCTATGCTTCCTTCTTGGTCTATACTTTTGATATACGCGACCAGTTTTAACGCCTTGTTGTATCTCTTTCTTTGCGTTCCCTTCAACATCGAAAGCCGTTAACCTTATTATCTTTCTTAATTCTCTATCGATATAGAGTTTATCAGAATTAAGGTCGCTTTTGAATTTATTTAAATTTGTTATTTTTAGATTTACCTTCATTAAAAACCGTACATTTCTTTATACATATCTAGGATTAACTTAGCACCAGTGGGCATATCGTAAGGTGCAGTACCTACTTCATCGATTGACCTACCCTGTGATATTGGTAAATATAGATTCTTAGCATAAATTTTTATAGCGGTTTTAATGTCTTCGGGGACATCATCGGCTGTTGCACCGAACCCTACAACGTGAGTTACTTTATAAGCCGAAGCTTGTCGTAAGTTGCTAGGGGTGGTTGCGTCATTATTGAACATTACTCTGTTGTTAACTGTATCCAGAAAATAATTACTAGAACTATATACCGTTCCGGCATTGTCTGAATCATAAGTAGTGATGGATGTTATTGAACTAACTGGCTTCAATGGAAGCGGAATTGTTGCGACGTACTGGCTACCCTGTGTTAGTGCGTCTATCTGTGAATAAGCAAGTTCAGAACCATATAAGCCTTGTCGACCAAGGAACGTCACACTATCCACATAATATTCAACTGTAGTATCTATAAGCTTGTAAGAAATATACTTTTCAACAGCAACACGCGCCGTCTTGATTAGTTTTTCAAGAAGCGAATCTTCAGCATTAATATTAGTACCAAGGAAAGCGCGAAGTTCGCTGGCTTTCATTATAGCTACAGAAGATTCTGTAGGTACTTCATATCCGCTGAAATTATGTACTGTTTCGCGCATAACCTACAGCCTATTAAGAATTATTAAGAAGCTTTAGAAGCCTTTTCTATTTCTTCACTAAGAATCTTAATTTCTTCTTCTTGTTCGGCAATTTTAGTATTTGCTTCGTTCAATGCCGCTTCAGTCTCAACAAGCTTTGCAGATAGTTCTTCTATCTCAACTTCTTTTTCTGTTACAGCACTTTCAAGATCGTTTAACGTTGCTTCAACTTCTGAAGCCGCTTCAGCTTTAATTGCAGCCACTTCATCTTCACTAAGACCACTTGCCTTTTCAGCAGCAGGCTTAGGTAGTTCATTGGCTTTAGCTTTTGTAATCTTGGCCTTAATACCTTTATTGCCTTTAATAAAATTAGCATCACCTTCGGTTAAGAAATACGTTTCACCTTCAGAGAAAGTTTGTACGTTTTTTCCATCGAAAGCAATCTTTTCGTTATTTTCAAAAATTACCTTAAACATTTTTACCTCGTTTTTGGTTTTGACTATTTTGAAGGCGACGGTTGTTAAGCCGCCGCCAACACCTCAATAATGGAGGGAGGAAGATTAACTACCTTCTGGAGCTATTCTCAATCTCTCTTTTACTGCTAAAACAGTAACTGTAGCCCCAGTGGTAGTACCAGTGGAAACTATGTCGCAAGTCACATAAGACTTAATACCTAAGTATGAAATCATTGAATCACCTGCTGCACTCAAAGCTGCGTTCGCTTCTGCTGCGCCTGAACCCGGTGAGTACAAATCTGCATCAGCAGTTGCAGTTTCACCAGACATACCACTATCATCAGATTCATTAACTAGTGGAGTATAAACACCATCAGTGAATGTGCTAACAAGAATGATAAAAGTAAGAGCGTCGCAATCACGTGCGTCAATGATAGCACCTGCTGTAGTAGTATCACTGCTAACAGCAGTAGGATTAATTCCTACAATAACTTGCTTATCTGAAATTTTCTCTCTCATATCTATTACCTTAGTTTTCGAGATTAATAAAAGTTAGACCTTAGTACCCTAACGAAACCCGCAGCACCGGCGAACGGGTTTCTTTGTCAGTATATCTAGGCAGTTAGACGCATAAGCTTAATAGCTTCTGCAACAACTACATCACCACCTACACGTTTAGTCGTGTAGAATTCGATATACGGTTTTGAACTATAAGGGTCACGTAACGTGCGAATACCGATTCTATCAACAATTTGATATCCACGTCTAAAGTCACCGAACGCTATAGCTAAAGCATTAGTAGCTGGCGTAGGCATATCAGGTGCTTCATCAAGAGCATATCCTAATAGCGTAGCCGGCTGGCCTGCTTGTAAGCTAGGTTGCCATAGATATTGACCATTACTATCTTTTAAAGTTCTGGCAATCTCAATTGCATCCCTGTTCATCATCCAAGTAGCGTTGGCTGTATAGCCTGATTTAAGTTCATATCTTAATTCAATAAGCTTATCGGCAGTGAAGCTACCGTTTACGCCTGAATCAATATATTGAACATCAGAACCACTGAAAGATGTACTAGCTGTAACATTAGTAAGTAGACCTGTTGGTTCACCTGCACCAGTTCCGTTGAAGAACTTATCATTCTCTTTACGGCCGATAGCTTCAGCAAGTCTGTTACCTAACCAGCTTTCAAGATTGATGGCTGCGTCATCTAACATTTTTTGCGTTACTTTCGGCTTAGAATAAAGTTCGTGTACCGGAATCACCTTTTTGTCAAACTCTGGTGTAGTAGTTTCTGATCTAGCACCTTTTTCACTAACGAACGCAGTTTCAAACTCACCGTTATCCATTACGTATTCGATAGAATCAGAACTAGTAGTTACTACTTCCGCGCGTTGACGTATAGCAGAGGTTTCGTAAAGACGGTTTTGGATGATACCACCTTGTTCAGGAGTTACCAAGTAGCCACCTTCTGAATCAACTTGTACTGACAAAGCTTTTTCATTCGGGTGTCCTTCAAACATCTTCTTTTCAGCTTCTTTCAAAGCTGTTTCGCCTTCGCCAGTAGCTGCGTATTTTAAGAACGCAGTTTTATACTCGACTTCAGCTTGAGAAAGTTGTCTGTCACCTTTTGAATCCGTTATACGAGGGCGTGAAGCAAGCTTATCAAGTTCAGCAAATTTAGCTTCTAATTTAGCATCATAATCTTCTTTAAGGGAAGTTTTAATCTCAGCTTCTTTTTTACTAATTGCCTCATTGATTTTAGCCATTTCCACTTTATCAAGTGCATCGCCTTCCGCAGCAGTTTTTCCTTTAGCTTCTAAAGCGTCAACTTTGTCAGTTAAAGTCTTAACCGTACTCATAAAATCGTTATGTAACTCTTTTATTTCAGGTGATACGCTATCATTTTGATTTTCTTTTGGCATATCAATTACCTTTTTTAATTTGGTTAATAATGTTAGTAAGACCACTCACGTATTGACTTAATTCTGAATTCCCATCACGGCAATTAGGCGAAGATTCATCGTTCCCATCTCGGCAACTATCTAAGGCAGCCCACGACTTAGAGGCTATAAGCTTGCATTGTCTATCATTAAACCCTGCAAATCTTAACTGTTTTTCAAAATCCCTTATGGATTCTGGAAATTCGGTTTTAACACTTGTAATAAGTGCGTCTTCATTAGCGGGGAAAGTAACTAAAGAAACCTCATATAGCATAGCTTCTTTAATTCTACGTACTCCGCTTTTATCATAATTAACACCATCTTTGTTAGTCATAAAACCAACAGATAAACCGTCTATAGCTTTATCCTTTGTAAGTTCAAAAGCATCACGACCGCCTGTAGTGTTTGAGAATTTACCTTTTAAGAATAGACCTTTAGCGTCTTCTTTAACAACATTCCACACACCTATGACCGCGCGCATATCGTGTTGGAATAGCATTTTAGGAATTCTGGAAGTTAGGGATTTAGTGAACGCCCCTTTTTCGATTATATCATTATCAGTATCAACGACATCATATACAGAGCCGTAACCCTCAATAGTCATTTCATCACCCGTCTGACTAGTGTGCATTTCTTTAAACTGGAAATTTTTTTGTTCTTTTGTCATACTCTATTAATACCACATAATTTACAGTCCGTCTATTGTACGTTCTTCGTAGAATAAAGTACATCTACAATTAATTACTTCTTCAGCAGGGAGGTTAGAATCGTGTGGTCTTTTACCTCTGCTACTACCTACTGTAAAGTATTCATCAAGTTTAATCAAGGGATGTGAAGACATATTCTGGTGATCTGGTCTAGTACGACCGTCGGAAACCGGCAGCCAGCCTTTAACCATTACGATATCTAGTTCCCTTTCTGCTTCTACTGCGGATTCATAACTAGCAAAGTTAGCAGCGTCGTGAACCTCTGTCCTAGCTATAAGTGCCGACCTGCTTGCCGTTAACGCGGTTGTCTTTCTTATGTTGCCAGCTATTTCATCTACACTGTCACCGTTTTTAATCGATTTATCTATGACTTGTTGTATTTTTTCAACAGTTGTGGTTGAAATTAAGGTTGCCTTCTTAGCTACATTTTCAAAAATCCATAATTCAGCGAGCCTATCGAAAAACTCATTCTTCTTTTCTAAAGGGAATTGTTTAGTCTTTAGATTCTCTAAACCGAAGTCCGCGAACTTAGGAATCACCCTTTTGTATAAGGGTTCAAGTATTTTCTCTATACGTTGTTGGTGTTCTAGTTGTGTACGACTAGGGAGGTACTGCCGTCTAGCCACCTCAATTGCTATGCGCTTGGTGGTCTTATTAATTTCGGCACTCATACGGCGAAACAAAGCTTTCTCAAATACTAAAGTAGCTCTGTTGTATCGTGTTGAAAGCTTTTGTTTCTCCGCATTATTCATTTATTTATTATCAGTTTGTTTTTCTTCTTTCTTAGCAGGCTTTTTCTTTTTGCCTTTTCCTTTTTTAGTTTCCGGCTCAGGCGTTGGCTCTGGCGGTAAACTTTGTTTTACTACAACATAACACTGACTAAGACTTTCGTGTTGATCTGCCTTTAATGGCAGTGATCTAACTGCGTTGAATAAAACGTTTAAAGCTTGATGAGGGTTCATAATATTACCTTTCTTTGAGTTATTAACCTTTGCATTTTACAACGTTTTTCAGATTAATAAACTATAATTTTAGGGATAAACTCCGCCGCAGGTGGTTCACCACCAGTAGGTGAATAAACCATTAATGTACCGATCATTTCATCAGTTTGTGTTGCATAACTGAAGGTGAAATTTCCTGTAGCACCAGAATCAACGTCTTTAACAAAGCAAGCACCTGTAGCACCTGTAGTCCCTGAACCTGTGCTAACATCATATATTTGTGTCCACGTTCCATCTGGCGCGTCAATAGCGTCCGCATCTTCGCCAGTTATAAATGCAAATATTTTTGAATTATCCGAAGTAACAGTGACACCTGTGCAGGTGATGCTAGTAGAACCTGTAACTGTGGTTACGCTACCTACATCAAATCCCGAACTGTCCCTAACAGCTATACACCCACACACCCACTGTTCCGCACCACCTATATCAGCAAAGTCATACGAACCGGATTCGCTCGATGCTGTTTTCGTGAATATTCTTTGTTCGGATGTTCCTTCACTAGCAGATAGCGAAGACTGATACGTGAATCCGGTCAATGAAGTAGTGTTATCGTTGCCGTCTTTTTGTAATGCAACGATTACTAGATCATCATCAGCAATACCTGCCGGTACGTTAACCGTAGGGTCATCATTATTAGCACTATTGCTTTCACTTACATACGTTATAGCCATTATGGTAATATAAATCCTAAAGTTACTATCAATCCTTTCGGTGCAGTAGTGGATACTGCGTCAACATCTATTCTGATTAAATCATTCTCAGCTACATCATCATTCGCAGTATCTATAACTGCCGCAGTTGCTGCTGTGTCAGAAGCTGTTTCACCGCTATCAATAGTTAACTTAGTAGAAAGCATATCTGCCGCCTGAGTAGCATTGTGTATTTGTATGTCAGTTGTGCCGGTAGTACCAGCAGTAATAACTTCAGCGTGAACATATGCTAGGTTCATACCTGCGATTTTTTCTGCAATATGGAAATACGCTTTACCGTTTCCGGTAGTTAGATCAGTTGTATAATCAAACACAGTGAATTGAACTTCTACTTTACCAGCATAAGAACCTGCTAACCCGTCAGGTGTTACGAATGTAGAAGTTGAAGTACCTGTATCGGTAACTGCCGTGGACGCATTGTCGCCTGCATCGATTACTGCGTTACCACTAATAGTTACTGGTACTGCGAAAGCTGCAGTATCTGCTGAAGCATCCATAAAGAACGCACTATCAACGCCTGTAGTATCGACCCTAAAGTCTATGTTATTATTTGCAGTGTTAAAGTGTACTAGGTTAGAACCTGAGTTAAACTGTACTGCATTACCGTTTTGAACTTCTACAATGAAGTCTATATCTGCACCATCAGGGTTTATAGTTACGATATTAGCCGAATGGTCGTTGAATATACCCGTACCGTTCGTAACATTAGTAGTGAAGTCAGTAGTTACATCGAAAGAGCCTGTTGAGAATGTGCCAACGTTAGTACCTGCGATTCTGAATATGATGTTACCACCATCAAGATTATCTACAGTAACATTGTTATTAGAGAATTGTTGTAACTCGAAACCTGAGCCGCTTCCACTTGTATTAATGATAGTAATTTCACCGTCATTAACCGTAACATCATTACCTATAGTAGCCGTACCACTTAAGTTCATATTACCGTTGAAATCAAACTGATCGGCATTTACTTCAAATTCAGTACACGTTGTAGTGTTTCTGAACATTCTTATAATGTCAGTACCTGTAGAATTAGCGTCATTCCTAGCTTGAAGCCTTAACGAATCGCCAACATCTGCCCACCTCCAAATCTTTTCATCAGTAGCACCGTCTGTTTGGTTAAATGTTAATAGATTTGCAGAAGATTCTAATGTTAAGCCATTTGAAATGTTCATTGCACCAGTAACATTAACGTCAGTGGCTATAATCTCAAATTCATCAACTGTTGTCCCGGTTCTAAGGACACGTAGTGCATTTGCTACTACCGTAGTAGGTGACGCATCTGTTGATGTTGATAATCTAAAGTTCCCAGCAGTAACACTTAATATCCAGTTCTTTTCATCCACTGCTGCATCACTTTCGTGTAGTATATGTTTTGGTAAAGTGCTTTTCTGTGTAAATGTTGTACCGTCCCACGTGAAATTAGTATCACCTTCGATAGTGCCATCACCTGTCCAAACACCTATTTCATTATCTGCTGGTGTGCCTACTTTAGAAACATAACCAGAATCATTAGTCCACTGGGAAATATCGCCTGATTTATTGCTTAGAGTTTCAGAAACAGCATTAATATTAGTTCCGTTTATGAAGTAGCCACTTGCAACATTGATCTGGCCTTGCGATACTGTACCGGTAGGTGCTGCGCCAACTTCTAATCTTTCAAAGATTCTTACTTCACCATTATCTAAGAAGTCAATTAAAGTTCCATAACCACCATTATCAGCTAGTGAAAGAATACCTGTAGATGCGCTATCTTCTACCCTCCAACGCCAAGAGTTATTTTCGACAGTCCAATTAACGATAATATCATTGCCTGTACCATCAGTAGTAAGGGTGTGTGATAGATTAGCTCCTGTATGAGTAATATTAAACGCGCTTCCATCCCACGTGAAATCAGGGTCGCCTTCAATAGTTCCGTCGCCCGTCCATACACCGATCTGACTATCAACAGGTGTTCCTACTTTACTTACATCACCGCTGCCCGATGGTGTAGCCCACGTACCATCACCACGCCAGAATGTAGAAGCACTTGCGCCCGTTCCACTATTTAAATTACCGACCGGTAAGTTGTTAATTACATCAGCAGATAGATCGATATTTGAAATACTATTGCCCGTACCATTAGCATCAAACGATTTATTCGTTAAAGTGTCTACGCTCGCGGCAGTTATGAAGCCTGAAGTAGCATTACTGTAGTTAGCTAAGTCATTATCAACTGTTAAATCGATTGTACCATCAGCATCTTGATATGTAACAGTTATTAACGTCTCAGTATTGCCGGTGAACATCGCGCCTACGATATCTTGTACTTCTTCACTGCTTAACGTCGAAGTTATATAACCTGCGTCATTTGCGAAGTGGCTAACACCTAGGGATTTAACATTTGCAGGCGTAACAGCACGCGCAGTATCCGTACCGGTGCTAGTTTCTGCGTCAGTTGCTAGTTCTACAACACCTGTAGCCGATGCACTTGCTGCTTGCTTGATATTTGCGAACGCTGTAGCTGTATTATCGACATCAGATAAGTTGTTAGCAGCTAATAAATCACCGCCGCCACCGATACTATCCCATACCGGGTTAGCACCTGCACCCTGAGTTTTTAAGAATTGCCCCGAAGTACCGGCAGCTAATCTTACATAATCTGTACCATTGTAATACAGTATATCGCCTTGAGCATCTAAACCCATTGCTATTTTCGTACCGTCAACAGCATTATTGTCGATCTGTGCAGTGCCTACAGTAGCTAGTGCCGCTAACGCACCAGAATCAGAAACATCTGCTAATGTTACAGTGATTGTGTTACTAGCTGTATCAATTGTTTTATTTGTTAAGGTATCCGCACTGGAAATAGTAGGAACTGCTACACTATTTTGTGTTAAACTACCTATAACGTTAAGAGCATTTGAGAAATAAGCATCACCAGTGCCGCCATCTATAAAGAAGGTGTCATCTTCTTGGGTAGTACCAAACTGCCAGTTAATATCGTGGTTATCTTCGTTGAAATGTCCTTGGTTATTTGAACTACCGATTTCCCTAAACTTGAAGAACTCTTTACCACCTACGTAAAGGTTCATCTGATCGCCAGCTTCTTGATTTATATATGTATTATTATCAGCAGTGCCTGACGTACTTAGGAAGGTTACTTTATTAGTGTAAACATTAGTATTTGTGCCTGACAAAGCTAATTGCGTAGCTGATAATGAACCTAAACCGATAGTTATTGCGCTACCTGTCCAAGCTAAATCAGCACTAGCACCTAAAGCACCGGCATTATTAAACTGTATTTGTGTATCACTCCCTGCTGGGGTTACTGCTGTCAGATACCCACTATCGTTAGTGAACATTGATATATTACCTGTAACACCGGCAAGCGTACCTCCTGTTATAGCAACTGCATTAGCATTTTGTGTTGCCATTGTTCCGAGTTCATCACTTGTAAGTGTAGAATTTATCCAAACTGCCGCACCTGTAGACGCATCAACACAACGATATGCTTCATCGTTGCTAATATCTATCCACACAGAACCTACAGCGAATGTCCCATTGCCGCCCGTATTGGAATCATCATCATTCGCCGTAGGCGCGGTTGTTGCGTCAAACTTGCTAGGGGCGGTGTTATTTAACTTCGTTTGTACCGCACTTGAAAGCATAGATTCTTCTACAGCATTAGCTGCTATAGTTGCGTTTATCGAAGTTGTTCCTGAACCGGTTAAATCACCGGATAGTGTTATTGTTTCGTTGCCTGTTATAAATCCAGAAGAACTATTATCATAATTAGCCAGATTGTTATCAACAACAAGGTCGATAGTTCCATCACCGTCTTGATATGTTGCAGTTATTAAGGTTTCAGTGTTGCCGCTAAACATTGCGCCCGCAATATCTTGTACTTGCTCATCTGTTAATGTAGCAGTGATATAACCTGCGTCATTTGTGAACATAGATACGTTACCAGACTTATTCGTAAGGGTATCTGTACTTGATGCAGTGATGTACCCTGAATCATTGGTGAACATAGAAATGTCACCCGATTTATTTGTCAGCGTATCGGAACTTGACGCAGTTATGAAGCCTGAATCGTTTGTGAAGTGACTAACGCCTAAAGATTTTACGTTAGCAGGTGTTAAAGCTTTATCAGTTGCAGTACCTGTATCTGCTTCAACGTCTGTTGCTAATTCAACCACACCAGCGTAGATATCTGTGGATAATTGTTTGATATTATTGAAAGATGTTAGGGCGTTATCAACATCAGATAAGTTATTGGCAGCAAGTAAATCACCTGCACCAGAACCTGCATTAGTCCATACCGGATTAGCACCTGCACCTTGTGTCTGTAGTATTTGTCCTGATGTTCCAGCACCTAAACGCACCCAATCTGTGCCATTATAGAACATTATATCGCCTTGAGCGTCAGAGCCTAGGGCGATTTTAGCACCTGTTATAGAGTTATCGGATATATCCGCAGTACCTACAGGGCTAGTTAAGAAATTAGATGTGCTATTGTCATACTGTGACAGATCATCAGTAATAGTAACGTCCGTTTTACCTGTACCTGCATTATCAGATACCGTAACGGGCGCACCAATAAAGTTAAGCACTGTACGCTGTGTAACAGCTACACCTTCATCTTGTATGATGTGTGCTTCATTTTCTAACAGTAAACGATCAACCAGTTCTACGACTGATACTTGTTCTGTTATTTCTAATCTGTTGTTGTTTGTTACCATTACTTAGTTACTTCTTTTCGTAGTGTTATCTTCCCTAGCATTAACTTGAAATTTCTTGTATTCCCGGCAGGCGGCGTTAATTCTAAGTCATAAACACCACGTTCAAAGTCAAGTGCTGCGGTATCAGTTGCGTTTATAAATAGATCGACAGTCCCTGCTGCACCCCCTAGTGTGATACGACCGTTTGTAGTTGTTAACTCTATAAGAGCCGAACTATCATCGTAATCTTCTTTGATATACATAGCTGCGGTATATCCTGACAGATCAACTAGATTTCCGTCTGAATTTTTATATCTTAATCCCTTAGTAAACACAGAACCTTGATCGATAATAAGGTCTACTAGAAAAGGTGCAGTATTAGTCATCTTCACCCCCTTTGTTTTTCTTTTCCTTAATAACAGGTTCGCCTTTGCTATCTAACATTGCGATATATTCTTTTTCTTCTTCTATTTCCTCTGCTTCTTCTTCAGTTTCAACACCTTCTTCTGCTAGTGATAGTGGAATAAGATTTGCAGGTACTAACAGTGAATCGTTAGCATCTAATTCATCATAACCTAACATTTGACGTGCTTCTTTTCTACTGATTATACCTTTATCAACTAGACCAACTATACCTTCACGCTTTTGTGTACGTTTTCTTTCTAATGCTTCAATCTTATCATAATCGAGTGTTAATTTAATGCCTTCATCGTAGAACGGCGATAACCAATGTTCTAATTTCTCTACTACTGATTCTGCGGTAGGAATAACTGTATCAGTCCAGAACTCTTCTTTCGCTTCTTGCATATTTGAGTAAGTATTCTCACCCGGTATGTTTATGATTTGAGGTGGTACACCATATACGCTTGCAATAAAGCGCGCTGCATTTAATTGATTTTCTGTGAAATCCATATCCACAGGGTCTGTTGAAATCTGTACCCAATCGAATTGACCGTCTAAGGCTAATACCGTACCCGCGTTTACAGCATCCGATACTTCCGTTTTAACTCTAGTCTTGAACTCTTCAAATTGTTTTTTAGAGAGTTGGTTTTCGCCTGTGTATTTAACTGCGCCAAGCGGCTTACCTCCATTTTTAAGAAGGCTGTAGTTCCACAATTGTGATTGATTAAACGTGTCAACGTGAATACCTGCTGCTTGCATAGGGGATAACCCATACCACATATTAGTGGGGTGGAAAGTTTTCCAATGCATAATATCAGAACGCCCACTAACTTGATTAACGTCGTAACGTTTAGCGTTTGACTCTGAACTTCCAACTTTATAAGCATTTGGTATCCCATCCGCCCCTTTCTCAATAAAAATGTAATTCGGTTGAACGGTGTAAAGCTCTAAAGGGGTCTTCTTATTACGATCACCCGTAGAATGAGTTTTGACCAGATAGCCATTACCGTCAAGAAGTTTGTAAGAAGTCAAATAATAGATTAGGTCAACTCTCGATTGTATAGGGTTCGGTCTGTTAAGCAGTTGAACTAAAGGGTGTGTATTCGGAAGGTCGACACGTTCGCCGGTTTCATCTTCTGTATATGCTACTATTGGAATCTTTGAAACTGATTTAGCTATTTTGTCTATAGCTCTAAATGCAATCGAACAATACTGATAAGCTTCCTTCGATATCTTAATATAATCTTTTTCCTTATGGGCTGTTGTACCCGGCGATTGTACTATAAACGCTGATACAGGATTAGATTTGGTGAAGAATTTTGTAAATAAACCCATATATTAAACCGCAGATATATTTAAAACGACGCTACTTTCTTTCACCCAATTTAAGTATTGACTCACACTATCCACTATATCATCGTGAACGGCATTTGGAAAGCACGTAATTTCGTTCATAAAATCATCAAGCCAATATGCGAACCCCGGCAACACAACACGACCTGCTTCTATAGTAGGTGATGCTAACGCTAAACGGGCTATCTTGTCAAGCTTCGGTGATATTGCAACAATAGGTAGATCGCTATCGCGTCTTAGGTCTTGCAATAATTGTTGACCACTAGCTTTATCTTCAATCAAGATTGTATTCGGGTTATGTAATTCAGCTTGTCTGATTAACTCCCTTTTCAGATCAGGATATTCTAACTTTTGCTTCTTGCAAGATATTAGGTAATGCACATTGTCAACACGACCCCACGTAGTGCATACGCTATAATCATTTAGCTGATCTTTCTTAATAGCTGTATCCCACGACTGTATGATACTGTCGAACTCTTCAGGTAATTCTGTATATCTATTCTTGAACCAAGCCTCTTTTATCATCCCCCCTTCTATAGGTGCAGGCTCTTGTAGGTACTGACCTGCATAAGCATAGGAGCCTATCTCACCTTTTAGCTTTTCCAGTGTCTCTTTATTTTCCCTCTCAGGATGTAGGGTATCTGTACGTTTCATTATGTGCCTACGGTTCTGAGTAGGGAAACTGAATGTCTTAATACGTTGTGTCTCAGCAGGTATTTTTAAATGCTCCCAGTTATCAGATTTAGAAAGTAAATAACCACATAGGTCTTCAGCGTGTAAGCGTTGCATCACAATGACTATGACACCTTCTTGCTTATTATCCAAACGCGTAGCGAACACTTGTTCGTACCAAGATATAACTGTTTCCCTATCAACCTTACTATCTGCTTTCTGTGCGCTATGTGGGTCATCTAGTATTAAGATATTGCCCCCTTCACCTGTAAGCGTACCACCTACTGAAGTGGCTATCCTATGCCCCCTCTCAGTGGTAACGAATTTACTTTTAGTATTCTGGTCTTCTACGATATTTACATCAGGGAAAATTTCCTGATACCAAGGGGATTCTAATACCAGCCTAGTATCTACACTGTGTTTATACGATAAGCCCTGTGAATATGAGGCCGATATTATACGTTCACTAGGGTTTTTGCCTAATAGATATGCAGGCCAAGCAACGTTTACAGATATCGACTTCATATACCTAGGCGGTATGTTAATTATCAAACGTTTTATTTGTCGCTTTCTACAGGCTTCCAGATAATCAGCTATTAGTTCTACGTGCCAATTAGACAGGTACGCCTGCCCCGGTGATACAGTGTAAAACGTTTTTTCTAAGAATGTTTGAAAATCATTTCTTAGGGCTTGCTGATACAACGCCTTTAATTGGCTTTGCTTTAGGTTTGAAATATCCATTCTCTATACGTGCTATAAAATCATTAAAAATCTTTTCATCTTCACTATTCAACGGTGTCGTATCTTTTTGCTCGATATACTGAGTATCGTTATAGCCATAATTGTTTTTCTGATTAAAGATTGCAGGTGCTGCGTACACCTTACCCACTAAGGCTGCCTCTTCTAACCAAGCCTCGATTTGAAGTTTCGCCCTTTTTATAGCGCGACCCCATATGTCTTTGCGTTCCCATTTCAGTAGACTTTCCCTACATTCAAAACCACACATCAACGCTAGTCCGGCCACGGTAGGGGCTTTCTTGCGCCCTTTATAGTTTTTATCATAAGTGGCTTCGCACTCTTTCATCCATTTATCAAAAGCATCCTCAAATTGCTTTGCAGTTCGGAACTTAAACTTAACTTTCCTGCCGTCTTCTGTCTCGTATAATGTAGGATTTGTGGCCATAATACCTTAAAGTATACACTGCATAACTTTATTTGTAAATATCGACCCCACATTATACCATTCCGACCCCCATTTTTGACCACCCTTAAAATGAGTGTAACACGAATCACAGGAATCACACGTAACGCTGAAACTATTCCCCGTACCCCTATATATACCCCCTATATATACGTATATATTACTATTTATACTTATTTATATATAATTACCTGTGATACCTGTTACACTATAAAAACACATATAAAAAATATAACAAATACAATAACTTAACACACTCAAAAATGTAACACGTAAACGTGTGATTACGTGTGATTTACCTGTTACACCCAAAATCTTCCAAGGAGTTCCAAGGACTTCCACAATTTGACTTACCTAAAAATCACACGTAAATTCATTGAATCACACTAGCACGTGTTACAAAAACTATGTAAAATACAAATAAAATATTGACTAAAATAAATTACTATTTTAAGGTGTTTTTGAGTCAACACACAAAAAGGGTACTTAGATGAAAACAAAAATCGATAAACTAAAAGCGGTCGCAGATTTATATTATGATGCAGGCTTCCACTTAACACCTTTAATAGGTAAAAGACCTTTACTACCGGATTGGCAAAACACAAAATTATCGAAAGAACAAATATATAAGTATATAGAAGAAGGCCGTAACCTAGGTATGTTAATACCGCCTGACACAGTTGTTATGGATGTCGACACTAGGAATTTTAAAGATGATGACCAACCACATAAGCGTTTAGCAGAAGACTTTAATTTAGATTATAAGAAAACCATACAGATAGCCACCGGTTCAGGGGGTTTCCATTATATATTTAAGAAGCCTAAAAACGTTAATCTTAAAAATGAATTAGATGAATATAAGGGTGTAGAATTTAAATCAGCAGGGCGACAAGTTGTTATTCCTGAATCTATTCACCCTATATCTAAAAGACCCTATAAATTTATTACAAAGAAAGTATCGCCTAAGTTGTTTAATGATATTCCTGATCTGCCAAAAGCGTTAATTCAAAAATTGCAGAAAAATTCAAATAGTGTTGTAAAAGTCACAGATGTATACACAGATAGCATAGAAGACATAGCAAAAACTAGAATTGCATTGCGAAATATGAAGCCTGCTGTCGAAGGCGACGGCGGGGATAACCATACATATAAAGTAGCCTGCATATGTAAAGACAACGGAATATCGCCCCTCAAAGCTTTAGACCTGATGCTTGAGTGGAATAAGAAAAATCAGCCACAGTGGACAGAAGAAGAACTACAAACCAAAATAGATAATGCCTACCAATACTCACAGAGTTCAGCAGGTAATAAATCAGTCACCGAAGACTTTAGCGATGATATTATAATTGTAGGTGAAGAAAATAAAGATAGGGGTTCGCCTTTAGAAGTTAACCTGTCCGACACATCGCCTGACGGAAAGCGCGTCGTATGGCATTACCTAAAAGACGGTAAAACTTTACAGAAGAATCTAACTAATACGGAAAATTTCTTTAAGTATGATTCAATGCTGCAAGACCTACTTGCTTATAATGATTTCGATAAAAAAGTAGTATTCGTGAATCGCGCGCCGTGGATGCCTAAAGATACTGTGATACCTCGTATGGGTAGGCCGCTTACTGATAATGATACTATACAGATTATGAGTTATCTTAATAAAGAGTATAGATATTACGTATCTAAAGAAACAGTGTCTAATGCGATAATAGTACAGGCAATGACACAAACGTTTCACCCAGTAAGGGAATATTTAGATAGTTTAGAATGGGATGGTAAAAAGAAGTATGAACAATGGTTGCCTAACTTTTTAAATACAGAAGATAACGCATATACCCGTGCGGTGGGTAAATTATTAATAGATTCATTAGTACAAAGAATTTACGAACCCGGATGTAAATTTGATTATATGATTATCTTAGAAGGCAATCAGGGTGTAGGTAAATCATCTTTCTTACGTAACCTAGTTAGTGGTGATTTCTTCAGCGACCCACATTTTGATATAAATAGTAAAGATGCATACATTGTGCAAATGGGTAAGTGGTTAATCGAATTACCAGAAATGGACGCTTATAATAAAGCAGAGGCTAATAGTATTAAGAAGTTCGTAACTACGCAGGTTGATAACTTCAGACTGCCATATGAAAAATTAGCAACTGATATACCTAGGCAATCTGTATTAGTAGGTACAATCAACCCTGATGCTGACGGGCAATACCTAAAAGATCAGACAGGTAATCGCCGTTTCTTACCGATACGATGCGGCAACAAAATATTCTATGAAAAAATAATCCAGTGGCGTGATAGGTTATTTGCTGAAGCAGTTTATAACTATAAAAATAATAGACCCCTATTAGTGCTGCCTGAAGAAGCAAGGATGATAGCCGGCAAGCTACAGGAAGATAGAAGACTGCGTGATAGTTGGACTGAATCTATTGACCAATGGTTAGACGGTAAAGACCAGAAGGGTATCGACTTCTTCACCTCACAACAGATATATGTGTCGTGCTTCGGTGGTACTACTAAACAGTTTACAGTGTACGAACAAAAGCGTTTGGCTAAGTGTATGCACGAACTAGGCTTTAAAAGTAAAACAGCCAGAATCAACGGTAAAACTAAGCGCGGATACGGGCGGGTTGCAAAAGAAGCAATTGCTTAGTATAATACAAATATTATGGGTAATAAAAGTACACCGTTGCCAGAGCAACACATACAAGAGCAAATGATCGTAGAAGATCAGCCAGCCGGTGCGTCCGCTAATTTCGGTGATTTCTCAATTCATACTGACAGTGACCAAGCATTAATAGATTCGCTACTTATTATAGGTGGTGTAGCAATTACCCTCGGCCTTATCTGGCTTACTGTTGTCAAGATTCGTAATCGTAAGAAAAAATAATATTTGTAAATTACAAATAAATTGTTGACATTACTTTTTGCTATAATAATATGATTATATCAACAGCAAAAGGTAGCAAGATGAAAAAGTCAATATCTCCCCTCAGAAGATTTTATAAAGTAATGCGTTATATCCTAGGCAAGTTCGATGCGACACTTAAACGTGTCCGCAAAGGCGAGAAACTAGAAGGTGATATGGAGTTTGATTTTACTTATGAAGGTAATGAATATCGAATAACAATTGTTAATACTTCAACGAAACACTAGCTACCCTGTTGACTGCTAGTCGTGCGTCGGTTCGTTTCCAGCCAATCGGCGCACACCCCCTAACCAAGGTAAAGTTATGGCAACAAAAGAGGAAATGCAAAATTCAATAAACGAACTGAAAGGTGTCGTTGCGAAGTATGAGGTGAAGCACAAAGAATATTCTGACTGCTATGATAAATTATATAATGAACACGTGACCCTTGCCCAGCGATCTATGAAAAGGGAAAAGGAAATTGTAGAAGTTCTTAGGTTATTACACGAAGCTATAGAAAAGAAAATTGAATCCAATAACTTATTAAAGACAACTGCATCAGTTGATAGGTTTGAATGGGAATATATTAGGGAAGCTGAACAAAATGCGAGGGACGCGCTTAAGGCAGTCGATAAATTATTTAAAGAAATGGATGATAGCGTTAAATATTTACAACCTGTTATCCGTGAGGGTTTCATACTGGCGTGGATAAATAAGAAGAACCACGCGATAGAAGAAGTAACAATTGAATCTGCATTGCAGAAAGAAGCCGAGATATTAGAAAAGATGCACCAGAATTGATATGAAAGATTTACTATTTAACATACTGATTATATTAACCATTATTGCTATCGGCATATTGGTAGCCCACGCTGCTGAAGCCTGCGAAGGCAACGATGTTGATTGGGATAATCTGAATAGAGCTAAACCGAACTATTGTTCAACACCTTCGTGGATGCCGTTCCGCGATTACTATGAAGAATCAAACTGGAAGGTCTGTAAAATCCACGATAACAACCGTGGTGTGAAAGGAACTATATCTAAAGAAGAAGCAGATAACCGATTTTTATGTGACTTTAAGAAGCACTCTATGATGCCTGTTATTATCCGCTACCCTGCGGCATATATCAGTTATTGGTGGGTTTCTTGGTTTCATAAATAAAGAATGGCGGTGCGAGCCTAGCGGAAACTAGGATATGAAGCCGAGCGGGTAGAAGAAGATGCGTGCAACTTGAGAGCGCACACCAAGAAGGAATTGGCAGGTACGTTCCTCGGTATCGTAACTGTAAAGCCTCGCCTAGCAAGTAGCCAATCTTGCCACCGCCACTTAATAGTAAAAGGAAAGTCAATGACCGAAGGCTATGACATATTTGCGTATAAGGGTGATGTACTGACGTGCGTTAACCACCACGCTGTCTTAGAATTCAGGGAAACTGTTAAGCATAACCAGCCGGTTAAGGCGAAACATTTTTACCCTATTGGCGGCTTCCCTATGCCCGTACCCGGTGAGGAAGTACCGAAATGTCCTATCTGCGGCGGGCGGGTTATTTTCGATCAACAATTTATAAGGAAAAGTCAATGACCAGAAATATAAAGACAGCAACTGAAAAACTTAATGATTTAATAGAGGCTCAAGAGTTTATAGCTGAAAAGTTTTTAGAACTACCTGACGCTATGATTAATATGAAGAATTTTAGAGAATCATACAGTAATGCTATAAAAACTTTAGCAGTGTCTAAAGAGCATATCAATTTTACAATGGAAACTTTACGGGTATTAGAACACGAAGTTTGGCACGCCAGATTTAATAGAACAAACGAAGAAGGTATTGAAGCCCTAAAAACCGTCCATCAAATTTTATTAACAGCTTTAGATAGGATTTTTGAGTATGACAGCAAGGTTACAAGAAACTGATAAAGACAAAAAGTTTATACCTAATAGGTTACTAGTTGTCGAAATGGAAATTGTATCAGGTGAACACCCTGTGTTTGGTTTACAAAAGATGTGCTTTACAGAGCTAGGCAGGTTTGTACGCACAGTAATTGATAACAATGAAGTACAATTATTTAAAACTCAAGACGGTAGGATTCTTCAAGGTGTGGTAAAAAGACACCTGTATATAGAATAATTTATATATAAAAAATTTTACCTGTTGACTTTGTAATTTACAAAGTATATAAGACAGGAAAGGCACAACGAACAAACGGATTGCAACGATGCAGATAGAAGATTTAAGAAAGAAATTACTACCTTTCCAACCGGACGGGATCAACCATCTAGTAGAACATAAGAAAGCTTTCCTAGCTGATGAACAAGGTTTAGGTAAGACAGTTCAGACAATCGTAGCATTAGAAGAATTAGGAATTAGAAAGGCACTTATATTATGTACTGCCAGTTTAAAATTTAACTGGTTTGATGAAATAAAGAAGTGGACATTTCGTAATAGAAAAATTCACATTGTTACTGCAAGTAGAGAAACCATCCCTCAAGATACCGACATTATCATATGTAATTATGATCTGGCTATCAGACCTCAAATATATAAACAATTAACTAGCCGTAGGTACGGGGCGTGTATCTGTGATGAAGCACACTACCTGAAAAACTTTCGTGCTAAAAGAACTAAGGCGGTACTTAGCAAGACCGGCATAATTCATAAAGCGACATACCAATGGTTCTTATCTGGAACACCTCTAACCAACAGACCCATAGAACTGTGGTCTATTCTTAGATCGGTAGCACCAGAAGTTATTAAACCATATACAGGTTACGCTGAATTCGCATATAGGTATTGCGCTGCGTATAATGATGGCTTCGGCTTAAATGTTAGGGGCGCGTCTAATATAGAAGAATTAAATAGAAGGCTATTCGGCAGCGGGTTTATGTTCCGTCGCCTGAAGAAACACGTATTAAAAGATTTACCGCCTAAGATAATGCAGATATTACCTGTTGATGCAGGTGCAGAAGGTAAGAAGATTATCAAAATGCAACAGAAGTTAAGCCCTGCTACACTGAATAAGTTAGAAATAGGTCATTATGATTTAGGTGAATTAGCCGAACTACGTAGGAAAGAAGCTATAGCTAAGATACCAATGTCAATAAAGCACGTAACAAATACACTAGAGAATGTAGATAAGGTAGTTGTATTCGCCTACCACAAAACTGTAATAGATGCCCTGTCGAAAGAACTCACAGACAAAGGAATTAATAACGTTACACTTACAGGTTCTACGTCGCAGGGCGACCGACAAGTAGCCGTAAAGAAATTTCAAACAGACCCAAATACTAGGGTGTTTATCGGGAACATTCTTGCAGCAGGTGTAGGCTTGACCCTTACAGCAGCAAGTAATGTCGTATTCTTAGAAACTAGCTGGACACCTGGCGACATAGCGCAAGCAGTTGATAGGTGTCATAGAATAGGCCAACAGGATACGGTACTGGCGCAGTTTTTAGTGATTAAAGGTTCTTTAGAAGAACACATCCTTAGAACCGCACTGGTTAAGTCAATAACAATTAAGAAATTATTAAAACAAGGGTAGTTAATATGGAAGCTAAAAGGAAAGAAGAAATAAAACAACAACTAACAGATCTGTTTGAAAAGATTAAAGATGAAACGGATATTGATATCGAACCTTTAATCAGGCAAGAGATTAGAGACATACATAATTGTGTGGATAAAGCTATCCACGAAGTCTATGGCGATAAGATATCTAATATACAACTGACCGCATTTGCTAGTTATGGGTTAGACCTATCTACTAAATATTTAATTGGTATGGCCTTGGCTTTTAAGATGGATGAGCAAGAGCAACTAACTCTTATCGATAAAGCACACGAAACCATACGTGCTAACTTTTTTAAGAACATTTCAGAGGCTCATTTAGAGCCATTCACGGAGTAAAGACAATGGTTTTTGATTTTGAAGAAGAAGACTTCCAAGAGTATATGAGGTTTGTTGTCGGTTTCCCTCTCTATAAATATAGGCAAGAAGGGGAAACCAAGCAGGATATAGAAGATAGGATTGATACCATAATAGAGTTAATGCCTGCAATGGAGCTTATAGGTTTTCTGATTGAATTCGGTAATATGTCTAAGCAAGAGAGGGAAAATCATAAACTCAATACTCACAAATTTTTAACAATAATTAAATAAAGGTAATAGATATGAGATACATAGTAATAGACCACGAAAACAACATACACTTTGAGGGTCAAAAAGTAGGTAAACTGGAAGATTCCGGAGTATATACTGAAAGGTTTAAACACATATTAGATAAATTCGATGATGAACTTAACTCTGTAGGTAGTGTATTCGCAAAACTAGAATGTCTTGAAGAGTACGAAGACTTAGCTGACAAAGCTAAGAAGGCAGCAGATCAAATGTCTGTCACACTAGATAATTTCTTAGATGATTTAATTGCAGTGGTTAATAACAGCGAAACCTTATTTAAAGATAAGGATGAAGCTAATAACCTGCTGGACATAATTGAATCATATAGAAACAACATTAGTAACCAGTGGTAAAAATATGGCGGCACACTCAAAATATTCTGCATCTTCTGCGTATCGCTGGTTTAACTGCCCCGGCAGTATAGCGTTATGTGAACAAGTTCCTGAACCTATAACCAGTGAATACGCTAAAGAAGGTACGGTAGCACACACCCTAGCTGAAGAACTCTTATTATATCCTGATAGGAAAATACAAGACTACGTAGGTAAGTGGTGTGAGATTGAAGGTAGTAAGTTTAATGTAACTCAAGAAATGGCCGACCACGTTCAAGCGTATGTCGACTATATTATGGGGCTTACAGAACAATTAGATGAAGATGACTTCGGATATAGATTATATGTTGAAGAACGTTTTCAATTGAAGCAAGTGTCGCCTGAACTATTTGGTACTAATGATGCGTGCATAGTTTGTTATGATAGAAACGAAAACGCATATCTGCTTGAAGTTATTGATTTAAAATATGGCGCAGGCGTTGATGTGGGTGTCGAAAATAATAAGCAACTTCTATATTACGCACTAGGTGCTGTATTAAAATATGACATTAAGCCTAAACATATTAGGATGCACATATTTCAACCACGTAGCCCGTCAGGTAATCCGATTAAAGTATGGGAAATAAACTACGATACGTTAGTTGAATTCAAAGTAGAACTTAAACAAAAGCTATACGAAGCTAAAGAACCGGGCGCACCTTTACATTCAGGCGACCATTGTAGGTGGTGTCCAGCTAAAGCAGTATGCCCGGCTCTTAAAAAAAAGACACAGGAACTAGCAAGGATGGACTTCGACGACGACGCTATCGTTCTACCAGAACCACGCGTTCTAACAGAAGAGGAACTAGGTAAAGTGTTAGAATCTGCATCACTATTAAAAGATTGGTTAAACTCTGTTGAGTATCACGCCCAGTTAATACTTGAGTCCGGCAGTGCCGTACCGGGTTATAAGTTAGTTAAGAAGAGAGCTAACCGGAAATGGATAGATGAAGAGTCAACCGTCAATGAATTAAATGCTTTAGGTGTAAAAGATAAAGATATGTATTCAGCACCTAAACTAAAATCCCCGGCACAAATGGAAAAGATAAAGTCGGTGGGTAAGGAACTTGTAGCAAAGCTTTGTGAAACACCAGATACGGGGAAAACTATTGCCCCACTGTCTGACAAACGCGAGGCTATACCACCTAGTGCTATAAGTGATTTTGATGACTAGGCATCTTTAACAATTAATTAAGGTAAAAACTATGACACACGCTAAACCGGAGTACAACGAGGCAAAAGGTACTGTAAAAACAGGGGAATTCAGATTGAGCTACCCACGTTTACAATACAAATATAATGTAAACACCCGTAAAGAAGACACCAGTGGTACTGACCCTAATGCAAAATATTCTTTACAAATGCTAATCCCTAAAACTGATAAAGGTACTATCAAAGCTTTAGAAGAAGGTCTGAAAAGAGCCGCTAAAGATAAGTTTAATTCAGTTCCTAAAGGTTTGAAGAACCCTATCAAAGACGGTGATGAATTAGCCGAAGAAAAAGGTAGGCCAGAATGTGAAGGCCACTGGGTTATAAATTGTAGTTCTTCTAATAAACCGGGTATGGTTGATAGGCATAGAGATACTATAATTGATGCAAGGCAAGAGCTTTACCCTGGCTGTTTCTGTAGGGCTACGCTTAATGCGTATGCGTGGGAACACCCGGCAAACGGTAAAGGTGTGTCTTTTGGGATACAAAACCTACAAAAAATTCGTGAAGGTACTCCATTAGGCGGCAGAGCCGAAGCACCTGAAAGTGCATTTGAAGATGATCTGCCTGAATTAGATGATGAAGTGGTTGCAGAAGCACCAGCTAAGAAAGCATCTAAGAAGAAAGAAGAACCTAAAGAAGAGGCTAGTTCTTTCTTCAATGACTAATATAGTTTACATAGACTTTGAAACGAGGTCTGAAGTTGACTTGAGGAAAACTGGGGCTTGGGCTTATGCTGAAGACCCCAGTACCTCTATACTTTGTTTCTGCATAGCTATAAACGATCACCACGTAGAAACTTTTGTATTAAATGGGGAAC
>JAAUYB010153540.1_pt1 | contig 40581 bp, 33 predicted proteins | sample 7278071 | NCBI WGS metagenome assembly JAAUYB01 (sample SAMN14350121, study PRJNA611818) | marine sediment metagenome | isolation source: surface marine sediment (1.8m) | place: French Polynesia: Moorea | collected 2018-08 | reverse complement strand
GGTCTCAGCTATATGTTGGATACCCTGGCTCAGCGGCCCGGCGCCGCCGGCGGCACGCTGCTTGACGAAACCCTGATCGTGGCCATGGGCGAGTTCGGGCGAACCGTCCAGGGCCTCAACACCAGCGCCGGACGCGACCACTACCCCTATGCGGTGCCCGCCTTCTTTGCGGGCGGCGGGGTGAAAGGCGGTCGCACCATCGGCGCCACCAGCACGGACGGCAGTTATATCACGGACAGGGGCTGGTCCTCTTCCCGCTACATCGGCATCAACGATGTGGTGGCCACCATCTACAGCGCGCTGGGCGTCGATTGGACCTGGCGCTTTGAAGACACACCATCCGGCCGCGTTTTCGAGGCCGTGGATACAAGCCTGACGGGTCCCGCGATGGTCATCGACCCGTTATTCAGTTAAGGGAGGCGCGCCATGAAAACCACCATGACCTTCTTCCTGATGACGCTGAGCACCCTGGCCTTCAGTTTCCAGCCGGCCGCCGGGGACGATATTCAAACCTTCTACACGGGGCCGCGCACAAAAAAAATCGATCCCGATCGACACCTGGACGACCGCGGCTTCATCCGCCGCCTGTACCTGGACCTGACCGGCCGCCTGCCCGACCCGGAAACCGTTGAAGGCTTCATCGCGGATAACGCCGCGGATAAACGCCGCAAACTGGTCGACGAGGTGCTGGCCGGCGATGCCTGGGCCGATCGCTGGACCTTCTACATCGAGGAAATGCTCGGCAGCCATCGTATCCTGGACCAGGGCGAGTACCTGCGACCCTTCCACTTCACCCTGCGCAAGATGGTGGGTGAAAATCGTTCCTGGGCCGAGATCGCAACCTACCTGCTGACCTACAGCGGTACGGGCATGGACGGCGATAACGCCTTCCTGATCTGGGTGGAGCCCACCTTCGAATCGGATTTCCGCCTGGATTTCCTGGACGACCAGATCGGCAAGATTACCGAGACCATGCTGGGCGTTTCCACCGACTGTATCTCCTGTCACGACGGCGCCTATCACCTGGAAGAGATCAACTCGGGCCTGTCGACCATGACCCGGCAACAGTTCTGGGGGATGGCCGCGTTCCTGAGCAGTTCCTATCTGTACGCGCCTCGCGATGACTACGATTGGGAAAGCGAGGAGGGCGAGCAGGCCTTCTACCGCGAACTGCAATACGTGGACATGGATCACCCGGACTTCGAACGGGCCGAAACTGGTTTCTTCTTCACGGACTGGCGCTTCGAAGACGGCGAGTACCGCGCCCAATCCCGATCAGGCGAGGGCATGCGCGCCCCGCGCAACGGCGGCGTCGTTCAACCCGCCTACCTGTTCAGCGGCGAACAACCCCGATCCGGCGAGACGCGCCGCCGGGCCCTGGCCCGAATGATCACCGAAGATCGCCAGTTCGCCCGCAACATGGTCAACCGGCTGTGGGCCCATTTCTTCGGCGAAGGATTCGTTGAACCGCTTACCGGTTGGGACCTGGGCCGAATCGACGCCTCGTCTGCCGCGGCTTTCGATAAAACGGTCCAGCCGCGCAACCTGGACCTGATGGAGCACCTGACCGACGTCTTCATCGGCGCCGATTACGACCTGAAAGCACTGATGCGCCACCTCTGCAATTCCTGGCTGTACCAACTGGATTACGCATCCTTGGAGCGCGGCGGCGAGGAAGACCGGTTGGGCTATTGGATGAGTAATCGCCGCGTGCGTCGCCTGGAAGCGCAAGCCGTGGTAGACAGCATGTTCCAGATCCTGGAGACCGGTCACCGATACGCCATGACGGGCGTTTACGACCGCTCCTTCCAAAGCACATGGCAGATGCCCGACAGCTACGAACCCAACCCGGGCGCCCTTTACGATTACCGCACGGATGGCCTGATCGTGGACCCCGGATTGCTGGGTTTCCCCAGCGAGGATCACTATTGGTACTACCAATACAGCGCTTGGGACCTGTTGCGGGCCTTCGGCGCGGGCGACCGGGCCGACGGCGTTCCGGTCAATACGGAAAACTCCATTCAGACGGCGCTGGTGAATATGAACCTGGAAACCATCCACTTCTGGACCGTGGGCGAGCAGGCAAGTCCCCTGGTACAAGGCCTCATCCAGGCTGCCGAAAGGGGGGCGTCCGCCGGTGATTTGACCCGCGCCATGTTCCGCCGCATCCTCTTCCGCGAGCCGACCGAAACGGAGATAACCATCTTCGAAAACTACCTGCAGGGCAAGGAAACCGATGTCGCTGTCCCGGACATGGTTTGGAGCCTGATGAATCACCCTGACTTCATTCACAAGTGACGGCCGCTTTCATCGCCCCGTGAGTCGGGCCGTCTCTATCTGACGACAACTTGCCTAGTAAGCGGCAAGACCGAATTCTCGTAGCTTTCGTTGGACATAGCTGTCGATTTGTTGTTCGGTTTCCTCGCCCAAACCGTGGAATTCGACACCGCAGCCGCCGATTTCACCCAACGACATGCAGTGGGCTACCTGACCCGTTAAGTCCATGCCGTCCAGGTCGTTCAGGTGGATGCGGATCGATTGAAGGTGGTCACCTCGGACCAGGCTCCTGCTGAGGTCGTCTTCCAGGGCAACGAACATACCGCCCGCGGAAAGGCTGAGTACATCGACACCGGCCGTTTTGCGATCATTAAAACAGAAATCGGCCGAGCACTTCATAAAGCCACGTATGGGAAGTCTTTTAAATCGCCGCTTTTCTTTACCCATAAATCAATCCTCGTGATGGGTGAAAATCTCATTGCACCATCATTGATAAGGCTAGGTTTAAATTACCGGTGATTTGGTTAATTTTCAACATTAAATTTCCTCAGACCACAAGAAAGACCGGTCGACGGGCCGGCTCTTCATTCGTGCAGAGTTTCCGGATAGTCCTTATGAAGCAACATGTGCAGCTTACGGCTGATGAGATCCAAACCCACTTTATTGCGACCGCCGTGGGGAATGATGATGTCGGCCCAGCGTTTGGAGGGCTCCACGAATTCCAGGTGCATGGGCTTGACCGTATTCTGGTATTGTTCCAGCACGCCGTCGAGGCTGCGACCGCGTTCGGAGATATCGCGGCGAATACGACGCATCAGTCGATCGTCATCGTCGGTGTCGATAAAGACTTTCATATCGAACTGGGCGCGTAACTCGGCGTCGGAGAAGATGAGAATGCCCTCCACGATCAAAACCAGGGGCGCCTCCAACTCGGTAAATTCGGACTTTCGGGTATGAAGTGCATAGTCGTACTCGGGAATGCGAGCTGTTTTACCGGCCTTCAACCGATCGATCATTTCTACCAGCAACGGGGTGTCCAGACTGTCGGGATGATCGAAGTTCACTTGTTTGCGTTCTTCCAGGGTGAGATGATCCAGCGGCTTATAGAAGCTGTCGTGGCGAATGACGGCCAGATCCGTGTCATCCAGATTCACGAGGGCCAGATCGGCAAAGGTTGATTTTCCGCTGCCGGACCCGCCGGCGATGCCAATAACAATCATACTCATGGATGCTCCGAAATCCTTATTACCGGGGCCGTATCAGACAGGACGACCGCTCCCAATATGCACCGAAGCCTCGCAAAAATCAAGCTGTTGCAACTTAAAGAGCAGAATTGCCGGATACTCAAATGACGACCTGCAAATTCCCTCCACTTTGACGACACCCCGGTTCAGGGCAAACTAGGTCTTCTACCTTATCTAATGGTGTGGTATAGTCTCGTCTTTGTCGGACCGTAGCCCAATACTGGTGCGGAAAAGCGGTTCTCGCTCGTTGTCGGCTTCCAAGTACCGGCGGTTGAACCCCGTACCCCCTTACTCATGCAGTCGGCGCCAGGTCGTGCGGCACATCTTCCTTAAGGGCGTTTCCTTGTTCGGATTTCACGTCACGAAAACAGATTCTGAAAGTGAAGCCCGTTTGGGCCGGTTGAGTACCTTTCACGGCGAGGTAGAGACACCCGTCTTTATGGCAGTCGGCACCCAAGGCACCGTTAAAGGCTTGACCCCGCAACAGTTACGAGACGCCGGTGTGAACATGGTATTAGGCAATACCTATCATTTAATGTTGCGGCCGGGCTCCGAGTTGATTGCCGAATTAGGCGGCCTGCACAAGTTCATGGGCTGGGACGGACCCATACTCACCGACAGCGGCGGTTTTCAGGTATTCTCCCTGGCCGATCTCAGCAAAAAGACGAATAAAGGCGTGGCCTTCCGGTCGCATATCGACGGTTCGCAACATTGGCTGGACCCGGAACACTCCATGAAGGTGCAACGCGACCTGGGTTCCGATGTGGTGATGGCCTTTGACGATTGCACCACCTTTCCTTCCACTTATCAGCAGACCAGGGCCAGCATGGAACTGACCCACGCCTGGGCGAAACGTTCCCTCGATGCATTCAAAGGCGATCGACAGGCCCTTTTCGGGATCGTGCAGGGCGGCATGTTCGAGGACTTGCGTTCTATCAGCGCCGAGGTTATTTGCGAGATGCCGTTTCACGGCATTGCTATCGGCGGTTTGAGCGTGGGCGAATCCAAAGAAGACATGTACCGTGTGCTCAGTCATACCGCGGCCCTGCTGCCCTCCGACAAGCCCCATTACCTGATGGGCGTGGGCACGCCCGCCGACCTGGTCAACGCGGTCAGCGTGGGCGTAGATATGTTCGACTGCGTCATGCCCACCCGCAACGCGCGTAATGCCAACGCTTTTACCAGCCGGGGTTCCGTATCGATCAAACAGGCGCGCTACCGCACCGACGAACAACCGCTGGACCCCGACTGCGGCTGCTATACCTGTACTCACTTTTCCAGGGCTTATCTGCACCACCTCTACAAGGCGAAGGAAATCCTGTCGCCGGTGCTGATGACCCTTCACAACCTGACCTACTACCAGGACCTCATGAAAGGGGTCCGCGACGCGATTCGCGAGGGACGCTTCACGGCCTTTCAACGGGACGTGCTGCGTACCTACGGCGCGCAAGAAATCCACAATCTTTCGGAGGCTTCTTGATGCATCTCTTCTCCATGTTTGCCTTGATGCAGGACGGACAATCACCCGGTTGGTATTCCATGATTCTCCCCGTCGGCGTCATTGCTATCTTCTATTTCCTGGTGATTCGCCCCCAAATGAAACAGCAGAAGGAGCACCAGTCCCTGGTCAATGCGCTGAAAAAGGGAGACAAGGTGGTCACCAACGGCGGCATCTGGGGAGAGGTCGACGAGGTCGATGCCCAAACCATCCGCCTCAAGGTCCACGACAAGATGAAGATCCGACTTTCCCGCTCGGCGATTTCCGGCATGCAGCCCAAATCCGCTGGAGAAAAAGAGAGTAAGTAGCAGGTCATGAAAAAAGATGCACGTTTATTAGGAGACAAACCATGAAATTCAGATGGGCGATCATTGGACTCGCGCTGCTCTACAGTGTTTATATGCTCCTCGCTCCACCGGAAGACGGCTCCTGGTCGTTAGACAATTACAAGGAGAACATCAAGCTGGGTCTCGACCTCCGCGGCGGGATTTTCATGCAGCTCCAGGTGGACCTTGAAGACGCGTTGGACCAGTTTCTTGAAGAACAGGCCGGCATCATCCGCGGCAGCCTGGACGGCCAGGATGTGAAATCGACCGGTTCCAGCTATGATTTCGATTCGCAAACGGTGACTCTGGCCGGGGTGACCTCGGAGACCGAGGACAACATTTTGAAGTTCGTCCGCGACCGGTACCAGGATCTCTGGTCGATAGATAAAAGGGGCGCCGACATCGTGTTGCGCCTCCGCGACACGGCCCGGAAATCGGTGGAACAGGACGCCATCAACCAGACCGTGTACAAGATCCAGAACCGCATCGATGAATTGGGCGTTACCGAACCGGTTATCAACCGTACCCTGGGTTCCAACCGCATCGTGGTGGAACTGGCCGGCGCCGACGACTCCCGCCGCGTTTACAAAATCGTCCAAGAGCCCGGCCAGTTGGAATGGCGCCTGAAGGTGAAGGGCACCTCTTCGGCCCCCACCGAGCAGGCGCTGTTGGCCCAATCCGGCGGCCAGCCGCCTCCGGGGGGCAAGGCGTTCCGCCAGGTTGACACCATGGGCAATACCTCTTTTATGTGGCTGCAAGACGTGATGCTGACCGCGCGCAATATTGCCAATGTGAACGTAACCCGCGACAGCAGCGGCCTGCCCGCGGTCGGCGTGGTCTTGAACCGCGAGGGCGGCGAGATCATGAACCGCGAGTCCAAGAACAATATCGACAACCAACTGGCGATCGTGCTGGACGGCGAAGTCATCTCCGCCCCCGCCATTCGCACCCAGTTGGCCGAGCGCTTCGTCATCGAGGGCAACTTTACCCAACAGGAAGTGTCCGACCTGGTGGTCAAGATCAAGTCCGGCAGCCTTCCCGCCAAAGTAGAGATTCTGGAGAACCGCAAGATCGGTCCCACCCTGGGCCGCGACGCCATCAAGTCCGGCTTTACGGCGACTGTCATCGGTTTGATCATCGTGGTCATCTTCATCCTGATCTACTACCGCACGGCCGGTTTCTTCGCCTTCATCGCCCTGGTCATGAACCTGGTGTTGATCATGGGTATGCTCTCCGGCATCGGCGCGGTCTTGACCCTGCCCGGTATCGCCGGTTTCATCTTGACCATCGGCATGGCGGTGGACGCCAACGTGCTGGTCTTCGAACGCATCCGTGAAGAGTTGCGAACGGGCACCATGCCCAAGAACGCCGTGGACATCGGCTACAAGTCCGCCTTTGTCACCATTATGGACGCCAACATCACCACCTTCCTGGCCGCCTTCGTCCTGTGGCTGATGGGCCAGGGCCCCATCAAGGGTTTTGCCACCATCTTGATGATCGGCATCGTGTGTTCCATTTTCACCGCGGTCTTCTGCTCGCGCACCTTCTTCCTTGCCTACATTCAGCGGGACGCGTCCATGAAGACGCTCTCCATCTGGCCTGTCTGGCGCAGCAATACGGTCAAGACTTAAGTTAGGAGTTCAGAAAGATGAAAGAAATCAAATTTATGGATGCCCGCGGTAGGTTCGGGATCGTATCCATCATCCTGGTCCTCATCTCCCTGGGCTACCTGATTGGTCCGGGCATTGCCAAGGGCGTTGACTTCGAGGGCGGCAGTAAGCTGACCGTCTCGTTCCAAAATAAAATCTCTATCGGGCAGTTGCGCGATGTCATCAGGGATGTGGAGGAGGGTTCCACCATCGTGGAACTGCCCAGGGACGAGGGTGTCCCCGGTTCCGAATTCACCATCAAGATCCCCAGGGCCGAAAAAAATGAGGAAGGTGAGGACACGGGTCTGAGCATCGCGCGCGTGGTTGCCCTGGAAGCGGCATTTGCTTCCCTGGGCAACGACGAGGCCGAGATGAAGGCCCTGCTGACCCAAATCAGCGAGCAGGAACTGGCCGATCGCCTCAACGATGTCAACCTGCTCAAAGTCACCGGCACCGACAGCGAAAAAACCTCGAAACACCAGGCTCTGGCCGCCGCCTTGAAGAGCAATGTTGAAGCAAGCACAAGCCTCTCCGACCTGGGCGCCAGGGCATGGCCGGAAGACGCCCTGCGCGTGGTCGTCGGGCTACAAACCAACTTCCCCGCCATCAACCGCACCACGGCCGACCTGTTGGGCGAGATTCTGCGTCGCGACAACCCGTTGAACCGCGACGAGGGCGCCTCTTACGAAGATGTGGCCGACGCTGTCGTCAAGGCTCGCGAGGCCAATACCGACTATCTTCCCAACCTCGATGCGGCGGCCTCGGCTGCCGGCGAGGGCCTGGGCGACTACTTCAAAAAGAACTACATCGTGGGCAGCTACAACATCATCGCCAACGAGTCCTTTTCCGCATCCATCGCTGCCGAACTGTTGAGCGACGCCTGGACCGCGGTCATCATGGCGCTGCTGGGCATCCTGCTTTACGTGGGTATGCGCTTCCAGTGGGGCTATGCCGTGGCCTCCGTGGTGGCTCTGACCCACGATGTGATTATCTCGCTGGGTTTCTTCGCCATCCTGGGTGGAGAACTTTCCAATCCCGTCGTCGCGGCCTTCTTGACCATCGTGGGTTACTCGCTGAACGACACCATCGTCGTGTTCGACCGTATTCGCGATAACCTGAATATAACCAAGCACCCGGTACTGAAGAATCTGATGAACAAGTCCATCAACCAGACGCTCAGCCGAACCATGGTCACCTCGATAACCACCTTCTTCGTGGTTGCGGTCATCTACTTCTTCTCCGGCAACGAGACCCTGCGTGATTTCTCCCTACCGCTGATCATCGGTATCGTGGTGGGTACCTATTCCTCTATTTTCGTGGCCAGCCCGACGCTTTTGATGTGGCATGAAAAGCTGAAGCCGATCACGGAGTGAAAATACGGTTTTACAACCGTGCGCCAAACGCATAAACTTAGGATGGGGATTCTGTCAAAAAACAGATTCCCCTTTTTCTTTTGGAGCACGGTATGGACCTCAAAAAAACCGTCAGCGCGGTGGTGCGGGCTGTCGGCTACAAACCCAGGTTCGAGACGCCTACCTTTGAAGAGGTAACCGATGAGTTTCTCAAACATCATCCCCATGCCGACAAAAGCTACCTGGAGCGCGCCTATCATTTCGGCGAACGCGCCCACGAAGGCCAGACGCGCCGCTCCGGCGAACCCTATTTTACCCACCCTACCTCAGTAGGTTACATCCTCGCCCAAAACAAGCTGGACATGGTGACTATCGCCGCCGGCTTCCTGCACGACACCATCGAGGACTGCAATGTCGAATACGGGGAGCTGGCCCAAAAATTCGGCGACGACCTGGCGCGCATTGTGGACGGCGTCACCAAAATCGGTAAGGTGCGCTTCCGCGACAAGGAAGAGGCCCAGGCCGAGAATTATCGGAAGATGATCCTGGCCATGAGCCAGGACGTGCGGGTGCTGATTGTGAAACTGGCGGATCGGTATCACAATATGCAAACGCTGGGTCATTTGAAGCAGGAAAAACAGCGACGCATCAGCCAGGAAACCATGGACATCTTCGCACCGCTGGCGCAACGGATCGGCATGAGCCATTTGCGCAACGAGTTGGAGCGCCTGGCTTTTTATCACCTGGAACCGGAGGCCTACGTCGACCTGCAACGCCAGATCGTGGAACGCGAGAAAAAGAATCGTAACTTCCTTTCCTCCATCGAAGAGGAACTTCGCCAGATTCTGAGCGAACACGACGTGCCCTGTCAGGTCTCCAGTCGCATCAAAAGCCCCTATTCCATCTTCAAGAAAATGCGCCGCAAGGATTGCAGCCTGGACGGTCTCTACGACTATTATGCCTTCCGACTGATCACCGACTCCGTGGCCAGTTGTTACAAGATCTTCGGGTTGTTGCACGGACGTTGGCGGCATATTCCCGGCCGGATCAAAGACTTTATCGCCACGCCCAAGTCGAACCTCTACCAGTCCATCCACACCACTTTGATCTCGCGCAACGGGTTGCCCTTCGAGGTGCAGGTGCGCACCCATATGATGCACCGCATCGCGGAGGAAGGTGTTGCCGCTCACTGGACCTACAAAAACGGTCGCTTGATCACCGTGGGCAAGAACGATTTCGTGAGCTGGTTGAGAAAGGTGGCGGACGACAACAAAGATGTCCAAGATTCCGAGGAGTTCCTGGAAAGTATCCGGGGTCAGATCCAAAGTAAAGACATCCTGGTTTTCACACCGCGAAGCGAGATCAAAACCCTGCCCATGGGTTCAACGCCGCTGGACTTCGCCTACCTCATCCACACCGAGGTGGGTCACCGGGCGGTCGCGGCCAAGGTAGACGGCAAAATGGTGCCCCTGCGTAGCGAGCTTCAAAGCGGCAATATCGTGGAGATCGTCACCAAAAGCACGCAGCGGCCCACGCAGGAATGGCTTAGCATCGTCAAAACGGCCTCGGCGCGCGCCAAGATCCGAAGTTACCTGCGGGCGGAGGAACGGGAAAAAGCCGTAGAAATGGGCCGCACCCTGTTCGAGCAGGAATTGAAGCGCAATAAGGTGCCGTTGCGCAAGATCACGCGCGATGTCATTACCGGAAACCTCAAGGAATTCGACAAGAAGAAGATCGAAGATTTCTATTCCGCAATCGGTTTCGGCAGCTTGACGCCCAAAAAGGCGGTACGGCCTTTCCTTCCCCAAGAACCGATGGAGCCGTTGGAGGAAGTCCGCGGAAACCGCTTGAAAAAGGCCATCCAGAAGGTCAAGCGCCGCTCCAAAAACATGGTCACGGTGAAGGGTCACAACGATATCCTGGTCAACCTGGCCAAGTGCTGCAATCCCATCATCGGCGACGAGATCGTGGGTTATATCACCCAGGGCCGGGGCATTGCGGTGCACAAGAAGGACTGCCCGGAATACCAACGTCAAAGCGTGAACCCGGAGCGCAAGATGGAAGTGGCCTGGGATGCCTCGGTGGAGAACGGTCAACTCTTCCGCGTCTTCATCCGGGTTTTCACGGAAGATCGATCAGGCATGATCGCCGATATCAGCAACGCCATCGCCGACACCAAGACCAATATCCAGAACCTGAAGGCCGACGTTTCCGAGACCATGGGTATCTTCGATATCGTCCTGCAAATCCGCAGTTTGGAGCATCTGAACAAGGTCACCCGCACCCTCAAGAGAGTCAAGGGCGTCCTTAATCTTGAACGCGTTCGATAACCCTGTTCCCCTAACGTTTTTCCGACGCTTTCCAGGCCCCGAGATCAGTCCGATTTTTTCCGCCTATTTTGGAGAAAAGAGGAATAATAAGTACACCTTCTCATGTTTTCACGATTGAAGGAGGCAGCTGTGGACGAGTTCTATGAGTCGATCCTACCCTTGAGCAAAAATCTATACCGGTACGCTTACCGGTTGACACGCAATGAGCGTGATGCCGAGGACCTGGTTCAGGACACGCTGTTGCGCGCGTATTCGAAGTTCGAACAGTATCAATCGGGCACGAGCCCGCTCGCCTGGCTTCTGGTGATTCTCCGATCCATCTTCATCAATAAATACCGCAAGAAAAAGCGGGAAGGCAATCAAATCAGCCTGGAAGATGTATCTTCCGGCGTGGACCGAATCGTTTCCGCGGACACCCGCGATCTACCCCCTCAACCTGATGAATTTTTCTTCCGCGACGTCTTGGACGCCGAGCTGAAAGACGCTTTGGAAAAGCTCCCCAGACACTACCTGGAGGTCATCCTGTTGGTAGACATGGAAGAAATGAGTTACCGCGAGGCGGGTGATGCGCTGAGCATTCCCACGGGAACGGTCATGAGCCGTCTGCACCGGGCACGCAAGATCCTGCAGGGTCAACTCCAAGAGCTGGCCGTGAAGAAAGGGATTGTGAAGTCCAAGGTTCAACCCATCTATCCACAGGGGGCGAACCAGAATGGAGGAGCACAATATGGAACATGATTATTGGCAAGAAAGGCTCCAAGCCTACCTGGATAATGAGTTGTCGCCTGCCGATCACACGGCTGTCAAGAATCACATTGACGAAAGTCCGGAATTGAAGGCAGAACTTGAATACTTTCGAAGCATGAAGAAACGACTGTTGCAACACCGCGACACCGTGCAAATGCCCGAAAGCGTGGCGGCTCGCATACAGCAGCAGTTCAAGAAAAAGCGCGTGATCTATCGATGGGGCCGGTACCTGAAACCGTCCTACGCTCTGGCGATGGCCGCGGGGGTTGCCCTTGCGGTCCTGCTGCCCATGGCCTTCAACAGGCAGACCTACGCCTTCGGGGAGAAGACGCTCACCGGAACCATAACCTGTTCCGACTGCTCGATTGCCGACCGGGCAGGTTTGCAAATGGGCGTTCTCTGCAAAGACGGTCACCAACTCGGCCTGATTGGCGAGGACGGTAACATCTATCGCATAGCCATGGATGATAAGGGCTTGCAAATCAATGATAAACAAGGCAGTCTTTACAATGCTTCCGTGGAGATTCGCGGGGAGCTGTTGCCGGCTGAAAAACTGATCCGTGTCTTGGAATTAAAGGAATATGTCCCGCAGCAGGCCTCTTTCTGAGGCCTCATGCGTACACCCGCGGCATGAACTTCTCGCGAAATAACCCTCCACCGATTCACAGTCATAGTGTACATTAAGGGTGAACGGCGGAGATTATGGCTACATTCATTCTCATCGGTTACTTTTCAATTCTTGCTGTCTTGTGTCTCTACGGCGGACATCGCTGGTATTTGACCCGGCTGTTCCACAAATGCGTCAATGAGGTACAACCTCCGGTAGAGAAAATGGAAACCTTGCCCGAGGTCACCATTCAGCTGCCGGTGTTTAACGAAAAATTCGTCATCGAGCGGTTGATCGACGCCACCACGGCGATTCGCTACCCCAAGGACAAGCTGCATATTCAGGTGCTCGACGACTCGACGGATGAAACCCGGCAATTGGCCGAGGCTCGCGTCGATTACTGGCGCGAACGCGGTTTCCGCATCGATTACATCCATCGAGTAGATCGCACCGGCTATAAGGCGGGCGCCCTGGCTCATGCCATGCAGTTCACCACCGCAGATTACATTGCCATCTTCGACGCCGATTTCATCCCGGACCCGGAGATCCTCCACAAGACCATTCACTACTTTGCCGACGATAACGTGGGTATGGTGCAGGCCCGCTGGGATCACCTCAACCGAACGCGCAGCACCCTGACCCAGGTTCAGGCCATCTTGCTGGACGCCCACTTCGTCATCGAACACGGCGGACGTTGCTACAGCAACCGTTACTTCAATTTCAACGGCACGGCCGGTGTCTGGCGGCGCAAGGCAATCGAGGACGCGGGCGGCTGGCAACACGACACGCTGACCGAGGACCTTGACCTGTCCTACCGGGCTCAATTGAAAGGCTGGCGATTCCTTTTCATCCCGGGCATTACCTGCCCCGCGGAACTGCCCGAATCGGTTTCGGCCTTCAAGAGCCAACAGCATCGCTGGGCCAAGGGCTCCATTCAGGTCATGAAAAAACTGTTGCCCAAGATCTGGCGTAGCGACATTCCCTTGAAGGTGAAAATGGAAGCGACTTTTCACCTGACCGGCAACATCGCCTACATCCTGATGGTTATCAACAGCATCTTCTTCGTCATTCCCAGCATGGTGGTGCGCGAGGACCTGCCATGGTGGTTGTTCGTCATGGTCGACGGCCCCTTGTTCGTCATGCTCAGCCTGTCCTTCATCTATTTCTACCTGACCAGCCAATATGCCATCTTCCGCTCCATCAAGGGCAGAAAACGCTACATACCGGCGTTGATGGCCATTGGCATCGGGCTCGGCGTCAACAACAGCCGGGCGGTCTTCGAGGCGCTGCTGGGCATGGAAAGCCCCTTTGTGCGCACTCCCAAGGACGGGGCGACCGACCGTTCCGCCTCGGCAAAACCCAAGGCAACCTATAAGCTGCCCAACACGGGCTGGGGCATGATCGAGGTCTTTCTGGGTTTCCTCTATACCTGCGGCATCCTGTGGGCAATCTGGAATGGCAAATGGGTGAGCATCCCCTTCCTGGTTATCTTCCAAAACGGGTTCTACTACATGGGTTGGATGACCCTGGCCGAGGAAATGGCTCAAAACAGGGCAAGAGCCAAACTGGCCGAGCAAAACGCGAGTTGACCAGGCGCCTCACGGTTTGTATCCAACCTCCGGAGACGTGCGATTCAACGTGAGAGGCCGCCTCTCGATTTGTTGCGTAGGAGAAGGACCGACTCGCTTCGTCCGTCGGGTTATTTGGTGCAGCAGAAGGCCGAGGCCGTCACGGACGAAAATCAATACCGGATCTCCTCCCTGAATCGATAAAGGGCGGCCTTTCCAGACCGCCCCGATTGGTTTTGAGTTGTTGTCCTGCCTACTTACCGGAGATGACTACGTCGTCCAAGTAGATGTAGTCATTGTTCGCGGAAGCGTCGCAACGGAAACGGATCTTGTTGGCGGCGCCGATGCCGCTGTTGACGATGATTTCCTTGTTGCTGAATTCACCGTTGTTGAAGTCCGTGTTCACCACGTAGTTGCCCACCACGTTCCACTGGCTGCCGTCCCAGAACTCGACGAAGAAGTCTTCACCGCTTTCCATGCTTCTTGCGTAGAACCAGAGTTCGATCTTGATCTCGCTATAGGCTGAATAGTCCTGGCCATTGGTGTGGTAGATGGAGGAAGCCGTGCCGCTGTTGTCGCGCAGGCGCACGCAGTAGGTGCCGCCGTGAGCATAGGCGCTGTCGTTCGAACTGATGCGCGCGTCGCTGCCGCCGTCAGAGTAGGGCGACATGCTGCCGGATTCGAAGTCGGTAGTTTCCAAAACGGTCCAACTGCTACCGCTGCCGCCGCTGCCGGACATGGTTTGACCCGCATTGACCGCGCCGGGCGTGTCGGTTTGGGCCGCCTGCCAGGTGAAATCGGCAGCGCCGCTGCCGGTGCCGCCCAATTGCAGGCTGTGGCCCACGGGAGTGGAACTGGCCTCGCTGACGCCGATATCGGTAGAGGTCAAGCCGTCGGCGGGGCCGCCCACGGCGGTGAAGGTGCCTTCCCAGCTGAGGAATTCGATCACGGCGCCGGTGTCGTCCACCAGGGCGATGCCGTCAGGCGCACCGTTTTGCAGACCGGCGATGTTGTACCAGACAAAGCCGAAGCCGTTGGACTGGTCGCTCAGGGTACCGCTCAGGTTGGTGGTGTCGTAGCTCGAACCGCCGTTACCGTTGTAGGCGACCAGTTGCCAGCCGGTAGTGTCGGCGCCGGCCGGACCGGCGATTTCCACGCCTTCACCCGTGTCCGCACCGTCGTTATCGTAATGGATTTCGTTGATCCAAAGCGCGCCGGTGCCGGTACCGCCGCCGGTGCCGCCGGTGTAGGTCTGGCCCGTGTTGGGCGCACCGGCCGTGTTGGCCTGTTCGGACTGCCAGGTGAAGTCGGAACCGCTGCTGCCGCTGCCGGCCAACTGCAAGCTGTCGCCGATGGCGGTGGAACTGCCCTCTGCAACGCCGATATCGGTGGAAGTCAGGCCGTCAGCGGGGCCGCCGACCGCGGTGAAGGTGCCCTCGTAGCTGATGAACTCGGTCACCGTACCCTGGGGATCGACCAGTGCGATGCCGTCGGGCGAACCGTTCTGCACGCCGGTGATCGCATACCAGGCGGTGCCCAGGCCGCTGCCTTGATCGGTCAAGGTGCCGCTGAGGTTAGTGGTGTTGTAGCTTGCGCCGCCGTTGCCGTTGTAAAGAACCAACTGCCAGCCGCTGGTGTCGGTGCCGGCAGGACCGGCGATCTCGATGCCTTCACCGGTGTCGGTGCCGGTATTGTCATAGTGGATTTCATTGACCCAGATCGTACCGGAGCCGCCCGTGCCGCCCGTGCCGCCGGAGCCGCCGCTCGTAAAGGTCTGACCGGTGTTGGGGCTGCCGGGCGTATCGGCCTGTTCCGCCTGCCAACTGAAATCGGCGCCGGTGCTACCCGTGCCGCCCAACTGCAAGCTGTGGCCGGCGGGCGTGGAGGAGGTTTCGGCAACGCCGATATCGGTGGAGGTCTGACCGTTCGCGGGACCGTCGGTCGCGGTGAAGGTACCCTCATAACTGATGAACTCGGTCACCGTACCCTGGGGATCGACCAGGGCAACACCGTCGGGCGCACCGTTCTGAATGCCTGCAACGGCGTACCAGGCGGTGCCGAAGCCGTTGGACTGGTCGCTCAAGGTACCGCTGAGGTTGGTCGTGCTGTAACTCGCGCCGCCGTTACCGTTGTACAGAACCAACTGCCAGCCGGTGGTGTCGGTGCCGGCCGGACCCGCAATCTCGATACCCTCGCCGGTATCGGTAGAAGCGTTGTCATAGTGGATTTCGTTGATCCAAATCGTGCCGGTCCCACCGGTGCCGCCGCTGCCGCCGGTACCGCCGCCGGGATTGCCCCCGCCGCCGTTGTTGGTGCCGCCGCTGCCGTCACCGCCGCCGAAAATGGCAGCCACCCATTCGGGGTGGTCGATGAAGGGGTTGCGGTTGCCCTGGTAGCTGTAAACCACGTCATTGCGGTACTGCTCATCGGCGTCCACGGGATCGGCGTTGTGCCAGGCAACCAGTACGTCCAGGTAACCCATGTAACCAACGCTTTGGTTGGTGGAATAAGAAATGATCTCGTTGACATTGTTGGTCAGGCGCAGGTCGATTTCGGTGCAGCCCGTGATGCCGTGGGTGCCGCCGTTGTAACGCACGGCCATGTAGAACATGGCGCGGGCCACATCGCCCTTGCGGGTGTCCCAGGTTTCCCAGGAGCCGCTGGTAAAGCTGCCGGCCGTCCAGTTTGAGGAGGTGCTGCCCAGGGCGTCCCACTCGGTACAGCCGCTGTTGCAATCGTTATAGGGCTTGTTGCTGCGGGCGCTGTTATAGCTCCAATCGGCGGCAAACAGGTGGTGTGTATCGGTATAGGGATAATTACAGGAACCGTCGTCGGGGAAACCCAGCGACTTGGGCCAACTGTGCTCACGGTTCCAACCGGAGCCCTGGGCGTGGTCGCTCTTGGCCTTACTTTCGTTTTTGTAGATGCTGATGATGTTGTTGCTGTTGTTGGGGTCCTCATCCTTGGCCTCAACGATGTCCCAGGTATCGGTGGTGGAGGCGGTATAGGGAAAACGCAGGTGATCGTCGATGATTTCATGCAGTGCATCGGCCAGCGCGTTGCCGGTCAGGCCGGTTGCAGAATCGTAATAACCGGCGGGGATTTGCGCGAAGAGCGTTGCGGGCGAAAGAAGGAAGACAAAAACGAAGGCGAACAAAAATCGGCCTCCCTCCTGTGAACGGAAGCAAAACTGTTTCAAGGCATAACTCCTGTAGATGATGAAGCCGGCCTCCGGTTAAGAGGTAACGGCTGAATGACGGGACTCCGAAAACCGAATTGGTTTCTTGGAATTGTCGTGAAAAAAGTATGCAAAGTCAGGGGTCATCGATGATGGTGGACCCGCTAAGATATTTCGGTACAAGAAATCCGATTCTACCACATAATTTGCTAACCTTCGATAACAACTGTACGATCGAGGGAGACTTCGGAAGTATGGTATCGATGATTTACACCACTTCTCCATAATTTGAGCGGATCACCGAATCCGCAACGATCGGCCGAAAGATAATGCCATATAACCGGCATTTTCATTCGTCATGGAATCGTCAGGATTATGTCAGCCTACATCGACCCCAGAGGCCGTAACGCCGCGTTGGCGGGAATAACAGTCTCACTCCAAAATGTTTACCTCAAGGAGTTTGATATGGATCAGAGCCGTGAATTGTTAAGGGAAGTGCGGCAATGCCGCCATTGCGAAGCGCATTTGCCGTTGGGACCCCGCCCGGTCATTCAGGTCCATCCGGATGCAAAAATCCTGATCATCGGTCAGGCCCCCGGCACCAGGGTCCATGCGAGCGGCGTCCCCTGGGACGATCCCAGCGGCAACCGTTTGCGCGCCTGGATGGGCTTGGACAAGGCCGAATTTTATGACGAAACCCTGGTGGGTATTTTACCCATGGGGTTCTGTTACCCCGGCAAAGGAACCTCCGGTGATCTTCCGCCCCGCCCGGAGTGCGCTCCCTTATGGCATCCGCGGCTCCTGGCCATGATGTCAAAAGTAAGGTTGACGTTGCTTATCGGCCGTTACGCCCAAGCGCGCTACCTCGGCCCTGAACGCAAGGCCAACCTGACCCAAACGGTTCGGGCATGGGCCGACTTCCTACCGACGCGTTTGCCCTTACCACATCCCTCTCCGAGAAACGCCCGCTGGCAGGCCAAAAATCCCTGGTTCGACAAAGAAGTCATTCCCGCACTCCGGGAGGCAGTGCGCCTGGCTCGTGCCGACGATCAGACCGAGGCCGTTTGACAGGTTTTACGCACCCGCGCCGAAGATCAACTGCCAACCGATGATCATGATCGCGATATCCACCAACACATGACTCACGTAGCCGGGCCAAACCGAGCGATACCGAGCATAACACCAGGACCACAACAGGCCGCCGGTAAAGACGCCCAACGAGCCCAACAACGTAATGCGTGCATCGAACTGGGCGGCAAGGGCGAAGACGTGATGCAGGGTGAAGAACAAGCCGGCTGTTACCACACCCGCCTTGGAACCCCACAAGGTCTCGCAACGCCGAAAGACGAACCAGCGCCAGACATACTCCTCCAACAGCGCATTGACAAAGCACAGGTAGCCGGCAAGGGCCAAAAAACGGATCGGGGTTCCGATACCATTGGCGCGCGCCTGTTCCGCCACGGTCGCCGCATCGATCCAATCCTTGCCGATCCAAACGTAGACCAACCAGATAGAGACGCCCACCACCAATCCGGAGGCAAAACCGAAACCAAGTCCATCACGCCGCAAGGGCGGCCAACCGGGCTTCCGGCGTTCCACGCGCATCAACCACCAAAGCGGCACCAACAAAATCCAGACCTTGGAGAAGAAATACAGCCCCTGGCCGAGAACCGTTCCCCTGGTCGCGGGCCACATCATGGCGGCCAGAGTACCCACGGTCGGTAAGGGTACCAACAACCACAAGGCAAGAGCGGACAGCTTTTTATCGATGGACATACCTTTCTCCGAACCGGGAATCGCGCCGTGATTGCCTCCGAAATCTGCAAATAGGCAGGACATGATACCAAAGTTACTCCGATATCGGCAGTTTTAGGGGCAAGCCGAGAAGGGTTGGAATGGTGTGTTAGCTGTTGTTGCCCGGATTGAAAAAGGGCTACACTAAAGAAAGATATTATTGGAGACGTTTATGGTGAAACCCATTGTGGCCGCGTCGTATATGAACCGTTTTCGCTGTATCGGCCCGGATTGCGAGGATACCTGCTGCCAGGGCTGGCGCGTCAATCTACCTCGGGATGACTACGACAAGATAAGTCTGATCGGGAAGGAAGCCGCCGATCCGCGCTTCGGTGAGGCCCTGAAACTGATACCGGAGGAGGAACGGCAGGACCACAATTGGGGTTACCTGCAGCACAATGATTGCGGTCAGTGCCCGCTGATGGAAGAAGGTTGGTGTTTGTTGCATCGCGATCACGGCGAGGCTTCGTTGCCCGTAGTTTGTGCGACTTTTCCACGACTGTTGCTGCCGCGTTCGGATCATATCGAACTACACGGTCGGTTGTCCTGCCCGGAGGTTGCGCGTCTGACCATCCCGGCCGATGACCCCACCCGCCCGGTTCCTTACGAGCACGAATTGCCCGAGGTCTTTGAAATCCAGTACCGGCTGGACGATGATCACGGTTATTATCAACGCGACCTGGAAACCTTGACGCTTGCTATCGAAGACCTTCTGAACCTACCGGAGTTTTCGCTCAAGCAAAGGTTATATTTCACGGCCTACCTGATCAAACGCGTGGATAACTTCGTGGTGTCGGGCGCTTCCCGAGATACTCAGTCTCGCCTGGATCGATCCCTGAAACGAATGAGCGACCCACAATTCCTGAACCGCATCTGCTCTGAGGTCGATGCCGGCGGCCATTTACCGGCCAATCTGGTTCATTTCCTCTTCGGGGTGTTGAACGCCCAGCTTCACGGTCCCCGTCACGGCCGCTACAACCGTCTGCGCCTGGCCGCGCTCAAACACCTGGCGAGGAACCTGGACAGCGAGCAGGGGCAAACCGGCATCCTGGATTCCGCCGTGCTGGATGATCTGGTGACGGCCTATCGCGAACTGGAAACCGAAGTCACGCGGAAGCACGGGGAGCGGGTCAACCGCTATTTCGAGAATTTCAGCAGGGTCTACTGGGCCTGCTATCTCTACATGGGCGATCCCAACCTGACCATTCCACTACACAAGTTCCTGATCTACCTGGCCTTGATCCGTATCCTCTTCTTCTCTGACCCGCGCCAGAAAGAACTGGAGGCGGGCGAGGAAGGTTTGGACGTGGTGATCGTGGAAGTGATCCAGGTTTTCATGAAGACCATCGACGCCAACCTGGAGCTGTTGAAACCCATCCTGGGCGGCATGGAAACCTTGAACTTGGGCAATGTGAGCGAACTGGCCGCTTTCCTACGAGTGTAACCAAAAAAGGCGGCCGTTGCCGGCCGCCATTGGTAGAAAGAGGAGGATAGGGGACCTCTTCCGCCCCCTATCCTCCGGCGCTTACTCAACTCTTGTTCTTAGTGACCGGCATGAGCCGTGGCGACCATTTCACCGTGCGACTTCATCAGGTGCTTACCCAGTTTCTTGGCGGCGATTTCCATGGGCATGGCGGTGACGACAACGGCAAACTTCTTGTAATCGCCGCCGCGATTGATCTTGTACCAGACCTTGGCGCCGGCTTTAATGGAGGCGCGGTGCTCTTTCCAGGCTTCTTCGCTGATGCCGTCCAGCTTCACACCGTTGATGGCGACCAGAACGTCACCGGCTTTGATGCCGGCTTCCGCGGCGGGGCTTTCGGGAGCGACTTCTTTCACGGTCACCTGCTCTTCACTGAACAGACCTTCGGCCCAGATGCCGGAATAAGTGGTTTTGGCGGCCCACTCTTTGAACTTGGCGGTACACTCATCGGCACTGGCGGTGCACTTCTTGTATTCGTGACCTTCACCGGCGATTGCTGCAAACGACATAACTACCAGAAAACATACCACAACACGTTTCATCTCAATTCTCCTTAACATTTCGTCAGATTTCCGCGACAGACCTCTACGACACACTGCCTCTCGTGGGCTCTGGTCTTCAATTTGCCGTTCGGCAATGTAATTGTGGTGAAGTTGCCGTCAAATGCGGTCAAAAGACGTAAAAGTTTGTAAACGGACTCATGACAGGCGTATGATCGGTCCGAGGGGAGAAATCAGGAGGCATAGGTATGACCCCGGAAGTACCATCCGGACAACCCGGCAACGGATTCAACCATAGGGCGCGACGCATCATCTGGATCGTATCCCTGGCCGTGTTCCTGCCGCTGGTCATCATGGTCTCGCTGCAATACTTCTGGTTGACCGACCTCAAGGAAACCTCCGCGTTTGCGCGACGCGCCCGACTGGCCGGATACTTGAAACATATCAACGAGGACATCGGCTATTCCTATTGGAAGCCCGCCAAGCTGCTGCTGGAATCGGTCGAAGCCAATATGTTCACCAAGTCGCCGAAGAAATTGGAGCGATACTACAAGAAACGAAGCGTTCCCGTCGGTGAAAAAGTGGGCAAGAAAATGTACAAATATGTCAAGGGCGCCCGCTATTTCTTCCACATTTCCTATGTCAGCGAGAACCCGGACCTGTATGTCTTCGACGTGGAAGCCCAGCAAATGATGTCGCCGGAGAACCTGCCGCACGACACGGCCCGGGCGCTGGACATGATTCAGATCTTCTACAACCAGTTGCACTATAAAAAGAAAAAACCCGAGAACCCGGGCTTCCGCGAGACCCAGGACAATCCTGACCAACCCATCATCTTTGCCTCCGTGGTCGGCGAGGAAGGTTACCTGGCCGGTATCATGGGCCTGGTGCTGAATATGGACTATCTTGAAAACGTGGTCCTGAGAAACGTCATTCACACCATACCCCAAAGCGAATTCGACGACGTCAATATCCGTGTTTACGACCGTGAGAAGAAACTGGTGATGTCGGAGGGTTATAAGGGTCGCGTAGAAAAAGGCGACGAGGTTGCGACTGCCTACATCCAATACGCTTTCAAGGGTTGGGAGATGAAAATGACGGGTCGCGCCTCCATCAACGACTGGGCCGACACCAACTTCATGTTCAACATCATCCTCAGCCTCGTGTTGGCCCTGGTCCTGGCCGCCGGTATTTTGTTCGCCCTGCGCACGGCCTCGCGAGAGCTCCAGGTCTCCGAAATGAAAAGCGATTTCGTATCCAATGTTTCCCACGAGTTGCGCACGCCCCTGGCTTCCATCCGTGTTTTTGGGGAAATGCTGCGGCTGGGTCGCGCCGAGAGTGAAGAAAAAGTGCGCGAATACGGGGAATTCATCGAGACCGAGAGCCGGCGGCTGACCCAGCTCATCAACAACATCCTGGACTTCTCCAAAATTGAATCGGGCCGCAAGCAATACCATTTCGAAACCACCGATCCGCGCGATGTGCTCACCCGCGTCCTCAAGGTGTTCGAGGTGCGCGCCCAGAGCGGCGGCATTCCGGTTCGCTACTGCGATCGCGGCGCACCCGCGGGCATGATGAACATCGATCCCGACGCGCTTGGCCAGGCCGTGTTCAACCTGGTCGATAACGGCATCAAATACGGAGAGAAGGGAGATTCGGTAGATGTTTCTTTGCACGAAGAGAACGATTACCTTGTTATCTCCGTAAAAGACTATGGGGTTGGTATTCCCCGTGAGGAGTTGGATAAGATCTTCGACCGCTTCCATCGGGTGAATACCGGACTGGTACACGACGTCAAAGGCAGCGGCTTGGGTTTGTCCATCGTCAAGCACGTGGCCGAGGCTCACGGCGGTTCTGTACGAGTCGAGAGCGAGATCGGCAAAGGCAGTACCTTTTCATTATGGTTGCCGCTGAAATCGCCGTCAGGGGGGGTTCCCGCCGCGGAGGCAGAACCCGCCTAGGTTGGGGGAAGTTCCGTGGAAGCTAACGATAAAAAGGTTTTGATTGTTGAAGACGATCGAGCCATGGCCGTCGGCCTGCGCGACGGTGTGGCCTCTGAGGGCTACCGGGTCCTCTACGCCGAAGACGGCGCCGCCGGGTTGGATCTGGCTCGGGATGAAAAACCCGACATCATCATCCTGGACGTCATGCTGCCCAAGAAAAACGGGTTGGACGTGTGCCGGGAATTACGAGCGAGCGGTGATAACGTGCCCATCATCATGCTGACGGCTCGCGGCCAGGAGATCGATAAGGTACTGGGTTTGAAACTGGGGGCGGACGATTATATGACCAAACCCTTCAGCCTGTTGGAACTGCTGGCCCGAATCGAATCCGTTCTGAGACGCAGCAACGGCAGCGGTGGTTCCGCCGAACCCGAGCGCAGCACCTACGGTTTCGGCGACGTAACCCTCGATTTCACGCGCCACGAGGCGCTGAAAGGTAACTGCAAGATGGACCTCAGCCCGCGTGAATTCATGATGCTGGAATTCTTCGTCAGCCACCGCGGTGAGGTAGTCACCCGCGACCAACTGCTCGACGCGGTCTGGGGCTACGACCACATCCCCTTCACCCGCACGGTCGATGCGCATATCGCCAAGCTGCGCAAGAAAATAGAAACGGTGCCGGCCGACCCGCAATACCTGATCACGGTGCACCGGTTGGGTTATAAATTCACCGGTTGATTTTGAACACATTATACCAAACCCGGAATCAGGTAATCCGTGATATGGTGGTGGCAAAAGGAGCATGGAGTGTCCGTGAAAGAACAGCTCAAGGCCATTGCTGAACGCTTGGATGAAAGGGCAACGTGGGATGATGTGATGTATGAAATCCATGTCCGCAAGATGATCGACATGGGTCTTGCGGCTGTTGCCAATGGACACACCGCGTCACATGGGCGGGTCAAGGGCATGTTCCCTCGTTGAATAAAATCCCCGAGACAAGGTTCCGCCCCGTCGGACAAGGGCAATTTCCCGGCCGTAGAAGCATGGGCCCGGCCCGACATTGAGCTATTCTCCACGAAAGGTCGATGTGACTCCGGTGACATCCTCATATCGGATCCGGAAGAAGGATGTCCCCGCCAAATAACAACCTATTGTGATCGGAAGAAGGATCGACCCGTCCCGACAACGACGTTTTGATTTTTGGACAAGGATGGTCCCCCGTGCACATCCGCATAAATGCATTTTTAGGAGATTGTCGGACCCGGTGTATCCTTCTCCTCAACTCCCCGATCGGATATTCGGGGAGAACCCACGACGTTTCTGTGGAAAAACGGGGTCATCGGCATCTTCCCGGCGACTTCGCAAACCAAAAATGCCCTGGTCAGGGAGGCGCCGGCCTTGTGTCGGTTGTGAAATCGTCGATGTCCGAGCGAGTCTAACGTTCTTCCGGGTGGAATACGCGAATGTATCGACGCGTCGATCCTTCTCTTCGAGAGAATATATCGATGAGCACCGGGGTTAAGGGACATATTCAAGCCGACAACCTGTCCTAAGTCACTGCAGGGAATAGCGTATTGCGATGTACGGTGCGAGCCCGCACAAAATTTGCCGTATGCAGACCTCGCATTTTATGCACCGGTTCACTCACCAGCCCTATTACCACGCAATGAAATCCGTTGTACAAGGTAATCAAACGCACAACACGGCACTTCCCTGAAATAAATGAGCCGTTTCAACGTTTAATTACGCATGAAGGGATGAGGGGGACAGACAGCCTGTGACCGAGGCATTGTAGAGGTGTGTTGCTCATGTACGAGACTTGTTTTCCCCTTGGCGACGGAGAGGAAATCTTCGTTCGTCTCAACCGCAAGATCCTGGACCCGACGAAGGCTAACATGGTTTTCCTGCACGGTCTGGGCGAGACGAGCTACTGTTTCCGCGAAGCCTTCCAAGCACCGGAATTAAAGGATATGAACCTGATTGCGCCGGACCTGTTGGGCTATGGGCAGAGCACCGGCGCGGCCGATAACGATTACTCTTTCCAGGCCCAGATCAGGCGTCTATACCAACTATTGGACGAACTGAATATCGGCGAATTCTCTCTGGTCGGCCATTCCATGGGCGGTGATATCGGCACCCTCATGTGCCGAGAGGACAAAACCGGCCGCATTCAACACTTCATCGACATCGAGGGCAACCTGACCGAGGCCGACCAGAACTTCACCAACCTGGCTTTGCAACACCGGGAAGACTTCAATTACTGGTTTCCAGGCGGCCTGATCGACAAACTGAACGAACGAGGGGATGCCGACCGGCCGTCGATCGAGCGCTACAAGGAAGCCCTGCACTTCTGCCAACCAGAGGCTTTTCTGGAAAGCGCCGAGGAAATTGCCCGCCACAATGCGCCGCCCGAACAGAAGGGCGACCGCATGGGCCGACGCCTGGCCGATTTGACCATTCCCACCCTCTATCTCCACGGCGACGACCTGCCGCACCGCACCCGTCGCTTCTTACACGATTCCACCATCAGGTTCTGTCGGTTCGGCGAGGCCGGTCATTGGGTCATGATCGATCGCGGCGATATCTTGTATCCAACGGTCGCGGCCTTTTGTAAAAGCGAACACGGCGTCCCCTTAAACGGTTTCTAGCGGAAAGACCCAACCCTACATGTCCATTCCGCGGGGCCAAGCCGGGACGACCGTCCCGGCTTCTCCTGGTTTCAAGCTGGTGATGAGCGCGGATTGCAACCGCGTATCCATAGGGGACATCTTGGATAGGAAAAGTGCCGGCTGATTAGCGGCGGGCGCTACGTTTGGGAACCGCCGTGCAGTTCAGGGGAACCACCAGGTTGTCGATCAGGTCCAACACATCGACGTCGGCAGCCCATGCGGGCAGTGAACTGTAATCGCGCTGCGGACTGTAGTTGAAGGTTGAACCCGCGTTCGCCGTGCGATTCAGCATGTCCTGGACTACGGCGCAATTGTCACCGGAGCTCAATAACAGATTATGTTGCACCGAAACCCGGTCACCGGCCGATGAGCCGATGCCGTTCTGGTCCAACACGGATTGAATGCTTTGCAGCCGGTTGAAGGACGCGGACAAAATGCGCAAGACGTCCAACCCGGTGAGGTCAGGCAGGGTGCTCAAGCGGTTGTTGTCCAGGTAGATCTCTTCAAGCGTAACGGCCAGGGCGCCGACACCGCGTCGGGTGAGGTCGGGCAGGCCGTTACCGCTGAGGTCCAGGGTGACCAGATTGGGGAAGCCGGACAAATCCGGCCACTGCGACAGGTCGTTGTCCGAGGCGTCCAGTCCGGTTATGTTGCTGAAGGCATCCAGGCCGGTCAGGTCCTCGATGCCTTGCCCGCTGAGATCCAAGATACCGGTGACAGCCTCGGCCTCTTCGGTGGAGATCAGGCCGTCGTCGTTGGCATCGATATCGAAGGTGCCGCCCATGCCGTCGGACCATTGCCCGTTGGTCAGGCTGTCCCGCAGATCATCGTCGGGCGTTTCGTCTTCGCAATCGACGGCAAGCGAGGCCGAAACGACCTCACTGCGCAGGTTGCCGCAAATATTGGAGGCCACGCAGGCGTACTCAGCCTCGTCGTCATCGTCGATATCGGTCAGGGTCAGCGTGCGCTCCGTTTCACCCGGAATGGGCACGCCGTCCTTTTCCCACTGGTAGGTTATGGGCGCCGTGCCGACGGCGAACACGCTGAGGGTAACATCATCGTCCCGACAGGCAATGGAATCAGCGGGCTGTTGCTTGAAAGACAGGATGCCGGGACTGATGGTCAGTTCGGCGGTTTGTGAGGTCAGCGAGCCGCAGTCGTTCCAAACCACGCAAAGGTACTCGCCGACATCCCCGGCTTGAACATTTTCGATCACCAAAGTCGCCTCGTCCGCGCCGTCGATGACGGTACAGCCCTTCCGCCATTGGTAGGAAAGGTCATCACCGGATGCCGACACGGTGAAGACGGCGTCGAAACCGGCACAGGCCGAGGTGTCCTGGGGTTGGGTGTCGATAGTCAGCGGGGTTCCCCGGCTGATGGTTACCGATCGGGTGGTTACCACGCCGCAGTCGTCAGTGATTACACAGGCGTAGGTACCGTAATCACTTTCGGCGAACGGGTCGAACATCAGGGTATCGGAATTAGCGCCCGGAACGGGCACTCGGCCTTTTCGCCATTGGTAGGTCAGGGTTCCCGTGCCGGTAGCCGTGACCGTTAAAGACACCGAGTCGCCCGGACAGGCGGTGGTAGACTGGGGTTGCCCGGTGACGCTGAGACCGGGGCAGCCCGCGATAACGGTCAACGCGGCCGGAGGCAGGAAAAACATCGCGATAAGTATGGTTCTCATGATGGTGCTCCCCGGCCTGATCAGGTAAAGATGAAGTTGGTGAAATCGATATCGATGGAGGGACAGTCGGGTTCCATGGAGTCGCCGTTCATGGAATCACCGTTCATGGAGTCGCCGTTCATCGAATCGTCTTCCATCGAGTCGTCATCCACGGAATCGCAGGTTAAGGAACCGTCATCATGGGTCAGTTCCACATTCAGGGCGGCAATGGTAAAAGGGCTGCCGTCCGGCGAACCGATGGAGATGTTGACCGTGGTTTCATCGATCATCGTATAGGTGCAGTCCATGACGACCGAGTACTCCGAGAGAAACGTGGATTCCAACACGGTGCACAGGGCGTCGGCAACGTGTTCGGGATAAAACGCCGTGGTGTTGATCAGCGTTGCCTGGTATTCGAACTCGAAGGCGTTGCCGGTGGTAGCCCCGTAGGCGCGCAAGGTCATGCGCGTGCCGGAGGGACAGGTGGGGCAGCCGTCCTCATCCAGGGGAAACACGATATCCGCGCCGACCCGGCCCAGGTTCAGACTGCCCCAAACGGACAAGCAATCGTCGGATTGACTGTCGGTCCAGGGAAAGCTGAAGGATTGGAAGGAGGAATAGCGCGACCCGGAAGTGCCCAACCAACTGAAGATGGGATCGATCAGGGTGAGTTCCTCGGGCATGTTACCGGGCATGCTGTTGGCGCCCATCCCCAGGACAACGTGAAAGTGACCGCCCGTCATGGCGGGCGGCACGGCTGTCAACTGCGCGGTGACTTCGTTGCCGTCAAAAGCCAACGGCAGGCTGAAGGAAACCGAAGAACCGTTGACGATTCGCGCCGAAACATCGGCAATGGCGCCGCCGAAATCCGGGCCGAAGAGGTTGACGAGGTCGCCGGGCAGACCCTCGATGGGGCAGAAGCCCAGCGGGTTGATTACTCCCGCCGAGGCCATGCGAACGCGGGGCAGTCCCAGTCCGGCGGCCCCCAGTAAGCCGGTTTTCAATAAATTCCGTCGACTGACGGCGGAACGTTTGGTTTCCTGTCCGCCGGACTCATCACGCGGGATCATAGAACACCTTCCTGATTTTGATCGTTCATCTTAAATACACTGTAAGCATGATTCTCAGAGTGCCTATTGTATCGAAGCCATGGGGTGAAAACAAACAGATTATTATGATAATTGAGCAAGCCCATGAAAACGCGACACATAGTTTTAGTGTTTTTACATAAAATCAGCATGCGGCCTGCGATACAGCATCGGCATAGTGATATCAAGCTCTCATTTTCAAATAGAAAGGATCACGGTTTTTTGAGATACGAAAACAAAGCCGGCGCCGGCTCGCGGGATACACTTCTTATCCCGGCAAATGGTTTACGGCTGAGCCAGAGCGATTTCGATGGTTTGGTCGCTGATCAGTTCCGGGTTGCCGCGCCAGATGATTTTGCCGCTCTTTACAAGCGCCGATGCGGGAATGCCCTCGACGCCGAAACGCTCGGCCATGGCGCCGCCGTATTTGGCGACCGAAAAGGTGAGACCCTTGTCGGCAATGAAACCGATGACCGAGGTAACCGTGGCCGGGTCGGCGATTTTTGTCAGGCCGATGACATTGACACCCTTCTCCAAATACTTATTGTAAAGTTTCTCCATCTTGGGCATCTCATCCTGGCAGTGGGGACACCAGCTCTCGAAGAACACCACAAGGGTAAGGCCGGCCTGATCCATGGTGGTTTCGCCTTGGAACCAGCGCTCGATTTCCAGGATTCCCGCATCACGGCCGATCACCTTCAGTTCGTTGGACAGCTTGCGGAAGGCCTTTGCCTTGACGACTTCGGGATATTGCTTACCCAGCGAGTCCAACCCCGCTTTGACCTGATCGAATCTCAAGGCCCCGTGCAGCCTCTGGATTTCGGCGAAGATGAGCGATGCCTTGCGGATGCGTTCTTTGGCGTCATCGGTTGCGGCAGTTTTGCCGGCGTCGGTCAAGCGCTTCTCCACGGCGGCCAGGCGGGCTTCCAAAGTAACCAGGCGTTTGGCCATGCTGACCAGCAGTTCTTCGCGCTGATATTCGGAAAGTCCTTCCGGTTTGATACGGCCCGTGGCCAGGCCCTCGACAATCCCGGCATTATCGGACGCCTGCACCGGGCTAAACAGGATCATTGATTGAACGAGGAATACAATTACCAAAGCTTTCATGCCGGCCTCCGCGAGGAAATCCCCAGTTGTGCAACATGGGTGATCGGATGCAAAGTATAGGTGCCGGGACCAAGATCTGTCAAGGACACCCATGAATTCGGATCCGGTCTTCGATCACTGAAGAAGTCAAACCGGCGGATTGCTCTTTCAATCATTTCTCCGGCCTATTGGGTGACGGGCCGAACCTGGAAAGTGCCTTCAGCCTGGGACAGCGCCTTATCATTGCGTCTAAGCACCGCGTTTTCTGAGAGCGGCGCCCACCATCGGCCCGCGTAAGTGTCCTTGAATCGCACCGGCCGGTCTCCACTGACCGTTAGTTTAAGGCCCGGAACGCCGTCACTGGTTTCCAGCAGGCCCAGCGGCATTTGGACCAACACCTCATCACCCGCTTTCAGGCGAATGGAATCCGGCAACAAGGGGCTGAGCGAGATCGAGACCTCATCGTTGCGCAGGTTCAATTGGTTGCCCTCGATCGACACCACCTTCCCGGTGATGGGCGAGAAAACCGCTTTGCCGAAGTTGGGGTCCTCGTATTTTTCCGTTCTTTCCTTGTTACTGTCGCTCTTGGGGTCCATGAAATACCAGCTGCGCGGCGTCAGGGGGTGATCGGTCCAGATCAGGGTTTGGCCGTAGTAGGGAACCACCAACTGCAGCGGATCGGATACCAGCCAATGCCTGCCGACGACCAGCAGACAGGGCAACAACAGGAGGCCCGATAACACCTGATGCTTGAGGTTGGTTTGCGTGCGCATGACATAGTAGAAGACGAAATCCAACACGGTGCCGCCGATAAAGAAGAACACCGTCACCTGGTACAGCCAGGGGCGGCCGGCCCACACGGGAACCACATTCCAAAGCACAAACCAAAGGACGGGCCAGATCCAAAACCCGTAGAAGAAACGCCGGTCCCTGTCCTTCAAGCGCACCAGTTGGAAGAATCGCCAGGGCAGGTAAACCAGAAGTACGGCACATGCCGCCATCAGAATATTGTCGTAAGCACTCATAAGGTGTTTTGGTTACCGGAAGATGAGGGGTTGCAAACCGGCGCGTGACCGGCTCCTAGTTTAACTCTACCCGATACTGTCGCTTTGCACAAACGATCTTGAGGAAAAACCAGGGGTAATCCTATACCCATCACAACGAGATCACGTTTTTTTCGGTGGAAACGCTGAGATAAGTCCCTGATTTACGGCACTATTGGGTAAGATTAAGCCACACCGCCGCGAGTGCGTTTCAAATACTATGTGGAGGGAGATGATGTCAGGACGCTTATGCCTTCTATTTTTCTTTTATCTTCCGCTGACCGCCCAAAACCATGTGGAATTGATACTGGATGCCTCGGGTTCCATGTATAACCGCATTGAAGACGGGCGCTACCGCATCACGGCCGCCAAGGATGCTCTGCGCACCTTTATCGCCGGCCTGCCGGATACCGGGGTCAACGTAGGCCTGCGCGTATACGGCGCCGAGATAAAAGCCGGCCGTGACGGTGCATGTACCGATTCCGTTCTAAAAGTACCCGTCAAAGGCTGCGACAAAGCGGCGCTTTTACGGGTGATCGACGAGACCAGGGCTCTGGGTTCGACTCCCATCGCCTATTCGCTGGACCAGGCAACAGCCGACTTCCCGGATTCCGGTCGGCGTCTGATCGTGCTGGTGACCGATGGTAAAGAACAATGCGACGGGGACCCGGCGGCCGTCGCGGCCAGGTTGAAAGAGAAAGGTATCGAACTGCGAATCATAGGGTTCGATTTGGACCGGTCGGCCGCGGAGGGTTTTGCGGCGTTGGCAACCTTTCAAAACGCCAGGGACGCCAAGGAACTTGCCCAAGCTCTTGGTAAGGCCGTGGAGAAAACCCTGCCGCCGCCGGAACCCCTGGGCCAGGCATCCTTGGAAGCCGTTGCCGAGGTAACGGCCGGCAGCCTTTTCGAGGTGACCTGGAAGGCGGAGCCCAAAGAACTGGATTATATTACGATCGTTCCCAAGGAAGCGGCGGACGGCGTATATAACAACTGGTCTTATGTGACCAAGGGCAATCCCCTGCAACTGCGGGCCCCCGGCAAACCCGGCGCTTACCAGTTGCGTTATCAATCCGACCGTGTGGCGGGCGTGGCGGCCAGACGGGCCATTACCGTCAAGGAAGCCAAAGCGGTTCTGGAAGCTCCCGAGACGGTACCGGCAGGGGCGCTGTTCACGGTCCGTTGGACCGGTCCGAACAATGATCGCGATTATATTACCCTTGTGGCGCCGGACGCACCGGACGGTTCCTACAAGGAATACGATTACACGCGCAAGGGTCGGGAACTGAACTTTCACGGTCCCATGGAGCCCGGAGCCTGGGAATTGCGCTATCAAAGCGAGTCCGTGGACGGCGTCTTCGCGCGCTTGAAGATTCAGGTGGTTCCCAGTCAGTTTCACATGGAATACCCCGCCGAGGTGGAGGCCGGTAAACCTTTCCAGGTCAGCTGGATCGGCCCGGCGGGCAAAGGGGATTACCTGACCGTGGTGAAGCCTGATCTGCCCGATGGACAATACGGGGAATACCAATACACTCGCAAGAACCCGGTAACGTTCAATGCTCCGGTCGGAGAAGGCAGTTACGAAATCCGTTACCAGTCGGAACGGGTGAGCGGGGTTTTCGCCAGATTCCCCCTGAAGGTAAAAGGCATCGAGATCAAAATGGATTTCCCGAAGCGCGTCGAGGCCGGGAAGACCTTTGAGGTAACCTGGAAGGGCCCCGCCGGAAATCGCGATTACCTGACCATCGTCAAAGCCGACGCACCGGACGGACAGTACGGCGAGTACCACTACACCAGGGAAAACCCGCTTACCTTCACGGCGCCCAAGGAGGCGGGAATCTACGAGATGCGCTACCAGTCCGACCGGGTATCCGGCGTGTACGCTCGCTCTCGTTTCGAGGTCTACTGAAGATGAGACGGCGAGATCGGCAGGTGTCGGTCTCGCCTCACCCTTCACTTTCTTCCGCCCTTTGGTCGCCTCGCCGCGTCCAATGACCGCGGAGGTTCCCATGGCGCTGCTTTTCTGTGTATTTCTTGCCGGTGGTTGGACGCTGGATACCGAGAACCTGTCCGGTTTCTTCGGGCATATGACCGGGTTGGCTCTGACCCCTGACAGCAACCTGGTCGTGCTGGATTACAGCCAAACTCGCGTCTACCTGCTGGATAAAAACGGCAAGGAAACCGGTTGGTTCGGACGGCAGGGTTCGGGTCCGGGTGAAATGACCCAACCCGAGGCGCTGCATGTTACGCCGGACGGTCCCTATATCCTGGTGGCCGATGCCGGTTCCAAGCTGGTGCATGTCTACGGCGCCGACGGTCGTTTCGTTCGCGATTTGCGCGCCGATCACAATCTCGTCATGGCCGGAAAGTTCCTGGCCGATAACCGCGTGGCCGTCCTCCAAACCCACGATCCCCTGGTCAAGGCAAAACAAGGCGCCCGATTGGTGTTGAGCGCCTGGGACGGGTCGAGCCCTCGAACCCTGCTTCAGTTCAGCGCCGAGCAGCATATCGACACCCACATCGGTCACCACAACGGCAGCTACGCCTATATGGACTTTCCCTGGGACCCCAAGGTGCGCTTCACCACCTCGCCCGACGGCCGTTTTATCTTCGCGAGCCCCAACAGCCGGTTGACGGTGCGCGTGATCGATGCGGCTGCCGGTAAAGAAGTCGGCCGCATCGAGGATAAGTTGCGCCGCCTGCCCCTGACCCGGGAACATATCGAGGCCAACCGGCAACGCTTGTCAGCCGGCGGCAAATTGATCACCGCCAAAAGCTATCGTCACGGCGACGCCCGGCCGGCTTTTCAAAAACTGCTCGCCGATCATGCCGGCCGTCTCTGGGTTTCGGAAACGCCCGTGCGTGACGCCGCCGTGCTGACTTATCGGCTTTACAAAAGAGACGGCGCCCGTTTGGGTAAGGTGTTTCTTCCCAAAGATCTGGTGATTTGGGCTGCCGATGCCGAGTACCTCTACGCAACCCGAACGACCGATGAAACCACGCATATCATCAAGCAAAAACTCGAGCCGGCGCCTTTTTAGGTTGGACACCGGTCGGATCGATCGAGAAAATCGGAAGACCTCCCGATCGATCCGCTGATCAAAGCTAATCGTGGTGACGATGCCGATGGCCGTGGATGCGAAGTTCCAGCAGGCGTTCCGGGGTCAGGTTGGTTTCGCCCTTCTTTTTCATTTTGCGGATGAAGCTGCCGTTGACGCCGTGGATGCGGAAGGAAACCAGTTGGTCCGGGGTCAGGTTCTCCATGCCCTCCTCGGCCAGATCGGCAATGAAGCGACCGTTGACGCCGTGGATGCGGAACTCTACCAGGCGGGAGGGCTTCAGGTCTTCCAGGCCCGCCTCCCTCAGGTCCGCGATGAACTTGGGGTTGACGCCGTGAATGCGAAAATCCACCAGGCGTTTTACCGGCAGATCCTTGTAACCCTGCTCGTGCATGCTTTCGATGAATTTGGGGTTGACGCCGTGAATGCGGAACTCTACCAGGCGCTCCACGCTGATATCCCCGACCAGCCTTTTCATTTCGGCCACGTACTCGGCATTGACGCCGTGGATGCGGAACTCTACCAGCCGGCCCATGGAGATCTCATTAAAACCGGCCTCGTGCATGGCCTCGACAAACCTGGCAGACACCCCGTGGATGCGGAACTCAATCAGTCGTTTGGGGCCGATTTCCTTGAAGCCCAGGTCGTGCATATCGCGGACGAATTTGGGGGAGACGCCGTGGATGCGGAAACTTACCAGTTCCTCGCCGTCTACAGTCAACCCCAAGTCCATCATATCGCGGACGAATTCCGGGGTGACCCTATGGACGCCGAAGGCAACCAGGGTGTCCAGATCCATATTATCGATCTCGTTGTCAGCCAACTCCTCGACAAAGGCAATCGTGATGTTGGACATGGCCAGGGCCATGGCCTGATCGTTATCGGGGCGACTGTAACCCAGCGATTCCAATTCATCCGCAAATAAGTCGCTGGGCTCGAACCGGAAGGAACCCCAGCCGCGACCGCGATCGAAGATGCCGGTAAAGGTGAAGCTGCCCGCCTCGCGCTCCATGGTGAAGTCAACTTCGGTATCCCTCATTTTGCTCAGGCCGTCGGTCAGTCCCCCGAATTCCCCGTCCTTGAAACTGCGCGACCAGCGGTTGTCGTCAATTTCCAGTTCCAGACGGATGCTGTCCTGCCGCAAACGGCCTTCCCATTCACCCTCTAAGGTTTGCGCCCAAGCCGCGGGCGCCCCGATCAGTAATGTCAATAAAAAGATGCGCATGGAAACCTCCTTGCCCGATGCGTCGTCTTACACCATGTCCAACCGGGCTCCGAGCTAAAGGTTACAGCAAAAAGGAAAAAGAAGCGCGGCCGGGTTCCCGGACACCGACCCGTGTATAATACCTTGCGGGTCAGGCGCCCTGAATGTTTACCTTGATCGAGGTGACGCCGTGAACAAACCATCCCTCTTTTTCACGCTTGCTTTGCTTGCCTTCGCCGGGCTCGCCCAAAAAGAAGACGAACCGGACAGGCGCACCCGCTTCGATGCGGCGGCGTTGGAAGAGGGGCGCCGTATCGGAGAAGCCTTTCGCCGGGCCCTGGGTGCGGAAAAGTTAATGGATGTCGCCGACTATCAGACGATTGTGAAGGTAGAAAACAAACGAGGCCTGGCTTGGAACCTGGAAACCACCTATCACCTGGTCTCGGGAAGGTCGGTCCGCGTCAAGCGTGGTTCCGGCGAACCGAAACATTCAGGCTTCGACGGTCATTGGGAATGGACCGACAGACCCGGGAAACACGGCGGCATGGTGCAGCGCGGCAGCGATAAGGAGCAGATCCGTTTCTGGTTGCAGGAGTTGCCGGTAATCCTGGTGAAAACCGATTATCCCATGGCCGAAATGACTGACGAAACGATCGACGGCAAGACCCATAAGGTGGTCCGGTTGCTTCACCCCAAGGACGGCAGCCTGTTGGTCGATTTATGGGTGGACGAGGACCACTTCATCCGCCGCGCCCGCTATTGGAGCCGATATCGCGCCGACAGGCCGCAACGGGCTTTCGTCTATGACCTTAGCGATTACCGTCCGATCAACGGCGTGTTATTGCCCCACCGTATGGAGTCGCGCTCGCGCTTGAAAACCCTTCGCTCGCTTGTGTTCAACCCTTCCCTTCCCAAGGATTTTTATCGAAAACCCGACGCGGCGTCCTACCTGCCGCCCTACAAAAATATCCCCGAATGATCCCCGGCTCGCCGGTTCAGGAAACCCGGTCGGGCAACGAGAAGGTCTCCGCGCCGCAGGCTTTGGTATGGCGTTTTAAAGCCGCTTTCAAGGCGGTGCGGTTGATACGCGTTTTGGGCTCGGACCACAGATTGTGAACCTGTAGGCAGTTGTCCTGAATCCGGCCTTCCAGCCGACCCACCAGGCGCCCTTTATGCAACAGCGGACAGACATACCAGCCCCAGCGGCGTTGGTCAGCCGGTTTGTAGACCTCCCAGATGTATTCGAAGCCGAAGACATGCTGAATCAGTTTGCGGTCCCAAAGGAAGGGGTCCAGCGGTCCCAGGATGCGCATGTGCTGATCGGTTTCCGGCACGGGACGCTCCAGGAAATCGGCGGGAGCCCAGTATCGGCGTTTATCGCCCTCGATTTCCACCTCCACGATCAGGCCCTCTTCGGCCAGTTCGTGCGGCAGGTCCGATTTGCGCACCTTGTCGATGGTGGACCAGTGGGGGCCGGTATTGTGATTCAACAAACCCGCGGCTTCCACGCGTTCCAGCAGGGCGAAGCGCTGGAAATCCCCCCCCGGCTGATCGAATACGTGTTTCATGGCGCGCTCGGGGACATCGTAGACCTTTTCCCGTTTGCGCCTGCCCGCAACCACCACTTCGCAATGGGTCCAGAGGATTTCCAACGCCATGGTGGTCATTTTGCCGGTACCCTTCCAGCCGCTCCAGTCCAACGGTTCCACGGCGCCCCGGTCCTGGAATTCCTTGGGCGCAAGAGGACCGCGCTCGCGGACCTCGGCCAGCACATCGGCAATCACCTCGGCGGGGACGCGCTGCTTGTGAGTCTTCATCCGCGCCCACTTGACGGAGGGTGCGAAGTCCCGGTAATAGGGAAAGGCGTGATCCGGTAACAGGCAGCGCTCCTTGGCCCAGTGTTCAAAAGCCAGGCCGGGCACCAGAAACCGGTGCCAATCGCCGGCCTTGAAACCGCGAATGCGGGCCATGCCCACCATATCGGGACTGGTGCCCATGGGCGAGAGCGGGTCCAATTGCAGACAGCGCAAACGACGCAACAATCCGTGCACGCCTTCTCGGGTCGGCTCGAAGCAAAATTGGTTCAGATTGTGATGGGCCGTAAGAAAGCGGGCGGCCGTTTCCCTGTCAATTCGCAACATACTTCATTATTGGCTCATCGGAAGCCGGGATGCAAGCCAAAGGCTGTAACCGAAACGGGACCTGAGCACGGACCGGTTTTGAAAATGTCAACGGATTTGGGTCAAACGTCCCATTGAAAGCGGCGACAGGAGACCTGTCGCCGCGTTTGTTCAGGCGCAGCCGGGTCCGGTGAAGAAACAGGGTTGCGGCTGGGTTACCGGACAGATCCAGGCCGAGGGGCAGGCATCGATCGCGCTGCAGGGGATTTTGGTGAAGGGTGCTAATGCGCCGCCGGTGACGCTGTTCTCTTTGGTTACAAACGATTTGACTTCGATATCTTTCAGTTTCAGCTTCATAGAATACCTCGTCTAAGCAAAATGGGAACTTGGCTTCAATCCTTGTAAAGACTGAAACCTGTATCGAAGCATAACGCGAGTTGCAGGCAGAGGTGAATCGTTTTCTGTTTTCCGGTTAAGAGCAGGTGCGGATAAAGCTTGGGAAATTGCACGTCAAAGCAATTGATGGTTTGCTCACTCTGCTTCCGTGACGACGACATATTTTTGGGAGCCTTTTATCCGCACCTGGACGCCGTTTCGACGGCATCTAGTAGGTAGGACAGTTGAACTGGAAGCTGTATTGATAGGCCGTGCCATAGTAGCAATCGTGAAGGCCGTTGCATGTATCGACAGCGACTAAGAAGGGTTGGCCCTGATGGGAGGCAGGGCAACACGTTTCGCCAAGGACTAAACCGTCAAGGCAAGCATAAACGTTCCATTGAGAGAGACCGAAGCCCAAAACCAGAACCATCGTCAGGCATAAACTCATTTTTCTCAACATATATCACCTTAAATTAGAAGATTTGAGGAACTACCCTCAGTAGCAAAGCAAATGGGAGCAAGGGAAATCCAGAATCGAGGATAATTACTCGTGAAAATATATTAGAATACCTGGAGTCAATTAGGCAAGACATAATAACATTTCATTGAAAACCATCCTCAGACCAGGGTCTTCCTCCGATTCTTTTTGGAGCTTATCCGTGCCTGGTATGAGCAGATGTACATTTAAGAGCCTTTTATCCGTACCTGGGTTCCGTTTCCCTCCAGGTTCGAGGGCGCACCGGGACCTTCATAGACAACCTTGCCATCTCTACTTTCTTCACGAAGACGGCCCCAAAGCATTGCCGACTTGATCATCATCGAATCCCAGGATGAGGAGATCTCGCAGGGCCGTCCCCCAAAAACCGGAAGAGCCGTAAAAATACCTTTGCGCCGACAGCCGAGCCGCTTATATGTTGATACTCCGCGGGATCTGACTTGGCAAAAGGTAGGGGTATTCCGGGTAGGTTTTTTCGATCTGTTCCTCGACGGAATTCAGATTCTCCTGGAATGAGGCAAGCGCCTTTTGAATAGCCGGATCTTTAAAATAGTTCGGCTGGTACTGTCCCAACCGCGTGTAATACAGCCCGCCCAACAGTGTTCCCGTGTTCATTTGAATCACCGCCTGGGCCTTGCGCGGCAGGATGGCCGCAACATCCTTCTCGGTATAGGTTTTGCCGGCGGCAGGCGGGGGCGCATAAGCGGCCAGGGGCATGGCAGGCGGGTAACTCATAATGCCCAATTGAGGGAAATTGACCGCGGCGTGCTGGGCGCTGCCGGTAAAGATCACCATGGTCAGCAAGCCTTGCAGATAGCTTCGCGTTCTGATAGCGCCGTCCTGGCCGATCATCCCCACGCGGCCGCCTTCATGGGCGACCAGTTCCGCCAACCAGTTTTGTAGGGGTTCGTCTTTGGCGGGGTCGTCCTCGTTGGGGTAACACAGTTGCAGGTAATCGGCCGTCCATTGATCGATTGCGTTCCAAACCAGCAGGGCGCAGTCGCGATAGGGATAGTAGGGCAGTGCTTGCGTGTCGTCTACGCCGCGTTGTTTCAGCCGATACGACAGGTACCCTTCTTCAAAATGACGCGTGCGTTGCCGGCAACCGGCCGCCGCCACGGCTCGGGATGCGTCGATGGTGCCGCCCATGATCTGGTCGATAATCCCCTCGGAATAGATCAGGCTGTTGGCCGCGGCGTTGTTGATCGAAAAAGTACCCTTGAAGTGGGGCAACAGGAGCCTGCCCACCGGGTGGTTTTTGCCCAACTGATTCGGCGTTGCCACGGAAAAGGGGCTGACCACCATATGCGTCCAACCCAGGTGAGCGATTGCCTCGTGGAAATTGCCGTCGGAAGCGTTGAAAAAGATCTTGGCCATTTCCCAGGCATAGGCATCCGAGGTGCCCGGCTCTTGAGCCGGCGACCATATGGGGAAGTCGGGCCCGGGCGTTTGCCCGCACTGAACGGCCACGGGTTTCAGGCGTTTGTCGTCACCGGATTCAGGCACGGCGAACATGGCGATGGGAGCGCCCAGGTATTTTTGCGGTCCCATGAAACTACCGGTCAAGAGGCCTTCCAAGGCGCTGTAGTTCACCACATAGACACGGCCCTGACTCATGGCGGTCGACAGGTCATCGCAACCGCCCATGGCCTTCTTGAAGATCTTATCGGTTACGGGAAAGTTCTCCAGGGGTTGGGTCATGCGCTCCAAAACCACCGGATTAGGACCCGCCACGCGCAGGTCGGCAAAGGTTTCGTCCTTCGACCAGGTTTCGCTGACCTTGGGACGATCCAGGGTGATGAACAAATCGTCAAAAGCGGCGGGGGAAGGCATTTGCTCGAAGAACATGTCTTTGAGGAGTTGGTTTTGAAAAGCCAGAATGATATCCAGCAAAACAATGACAATATTGGTGCTCGGTTTGGTGAGTTCTACCAGCAGATGGTCTATATCCTCGATCAAGTGCGCGCCCAGTTGCTCCGCTTCCTTCGCGATCTCCCGAAACAGGCCGGCGACTTCCAACATAAAAGCCAGGTGCGGCATTTTCCCGCGACGCTTGTCCAACTGATCCACTTTGGCGTCCAGGTCCTCGGCCTTGGCATCGTGGGCAATCGCCAGCAGGTTGACGGTGATTTTCAACTGACTGACAGCCGCCATCCCCAGCCAGGCTGCCGCGACATCCCCGGAGGGGACCTTCTGAATCATGGAGATGGGCGGCAGGTAGGCGTAATTGTACTTATAGGATGTCTTTTTATCGCTACCTTCAAAAAAATCTTCCAGGTGAGAAAATAGACCGGACATGGCGACCTCATGTGTTGGATGTTGACGACTCACATGAAAACTGTCGGCATCCCTCGCCAGGGCTTGACGAACAATTTAGGCGCTTGTCTCCAGCAGGTCGGCCAGGTGTTCGTGACCGAGCTCCCGGGCGTAATCGGCGGCGGTATGGCCGTCATCCGATTGCGTGGTTTTGTCGGCGCCGCGTTCCAAAAGCAGGCGAAGAACGGCCTCGTGACCGCCGGCCGCGGCGCTCATCAGGGGGGTAATGTTTTGTTGCTGCGGGGCGTTGACATCGGCGCCGGCAGCCAGGAGCGCTTCGACACATTCAAGCCGGCCGGAAGCGACCGCGCTGTTCAGCGGAAACACCTTCATGGGGTTTTGAGCCTGGATGTCCACCCGGGCGCCGGCTTCCAGCAGGCAGGTCATAACCGCCTCGCCGACGAAGAAAGAGGCCAGGTGAAGCGGTGCGAAACCATCCGGGGCGACGGCATCAGCCAATGAGGGGTCCTCGGCCAGAAGCGCCTTGACGGCCTCGACCCGGCCCAGGGAAACGGCAGAGAAAATGTCCAATTGTTCGAGCCGATCAGCCACCATGCCGGCAAGATCGGTGCGACGGTTGTAAACGGCCTGCATCAATAAGGAAACGCCTTGGGCGTCTTTGGCCCCGGCAAGCTCGGGGTTTTGGTCCAGTAATTCGCGGAAACCATCGGTGTCGCCTGAACGGATCAGGTTGACGGCTGTATCGATATGGGTCATGGCCGTTCTCCTTGTGTCACCCGGATTCAACAATGATAGCACAACTTCAAGATGTGTGCAGCCTGATATATCAATTTCTTGACAAAATTGCACACCTGCGCAATCGAGTCAATCCGCCGGCTTAAGTCGATTGCACACCTGTGCAATCGAGTCAATCCGCCGGCTTGAGTCGATTGCGCACCTGTGCAATCGAGTCAATCCGCCGGCTTGGGTCCATTGCGCACCTGTGCAATCGAGTCAATCCGC
>JAAUYB010128903.1_pt1 | contig 40598 bp, 33 predicted proteins | sample 7278071 | NCBI WGS metagenome assembly JAAUYB01 (sample SAMN14350121, study PRJNA611818) | marine sediment metagenome | isolation source: surface marine sediment (1.8m) | place: French Polynesia: Moorea | collected 2018-08 | reverse complement strand
TCGGCGCGGATGTCGGCCTGGGCGTTGAAGCCGTAGGTGAGGATGCGGCGGTCGGTGATCTTGCCGACCAGCGTCTGCACATCGGCGTCATCGGTGCAGCAGACGGCGAGGCCGTAGAACGGGATGTTGGAGACGAAATCCTCGAAGCCCTTGTGGAGGGCCTCTTCGGTGCCCCAATGTTCCATATGTTCAGGATCGATATTGGTGACGATGGCGATCGTGGCGGGCAGGCGGTTGAAGGTGCCGTCGGATTCGTCGGCCTCGACGACCATCCACTCGCCCTGGCCCATGCGCGCGTTCGAGCCATAGGCGTGGATGATGCCGCCGTTGATGACGGTGGGGTCGTGGTGGCCGGCGTCCAGAAGCGTGGCGACCAGGGTGGTGGTGGTGGTCTTGCCGTGGGTGCCGGCGACGGCGATGTTGGATTTGAGCCGCATGAGCTCGGCGAGCATTTCGGCGCGACGGACGACGGGGAGGCCCCGCGACCTGGCGACGTCAAGCTCGGGGTTGCCGGGTTTGATCGCCGACGAGATGACGACGACCTCGGCCTCGGCCAGGTTCTCGGGCCGCTGGCCGATGAAGATCTTGGCGCCCATGGCGGCGAGGCGTTCGGTGATCTTGGTGGGTTTGAGGTCGGAGCCTTGCACCGTATAGCCGTGGTTCAGCAGCACCTCGGCGATGCCGGACATGCCGATGCCGCCGATGCCCACGAAGTGGACCGGCCCCATCTCCATCGGAAGTTTCGTCGCGGCGTTCATGCCACAGGTCCTGAAGCGTCCCCAGCGTTCATGTTTCATCTCGACTGCTCTGTCCCTCTGTTCGTCTATACATCAATTGTGCCGGACGGTCTGTCGCGTCCGATCGTTCGACGGTTGGCGCCGTCTTGCCCCGCAAGGAGGGGCGGCGCCGATATGCTGCGAAAGCACCTCCGCGTCCAGCCTCGATTGCGGGCCTGGCCTCGCCGGGTAGCAGATCGGGACCAGAGCTTGGACTGCGGGCGAAGGGTGACCGCCACGCCGCTCGGATCTCGATGCTATCCGCCCCGGTGCGGATGGCGGCGACGGTATTCTGCGGCGGCGTCACGAGCGCGCCCAGACCTTCACCGAAGGCCTGGCGCCAATGTTCCGCCGAAGCTTTGGCATCAGTCAGCGCCCGCGCCGCATCAGAATGTCGCCGATCTCACCCTGCGGCCGCGTCCGGGTGAAGGCCAGCAGCATCCCCACAGCGACACCGCCCGCGATCAGCGACGACCCGCCGTAGCTGACGAATGGCAGTGTCATGCCCTTGGCCGGCAACAGCCGCACCGCCACGCCCATATTGATGATAGCCTGCACCCCGAACATGCAGGCCAGGCCGGTGCCGGCGAGCCGAATAAACGGGTCGCGCTCGCGGATCAGGCGCAGAAGCGAGCGCACCGTCACCGTCATGTAAAGCAGGATGATGACGAGGACGAGGATCAGGCCATATTCCTCGGCCGCCACCGCAATGATGAAATCGGTATGCGCATCCGGCAGCGACCACTTCACATGGCCCTCGCCGACTCCGACGCCGAAAAATCCGCCCTCGCGGATCGCACCCGTGGCATAGCCAAGCTGCGTCGTGGGATCGACCTCGGGGTTCAGAAACCCGTCGATCCGGCGGGCGAAATGTTCGGAATTGTTGTAGGCCACGCTGCCCGCGACGATCACCAGCCCGGCAAGCCCCACCAGCAGAGTGAACGGCGCGCCGGCGACAAAGTACATCACGCCCCAACCGAACAGAACCAGGCAGGCCTGGCCGAAATCGGGCTGCAGGGCGAGGAAGCCCACGATGATCAGCGCAATCGCCAGTGAGATCGACTTGCCGGGCGGCCCGTTGATTTCCTGGCTCGACGCCATCAGCCAGGCGGTGATCACGATGAAGCCGGGCTTGAGGAACTCCGACGGCTGCAGGCTGGCAAATCCCAGCGAATACCATCGAACCGCGCCTTTGCCGAAATCGGTGCCCAGGACCGGCAGCAGGGCCAGCGCCGCGAACGCGCAAAAAAAACCCAAAACGCCCAGGCGCCGCACCAGATGGGGCGACATCATTGTGGTTAGAACCATCACCCCAAGCGCTGCGATGCCAAACACCGCCTGGCGCTGGACGTAGTGGAATGCGCCAAGCCCGTTTCGGCTGGCCAGAGGCGGTGAGGCCGCCAGGGCCAGCAGGATACCGATGCCGAAGAGCAGCAGGATGCAGCTCAGCGACCACTTGTCCACGGTGCGCCACCACCGCGGCAAAATCGGCTCGCCATCCCGCACCGGATGCGTGCCAAAGACCATTTCCGTCATGAAAATCCGCCGAACACTGCCTCACCCACGCCCATTACCCGGGTCTGTGGATAACTTTAGCGACAAAACCACCGCCGCGCTAGACCAAGTTGCAGGATTCAAGGTCGCGGGTTTGGGGATGGCGGTTGCCGAAGGCGTAGGCGCCTTGGGTCGTTCTTAGTACGGAACGGTGACTGCCCGCACGGCCCGGCGGCGGCCCGCGGGATGCCGCGTCGACGGCTGAACGATGTGCTTTATGGCAGCAAGGTACATCTTCCATGGCTTCGACGCGCCCAGGACACCCAAAGCGGCAGCCCACCGGGGCGGGCCGCCGCTGGGCCGGGGCGCGTTCCGCGCTGTTAACCCGGCCCCGCGCACAGTCTCAACAGGCGGAGCCCCGACCCGCCCTACCTCTCTAGCAGCGCCCGCACCTCGCGCATGAACTCCTCACCGCGTTTTTCGAAATCCGGATATTGGTCGAAGCTCGCCGCCGCGGGTGCCAACAGCACTGTGTCCCCGGCCTCGGCCTCTGCCGCCGCCTTTTTCACCGCTTCGGCCATCGTCCCGCACACTTCATGCGGCACCGCGCCCAACTGAAGCGCGAACTCCCGCGCCGAGTGTCCGATCAGATAGGCCTTCGCAACATGCCCGAACTGCGGCTTCAGCCCGGCAATCCCACCCTCCTTGCCAAGCCCCCCCGCGATCCAGCGCACCCGTTCGAAGGCCTGCAGAGCTTGGCTGGCGCTTTCGGCATTCGTCGCCTTGCTGTCGTTGACGAAGACCACGCCGTCCCTTTCGGCCACCACCTGGCTGCGATGCGGCAGCCCGGCAAAGGAATTGAACGCACGTTCAATACCTTTCGGACCCAACCCGATGGACCGCAGTGAGGCCCAGGCCGCGCAGGCGTTCTGATGGTTATGCGCTCCGGGCAGACCGCGCACCCCGCGCAAGTCGACCGAGGCCACCTGCCGCCCCTTGCGCCACTCGGCCAAAAACCCCTTGCGCGCGAAGACCGACCAGCCGGGGCCGGCGAGCTTTTGCCCCGACGACACCCGGATCACCGCGTCGTCGGCCGGACCAAGCGCCAGGGCATTGGCCAAAAAACGCCCCTCGGCCTCGTCGACACCGATCACCGCACGATCTGGCCCGCCCTCGGTGAAAAGACGCCGTTTGGCCGCGAAATACCCGCCCAAGCCGCCATGCCGGTCCAGATGATCCGGCGTGAGGTTGGTGAAGACAGCCACGTCCGGCGTCAGCGCCCGCGCCAATTCCGTCTGGTAGGACGACAACTCCAGCACGACCACCTCGCCGTCCTCCGCCGGGTCGAGATCGAGCACCCCGCGCCCGATATTACCCGCCAGTTGCGTCGGCCGGCCGGCCTCTTGCAACACATGGTGGATCAACGCTGCCGTGGTGGACTTGCCGTTTGATCCGGTGACCGCGATCACCCGCGGGGTTTGGCCGAACCGGTCCCAGTCCGGCGTGGCGAAGGAGCGGAAGAACAGCCCGATATCGTTGTCGACCGGAACCCCGGCGGCCCAGGCCATAGCAATCACGGGATGCGGTGCGGGGTAAAGATGCGGGATGCCGGGTGTCACGACCAGCGCGGTCACGTCCTCAAGCGCGCCCGCCTTCGTCAGGTCCACGGCATCGACCCCCTCGTCCCGGGCCCGGTCGCGCCCTTCGGCGCTGTCGTCCCAGGCAAGCACCTCTGCCCCGCCGCCCTGCAGCGCCCGCGCCGTGGCGAGCCCGGACCGCCCGAGCCCCAACACCGCCACACGCGCGCCCTGGTAGCCCCTGACCGGGATCATCGTCGTCCTCCTCGCATGGCCCAGGGGCTAGCGGATTTGACCGGCCAAGGAAAGCGCGGCGCGGCCAACCGTCCGTCACGTCGTCTTGGGCGTGACTCAGGAAATCTTGGGCGAAATGACCACCGATGCGGTACAAGCGAAGGGCTTTAGCCCGAAGGAGTCTATTGCGCCCGCCACGGGCACGGAATCAAGGCGCGCAGCGCCGCCGTGCCCATCGCAAACCCGCCCCGGAGGGGTGGCGATTGGTCGAGGCCTGCGCAAAGCGAAACTTCCTACGGATTCGACGACCATAAAGCGCCGCCGCTTAGAGGTCGGATCGCCACCCCGCGGGTTGGCGATGGGCTCAGCTTCTCTCGCCAGCCCCAACGGCCACTTCGAGCCAAAACCCGCCCCCCGCGCTGCCCGCTCACCACGCGATCGGGCGCCGCCGCCGAAAGAACCCGCCCGTCGGGCCGTCCTCGGGCAAAATGGCGAGCCAGATTGCGGTGTCGGCGCCCTCTTCGGGCGACAGGTTCGCGCCCGAGCCGCCCATCCGGGTGCGTACCCAGCCCGGGCACATCGCGTTGACCTTGATCCCCGGCCCCGCCTGACGCGCCGCGGCCACGGTCAACGCGTTCAGGGCGGCCTTCGCCACGCCATAGGCGCCGGGCCCGCCCAGGCCCTCGGCAAAACTGCCCCAGCCCGACGAGACGTTCACGATCCGGCCGTAGCCCCGGGCCCGCATCCCCGGCAGCACCGCGCCGATCAGATCATGCGGCCCCTGCACCATCACGGCGAGATGCCGCGCGAAGTCGTCCGGTTGACCGAAGAGCGGCGCGTTCGACAGGATGCCGGCATTGTTGACCAGAACGTCGAAGGGCCCGTGGACCTCGACGACTTCACGGCATACAGCGGCATCGGTGACGTCGAGCACAGCCGCGCCGACGCCAAGCCCGCCCGCCGCCTCTGCGCCGGAGGTCCCGTCGCGTGCGCCGATCACCACCTCGAGCCCGGCCGCCCGCAAGCCGGCGGCGACGGCATAGCCGATGCCCCGGTTGCCGCCGGTGACCAGCGCCCTGCGCATCAGAGGGAGCCGTGATGCAAGCCGCCCGGCTTGAGAAACGCCCGCGCCATCACCGAACCTTCAGCGTCGCCAGCCCGATCAGCGCCAGGATCAGCGAAATGATCCAAAACCGGATTACGATCTGCGGCTCGGCCCAGCCCTGTTTCTCGAAATGATGGTGAATCGGCGCCATTAGGAACACCCGCTTGCCGGTGCGCTTGAAATAGAGCACCTGGATGATCACGCTGAGCGCCTCGACCACGAAGAGCCCGCCGACGATGGCCAGCACGATCTCGTGCTTGGTGGCCACCGCGATCGCGCCCAAGGCCCCGCCCAAGGCAAGCGAGCCGGTATCGCCCATGAAGACGGCCGCCGGCGGCGCGTTGTACCACAAAAACCCCAGTCCCCCGCCGATCAGCCCGGCGGCGAAGACCAGCACCTCGCCGGTGCCGGCCACGTAATGCACGTCGAGATACTGCGAAAAGTCGACCCGGCCGACCGCATAGGCGATCACACCCAAGGTGCCGGCGGCGATCATCACCGGCATGATCGCCAGCCCGTCGAGCCCGTCGGTCAGGTTGACGGCATTGGCCGAACCGACGATCACGATCATCGCGAACGGCACGAAGAGATAGCCCAGGTTGACCAGCGCGTCCTTCAACACAGGAAACGCCAGCCGTCCAGACAGCGCGGTGTGCTCGTCGGCGCGTCCGGCCTCGGTCAGCCGCGCCAGCGTATCGACGTCGGCCGCTCCGTGCAGATACATCGCCCAGTAGCCGGCCACCCCGGCGATGACGAACCCAATCAACAGCCGCACCCGGCCCGGTACGCCCTTATGCGTGCTCTTCGACACCTTGGCGAGGTCGTCGGCAAAGCCCACCAGGCCGAAGGCGACGGTCACGAACAGGATCAGCCAGACATACTGGATGTCCGGACGTGCCCAGAGCACGGTGGAAAAGACCAGCGCCGACAGGATCAAAAGCCCCCCCATCGTCGGGGTGCCCTGCTTGGTCTCCAGATGGCTCTCAGGCCCGTCGTCGCGGATTGGCTGGCCGTTTTTCTGGCGCTTTCTTAACAGGTTGATCAGCGGGCGCCCGAATATGAAGCCGAACACAAGCGCGGTGAAGAACGCCCCGCCGGCGCGGAAGGTGATGTACCGGAAGAGGTTGAAGACGTCGCCGCCGTCGGAAAACTCGGTCAGCCAGAACAGCATCAGTCGGACCCCTCGAACTCTGCCGCCAGCGGATGGCCCAATTTCCGGATCGCGTCAACGACAAGGCTGACACGGCTGCCTTTCGAGCCCTTGATCAGCAGAACGTCGCCGGCGTCGATCAGGGTATGGGCGCGCGCGGCAAGCTCTTGCGCGGTTTCGGTCCAATGGCCGCGCTGATTTTCCGGCAACGTGTCATGCAGCGCCCGCATCCGCGGGCCGACGCAGTAGATCAGATCGAGGCCCTGCAAGGCGGGAACTTCGGAGAGACCCGCATGCAGGTCCATTTCGGTTTCGCCCAGTTCCAGCATGTCCCCCAGAACGGCTATGCGGCGGCCTTTCTGGATGCGGCCGATGCCGTGCACCGGCTCTGCCGCGGCCAGCACATCGAGTGCTGCGGCCATCGAAGTCGGATTGGCGTTGAAGGCATCGTCAATCAGATCGAGGGTCAGCCTTTCGTCGACCGGATCAAGCAGCAGCTGTTCCCGTGTCCCCCGGCCCGCAGGCGGGGTCCAGCCGCTCAGATCCTGAGCAGCCAGCGCCAGATCGAGGCCCAGGATGTCCACCACAGCAAGCGCGGCCACGGCGTTGAGCGCCAAATGGCGACCAGGCACGCAGAGCTTGAAGAGCACCGGCGTGTCGTTCAGATCGGCCTGAATAACGGTGGAGTCCTTGGTCAGCTTCACGGTGCGCAACCGGTAGTGGCAACTGTCGTCGGCCCCGAACCGGAACACCGGTTCGCCGGTGGCCCACGCGGCCCCTTCGATGTGCATCAGCGGTTGCTGGTCCAAATCGCCGTTGAACATACAACTGCCGCCGGGCTCTAAGCCCTCGAAGATCGCGGCCTTTTCGACGGCGATTCCAAGAATGTCATCAAAGGCTTCCAGATGAGCTGCAGCGACCGTGGTGATCATAGCGACGTCAAGTCTGGCCAGCCGCGCCAGCGGGGCGATCTCTCCGGGGCGGTTCATGCCGATCTCGATCAGTGCGAAGTCAGCGTCTGGCGCCATTCGCGCCAGCGTCAGCGGCACGCCCCAATGGTTGTTGTAGCTCGCCTCGGCGGCATGGACCTTGCCCTGCCGGTCGAGCGCGGCGCGCAACATCTCCTTGGTCGAGGTTTTGCCAACCGACCCGGTGATGCCGACAACCTTCGCCTTAGTCCGCGCCCGACCCGCCGCGCCAAGCCGTTCCAGCGCGGCCTGTATATCGTCGACGACCAGCAGTGGCCCATCTGGTGCGACACCCTCGGGCACCCGGCTCACCAGCGCCGCCGCCGCCCCCTTGGCCAGGGCATCGGCCACGAAATCGTGCCCGTCGCGCACATCCGTCAGCGCTACAAACAGGTCTCCGGGCGCCAGCGTGCGGGTGTCGATCGACACGCCCGTGGCCTGCCAATCCGTCGGCGTGCGGCCCCCGGTTGCTGCGGCGGCATCCGCTGCAGTCCAGAGAACGCTCATACCAGGCGGCCGTCCAGCGCGGCGACGGCGACGCTCGCCTGTTCGGCGTCGTCGAAGGGGAACACGTCGTCGCCGATGGTCTGTCCGGTCTCGTGCCCCTTGCCGGCGATCAGCAGCGCGTCGCCGGGCTGCAGCGCATCGACCCCGCGCAGGATCGCCTCGGCGCGGTCGCCGACCTCGGTCGCCTCGGGGCAGCCTTCGAGGATCGCCGCGCGGATCGTGGCGGGGTTCTCGCTGCGGGGATTGTCGTCGGTGACGAAGGTGACATCGGCGTAGGTCTCGGCCGCCGCCCCCATCATCGGCCGCTTGTAGGGGTCGCGGTCGCCGCCGGCGCCGAAAACCACGATCAGCCGGCCCAACACGTGCGGGCGCAGCGCCTTCAGCGCCGTCTTCAGCGCCTCGGGCGTGTGCGAATAGTCGACGAACACCGCGCCGCCGTTTTCGCGCGTGGCGACCAGCTGCATCCGCCCGCGCACGCCCTTGAGCTCGTGCAGCACGTCGAAGGTCCGTGTCGCGTCGCAGCCCGAGGCGATCACCAGCCCCGCCGCGGTCAACACGTTTTCGGCCTGAAATCCGCCGATCAGGCCCAGCCGCACCTGCCTGGGCCGGCCGTTCCAGTCGAACCGCAGCTCCTGCCCGGTGGCGTCGTAGCGCTGCGCCCGGATGCGCAGGTTCGCCTCCGGCCCGCGGCCCACGGTCAAGAGGTCCTGCCCACGGTCCATCGCGATCTCGGCCATCAGCACGCCGCGCGGGTCGTCGAGGTTGATCACCGCCGCGCCGTCATCCGGCAGCACCCGGTCGAAAAGCCCGGCCTTGGCGGCGAAATAGTCGTCGAAATCGGCGTGGTAGTCGAGGTGATCCTGGCTGAGATTGGTGAACGCCGCCGCCGCCAGCCGCACCCCGTCGAGGCGGCGCTGCGCCAGCCCGTGCGACGAGGCCTCCATCGCCACGTGGTCGATCCCGGCCTCGGCGATCTCGGCCAGGACCTTGTGCAGCGTGATCGGCTCGGGCGTGGTGTGGGCCAGTGGCGCAGCAAAGGCGCCCTCCACCCCGGCCGTGCCCAGGTTCACCGATTTCAGCCCCAAGAGCGACCAGATCTGCCGGGTGAAGGTGCTGACCGAGGTCTTTCCGTTGGTGCCGGTCACCGCGACGATGGTCTCGGGCTGCAGCCCGAACCACAGCGCGGCAGCATAGGCCAGGGCCTGGCGCGGGTCCTCGGTGACGACGACCGGCACGCCCGAGGCCGCCAGCTCGTCCTTGGCGACCCGCGCGCCCTCGCGGTCGGTCAGGATCGCGCCGGCCCCCATGCGCATGGCGAACTGGATGAACTCTCCGCCATGGATCCGGCTGCCCGGCAACGCGGCGAAGAGATGCCCGTCCTCGACCAGCCTGCTGTCGACCGACAGCCCGGTGATCGTCGCCTCGCGCGCGCCAAGCGCGGTCAGCCCCAGATCGGCAAGAGATGTCGCCCGATCGCCCATCGCAGTGCTTTCTTAGTTTGCGCTCACCCTTAGCGCATTCCCCGGACCCGGTTCAATCGCGGGGCGCAGGCCCAAGAGCGGTGCGGTGCGGCGGATCACCTCGGCGGCGACCGGCACTGCGGTCCAGCCGGCGGTGCGGCGCGGGCGGTCGCCCGAAGTCTCGACCGGCTCGTCCAGCGTCACCACCAGCACAAAGCGTGGGTCATGCGCCGGAAACACGCTGGCGAACGTGGTGATCACCTTGTCCTTGTAATACCCGCCCTTCGGCTTGGGCTTGTCTGCGGTGCCGGTCTTGCCGGCCACCGCATAGCCCGGCACCTCGCCGAACCGCGCCGTGCCGCGGGTCACCACCTGGCGCAGCATCGACCGCGCGGCCGCCGAGACCTCCGCCGACACCACGCGCGGGCCGGGCTCGGTCGCCTCGCGCTTCAGGAGCGTCGGGGTGACCTTTGTGCCGCCGTTCAGGATCGAGGCATAGCCCGCCGCCAGGTGCAGCGGGCTGGCCGACATGCCATGGCCGTAGGAGGCGGTGATCGTGGTGATGTCGGACCAGCGCTTGGGGATCAGCGGCTTGGCGCCCGGCGCCTCGACCAACTCGACCGCGGTGGGCTCGAAGAAACCGAGCGCGGCGAGGAATTCCTTCTGCCGCTTCTGGCCGATCTGCAGCGCCATGTTGGCGGTGCCGACATTGGAGGACTTCACGATCACGTCGGTCACTGACAGCCGCGGGCCGTAGTTCTTGCCGCGGAATTCCTTGATCTTGTACTTGCCCCAAACGAGCGGCGCGTTGGCGTCGACCATGGTCGAGGCGTTCACCAGCCCGATCTGCATCGCCTGCGCCGCGGCGAAGATCTTGAAGGTCGAGCCCAGCTCGTAGACCCCCTGCACCGCGCGGTTGAACAGCGGACTGTCGGACTGGTCGCCCTGGGTCAGCGGCACGGGCCGGTCGTTGGGGTCGAAATCGGGCAGGCTCGCCATTGCCGCGATCTCGCCCGTTTGGATGTCCATCAGGACCGCCGCCGCGCCCTTGGCGTTCATCAGCCGCATGCCGCCGTAGAGCACGCGCTCGATCGCCGCCTGCACGGTGAGGTCGATCGACAACTGTAGCGGCCGGCCGCCCTCGGCCGGGTCGCGCAGGAAGTGGTCGAAGGCTTTTTCCACGCCCGCGGTGCCGATCACCTCGGCCGCATAGACGCCCTCGCGCCCGAAGCCGTAGCCGCCGAGGATGTGGGCGGCGAGCCGGCCGTTGGGATAAAGCCGCATCTCGCGCGGGCCGAACAACAGCCCCGGCTCGCCGATATCGTGCACCTTCTGCTGCTGCTCGGGGCTGAGTTTCTTCTTGATCCACAGAAACTTGCGCTTGCCGGTGAACTGCTTCAGCAGGGTGTCCGCGTCGAGATCGGGAAAGATCGCCGCCAATTCGCGGGCCGCACGCGCCTTGTCGACCATGATCGGCGGCTGCGCGTAAAGCGAATGAGTGACGAGGTTGGTGGCCAGGATCCGCCCCTGCCGGTCGACGATGTCGGCACGTTGCGCGACGATCCGGGGGGTATTTGCGCCCGCCGCGCGCGGCTCGGACGGCTCCGAGGCCGCCATTAGCCCCATCCGCGCGCCGATCACCATGAAGGCGCAGAAAAAGAACAGGCCAAGAACCAACAGCCGCCCCTCGGCGCGCTGGCGAGCCTTGTCGCGCATCTCTTCGTGGCGCAGGCGGATGTTCTCGCGCTCGATCGCGTCCGGATTCTCGCCCTTGGCGCGGGCTGACAGGATGCGGGCCAGCGGGCGCAGCGGCGTGCGGGTCATGGGATCTGCTCCTGCTCGCCGGCCACATCGACGGCGCCCTCGATCTCCAGTTCCGGCGGTTTGGGAAAGGCGATCTGGTCGACGCGGCCCAGTTGTTCCGGCATCAACGGCATCAAGGCGAGGCGGTCGAAGTTGATCTCGGCCAGCTCGCGCAGCCGGTCGGGCCGGTTGAGATAGGCCCATTCGGCGCGCAGGACCGACCGGGTCTCCAGCAGATGGCCGATCTCGCGCTGCAGCGTCTCGACCTCGTCGAGCGCCTGCTGGGTCTTGTAGTTTTCGTGATAGGCCCAGAAGGCCAGCCCCATGACGGCCAGGGCGCAGGTGATATAGAGAAGCGATTTCAATGCGTTGATCCTTTTCTGGGAAGGACGGGCATGCCGAGTTTGGTGCGGTCGCAGGGACCGGCCGGCGCCGATGTCCGGCGCGCGACGCGCAGCTTGGCCGACCGCGCGCGGGGATTTTCCGCCAGCTCGCGCGGCTCCGGCGTCACTGCGCGGCGGGTCAGGATGTCGAAGGCCGGCGCGGTCTGGGCCTGGGCCGGCGCGTGCCGGCTGCCCTGCCCGCCCGCGCCCGACCGCTGCTGCAAAAACCGCTTCGCCATGCGGTCCTCGATGGAATGGAAGGTCACCACGGCCAGCTTGCCGCCGGGCGTCAGCGCGCGCTCTGCCGCCTCCAGCCCGTCGGCCAATTCCCGGTATTCGTCGTTCACCGCGATCCGCAGCGCCTGAAAGCTGCGCGTGGCGGGATGCGCCTGGCCCGGCTTGGCCCGCGGCAGCACGGCCTCGACGATCTGCGCCAGCTGCCGCGTGGTCTCGACCGGGGCCTCGTCGCGCGCCCGCACGATGGCTCGCGCGATGCGCCGCGCCGCGCGCTCTTCGCCGTAGTGGAACAGGATGTCGGCCAACGCGGCCTCGGACGCGGTCGCGACGATTTCGGCCGCCGTCACGCCCGCGCCGCCCATGCGCATGTCCAAGGGCCCCTCGGCGCGGAACGAAAACCCGCGCGCCGCTTCATCGAGCTGCATCGACGACACGCCTAAGTCCAGCACCACCCCGTCGAGCGGCGCCTGCACATAGGTGTCGAGCGCCCCGAACGTGCCCTCCACCAGCCGCAGCCGGTCGCCGTAATCGGCCGCCCAAGGCTCGGCCAGACCGAACACCGACGGATCCCGGTCGACGGCCGTGACCCGGTCCGCCCCGGCCTCGAGCAACGCTCGCGTGTAGCCCCCCGCCCCGAAGGTGCCGTCCAGCCAATGGCCCGACACCGGCGCCACCGCCGCCAGAAGCGGACGCAGAAGAACGGGGATGTGCGGCGGAGGCGGGCTGGCAGGGGCCGTCGCTGCCATCGCTCACGCCTCCCGGGACCTGTCCAGCAGGGTCAGGGGGTCGAAGTCGTCCGGGAAATCCTCGAGCCAGGCCTCGGTCTTGGCCAGTTCCTCCGACCGGTAGGTCTCGGGCTTCCAGATCTGGAACGTATCGCCGGTGGCGATGAAGAACGCCTCGTCGGCGATCTCGATCTTGTCGCGCAGCTTCTTCGACAATACGATCCGGCCAGTGTCGTCGACATTGGTCTGCATCGACTGGCCGCTGAAGAGCTTCTCCAGCATTTTGCGTTCGACCGAGCCGCGCGGCAGATCGCCGATCTGGTTGTCGACCTCATCGATTGCCTGAATTGTATAACACTCCAGGTATTTCCGGCGGTGATCGCCGTAGACAATGACGAATTCGGGATATTTGCCGTCCGACCAGCCCGGGTCGCCCGCTTCCAGCACACGGCGGAACTGGGCCGGGATCGACACCCTGCCCTTGCCGTCCACCTTCTGGTGGAACTCGCCTCTGAACCGTCGCGCCACTGCCCCGCGGCCCTCTCGTTTTCGCCCCATTTCCGGCCGCTAGACGGAAACGGCGGATTGAGCTGCTGCCACTGCTCAATCCGCCGCCCTCGTCCCGCCTAGCGGGTTGTCCAGCTGCGCGCGCCACCTGGGGGGATGTCTGCTCGCCCGCGCGCCGGATCCTTAGTTCGATGAAAGCGGGTGCCTGTATGAAACCTGACTTTTTGGGAGTTACCGGGGTCTTCCTGCCCCTTCTGCCCGTCCTCATCGTGCTAACAGGGATGCCATGGGAATTCATGGAAATCAACAGAATTTTCTGGGACTGGGCTGTTCATAGGCCCTACGCGGTGACTTCTCAGACCCTGCAAACCAGTGAAATTCAACTAGTTTGCGCAGGACTTGGTAGCTGTTTCCGAAACGGATACAATATATGGTGGCAGACCAGGCGCGGCAGAAATCTCCCACAAAATCCCAAAAAAACCTGCCGTCTCGTGTCACAGGTCGCGGAATTATCCCCAGAATCGGGGTGAGCACTTTGTGGAAAAGCCCCGAATCAGCGGTTGATTCGCAGGCCTTGAAACCCAGTTCCATGAATTCCCAACAGAGGCGGTTCCGACGCTCAGCCCATCCCGCCGGCCACAAGCCCCGCCGCGATTTGGGCATAGGCCTCGGCCTCGGGGCCCTCGCCCGCCGCGATCGGCGTGCCGCCGTCGCCTGCCAGCCGCACGTTCAGCGAAATCGGCAGCGCGCCCAGGAACGGCACGCCCAGGCGCTCGGCCTCGGCGCGCACTCCGCCATGGCCGAAGATATGCTCCTCATGCCCGCAGCTCGGACAGACATAGGTCGACATGTTCTCGATCAGCCCCAGAACCGGGGTCGAGAGCTTGCCGAACATGTCGATGGCCTTCCTCGCGTCGATCAGCGCCACGTCCTGCGGGGTCGAGACCACGATGGCGCCAGTGACGTGGGACCGCTGGCAGAGGGTCAGCTGCACGTCGCCCGTGCCCGGCGGCAGATCGACGATCAGCACGTCGAGCCCGCCCCACTCGACCTGCCCCAGCATCTGCTGCAGCGCGCCCATCAGCATCGGGCCGCGCCAAACCACCGCCTGGGCCGGGTCGACCATCAACCCGATCGACATCATCGTCACGCCGTGGGCCCGCAGGGGTATGATCGTCTTGCCGTCGGGCGAGCCCGGGCGCTGGCTGACCCCCATCATCCGCGGCTGGCTCGGCCCGTAGATATCGGCGTCAAGCAGCCCGACCCGCCGGCCCTGGCGCGCCAGCGCGACGGCGAGGTTCGACGACACCGTGGACTTGCCGACGCCGCCCTTGCCGGAGGCGATGGCGAGAATGCGGTCGACGCCGCTGACCTTTTGCGGCCCCTGATCCGCTGTCGGATGGCGGCCGATCTTCAGATCCGGCGGAGGTGCCTTTTTCTGCGCTGCGGCGGGACCGTGGGCGGTCAAGACAACCGAAACGCTGTGGACGTCCGGCAGCGCTGCCACCGCGGCCTGGGCCGCGGCGCGGACCGGTTCCAGCCTTTGCGCCGCCTCCGGGCTCTCTGATTCGATGACAAATCGCACCGATCCGCCCTCGACACTCAGCGCGCGCACCATGTCGCGTGTGGCCAGATTGCCACCATCGGGCAGGCTAACCGTCGAGAGAACTTGACGAATTTTCTCAGCGTCGACGGCCATGCGTTCGTTCCTTGCCTAGTCTTCGTGCAATAGGTGTCACCTTTTGGGCGCGGGACAAGACCCCGCAGCCGCAATTGCCCGAATTGGCAGCAAACGTCTTGCCGGTACCCAGGCGTCACGTATGCATATGCTGCAAAGCAGCGTTGAGATTTCGTCGATTGTGCAGGTGCAGCATGAGCTTATCTTCGAAAGTGACCGCGGACGGTACCGCTAACAGGCGACACCCGGCCCGCACCAACCAAAGCAGACGAGTGAACGCAGATGGCTTTCGCAACCGACATCCAGAGCTTCGAGGCCGGCCTTGTCCGGCGCATGCGCTCCGCCTTCGACGACGCCCGCACGGCGGCCGGCAAGCGGCGCATCTACCGTACCACCCTGAGCGAGCTGAACGCGCTGACCCAGCGCGAGCTGGACGACCTCGGCATCAGCCGCGTGTCGATCCCCGACATCGCCCGCGAGGCGGCGTACGGCAAGTGAACTAACGGATCAGGCATCCCTCTCCTCCTCCCTGGGTTGTCTGTGACTGAGCGGCGGCGTCTCTCCTCCTCCCTGACGCCGCCGCTTTTTTTCCTGCGGCGACCGGTGTCGACGACGCGGCCGGTTCGGTTGAGCCGGGCGGTGCACACCATCCGCAAACGATGCTCCCGTAGAAATGAGCCGCGCCATCGCCGACCCGCGGGGTGGCGATCCGACGTCTGTTCGGTTGCGCTTGATGGCTGTCGAATCCGTAGGACCTGACGCGGCGCGCGACGTTCGTCAAATCGCCAGCCCTCCGGGGCGGGCCGGCGATGGCGCGGCGGCGCTGCGCGCCTTGATTGCGCGCCCGCCGGAAATCTCAGATTTGGAGGTCAGGCCCCAGCCCGCCCTCAGAACGGCACGTCGTCGGCCCGTTCCGCGGCCACCACGAACTTGGCCACCACCTTCTTGGCCCCCGCCTTCTCGAACTCGATGTCGAGCTTATCGCCTTCGATCCCCAAAATCGTGCCGTAGCCGAATTTCTGGTGGAACACCCGGTCGCCTTGGGTGAAGGACGACACCGCGTCGAGATCGATCACCGTATTGCGCGCCTCTTTCGGCTGCGCCATCGGCCGGGTCTGCTGCCGTTCCTGCAGGCGCCGCCAGCCCGGCGAGTTGTAGACGTTGGCCTCGGCCGCCTTGTCCTCCAGCCCGCCGCCCATGCCCGCCGCGCCATAGCCGCCGCCATAGAGCCCCGGCGGGGTCAAAACGTCGACGTGATCGCCCGGCAATTCATCGATGAACCGCGACGGCAGCGCCGATTGCCACTGGCCATAGACCCGCCGGTTCGCCGCGAAGCTGACGGTGCAGAGCTCGCGCGCCCGGGTGATGCCGACATAGGCCAGCCGGCGTTCCTCTTCGAGGCCCTTCAACCCGGTCTCATCCATCGAGCGCTGCGACGGGAACAACCCGTCCTCCCATCCCGGCAGAAAGACGGACGGAAACTCCAGACCTTTCGCGCCGTGCAGCGTCATAATCGACACCTTCGGCTCGTCCGTGTCGGTCTCGTTGTCCATGATCAGCGCGACGTGCTCCAAAAACCCCTGCAGGTTCTCGAACTCCTCCAGCGCCTTGACCAGTTCCTTGAGGTTCTCCAGCCGCCCCGGCGCCTCGGGCGTCTTGTCGTTCTGCCACATCGCGGTGTAGCCCGAGTCGTCGAGGATCTGCTCGGCCAACTCGATATGGTTCTGCTTTGGGTCCAGAGCACGGTCGTGCCAGCGGTCGAACTGCTCGACCAGATGGCCCACCTGACCCCGCGCCTTGCCGGTCAGATCGCCCGCCACGCAGGCCAGCCGCGCGCCTTCGAGCAGCGATACTCCATTCGACCGTCCTGCCCGCTGGATGGTTTGCATCGCCTTGTCGCCGACCCCGCGTTTCGGCGTGTTGACGATCCGTTCGAACGCCAGGTCGTCGTCCGGAGAGGTGGCGACGCGGAAATAAGCCATCGCATCGCGGATCTCCATGCGTTCATAGAACCGCGGGCCGCCGATCACCCGATAGGGCAGCCCGATGGTCAGAAACCGGTCCTCGAAGGCGCGCATCTGGTGGCTGGCGCGCACCAGGATCGCGTTTTCGTCCAGCGAAAACGGCCTGAGCCCGCGTGTGCCGGACTGCATCGCCTCGAGTTCCTCGCCGATCCAGCGCGCCTCTTCCTCGCCGTCCCAATGGCCGATCAGCCGCAGCTTCTCGCCGTCGTTGAGCTCGGTCCAAAGCGTCTTGCCCAGCCGCCCCTTGTTGGCGTCGATCACGCCCGAGGCGGCGGCCAGGATATGCGGGGTCGAGCGATAGTTCTGCTCCAGCCGGACCACCTTGGCGCCGGGAAAATCCTTTTCGAACCGTAGGATGTTGCCGACCTCGGCGCCGCGCCAGCCATAGATCGACTGGTCGTCGTCGCCGACGCAGCAGATGTTGCGGTGGCCCTGGGCCAGAAGCCGCAGCCACAGGTACTGGGCGACGTTGGTGTCCTGGTATTCGTCGACGAGGATGTAGCGGAACCAGCGCTGGTATTGCGCCAGGACATCCTCGTGACCCTGAAAGATCGTCAGCACATGCAGCAGCAGGTCGCCGAAATCGACCGCGTTGAGCTGCTTCAGCCGCTCCTGGTACTCGGCGTAAAGCTCCACGCCGCGCCGGTTATAGGCGCCGGCCTCGCCCGCCGGCACTGTCGCGGGCGTCCAGGCGCGGTTCTTCCAGCCGTCGATGATATGGGCCAACTGCCGCGGCGGCCAGCGCTTGTCGTCGATATTGGCCGCCAGCACCAACTGCTTCAACAGCCGCACCTGATCGTCGGTGTCGAGGATGGTGAAGCTCGACTTCAGCCCCACCATCTCGGCGTGCCGGCGCAGAAGTCTGACGCAGATCGCGTGAAAGGTGCCGAGCCAGGGCATGCCCTCGACGGTCTGGCCCAACAGCCCCGCCACACGCGCCTTCATCTCGCGCGCGGCCTTGTTGGTGAAGGTGACGGCGAGGATCTCGTTCGGCCGGGCGCGGCCGGTGTTCAGAAGATGCGCGATGCGAGTGGTCAGCGCCTTGGTCTTGCCGGTGCCGGCGCCGGCCAGCATCAGGACTGGACCCTCCAGCGCCTCCACCGCGTCGCGCTGCGCAGGGTTGAGGTCGTCGAGATAGGGCGCCGGCCGCGCGGCCATGGCCTGCTGCGTCAAGGGTACCGCGGCCTCGAAGGCGTCGGTTTCGTCGAAACGGCTCATGGCGCGCAACCTAACCCGTCGCCGGGGCCAAGGAAAGCCTTGTTCGCCTTATGTTCCAGCCCAACCCGGCGGAGCCCCGGAAGCTGCCGATTTCCGTCACGATACCGCCCTTTTCGGCTGCAAGACTGGCGCCGGTTGGAGCCGTAAGAACGGTTGGGACATGTTGTACAATACGGGCACCTGGATGATCGTGACGGGCCTCGCCGCCGCCCTGGCGCTGGCGGGCGTGCAATATGCGATCGGCCGGCAGCGCCCGAAAGAGCTCGGGCCCGATCACGGCACCATGCAACCCAACCACTCGATGATCGGCGTGGCGATCCTGATCGCCTGGGGCGTTGGCTGCACCGCGCTATTCTTTCACCTGGTGATCCAGCACAGCGTTCTGGCGATCTTCGCCGCCTTCTTCGGCATCGTCGCGATCCCGGTGCTGGCGACCGGGTTTTCGCCGATCTACGACATCAGCTGGGACCGCGAGAGCGTAACCGGCCCGGCCTCGATGGGCTTTCCGCCGTTCGGCCCGGCCCACGCCACGATTCGGTTCGAGGACATCGTCAGCGCTGGCGAAGACCGGTTCGGCAATCTCTATGTCGCCGACGCGGCCGGCACCTGTATCCGCTGGAACTGGTTCTACAGCGGCTATCCGGAACTGATGTATTTCATCGAAGACGTCTGCCCGCACCTCTTCCCCGATCCCGAAGAGCCGGACGAGGACCTGTCCGAACTGAGGGTTTAGCCGGCCAGCCGGCCAACTCCCCTCCGCAACGTCGCCGCAATCGAACGCCGGGAAGGCTATTCGAAGGGTCTTCAGCAAACGCGCTTCGACACGCGTTCGAGACGCAGCTTCGAAGCCGCCTGCGCCCCGACCACCGCTTCCGCCACCGCCCCGCGCAATTGCCGTTCCGCCCCCGCGCAAATTGCTCTAGGCGTGGCGCATGGAGCTCGACCAATCCTATCCGGCAATTTCGGACCTCGCGGCGCGGGCGCGGCGACGGGTGCCGCGCTTTGTCTGGGACTATCTCGACAGCGCCACCGGGGCCGAGGCGACCAAGGCCCGGAACCGGTCCGCGCTCGACGCCATCCGCTTCCGCCCCGCAATCCTGTCGGGCGAGATCGACCCCGACCTCTCGGTCACGCTGATGGGCCGCGACTATGCCCTGCCCTTCGGCATCGCCCCGGTCGGCATGTCCGGGCTCGTCTGGGCGGAGGCCGAGCGCACCCTGGCCCGCCTCGCCCGGACCGAGGCGATCCCCTACACGCTCTCGACCGTCGCCACCCGCACGCCGGAACATGTCGGCCCGCATGTGGGCGACCAGGGCTGGTTCCAGCTCTACCCCCCGCGCGACCCCGAGATCCGCGCCGACATGCTGCGCCGAGTGCGCGCGGCCGGCTTTCACACCCTGGTTCTGACCGCCGACGTGCCCGTCGCCAGCCGGCGCGAGCGCCAGCGGCGCGGCGGCGTCACCCATCCGCCGCGGCTCAGCCCCCGGATCCTCGCTCAGGTGGCGCTGCGTCCGGCCTGGGCACTGGCCACCGCGCAGACCGGCATGCCGCGGCTGCGCTTCGTCGAAAGCTACACCGGCAAAAGCGGCGCGCTGTCCTCGACCGCCCATGTCGGCTATCTGATCCGGACCTCGCCGGACTGGGGCTATCTGCGCTGGCTGCGCGACCATTGGGATGGGCCGCTGGTGGTCAAGGGCGTGCTCGAGCCCGCCGACGCGGTGCGCCTGAAAGCCGAAGGCGTCGACGCGGTCTGGGTGTCGAACCACGCCGGCCGGCAATTCGACGCCGCCCCAGCCCCGATCGAGGTCTTGCCGGCTATCCGCGCGGCGGTCGGCCCCGGTTATCCGCTGATCTTCGACAGCGGCGTCGCGGGCGGGCTCGACATCCTGCGGGCGCTGGCGCTTGGGGCCGATTTTGTGATGCTGGGCCGGGCCTTCCACTACGGGCTCGCCGCCTTCGGCGCGCGCGGCGCGGCGCATGTGGTGCATATCCTGCGCGAGGACCTCAAGGCGAACCTGGGCCAGCTGGGACTGGGCTCGTTCGACGGCCTCGCCGACCGCCTGGTCCACCGCGCGCATGGGTGCGACGACCGACCGCCAGAGGGACGCAGCACGTGAAGCTTTTGATGTTTGAGCATTGCTCGCTCTGCTTCCGGGTGCGGATGGTCGCGGCGCTGAAGGGCCTGCACCTGGCCGAAGAGGTTGTCGAGGACGACGACAGCGCCGCCATGACCGCGCTGGTTGGGCGCCGGGTGATCCCGATCCTGGTCCTCGACGACGGCACGCCGATGCTCGAAAGCTGGGACATGGTCGCCCTTATCGACGCCATCGGCGCGCCGATCCTGACCGGCCCCGAGCGGCCCGAGATCACAGCACTCGCCGACCGGATGCTGGCGATCACGCCCAACCTGACGATGCCGCGCTACCCGCTTCTGCCGCTGCCCGAGTTTCGCACCGTCGCCGCCCGCGACCACTTTCTGACCCGCAAGGCCTCGGCCTATCCCGACATGACCGGCCTGCGCGCCCGGACCCGCGAATTCCTGGCCGAACTCGCCCCGGTGCTGGACGAGCTCGACGCCGAAATTGCCGGGCCGGAGGCGATCAACGGCACGCTGTCGCGCGACGACGTGCGCATCCTGCCGCTCCTGCGCTCGGCCGCCGTCGTCGACGGCCTGACGCTACCGCCTCGGGTCGGAGCGTATTTCCAGGCAATGATGGCCCGGACGGGTTTCCGGCCGCTGCCAACGGTCTAAAATCGCGCAACAGATCGGCTCCAACGCCAACCAATTCCTGCCCCAGGAATTGGCCGCAAATCCTCGCCGAGGGTTTGCCCGCAGACTTTCCCCAAAGTCTGCCATCGCCCGAACGAACCGCGCAGACGGACCCGCCCCATTTCCGGTTTACGCCCCCGCCCCACCCCGTATGCTGCGCGCGCGAAAGACCGGGGGACACCATGGCCGACTTCCAGAAAATCCTGATCGCCAACCGCGGCGAAATCGCGATCCGGGTGATGCGGGCGGCCAATGAGCTCGGCAAGCGCACCGTCGCCGTCTACGCCGCCGAGGACAAGCTCAGTCTGCACCGGTTCAAGGCCGACGAGGCTTACCTGATCGGCGAAGACCTGGGCCCCGTCGCCGCCTATCTCTCGATCGACGAAATCATCCGCGTCGCCAAGGCCTGCGGCGCCGACGCGATCCACCCCGGCTATGGCCTGCTTAGCGAAAACCCCGATTTCGTCGAGGCCTGTGCGGCCAATTCCATCGCCTTCATCGGACCCAAGGCCGAGACCATGCGCGCGCTCGGCGACAAGGCCAGCGCCCGCAAGGTCGCCATCGCCGCCGGCGTGCCTGTGATCCCCGCGACCGAGGTCCTGGGCGAGGACATGGATCAGATCGCGCGCCAGGCCGCCGAAATCGGCTATCCGCTGATGCTCAAGGCCTCCTGGGGAGGCGGCGGGCGCGGCATGCGGCCGATCGCCGGCCCCGACGAACTGGCGACCAAGGTCAAGGAGGGCCGGCGCGAGGCCGAGGCCGCCTTCGGCAACGGCGAGGGCTATCTGGAAAGGATGATCCAGCGCGCCCGCCACGTCGAGGTGCAGATCCTCGGCGACGCCCAGGGCACCATCTATCACCTGTGGGAGCGCGACTGCTCCGTCCAGCGCCGCAACCAGAAGGTCGTCGAACGCGCGCCCGCCCCGTATCTTTCCGGCGCGCAACGCGAAAAGCTCTGCGATCTTGGCAAGAAGATCGCCGAGGCGGTCCAATACGAATGCGCCGGCACCATCGAATTCCTGATGGATATGGAGACCGGCGAGTTTTACTTCATCGAGGTCAATCCGCGGGTCCAGGTCGAACACACCGTCACCGAAGAGGTCACCGGCATCGACATCGTCCGCGCCCAGATTTTGATCGCCGAAGGCAAGTCGCTGGTCGAGGCGACCGGCGTGGCCACCCAATACGACGTCAAGCTCGACGGCCACGCGATCCAGTGCCGGGTCACGACCGAGGATCCGCTGAACAACTTCATCCCCGACTACGGCCGCATCACCGCCTATCGCGGGGCCACCGGCATGGGCATCCGGCTCGACGGCGGCACCGCCTATTCCGGCGCGGTGATCACCCGCTACTACGATTCGCTTCTGGAAAAGGTCACCGCCTGGGCGCCGACCCCCGAGGCCGCGATCAAACGCATGGACCGGGCGCTTAGGGAATTCCGCATCCGCGGCGTGTCGACCAACATCGCCTTCGTCGAGAACCTGCTCAGGCACCCGACGTTTCTGTCGAACGAATACCACACCAAGTTCATCGACGAGACGCCCGCGCTTTTCGACTTCAAGCCGCGCCGCGACCGCGCCACCCGGATCCTGACCTACATCGCCGACATCACCGTCAACGGCCACCCCGAGGTCCAGGGCCGCCCGCGCCCGCACCCCGATCTGAAACCGGCACGCCCGCCCGCCCGCAAGGCCGAGACGCCGCCGCCCGGCACCAAGCAGATCCTCGACGACCAGGGCCCGCAGGCCGTCGCCGACTGGCTCGCGGCGCAATCGAAGGTGTTGATCACCGACACCACCATGCGCGACGCGCCGCAGTCGCTGTTGGCCACCCGGATGCGCTCGCTCGACATGATCCGGATCGCGCCGGCCTACGCGACGGACCTGCCGCAGCTCTTCAGCGTCGAATGCTGGGGCGGCGCCACCTTCGACGTGGCCTACCGGTTTTTGCAGGAATGCCCCTGGCAGCGGCTGCGCGATTTGCGCGCCGCGATGCCCAACCTGATGACGCAGATGCTGCTTCGGGGCTCGAACGGCGTCGGCTACACCAATTATCCCGACAACGTGGTCCAGGCCTTCGTGCGCCAGGCCGCCGCGACCGGGGTCGACGTCTTCCGCGTCTTCGATCCCCTGAACTGGGTCGAGAACATGCGCGTGTCGATGGACGCCGTGCTGGAGGCCGACCGCGTGCTCGAGGCCGCGATCTGCTATACCGGCGACGTGCTCGACCCCGCCCGGTCGAAATACGACCTGAGCTACTACGTCGCCATGGCCAAAGAGCTCAAATCCGCCGGCATCCACATCCTGGGGCTGAAGGACATGGGCGGGCTTCTGAAACCCGCCGGCGCCAAGGTGCTGATCAAGGCGCTGAAAGAAGAAACCGGCCTGCCGGTGCACTTCCACACCCACGACACCGCCGGCATCGCCTGCGCCACGATCCTGGCCGCGGCCGAGGTCGGCGTCGACGCCGTCGATTGCGCCATGGACGCGCTGTCGGGCAACACCAGCCAGGCCACGCTCGGCACCGTGGTCGAGGCGCTGAAACAGACCGACCGGCCGACCGGGCTCGACATCGGCGCGATCCGGTCGATCTCGAATTACTGGGAGGCCGTGCGCGGGCAATACGCCGCCTTCGAATCCGGCCTGCAATCGCCCGCCTCCGAGGTCTATCTGCACGAGATGCCCGGCGGCCAGTTCACCAACCTCAAGTCGCAAGCCCGCGCCATGGGGCTCGAGGAGCGCTGGCATGAGGTCGCCCGCACCTATGCCGACGTCAACGCCATGTTCGGCGACGTGATCAAGGTGACGCCGATCGCCAAGACGGTGGGCGACCTGGCGCTTCTGATGGTCAGCCAGGGGCTGACGGTCGACGACGTGCTCGATCCCGCAACCGAGGTCAGCTTTCCCGACAGCGTCATCAACCTGATGCGCGGCAATGTCGGCCAGGCCCATGGCGGCTTTCCGCCGGCCATCGTCAAGAAGGTGCTGAAGGATGAGGCGCCGATCACCGTCCGCCCTGGCTCTCTGCTGGCGCCGGCGGATCTCGAGGCCGAGCGCGCCGATCTCGCCGGCCGGCTCGGCGTCGAGATCGACGACGAGGACCTGAACGGCTACCTGATGTATCCCAAGGTCTTCACCGACTATATGGAGCGCCACGCGATCTACGGCCCCGTCCGCACCCTGCCGACGAAGACCTTCTTCTACGGCATGACGCCCGGCGAAGAGATCAGCGCCGAGATCGATCCGGGCGTGACCCTGGAAATCCGGCTTCAAGCCGTTGGCGAGACCCACGAGGACGGCGACGTGCGGGTGTTCTTCGAACTCAACGGCCAGCCCCGGGTGGTCCGCGTCGCCGACCGCAAGGTCGCGGCCCAGGTCGAGATCCGCGCCAAGGTCGACAGCTCGAACCCCGGCCACATCGGCGCGCCGATGCCCGGCGTGGTCGCCACCGTCGCGGTGCAGCCCGGGGCCGAGGTGACCGAGGGCGACCTGCTGGTCACCATCGAGGCGATGAAGATGGAAACCGGCCTCCACGCCGACCGCGACGCCATCGTCAAAGCCGTCCACGTCACCCCAGGCGCCCAGGTCGACGCCAAGGACCTGCTGGTCGAGCTGGAATAGCGACGATCTCTTTGCGAGATCAGCTGTTTATCCGAATATCTCGCATAATTGTTCGTGCCCTGTGATATGTGTGGACAAACTCTGCCCTGAACAACGACGATTTATAATCCCCCAGTAAGTCCAAAAAACAGGGCAGTGATGCCAATTTGATTGGATGCTTGTCATTATCATCTGTGATCCTAATTCTGTTTTCCTCAAATTCGTCTACAATCCTATTCAAGTATTTTTCCATCCGTGATATATCTTTACGGATTTCGCGAATTTTCTTGATGCCGCTTTGAATCTGTAGTTCTTTCTCCAATACTTCGCACGAAATCTGTGCGTCATTCAGTTTCAACATAAAGTCTCGGTAGTACCTGACTTCTAGTATATAAGATCTCGTTAAGCCGGTTTCCTTTACAGAGTAGGCCCTTGATATCCTCCGTATCTTCTTTACTTCAGAATAAATCCTAGTCAATGATCTAATCTGCGCAATGATCTCATCATCCCTTTCCTTCAAATTTTGTCTTTGAATATTTGAGTTCTGCAAAATACTAGACGCTACTTGCGCAAATACACCAATCGAAATTAGATTGATCATCGCCCTAAATATATCCTCATGAATACTATCATAATGGTTGTGGCGATAAATAAACAAGACAACGAAAAAAGAGAATACGATGACACTTAAAATCAGAATTGAAAACCTATCTGAGGTCATATCTCAGCCTCTCCTAGCAGCAATTGACTCAAACACATTACATATATTTGCGATCTTTCAAACCCGATCCATTTATGTGGTTTTTGCCCTGAGTGGATCAATGAGCATTCGTTATGTCGCGGATTGCCGGGCAATTCCGCTTGGGCAACACGAGATCGAGTGTAGGGCCGCATCTTGTAGAACAACTACACAGCCCTGCAATTCGGCTGCCCCATCACCCTTGCACGGCGCCGCGGCGACGGGCAGCTTCGGCCCATCGACCGCCCGGTTCGGAGACCCATCGATGCCACTCGCCGCGACACCCCTCTACGCAGGCCTTCTGGCCCTGCTCTTCATCTATCTCAGCCTGCAGGTCGTCCGGGCCCGGACCGCGCACAAGGTCTCGGTCGGCGACGGCGGCGAAAGGGCCGTGGTCAAGGCGATGCGGGTCCAGGCCAACTGTGCCGAGTACGTGCCCATCGGCCTGATCCTGCTGGCGCTGGCCGAGTTGCAGGGCATGCCGGTCTGGCTGGTGCATGTGATCGGCGCGGCCTTCACCGCCGGCCGCATCCTGCACGCCTACGGCTTCGGCGCCACGCCCCAGGTGGTGCCAGCCCGGGTCTGGGGCATGTATCTGACCGTCACCGCCATCGCGCTCCTGGCGCTGGCCAACATCGCTCACGCAGTGTTTTAGGGCGCGATGGGGGCGGATCGGATCGGGCGAGCGATGCCGATGTGCACGTCGCCGCACCGCCTCAGGCACGGAGCCAAGGGGCGCAGCCCCGCCGTGCCCATCGCCGCCCCGCCCCGGAGGGGTGGCGATTGTTCGAGGCTCGCGCACCGCTCGCGGCCCTACGGACTCGACAGCCATAAAGCGCTGCCGTTCAAAGGATGGATCGCCACCCCGCGGGGCGGCGATGGGCCCGGCTCCTCTCCGACAGGCCAACACCTACTCCACGCCAAACACGGCCATTCCCACCACCCGACATCCCACGCGAGGCTGCAATCATGATCGACCTGCTGTCCGACCCCGCCGTCTGGGCGAGCTTTCTCACCCTCGTCGTCCTGGAAATCGTCCTCGGCGTCGACAACGTCATCTTCATCTCGATCACCGCCGCACGCCTGCCGCCGGAACAGCGTCGCTCGGCCCGGCTGATCGGGCTGAGCGGAGCGCTGGTGATGCGCATCGCGCTTTTGGCCTCGATCGCCTGGATCGCCTCGCTGACCACGCCGATTTTCGAGGCTTTCGGCCAGGCGGTCAGTTGGCGCGACGTGATCCTCTTCGCCGGGGGCATGTTCCTGATCTACAAGGCCTCGACCGAAATCTTCGTCGAGGTCGAGGGCGAAGAGGAGGACCGCAGCCTCGCCGCCGCCGGCTACGCCACCGTGATCGCGCAGATCGTCGTGCTCGACATCGTGTTCTCGCTCGACAGCGTGATCACCGCCGTCGGCATCGCCGAACATCTCGAGGTGATGGTCGCCGCGGTGGTGATTGCGATCCTGGTGATGATGGTCGCCGCCGAGCCGATCGCCGGCTTCGTCGAAGACCATCCCTCGACCAAGATGCTGGCGCTGGCGTTCCTGGTGATGGTCGGCATGGCGCTGGTGGCCGACGGTTTCCACGTGCATGTCGAGCGCGGCTTCATCTACGCCGCGATGCTCTTCGCCGGCGCGGTCGAGGCTTTGAACCTCTGGCGCGCGAAACGCCGCCGCGCCCGCCGCGCGGCGTGACCATTAACGCCTGACGCAACGTCCTCAACGGCTTGCCGCAGGGCGGCTAAACTTTCTGCCCCGCGGAATGTTTCGCGCGCGAAACATTTGAAACCGGAATCGACGGCTCCGCCGTCGACAAAGGGTTCAGTGGACCCTTTGCGGTTTCAAAGGGCGGAGCCCCATGGGGGCAGTCGCGCCAGCGACCGAACCGTCTAGTGGATGGTTTGGCCGGACGAAGGGCGGAGCCCAACCGGAAACCACGGCTCCGTCGTCGACAAGAGTCCAGCGGACCATTGCGGCTTCAAAGGGCGGAACGCCGGCGGCCAGTTGCGTCAGCGACCAAACCGTCCAGCGGACGGTTGGCTCCAACACAGGGCGGAGAACCAACCGGACTCAAAGGCAACGCCATCGGAAAACGGTCTGGAGAGCGCGTTGCGGGCTCCACGCGCGGAGCCCACCGGAACAGCTCGCAACCACGCGACAAAGCGCGGCGGTCGCGCCCAAGCTTGCACCGTCGACGCGGCCGTCTTACTTGACTGGGCTCGGGCTCAAACGGGCGGCCGCGCACGCCGCCGATTGCTTGACTGCTCTGACCAACCGATTCCGGCGGCATCGGCCACCGATTACGCCCCGGACCGCCACCCAGGCAGCGCCCGAGGCGCCCAAAAGACCCTGTGTCATTTGGCCCTCGAATAGAGGCAGAATAATTGGTCAGACGCCCGGCCTCAGGGCCGGGCGGGTTCTCTTCTCGACGCGACTGCCTAGCACTCAGCAGTGTCGCGAAGGTCCATTTCAGGTCCAGACCAATGTCGTCGTCGGACGGCCATGACCGCCCGGATCCAGCGGAGGCCGCTGCGCGACTCGTTGGACACGTGGTCAGCCGGTTAGAACCACGGGCACGCGGCCTTTGGGCGGAGGCGGCGCACATGACAGGGCGGCACGTTGGACCACGGTGCAAGGTTGGACGGCCGACTCCATATCGCTGTCACACCACCTGGTCCGCGACGTTGGTCGGATCGGGGTCGGGCGTACCAAGCCCGGCGGCGTCCGGCTTGTCGAGGGCGGTCTTTGGGGCAAGGTCCCCGGACGCCACGAACTGGACACGGACCGCGCGCATCGCGCCGGAGCGGCCGAGCTTTCCGGTCATCACCGCATTGTCGTCCGGGCCGCGCAATGTCAGCCCGTCCAGCGCCGCGGCGTCGAGGATCAGGGTCTCGCCCTCCGCAAGCCGGGTGATGTCACACAAAGGACGCCGTAAGCGGCAGAGCACGGCATCGAGACGCGCCTCGGTGCCCAGGACAGAACGCTGCAGCGTCGTCCGCCACTGCCCTCCCGGCTCGGACTGAGCCGGCGCGCGCCGCTCTGCCGGGAAGATCAGAAAGAGCCGCCCGGTTTTGGCCCCTAGACCGATGTCGAGTTCCGCCGAGACCCGCAGATGCCCCGCATCGGCAAGCGCCATGGCGCCGGCGCGGGCGTCGGCAAGGTGTTGTGCAAAGCGGAAGCCGTCGATCGGTGGCAGATCGCCGCAATCGGCGGCGAAGGTGCCGAATCCGCGGAGCAGGTGATTGATGAACTCCGCCAGCATGGCCGCGTCTATTCCGGTTGGCGGACGCAGCGCCGCCTCACCGGGTAGAACCTCGCCAAGTGTCTGTGCCTCGATCGCAGCGGCCACGAGCTGTGGGCAGGCGACGGCGAGGCCCCGCGCGCCGTCGGGACCTTCAAGCAGCGCAACCAGGGCCGGGTCTGGCAGATCGGCGGTGAGCGTCTCGGGGAAATCGCTCGTGGTATCGAGTCCACGCACCGAAACCCGCGCAGACAACGCGGCGTCGCCGGCACGTGCGGCGGCGGTGCGCAGCGCCTTGTCCGGCGTCATCGCCGGAGCCCCCTGCGCAGCGCGCCCGCCGCCGGTCTTGCGGCGCAAAACCGACAGTTCTGCCTCGTCACCCATGAGTTGCGCCTATCTTGCCTGCCCGCCCAGCTTTTGCAGATCAGGGTTACGAAACGGCTAAGGGCGATTGGGAAATTGACCTTTTTCTCGCGCCAACATGACGTTGTCGAGCGTGGGATTTGTCTGCACGGCGTGGTGACTTGCTTAAAGGCAGGATTGGCCAAGGTTGGACACGCTCACGGCCGGTTCTCAATCCTGGGCCACCATTAGCTCAAGTCCGAAGAGCCGAGCCCATCGCCGACCCGCGGGGTGGCGAACCAACATTTGAACTGCGGCGCTCAAAAGCTGTTCGTTCGATCCAACTCCGCGGCGCCGGCGGGACCGGCGAGGACTATTCCGCCGCCTTGGCTTGTGCCGCCGGCAGGGTCACGCGGAACGCGGCGCCGCCCTGGTCGGGCAAATAACCGATGTCGCCGCCGAGCTTGGCGACGATCTCGCGGCAGATCGCAAGCCCAAGTCCGGCGCCGCCGGCGCGGCCCTGATCGGTCAGGCGGGCGAACTTCTCGAAGATCATCGACTGGCTCGCCTTGGGGATGCCCGCGCCGTTGTCGACGAAGTCGACGGTCACGCCAGCCTCGCCCGACGTCACCTCGATGCGCAACTCGGGCGCCTCGGCATCGCAGTATTTGCGTGCGTTGGCGATCAGATTGATGAACACCTGGGCCAGCCGGTCGGGATCGGTGACCAGCGCCACGTCCTCGGCCCGCGCATCGCGTCGGATCGCCAGAGGGCGCTCGCCGTCCATCGAACTCGTCGCCGCCACCGCGCGGTCGAGCACGCTGTGCAGGTTGGCGTCCTGCCAGTTCAGCGACACCTCACCGTTTTCCAGCACGCTGAGGTCCAGAAGATCGTCGAGCAGGCGGGTCAGCCGGATCGCCTCGTCGTGGATGATGGTCGAGAACCGGGTCTGGTCGGCCTCGGACATCGGGCCGGCCATCAGGATCTCGGAAAACGCCCGGATCGAGGTCATCGGGGTCCGGAGCTCGTGGCTGATCTGGCTGAGGAAGGCGTCCTTCTGGATCGACAGCTGGGTGAGCTTTTCGTTGGCCTCGCGCAGCTGCGCGGCGGTGCGGCTGAGCTCCTGTGACTGGGTCTCGAGCTGGCTGGAATACTCCATGATCTGCGCGGTCTCATCGGCCACCGCCAAGAGATCCTCGACCGAGACCGAGGCGCCGCCTGTGATCTGCGCGACCATCGCCTGGGCGGTGGCGGCGCCGACGGACCCGGCGAGCTGGCGTTCCAGCCGTTCGACGAAATCGGGCGAGGGGTTCGGCAGATAGCCGGCCTTGCCCTGGGCCCGCGCCTCGGCCTCGAACACCGCCTGGGCCTCGGCGGGGCCGAGGATGCGCTGCGCCATGATCAGCAGATCCTCGGCCTCGGCCGGGCTGTGGGTCCAGCCGGGCGCGTTGCGGACATGGTCGTCGATGTTGACGAACTGCGCCCCCTGCAGGCGCTCCAGCGGCGCGGGGAAGCTGAAAAGCGAGCCGAGAAAGAAGCCCGAAGAGTTGATCACCATCGACCAGAACACCGCGTGCACCACCGGGTCGAGCCCGTCGATGCCGAAGAGCGCGTGCGGCCGAAGCCAGCCGATGCCCCAGGGCCCGTCCGCCAGGACCGCGGCCGACAGCACGAAGCTGTCGCCGAAGCTCGGCAGAAACATCGTATAGGCCCAGACCGCGAAGCCCAGCGTCAGCCCGATGGCGGCGCCGCGCCGGGTGGCGCCGCGCCAGAACAGGCCGCCCAGCAGCGCCGGCAGCACCTGGGCGACGCCGGCGAATGCGATCAGCCCGATCGCGGCCAGCGCCGCGCCGCCGCCGGAGAGCCGAAAGTAGAGATAGCCCAAGGCCAGCACCGCGCCGATCGAGATCCGCCGCGACAGCAGCACCACCTCGCGCACGTCGCCCGACATGCTGGCCCCGCCCTGCCGGGCGCTGAGCCAGATCGGCATCACGATGTGGTTTGACACCATGGTCGAGACCGCGATGGCGGCGACGATGACCATCGAGGTGGCGCTGGAAAACCCGCCCAGAAAGCTCAGCATCGCCAGGCTGTCCTGGTCCAGCGCGAGCGGCACGGTCAGCACGTAGAGGTCGGGGTTTTCGCCCGGCAGCACCGAAAGCCCGATCACCGCGATCGGGATCACGAAGAGGCTCATGGCAAAGAGGTAGAGCGGGAAGGCCCACGACGCGACGGCCACGTGGCGTTCGTCGGCGTTCTCGACCACCATGACGTGGAACATCCGCGGCAGGCACACGAATGCCGCCGCCGAGAGGAAGATCAGCGTCGCCCAGCGGCCGCCGTCAAGCTGCCATTCGGCGATCTTGGAGGCGTCGATCTGGGCCATCATCTCGGCCGGGCCGCCGGCCACGCCCCAGACCACGAAGACGCCCACAGCGATCAGCGCGATCAGCTTGACCACGGCCTCCAGCGCGATGGCGGTGACGACGCCGTGGTGGCGTTCGTTGACGTCGAGCGAGCGGGTACCGAAAAGGATGGTGAACAGCGCCAGCCCGGCGGCCACCACCAGCGCGGTATTGTCGAGCGCCTCGAAATCCGGCATCGCGCCGCCCTCGGCGGAGAACACCGAGAACGACAGCGACACCGACTGCAGCTGCAGCGCGATGTAGGGCGTGGTGCCGATCACCGCGAGCAGGGTGACGATGACACCGAGAAGCGTCGACTTGCCGTAGCGCGACGAGATCAGGTCGGCGATCGAGGTGATCCGCTGCGCCCGGCCGATCCGCACCAGCTTGCGCACCAGCCACCACCAGCCGACCATCACCAGGGTCGGCCCGAGATAGATGGTGACGAACTCGAGCCCCGAGCGCACCGCGTAGCCCACTGCGCCGTAAAACGTCCAGGCGGTGCAGTAGATCGACAGCGACAGCGTGTAGATGAGCGGTGAGCGCAGCCAGCCGACGGTGCCACGCTCGGCCCGCTTTTCGGCAGCGAAGGCCACCACGAACAAAAGCGCCGCATAGGCCAGGCAAACCAGGACCAGGACGTTGAAGCCGATCATGCGCCGCGCTCGGTGTCGCCTGCGCCGTCGCCGTCGGGCGCACGGTCCGGGTCCGGCCGGATCAGGTGCCGCGACAGGGCGCCGGCGATCACGATCAGCGCCCCCCAGACCGCAAAGATGAAGACGCCGCCGGCCGCCGTGCGCGCCGCGCTGTCGTCGCCGCCGGCCCAAAGCAGCGGCACCAGGAACAGAAGCGCTCCGACGAGCGGCAGCATCCGTGCGGCATCGGTCAGACGCCGGCGCCGGTAGGACCGGCGTTCCAGAAACACCGTCGCGGGCGGCCGGCTCATGACCCGGCGAGTTCGCGCACGCTGTCCAGCACCTCGGCGTTGGAGAACGGCTTGGTCATGAAGCGGCTGGCGCCGTAGCGTTCGGCCAGTTCGCGGTCGCGTTTCTGGCCGCGGGCGGTGAGCATAAGCACCGGCAGCGCCTCGGTCGCCGGGTCGGCGCGCAGATCCTGCAGGATGTCGAAGCCCGAGCGGTTCGGTAGCATCACGTCGAGGATCACCAGATCGGGCCCGCGGCGGGCGATCTCGGCCAGGGCGGTCTTGCCGTCGGCATGGGTGTCCACCGTCCAGCCGTCGCGCGACAGGATGAACCCGATCGCCTGGATGATGTTCGGTTCGTCCTCGATCAGCAGGACCCGTTTGCCCATGGGCCGATCCCCTCCTGGTGCGGCGCGCCGCCGATGGTGTTCTTTTTTGCGGCAACTATCTCGCAGACCGGTGACGCTGTCAAAACCTGGCATGGGCCGTGGCGGCGCGAGAAACCCGCAAGTCGGCGCTCACATCCCACCCAGCCGCGCGTCTAATCCCGTGGGGGCCCGTGCACCGGCACCGCCCGCGGCCGCTTGCGCCCGGCGCCGCCCCGGACAGGAGGCCAGGATGCGACACTGGATTGGGGCCCTTGCGGCGGGACTGGCCGCTGGCGTGCTGACCGCGGCGGCGGCGGCCGCACAGACCCTCTGCACCGATATCGACAGCGTGCAGGGCTCGGCCCAGCCGACGCTGAACACTCAATACGGCGGCCAGCTCGATGTCTACATCATGGGCCAGACCCCGCCGCACGGCATGACCCAGGCGAAGCGGACACTGTTTTCGTCGGCAGGCCAGTTCTTCTCCGCCTTCGGCGCGCTGGCGATGGACCCCACGCCGCTCTATTGCGCCGACACCGACATCGACAACACCCAGATCTCAGGCACCATCGCGCTGCAGCAGACCTCGCTTCACTGCGCCGTCGCCGACCGCGTCGGGCGCTGCCTCGAAAGCCGGTCGGTCGAGACCTACGAGGTGACCTTCACCATGCGCGTGGTGAACGGGGTCTGGATCATCTACCGGGCCTACCCGTCTCAGTGACCCGTCGGATCCGATCCGCCCGCTTGATCTGACGCAAAGCGCCGAAGGGCGGAGCCGCGATAGCCTGCCGGGCCCGTTGCAGCCTGGAGGATCCCCGATGAGCGCGCTCTTTCCTTACGCCAATATCCTGGCCGGCCTTTTGGTGCTGGTGGTCGGCTTCGGTTTTCATTTCGGCGGCCAGTTGGTCTCGGTGCTCGACTGGCAAAGGGCCTGCCGCTGGGGCCTGCAAGAGGCGGCGATGCCGGCCGACTACTACCCTTACGAACATGGCACCGCGATGGGCGACGTTCTTTTGGGCTGGAGCTACGGGCTGATCGCGATCGGCCTCTTCGCCGGCGCCGACTGGGGCTATGCGCTGGCCTGCGTGCCCGGCACGGTGCTGCTCTACCACAGCCTCTGCGCCTGGTTTTGGGAGGTCGACCGGCGCCGCGCCGGGCACGGTCTATGGACCAACGACTTCCGCGCAACCTGGTGCGGGTCGAACGCCGCCGCCGGGGTTCTGGCACTTGCCGTCGGCTGGGCCGGTCCGGCCTAAGTGCTGACCGAGGCCCATACCGGGCTGCGCGGGCTGCTCACCGGCTGGATCGTGCTGTTCCACGCGGTGATCTTCTCGGTCGGGTGGAACCTGCACGGCTCGGCGCTGATGCCGGTCTTCTACCTGCTGGCGGGCTATTCGCTGGCGCTGACCTATGGCGGCGGCGTGGCGCCGCGGCGGTTCTACCGCAACCGGGTCGCCCGGATCGCGCCGGTCTATTACGTGGCGATGCTCATCGCCCTGCCGCTGGCCGTCGCGGGACGCTCCTGGGTGCCGCCCGAGTGGATTCCCTGGACCCTGGCGACCAACCTTTTCGCGGTGCAGATGTGGATCTCATGGGTGCCCGTCAGCTTCGTCGGCCCGGCCTGGACGATCTCGACCCTGGCGTTCTTCTATGTGCTCTTCCCCTGGCTCCTGCGCTGGCACGAACGCCAAAGCGACGCGGTGCTCAGGCGCTGGCTCATCGGCCTATTCTGTGCCCAGTTTGCGATCTACTTCGGGATTTCCTTTGCCGTCGGACCCTACAACGAGTCCCAAGCCTTCTGGGCGGCCCATGCCTGGCCGGTCTCGCGGCTGCCGGTCTTCGAGATGGCGCTGGTCGCCGGGATCCTGGTGCGGCGCGGCGCCTGGCCGGTGATGGGGCTGCAGCCGGACCGCGCGGGCCGGCGCGTGGACCGCGCGGCGGCGGCCTTTGCCGCCTGCATCCTGGCCTTCTCGGCCCTCGACATGGCCGGGACCGACGCCTTGGCCGCGTGGTGGATGCAGGCCGTCTTCCCCTGGACCCTGCTGATGGTGATCGCCGGCCTGTCGGCACCCGGCGCCCACCCCAGCCTGGCACACCGGCTCTTCACCTGGCCGCCGCTGGTGTTTCTCGGCCGGATCGGCCTGCCGCTCTACCTGATCCACGAGGTCGTGATCTACGCCACCGCCTGGGCCACCGCCCCCGACCGGCCGTTCTACTTCGCCGCGATGCCGGCCTGGACCATCGCCGTCGTGCTGCCCGCGAGCCTCGCCGCCGCGCTTGCCCTGCATCACCTCGTCGAACGCCCCGCCCGCGCCCGGCTGCGCGCCGCGACTTGAGAGGAGACCGCCATGGACGTCACCCCGTTGACCTGGATCGTCGCGCTGGCCGGGCTGGTGCTGTCGGCCCTGCTCGGCAGCCTGCAACTGATCGCGCTTTTGCGCCCGCGCGCGGCCTGGACCGTCGAGAACATCTATGGCGGCTCCCCCGACACGACCGACCCCAAGGCCTATTTCGCCTTCAACCAGGGCGCCGCGCTGGCCGACCCGGTGTTCTGGCTGCCGCTGCAGATCGCCGGCAGCCTCGGCATGCTTGCCGGCGCGACCTGGGGCTTTCTGCTGGCGCTGATCGCCTCGGTCCCGTTCTGGTACAGCGCGATCTGGATCTACGTCTGGGACCGCGACATGGGCTTTCGCAAACCCACGCTTGCCTACTGGCTGATCGTGTGGGGCATGTGGCCGGCCTTCGGCGTGATCGAGGGCGCCTATTGCTTCGCTCGGCTGCTCTGAGGCCGCGCCCGCCGTCCCACGGCATTTCCCTTGACCTCAGCCGCGCGCCCCGGTCTAGTCGGTCCGGAACCGCCCCCCTAACCGCGCGAAGTCGCGGGACTTTTCGACCACGCATTCCACCCAGGGAGACAGACATGAACGTACGCCCAGACCCGACATTCTACCCCTCGCCCAAGATCGCCATGGAGGCCCCAGCCGAGACGCTGGCCTTCACGCTGATGCTCAGCCCCGACGGCTCGCAGCCCGACGGGCTGGCCGTCGTCAACGTCGAAAAGGGCTCGAAGAGCTACGGCAAGATCGTGGCCTCGCTGATGATGCCCAACACCGGCGACGAGTTCCACCATTTCGGCTGGAACGCCTGCTCCTCGGCGTTGTCGCCTCTGACCGGCCACGCCTTTCTGGAACGCCGCTACCTGATCATCCCCGGCATCCGGTCCTCGCGGATCTACGTCATCGACGTCAAGGACCCGCTGGACCCGAAAATGCACAAGATTATCGAGCCGCAGGAGGTGTTCGACAAGACCGGCTATTCGCGCCCGCACACGATCCATTGCGGGCCCGAGGGCATCTACGTCTCGACGCTGGGCGGCGGCGGCTCCGACGGCACCGACGGCCCGCCGGGCATCTTCATCCTCGACTGCGAGACCTTCGACATCATCGGCCGCTACGAGATCGAGCGCGGAGTGCAGGACAAGCACTACGATTTCTGGTGGAACCTGCCGCGCGACTACATGGTCAGCTCGGAATGGGGCCTGCCGCCTCAGTTCGAGAACGGCGTGGTGCCCGAGGACCTTCTGTCGAACAAATACGGCCACCGGATCCATTTCTGGGACTTGAGGGGCCGCAAGAACGTGCAGACCATCGACCTGGGCGAGAACCACCAGATGGCGCTGGAAATCCGCCCCGCCCACGACCCGGCCCGCCAGCACGGTTTCTGCGGCGTGGTCGTCGACACCACCAATCTCGAAGGCGCGATCTTCACCTGGTGGCAGAACGACGACGGCACTTTCGAGGCCAAGAAGACCATCACCATCCCGCCGCAGCCGGCCGACCCCGACGACCTGCCCGATCTTCTCAAAGGCTTCGGCGCGGTGCCGCCCTTGGTCACCGACATCGACCTCAGCCTCGACGACCGGTTCCTCTACGTCTCGTGCTGGGGCACCGGCGAGATGCACCAATACGACGTCTCCGACCCGATGAACCCCACGCTCGCCGGCAAGGTCGAAATCGGCGGCATCGTCAAAAAGACCAAGCACCCCAACGGCAAGGACTTCGGCTATGGCCCGCAGATGGTCGAGATCAGCCGTGACGGCAAGAGGGTCTACTGGACCAACTCGCTCTATTCGACCTGGGACGATCAGTTCTACCCCGGCGACCGCGGCTCGGCGATGGTGATGGCCAATGCCGGCGACGACGGCGGGCTCGAGCTCGAGCCGACGTTCTGGGTCGAATTCCCCAAGGGCTACCGCACCCACCAGATCCGGCTCGAGGGCGGCGACTGTTCCACCGACAGCTTCTGCTACCCCTCGGTCTGAGCTTTGGATCAGATGCTGACGACGGCGGCGGGCCTCTGGCTCGCCGTTGTCGCCTCGGGGCTTTATCACGGGCTGAACCCAGGGATGGGTTGGCCGCTGGCGGTCTCGGCGGCGCTGTTCGAGGGCCGGCGCGGGGCGCTATGGCGCGCGCTCGTCGCGCTCGGCCTCGGCCACCTGGCGGCGATGCTCGCGATCCTGCTGCCGTTCGCCGCGATGTACGTGCTGATCGACTACCAGATTGAAATCCGTATCGGCGCGGCGCTGGTGGTGATCGCCATGGGCGCCTACCTGCTGATCAACCGCCGCCACCCCCGCTTCCTGGCCCGAGTGAAGCCGACGCAGCTGGCGCTCTGGTCGTTCCTGGTGGCGCTGGCCCATGGCGCGGCGCTGATGCTGGTGCCGATCTATCTCGGGCTCTGCAAGCTCGACGAGCTAGACCTCGGTCACCGCGCCGCCGCCGACCTGATGGGCCAGAACGCCGGCATAGCCCTGGCCGTCGCTGTGCTGCACACCGCCGCCATGGTCGTCGCCGGCGGCGCCGTGGCCTTCGCCGTGCATCGCTATCTCGGTCTCACCGTTCTGCAGAAGGGCTGGTTCAACCTTGATCTCGTCTGGGCGCTCAGCCTGATCGGCGTCGGCGCCATCGGCCTGATCACCGCGCTCTAGGGCATGTCCGATACGGCCAAAATGGACACGCTCTAAACCCCTTCATCTCTTCCAAAATACGCAAATCCGACCGCCGGCAACGCGCACTCCGTCGGCCGAACGCGCAACACCGGCCAAAGACCGCGGGGCCCCGCGAAGCCGAAGGCGGCAGCGGGGAGGCAAAAGCGTGCCGCAGGCACTCGACCGGATCACGCCCCCGCGGCCAGGATCGACGGCTCGCGCCGGGCGGCGCAGGCCCGTTGCGGACAGATCCGGCAGCCGGTTCCGATCTGCAAAACCGGCAGGTCCGGCGCCGCCACCCGGTCGACCGGCAGCATCAGCATCGTTGCCTCGAACACCGTCGGCGTGTCGAACCCCGCCGCCCCGGCGGGCTGGCTGATCGCATAAGTCAGGAACCGCTCGCGCGCGCGGCCCGACATCTCGACCAGCGCGCGCACCGGCGTCATCGGCCGCGACAGCGCCTGATAGAGGGGCCAAAGCGGGCAGGCCGCCCCGAACCGCGGAAGCGGAAAGCCCTCGACCGGCTTGCGGAAGGTCAGGGCGCCCGAGCCGTCGCAGACCACCAGCCCGATCCGCCCCGCCCCGTCTTCGGGCAGAGTGGCCAGCCGCCGTAGCACCGCCGCCAGATCGGCCCCGAACCGGTCGGCCAGCGCGGCCGGATCATAGGCCAGCGCCGCGGCCGCCGCCTGGAATTCGCCAAGGGGCATTTTCAATGCGTCCGCCCGGTAGCGGGCCAGATAGACGGCTGCCAGATCGCGCCCGGCCTCGGTCACCAGCGCCCCTGCGCCGCGCAGCAGTGCCTCGGCCGAGACCGGCAGCGCGCGCTCCATCTCGGCCACGTGGAAGCCTTGCGCCTGCAGCCAGGCCTCTAGCTCTTCCTGCGGCGAACTTGCCCCCATCTCGGTCTCGGCGCCGCTGTCGAGATAGGCCACCAGCGCGCGCGAGCCCTCCGCCAGGCGCTGGCTGTCCTCGTGGATGTTGCGGTGGAACCGGTCCTGCCATTCGGCCTCGATCTCGCCGGGCTCAACCAGGATCGAGGCGGTGGAGTTGATGGCGGTGACGGTGCTGAGCAGCTCGTGCAGCGAGGCCGCCAGATGCGGGTCGTGCGCCATTCGGTCGGTCAGCGTCTCGACCGTGCGCTCCAGCCGGCCGATGCGGCGGTGCTGGCTGGCCACCAGCCCGGCCCAGCCCGGAAACCGGCCGGCGAATTCCTCGACCCGCGCGTCCTCGGTCGCGACCTCCGGCGCCCGTGCCGCCGCGTCGCGCAAACCGCTGACCAGCTCGGCCTCGGCGCCCTCGGCCAGCGCAGCGGCATCGACGTCCAGCGCTCGGGCGATATCGACCAAGAGTTTGCCGCCGATTCTGCGCTTGTTGTGCTCGACAAGGTTGAGATAGGCCGCCGATATCCCGGCCGTTCGCGCTAACGCGGCCTGCTTGATCCCCAGCATCACCCGGCGTTCGCGGATCCGGCTGCCGGTTAGCGCCCCCGCCGGCATCGCCTAAGCGTCTCGAATCGCATGGATTTCCCTTGCGTTAAGAAAATTTCTTTACACCCTCTACCACAGCTTTGTGTATTTGTTTACAGGATTTTCGTTTTTCCAAAAGGTCTTATTGAGCAGTTTTCGCCGCCGCCACAATAATGCCACCATCCTGTAAAAGGGGTGTGGTGGGCGTGGAGGAACCGTCCGCTGCGGACTTGAACGTAACGGGAGGATATCAATGCCCAAAACCACTCTCACTCGTCGCGGCGTGCTGAAAACCGGCACCGTGGCCGGCGGCGCGCTGGCGATGCCGACGATCTTCACCGGCGCTTCCTGGGCCGGCAGCCATACCGGCTTCACCAACGCGCCCGGCGACAGCGAAGTCGTACTTGGCTTCAACGTGCCGCAGTCCGGGCCCTACGCCGACGAGGGCGCCGACGAATTGCGCGCCTATGAGCTGGCGGTCGAGCACCTCAACGGCGGCGGCGACGGCGGCATGATCCCGACGTTCTCGTCGAAGACGCTCGACGGCACCGGCATCCTCGGCCGCGAGGTCAAGTACGTCACCGGCGACACCCAGACCAAGTCGGACGCCGCCCGCGCCTCGGCCCGCTCGATGATCGAGAAGGACGGCGCCATCATGATCACTGGCGGCTCGTCCTCGGGCGTGGCCGTGGCCGTGCAGGCGCTCTGCCAGGAGGCCGGCGTGATCTTCATGGCGGGTCTGACGCACTCCAACGACACCACCGGCAAGGACAAGAAGGCCAACGGCTTCCGCCACTTCTTCAACTCCTACATGTCGGGCGCCGCGCTGGCGCCGATCCTGGCCAACAACTACGGCACCGACCGTAAGGCCTATCACCTGACCGCCGACTACAACTGGGGCTACACCACCGAAGAGGCGGTGAAGACCTCGACCGAAGCGATGGGCTGGGAAACCGTCGCGGCCGTGAAGACGCCGCTGACCCAGACCGACTTCTCGTCCTACATCGCGCCGGTTCTGCAGTCGGGCGCCGACGTGCTGGTCCTGAACCACTACGGCGGCAACATGGTCAACTCGCTGACCAACGCGGTGCAGTTCGGCCTGCGCGAAAAGGAAGTGAACGGCAAGAACTTCGAGATCATCGTGCCGCTCTACTCGCGCCTGATGGCCCGCGGCGCCGGCGAAAACGTGAAGGGCATCTTCGGTTCGACGAACTGGCACTGGTCGCTGCAGGACGAGGGCTCGAAGGCCTTCGTGAAGTCCTTCGGCACCAAGTACGGCTTCCCGCCGAGCCAGGCGGCGCACACCACCTACTGCCAGACGCTGCTCTACGCGGATGCCGTCAACCGGGCCGGGTCGTTCAACCCCTGCGCCGTGGTCGAGGCTCTCGAAGGCTTCGAGTTCGACGGCTTGGGCAACGGACCGACGCTCTACCGCGCCGAGGACCACCAGTGCTTCAAGGACGTGCTCGTGGTGAAGGGCAAGGAAAACCCGACCTCGGAATTCGACCTTCTCGAAATCGTCGAAATCACCCCGGTCGCGCAGGTCACCTACGACGCCTCGATCTTCGGCGGCGAACTGGGCGCCTGCAACCCGGGCGCGTAAGCGACCAGATCCGGGCGGGTCGCGCGAGCCCGCCCGGCACTCCCCGCGTCCCGCCGATCGCGGCGGGGCGCATCCCCCGGGCCTTGGCGCCCGGCTGACGATTTCCCGGCAAACCGAAAGGTGGGGACATGGACGCCATCATTCTTCAAATCCTGAACGGCCTCGACAAGGGCTCGGCCTATGCGCTGATCGCGCTCGGCCTGACGCTGATTTTCGGCACGCTCGGCGTGGTGAACTTCGCCCACGGGGCGTTGTTCATGATCGGCGCGTTCTGCGCGGTGACGCTGCAGCGGATCCTGACGCTGAGCTA
>JAAUYB010020807.1_pt1 | contig 40967 bp, 35 predicted proteins | sample 7278071 | NCBI WGS metagenome assembly JAAUYB01 (sample SAMN14350121, study PRJNA611818) | marine sediment metagenome | isolation source: surface marine sediment (1.8m) | place: French Polynesia: Moorea | collected 2018-08 | reverse complement strand
GCCAGCTCGATAACAACGGGCTGGGGGGTGACTACAACCCCGACGCCTCGGCCGAATGGGATCGGCGCGCGGCGGGTCTGGGCGATCCGGTGGGCAAGTTCAACCACGGTCTGAACCTGATCCGCGGCCACGGGATCACACAGGACGTGACCTTGGGCCGGCAGTTTGTTGATGAGGCGGCACACGAGGGTCTGAAGGTTGCGCAGCGGTTGCAGGCAGCGGGGTACGACCTGGATGAGGTCACACCGGATGCGGATAACTGGAAATATGCGCCGGCGTTCTGAGTGCTGCGAACAACGGGGTTAGCCAGTCAGGTCGTTGAGCGTGGCGGGTTGACCGGCAAGCTCCAGCCAGCGGGTGCCCAGACGCCGCGCCTCGGACTCAACATGGGTCACGATCAGGGTGGTGATATCGCGCCCTGCGCGGAGGGTTTCGAACAGCGTCATCATCTCATCAGCGAGCTTGGGGTCGAGCGATACAAACGGCTCATCCATCAGCAACAGCTCGGGATCGGAGGCAAAGGCGCGGGCCAGCGCCATGCGGCGTTGCTGGCCCAGTGACAGCTGGCCCGGAAAGTCATCGCCACGCCCGGCAAGGCCGACCTCGTCCAAAGCTTTTTCAGCCGCGTCAGCCGAGATGCCCAGCGTCAGCACCAGGTTGTCGCGTAAGCTCCGCCAGGGCATCAGCGTGGGTTCCTGAAACACCACGGCGACCCGCTCGGGCTTTTGCAAGGTACCGCGAAAGCCGGTCTCCAGCCCGGCGAGGATGCGCAGCAGCGTGGTCTTGCCCACTCCAGACGGCCCTGACAGAGCCAAAGTCTCAGAGGGCGCCAGGCTCAGCTCCAAAGGGCCGAGCACGGCGCGGTTGCCAAAGCGCATGCCCTCCAGCCGCAGATGTGCCACAGGGGGCGTTGCCGCCCCCTGCCCGGCACTGTCATGCACCAGTCGCAGCTGGTGCATCGGATCAGGATCCCGGCTGGACAAAGACGCCCTCGGGCAGATCGGTGGCACCGCCAACCAGATCGCTGCCGCCCAGCTTGGCCATCAGCGCCAGCATCCGCGCGGCGGCATCCTCATCAACCGGACCGGGCGCGGGAATGCCAGCGCGGAACCCTGTCTTCAGCGCCTCGAACTGGGCGTCGGTCTTGGCACGCATGCGCGGGCGCAGCCGGTTCCATTCCGCATCGTCACTGGCCAGCATATCTTTGGCCGCGCGCGAGGCCCCGGCAAAGGCCTGCACCAGTTCAGGATTGGCGCGCAGCATGTCGCCTTTCAGCACATAGCCCAAGAGCGGCGTCTGCGGGTCCAAACCAAGCGTCGTGGCGGCTTCTTCCACAGTGATCAGCGGCTTCATGCCCGCGGCGCCCATCTTGGCCAGAAAGTGCCAGAAGTTGATCGCGCCATCGAGCTCCCCCTGCAGCGCGGTCTTGAAGATCAGCGGCGGCGCGCCGAACACCTGCTCGGTATCACCTGCCAGATCCATGCCATGCTTTTCCTGCGCATAGGCCTGCAGGATCAGCCAGCTTTTGTCCAAGGGTCCGCCGGCGATGCCGATCTTGCCGCCCTTGAGATCGGCGAGCGAGGTGGCGGCGCTGTTGCCCGGCACCATGACGGCGCCGACCGCCCGGCTATAGGGGATGAACACGTAGTCCTTGCCCGCAGCGCGCTGGCGCGCGACCCAGAGCCAGTCGGTCACGATGACATCGGCCTCATCGCCCTGAAACGCGATCTTGCCGGCCGAGCCCGAGGCCACGCCCTGCACCTGCAGGTCGAACCCGGCAGCGGTGTCGAATCCGTTATGTTTGATGGTGTCGAGTTCCCAATTCACGGTGCCGAATTCCAGCACGGCGGCCCGCAAGACAGGGGTTTCGGCAAACACGGCCCCAGCCGTGACAACAAGCGCGGCACAGGCCGCGCGAATGGTATTCAAGAACACCGGCATTCCTCCCATTTGGCTTGGCGACAGATTAGCAGCCGAAAAAGCGCGATATATACGACCAATGGACAGGCGCGCGGGGTGCTGCCGTTGACATGGATCAAACGGGGCGCGCGATCCGGGGCGTAGGGTCGCGGCCATCCAGACCAAAGGAGATTGATCATGCCCCGCCTGATGCCCGTTATCGCCACCCTTCTGGCCGCCACGCCCGCGCTGAGCGACACGTTTGAAGAGGTCAAAGTGGCCGCCGGGGAAACCCTTTATGAGGCCGAATGCGAACGCTGTCACGCCGTGGATGCCGACGACGCGTCTTATGGCCCGCCTCTGGAGAACATCCTTTACCGTGCCGCCGGCAGCTATGAGGGCTATGACTATTCGATCGCGCTCGAAGCCTCGGGGATCGTCTGGACCCCGGCCGCGCTGCGCGCCTGGATGGAGGACAATGCAGGCTTCATGCCCGGCACCAAGATGCGCCATGTGGGGATCGAAGATCGCACGGTGCAGGATTTCATCCTGGCTTACTTGACGTCGATCTCGGCCCAGGACAATAAGGCGATCTCAGAATAAACGCGCGCGCCGGGCCTAGTCCGGCAGAACCAGCATTTGCGGCAGCCAGTGGCTGTCGCGATCCGCTTCGGTCAGGTCAACGTCGCGGATCGGGCGCAGGTTGCCCGCCTCGGGCGGCACGGCGAGCAGGTTCATGTCCATCTCGTACATCGCGCCGCGCAGCCCCGTGCCGTGCTCTTCCAGTACGTAATAGACCCCGTTCCAGAGGTTGATCCCGTATTCCCCGGCCGGTTTCCAGACAAACAGGAAATCGTATTCCAGATCCGTGAGCTCGCCGCTCAGATCGCGTGTGATCTCATAGGGATAGGGTACGTGGCACCAGAGCTTTTCCGGCCCTTCCAAACACCGAAACGGCCGCATCGACAGGAAATAATCGCCAAAGCCCTCGTCGGCCATGGTGGCGGTATACTTCCCCTCTGACACGCTGACCGAGCCCACGCGCCAGCGGTCGCCCGCTGCATCTTCGAGAAAGACGCCAAAGGCGCCATCCTCCAGCGCGACGGCCGCGCCGCCCCATATCATCGCCGCGCAACAGGCGGCCGCCACTCTGGTGCGCATGTTTCCTCCCAAAGGCAGCGCTGCTGATTCCCCTCAGTCTGCGAAGGTTGACACGCGCACTGTCAAGGCTCTTTGGGTCGTACGACCCTAGTCCCGTATCAAAACCACGTGTGCTTCTTATACTACGCGCAGGGAACGGCTGCGCCTTTCGCAAGCGTGGTCAGCGAAAACGTGTTCATGGGAGGATCGCAATGAACAGATTTGTTGCCGCAGTCGCGGCCAGCCTGATCGCCTCGACCGGCGCTTGGGCGGATGTGACAGAGGACATGCTGGCAAACGACGCCACGATGACCGATCAGGTCGTCACCAACGGGATGGGCCGGCACCTGCAGCGCTATTCGCCGCTGGACACCCTCAATAAGGAAAACGTCAAGAACCTTGTCCCGGCCTGGGCCTTCAGCCTTGGTGGTGAAAAGCAGCGCGGGCAGGAAACCCAGCCGCTGGTCTATGACGGCATCATGTATATCACCGGGTCGTATTCGCGTCTCTACGCGATCGACGTGATGACGGGTGAGGAGCTGTGGCAGTACGATGCCCGCCTGCCCGAAGGCATCCTGCCCTGCTGTGACGTGATCAACCGCGGTGCCGCGCTGGCTGGCGACAAGGTGATCTTTGGCACGCTGGACGCGCGGATCGTGGCGCTGGACGCCAAGACCGGCGACGTGGTTTGGCGTGACAAGATCGACGATTACAAGGCGGGTTATTCCTACACCGCGGCGCCTTTGGTCGTGAACAACTTGGTGATCACCGGCAACTCGGGTGGTGAGTTTGGCATCGTCGGCGCCGTGCAGGCGCGTGACGTCGACACTGGTGACCTCGTGTGGCACCGACCGGTGATCGAAGGCCATATGGGCATGCTGAACGGCGAAGAGTCGACCATGACCGGCACGCTCAATGCGACCTGGCCGGGCGACATGTGGGTGACCGGCGGTGGCGCCACCTGGCTGGGTGGGTCTTACGACTCGCGCACCGACACGCTGATCTTTGGCGCCGGCAACCCTGCCCCGTGGAACAGCTGGCTGCGCGACGCAGGCCAGAAGGATGACGGCACCGGTGACAACCTTTATGCCGCCAGCCGCATCGGCATCGATCCGTCGAATGGCGAGATCAAGTGGCACTTCCAGACCACGCCGCGCGAAGGCTGGGACTATGACGGCGTGAACGAAGTCGTCGCCTTTGACGACCGCGACGGCAACCAGCGCCTCGCCACGGCGGACCGCAACGGCTACTTCTACGTGCTGGATGCGGCCGATGGTGGCTTTGTTGGCGGCTGGCCCTTCGTCAAGGACATCAGCTGGTCCTCGGGTCTCGATGACAATGGCCGACCGATCTGGGTCGAGGAAAACCGCCCGGGTGATCCCGCCGCCGCAGCCGATGGCAAGAAAGGCGAAGTGGTGTTCTCCTCGCCGTCCTTCCTGGGTGGCAAGAACTGGATGCCGATGGCGTTCTCGCAGCGCACCGGCAACTTCTACGTGCCGTCGAACGAATGGGGCATGGACATCTGGAACGAGCCGATCACCTACAAGAAGGGTGCGGCCTATCTGGGCTCGGGCTTTACAATCAAGCCCAACTACGAAGACCATATCGGTTCGCTTAAGGCAATTGACCCTGCCACCGGCGAATGGGTCTGGGAGTGGAAGAACGACGCCCCGCTCTGGGGTGGCGTGATGACCACCGCGGGCGGCCTCGTGTTCTTCGGCACACCCGAGGGCAAGTTCATCGCGCTGGATGACGACACCGGCGAAGAGCTCTGGTCCTTCCAGACCGGTTCGGGCATTGTTGGCCAGCCGATCACCTGGGAACAGGACGGCGAACAGTATGTCTCGGTCATCTCGGGCTGGGGTGGCGCTGTTCCGCTCTGGGGTGGTGAAGTCGCTAAGAAGGTCAGCTACCTCAACCAGGGCGGCACCCTCTGGACCTTCCGCCTGCCCAAGGAACTGGCTTCGCGCTAAGCGGCCCAACCTTTGAAAACCCAAAACGCTCGGGATTTTCCCGGGCGTTTTTTTGTAGCGGGACGGTTTAGCTGGTTGCCGGTTTGTAGCTTGATTTGGCGGCTTTGGCCGTCGTTATCGTGGCCATCGCCTCGGCCGATGTCATAAGCTTGGTCGTGGCACCGGCGTAAACTAGCCGCAAAGTGAGTGCCGCTAGAGGTTTTTTCACATTTCTGTGATGTTGTAAGTCTACCAGAACTATTATATCGTCAGGAGGGAAGTTGATGAGGATACGACGCGTTATGCCCTCCGCTAATATTATTTCTGCGCAAACCACTTCAAAGAAAATCGCATATAACGACAATAGGTTTTCCAAACTCAAACCGTCGATGCTTGGGTTCAGTGACAGTGAATTCAAATGGATAGTCGTTGAGGAAAGCAAAGAAGGCGTACTGACTTACACCGGAGTGCTAAAATCCGGCGGAGAAGTGCAGCTCTCGCCCGGGTCCGGCCAGAAGGAGCTTCTCAAGCGCGGCGAATACACAGGCGAATCTGGTCGAGTTGCCGCCATGGTTCAGTCGGTGTCTTCGTATGAGCGTGAGAGACATCGCGTTTTAAGAAGCAAGCTGATTCTTATCGTCGTGTGCGTTGTAATGGTTTGTGCCGCGGCCTTAGACGCCGGATATAGGGTTTGGATTGCTGTCGCGGCCAGTGGAGGCAACATATTCAGTGTGACTATTGTATTTGTCTTATGCGTTGCGTTTGCTGGAATGTGCCTTGCAATGCTGAGCAGCATAATTAGACGGTATGTTGCGTCTACGCTAGAACAGTAAGCTCGAAGCAAAGGTACGATTTTGAGAAACGCTATTGTTTTCATGGGCGTAGTCGTGAGTGCTGGTATTGCATTTATTGGCTTGCCCGTGCTGTTTGGCAAGCCCATTGATGTAACCAAGATTGACGTGTACCTCGCAGCTTACTTTTTAGCATTCGTTCTCTTAGTTTCGATTTCATTGAAACTGATCTCATTTTGGCTATTGTCATTTATCGAAAAGGTCTATTTGCTCGTAGTCACTGCCGCTATCGAGTTTCTTGTTTGGGATTTTTTGGCAATGGGCGGCGGAACCCCCATTCTAGCATACAAAAAAGAAGGTGATGTCGAAGCGCTATCATTGGGAATTGCTGCAGAAGCTTCGTCATACAGTCCGGCGCCTGTTTGGATTGCATTGATTATTTCTGGAACAGTGATGTTCTTATACGAAAGACTTTCCAAAGATTTAAAGCCTTAGTATTCGTTCGCATGGGGGTAGACCATAGCAGATTTATTGCGCACAAATCGTCGTTTGGGTCGCATTCAATGCGAAAGCGTCGAACTCACAAGGTCAACGGAAAGCGGTCTAACCAGCATTGGGTTTGAAATCCTGATTGTGTGAAAGCAGCCCTGTCCTATCACCTCGAAAAAGGCCGCCCAGAATCCCTCGCACCATGCGGCGGCCGGTGGTGCCGGTGAGTTCTTTGATCACCATCTTGGTCATTGCCTGGCCAAAGCTGTCACCTGGGCGAGATTGGCGGGAGGTGGAGCGGGCAACGCGGGTGCCGGAGTAGCGGCGGGCGGAGGCCTATTCGCGCTGAGCCGCGGCCATTTCTTCCTCTTTGGCCTCGAGTGCTGCGGCTTCGGCGGCGGCTTGGTCGGTTCCGGCATCGTCGGCCAGCCGGTCACCTGGGAACAGGACGGCGAACAGTATGTCTCGGTCATCTCGGCTGGGGTGGTGCTGTTCCGCTCTGGGGTGGTGAAGTCGCTAAGAAGGTCAGCTACCTCAACCAGGGCGGCACCCTCTGGACGTTCCGCCTGCCCAAGGAACTGGCCTCGCGCTAAGCGGCCCAACCTTTGAAAATTCAGAACGCCCGGGGCCACCCCCGGGCGTTTCTTTTTGCGGGGCGGGTTATGCGCTTTGAGAAGAAGACACCCGGACGGTCTCAAAGCCGCCGTGCGATTGCCCCGCTGAGGCAAACCACAGGCACTACGCCTCCAAAGATCGCTCGATGCTTTTGATCAAGTCCGCTCTGGCCACCGGTTTCATCAGGCGGACGTCGTCGACCTTCAGACCATTGCCGTGGACCGTCGCCTCACTGGCATAGCCTGACAGGAAGATCACTGGCAGGTCGGGCCGGATTTCCCGGCAGGCGCGTGCAAGATCGGGGCCGCGAAGCGTGCCTGGCATGACGATATCGGTCAGCAAAAGGTCATAAGTCGGATCAGACTGGAATTGCCGCAACGCCTCATCGCCGCTACCTGCAACATCCGCGCTGTAGCCTGCGCCTTTCAGGATCCGCATGATCACGTTGAGGATTTCAAGCTCATCTTCCGCCACAAGGATGCGTGCCTTGCCCGGTTCCAACTCGGGCTGGGCAAGGGTTTGGCCACCTACGGACTGACCCGCGGCCAGTTCCTCGGTAGCTGCGGGAAAGTACATCTTGACGCTTGTGCCAACACCGACCTCGGAATAAAGGCGCACAAAGCCGCCGCTTTGCTCGACAAACCCTTTGACCATCGACAGACCAAGGCCTGTGCCAATCCCCGGCGACTTGCTGGAAACAAACGGCTCAAACACGGTTGGCACCAGCTCTTTTTCGATGCCTGTGCCGGTATCCGTGATCGCCACCAGAACATAGCGGCCCGGCGGCACATCTGCATCCGCATCCACAAGGTATTCGGAATCCAACCTCAGATTGGATGTCTCAACCGTCAGCTTGCCCCCTGATGGCATGGCATCACGCGCATTGACGATGATATTGACGAAGGCGCTTTGCAGGCTGGCCGGATCAAGCCGCGCCGACCAGATGCCTTTCTGCATGTTCAGTTCCACCTGGATCGATGCCGGGATCGTGCGGGTGAGCCAACGTTCGGTTTCCTGCACAATCGCATTGACCGACAGCAACTGCGGTTCAAGATGCGACTTGCGCGCAAAGGTCAGCATGCCGCGCGTCAGGTCACTGCCCCGGCGCGCCGCGGCGATGGCGCTGGTCAGGCTGTCCAGTCGTTCGGTTGCGGGGGTCGCCCACTTGCCCTCATCTTCCAGCAAAAGCTCCATATTGCCGTGAATGATCGCCAGAAGATTGTTGAAATCATGGGCAACGCCGCCGCTCAGCTGACCAATGATCTCAAGCTTCTGCGATTTCATCGTCATCTCGCGGCTCTTTTCAAGCTCTTCTTCCTTACGGATCATCGGGGTCAGATCGATATTGGCCCCGACAACGCGCATGGGATCGCCAGAGGCGGTCCGTTGCACAAGTGCATTGCCTTTCAAGTGGTGGATCGACCCGTCGGAATGCACAACCCGGTAGGTGGTGTCGAAAGCGGCCGTCCCGTCGAGCAGGGCCTGCAGCTCTTGGTTGACGCGGTCAAGATCGTCGGGATGCACAACAGCGGCCCAGTCTTTATACGTGCCGCGATTGTCTTTCAGCTTGAACCCGTGCAGCGCGATGTTGAGATCGTCCCAAACCACGGAATTGGATTTCACATCCAGCTCCCACGTGCCAATACCCCCGGATTGCTTAGCCAGGTTGAGCGTATCCAGCGCCTCTTTGATCTTGCTGCTCTGGTTGGCCGACAGGATCGCGACATAAGACACCAGCCCGGTAAAACCGACCGACAGCGCGTTTGCAGCCGCGATAAACGGATAATCGTTCTCCAGCCAGGAAACGGCAACAGAGCGCGGCTGGATGACGAAAAACATCAAGGCCGCGGCAATCAGGCTGAGGAAGACGCCAAGGACAATCCGGGTTGCCGTCACTCCTTCGCCCAACGTGGACTTAAAGAGTTGTTTCCACAGCAGAACACCCGCCAGCGCATAGAGAAAGAACACCAACACGCCAGAGAATGAGAATGAGCCCCCCACCATGGCCCGCGCAGACGCGCCAAGGATCGCCGCCACCGCCGCGGCGGGTGGCCCCCCGACAATCCCGGCCAAGATCACCGGGCCCGCACGCGCATCAATCGTTGCGCCGTCTTCCATGTTGATCGGGGTTGCGGTGACGAGAAAGGCAATCACCCCAAAGTTCAACCCAATGAGTAGTCGGTCGATTAACCGAAGCTCAGACCCGGCCCGTTGCCAGAAGAAATATAGCCCAATGGCCAGAAAGCTGATGAATGCAGCGTTCTGCATTAGTTGAAGGGCCATGCGTGCGTACCTGTGATCTGAGCGGAGGTCGATGTTCCCGCAACGGTAGTGCCAAAGACCGTGGATGCAACTCTGTTGCAGGCCGATCGGTGGTTTTGGGTCACACAGAGCAAGCGGTTTGTGCGCAAAGCCGAGGAAGGTTTCGTTGCTTGCTACGCCAACGATCGCAGCCTTTGGGCGGCCAGGGTTCCGGTTGCGTCAGACGGATCCCGTTGATGTCAACGTGCTATGCTCGCAGAAAGCCATGGTCGCGTTCGCAAACGTCCGGAGTCACTCTTGAGTTTCCGCTAAGCGACCATCAGTTCGCTGGGAGGCACCCGACGTGTTGGTCTTGACCAGACCAATACCCTCAGATCGATGCATGCAGGACCAATTGACTGGCAAACTCACCGCCCTTTGAACAACCCGCCCAGGATGCCGCGGACCATTCGGCGGCCGGTGGTGCCGGTGAGTTCCTTGATCACCATCTTGGTCATCGCCTGGCCAAAGCTTTGACCGCGGCGGGGTTGGCGGGAGCTGGAGCGGGCAACGCGGGTGCCGGAATAGCGGCGGGCCGAGGCGTATTCGCGCTCGGCCGCGGCCATCTCTTCTTCCTTGGCCTCGAGGGCCTCCGCCTCGGCCGCGGCCTTTTCGGCGCGTGCCGCCAGGATTTCATGCGCCGAGTTGCGGTCCAAAACCGCATCATATTTGCCCGACAGATCCGACGCGCCCATCACTCCGCCGCGTTCGGCCGGTGTGATCGGCCCCAGCTGTGACGAGGGCGGGCGGATCAGCGTGCGCTGCACGATCCCCGGTACGCCTTTCTTTTGCAGGAACGAGGTCACCGCCTCACCAACGCCCACCTCGCGGATCGTCGCTTCAGTGTCAAAGTCGGGGTTCGGGCGATAGGTTTCGGCCGCGAGGCGCAGCGCCTTCTTGTCGCGCGCTGTGAACGCGCGCAGGGCGTGCTGCACACGGTTGCCGAGCTGGCCCAGGATATCCTCGGGGATGTCGTCAGGGCTTTGGGTGATGAAATACACCCCCACGCCTTTGGAGCGAATGAGCCGCGCCACCTGTTCAACCTTGTCGACCAGCGCCTTGGGCGCGTCGTCGAACAGCAGATGCGCCTCGTCAAAGAAGAACACCAGCCGCGGTTTGTCAGGATCGCCGACCTCGGGCAGTTCCTCAAAGAGCTCGGACAATAGCCAGAGCAGGAAGGTCGCGTAAAGCCGCGGCGCGCCCATCAGCGTGTCGGCGGCGAGGATGTTGACCTGCCCGCGCCCATCCACGCTGGTGCGCATCAGATCGCGCAGATCCAAAGCCGGTTCGCCAAAGAAATTGGTGCCGCCCTGGTTTTCCAACACCAGAAGCCGGCGTTGGATCGCCCCGATCGAGGCGACGGAAATGTTGCCGTAGCGCAGGCTCAGATCCTTGCGGTTCTCGCCGACCCAGACCAAGAGCGAGCGCAGGTCCTTGAGATCGAGCAGCGGCAGGCCCTCTTCGTCGGCAAGGCGGAAGGCGATGTTGAGGATGCCCTCTTGCGCCTCTGTCAGCTCCAGAAGGCGGGCAATCAAGAGCGGCCCCATCTCGGCCACGGTCGAGCGCACCGGATGACCTTGCTTGCCAAAGAGATCCCAGAAGGTGACTGGAAAGCTGTCATAAGTGAAGATGTCAAAGCCGATCTTACCGCACCGCTCCATAAAGGGGCCGTGCAGCTTGTGGGTGTCGGCGCCGGCTTTGGCCATGCCGGAAAGGTCGCCTTTGACGTCCGACATAAAGACCGGCACGCCGGCGCTGGAAAACCCTTCGGCCAGGATTTGCAGCGTCACCGTCTTGCCGGTGCCGGTGGCGCCCGCGACCAGCCCGTGACGGTTGGCATAGCCCAGTTTCAGCCATTGCTTTTCGCCGTAACCCGGGCCGCCGCCGCCCACAAAAACCCCGTCAGTCATTCTGTCCTCCGCACCGTTCGGTCCCGAACATACATTCTTAACCTCTTGGTGCCAGATTGTTTTTGTCTGGAGCGACATGTCCTCTCCTGCTCCGGACGGACTTCCTCCCTGTCAGACTGGCCGCGCCGCATGGCGCGGCTTTTTTTTTGCGGGAAAATTTCTTCACATCATGTGTGGAAAAGCCTGTTGACCGGCGCGCATTCGTTTTGTAGCGTCACGGCAATGACAAAGTCGGCCAGTCCGACAGGGAGTGAAATCGGAAGGGGCCCTTGGGCCCCTTTCCTATTTGTTACAAAGCGTTCCAAGGCAAAGTTAAAGGCGTTTTTCCGCTCAGATCGGGCCAGATCGGCATTATTCCGCACTGACAGCGTGCCCGCCATATGTTAAGCGCATCCTCAAAGACGACAAAAAAGCAAGGGATCACGAGATGACCAGACCGCTAGTCCTTTTGTCCATGGTGGCCGCGCTGGTGGCAGGACCTGTTTGGGCGCAAGAATCAACCACCGAGGCGCCGGCTGAAGAGGCCGCGCAGGCCGCCGAAGGGGCCGCTGCGGTGCCGGCTGTTGGCGATAGCTATGAGCGGACCGAAGGCGACTGGACGCTGATTTGCGAAAAGACCCTGTCGGGTGACGATCCCTGCCGCATGGCGCAGCTTTTGCGGGATAACAACGACAACCCGGTGATCGAGGCCGAGCTGTCGCGGCTGCAAGGTGAAAACCTGCCCTCTGCGGTGATGGTGTTCAACACGCCGCTGCTGACCGTGTTGCCCGAGGGCGTGACCCTGAGCATCGATGGCGGGTCGCCGGTGAAGATCCCCTTCCTGTTTTGCGACCGCAGCGCCTGCATCGCGCGGGTCAACCTGCGCGATCCGGACGTGAACACCTTCAAGCGCGGCGCCAACGCCACGGTGCGGATTGTGCCGCTGGCGGCGCCCGACAATTCGGTGACGCTGACCATGTCGCTGACCGGCTTTACCGCCGCTTACGACTCGATCAACCCGGTGAACCCGCCGCAGTAACCGCTTTGGCGGGCCTCAGTGCTTGGGGCCCGCTGCCTGCGCGATGCCGTCCAGAACAGCGCGCGCCGCCCGCTCGCCCGGAGGCGGGCCACCCTTCCCTAGACGCTCCATCGTGACAGTCATTGCCTGGGTCTGTGCCTCGGGTGTGTCGAGCAACTGTAACAGCGCTTCGGCGATGGGGGCAGGTTTGCACTCAGTGCCGATAAACTCAGGTACGGCGCGGGTTTCCGAGACGAGGTTCACCAGCGTGACGGTGTCGACGCGCAGCATTCGGCCAATGATCTGACGGCTGATCCAGTTCATGTCATAGGCGATGACCATCGGCGTACCGGCCGCCGCCAGTTCCAAAGACACCGTACCCGAGGCGGCGAGCGCCACGTCTGCCGCGCGAAAGGCCGCGCGTTTGGCGTCGCCGTTGGGGTCCTCTGCCGGGTCGATGACCACAGGCGCCTCTGGCCAGTCGCGCACGCCCTCTTGAACCAGTTGCGCCACAGCGCCAGCGGCCGGCAGGACAAACCGCAGGTCGGGGCGCGCTACGTGCAACTCGCGCGCCACCTCGGCAAAGATCGGCAAGAGTCGCGTCACCTCGGAGCGGCGCGATCCGGGCAGGATCAGTGCCATAGGCCCATCGATCCCGTGGGTTTTGCGGAACGCAACGGCCTCGGCGTCGCTGGCTTGCGGATCGGTCACCACCGGGTGACCGACAAAATCGCAGCGCATGCCGGCGGCCTCCATATAGGGCGGCTCAAACGGCAAGAGCGCCAGCACCTGATCCACATGCGCCGCCATCTTCTCCGCCCGCCCCGGCCGCCAGGCCCAGACGGTGGGCGCCACGTAATGCACCACGCGGATATCGCTGACCGCCTTGACCAGCCGGGCCACACGCAGGGAAAACTCCGGCAGATCGATGGTGATCAAGACGTCGGGGCGTTGGCGAATTACCTCGTCGGCGGTCTGACGGATCCGGGTTTTCAACGCGAGGTATTCGCGCAGGATCTCGGTGATCCCCATGATCGAGATGTCGTCCATCGGGAACAGGCTCTGCAGACCTTCGGCCGTCATCCTCTCCCCCCCGATTCCGTCAAAGCTGATCTCCGGCACCAAGTCGCGCAGCCCCCGCATCAGCGCGGCGCCGAGCCGGTCGCCGGAAGGTTCACCCGCGATGAGAAAGACCTTCATGGCGCGGGCCTTTCGCGGACCCAGAGAAACAGGCCGGCGCGGTCAGCGGCAGCGCGGGTCTGGGGCTGGTCTAGCACCATCACGCCGCCCGCCTCGATGACGATGCCGGCAAGACCCGCACGCACGACCGAGGCCACTGTGTCCGGGCCAATCACCGGCAGGTCGGCGCGTCGGTCCTGGCCGGGTTTCGGCGCCTTGTAGAGAAAGCCGGAGGCCTTTTGCGTATCGATCCCCGACAACCAATCCGCTGCCCCGCCCAGCAGGTCGCCGGCCGTGTCCATCGCCCAACTGATCGGATCGCTGGAGGTGTCCGGCCCACCATTGGTGAGCCCGGCCAGCATCGCGTCGGTGCCGGTGTCGGTTTCGCGGGCGATGACCTGGCCGCTGCGGATAACGCAGGCCTGGCCGAGATCAGCCGCGCCCATTTTGGCTAAGGCTGCGTCGCCCAGTTGTGCCTCTTCTGCAACGCCATCCGGCAACGCCGTGGCACTGAAGACCCCGGCTGCCGGCAACAGCCCCGGCGCCGTCTCATGGGCCGCGCGGACGCAAAAGCCGGCCTCTTCCATCAGGGCAATGATCACCCGCAAGGCGCCATCATCCCCCTGCCCCAGCGCGGCTTGCAGGCGCGGCACCAGCGGCAAGGTCAAGGCGTCCAAAGCCGTGGGATCAATGCTGGGCCGATCGATCCGGCCACACATGCAGATCTCTGTCACCTCGCGCGCCTGAAGCATCGCCAGCAGGCTGCCAAAGGTCTCCAGCCGAAAGGTGATCTCGACCTCGAGACTGTCGGGGGGAAAACCACGCAACGCGCAGATCACCGGGGGCGTGTCCTGCGCCGTCGCAACGGCGGTGGGCAGCGCGCCTGTCCCTGCGATCAGCGCCAGCATGCGCTTAACCCGGGGTCAGGAAGGACCGGTCGCTTTCACCCAGGATGAAATCGACGATCTCGCGGACATAGGCGCTGTCGGTCTCGTCGCCGAGACGGCGGGCACGGTCCTGAAACGCGCCTTCGCCTTGCGCCAACATCTGAAAGGCTGCGCGCAGGGCGGTGATATCGGACCGCGCCACGCCGCGCCGCTTCAGACCCACCAGGTTGAGCCCATCAAGCTGCCCGCGCGGGGCCTGAACAAGACCGTACGGGATGACATCGTTGGTGACCATGGTGACCGCGCCGATGATCGCGCCGCGGCCCACGCGCACCCATTGATGCACACCCGACAGGCCGCCGACGATCACCTCATCCTCGATGATGCAATGCCCAGCCAGCGCGCAATTGTTCACCAGGATCACCTTGTTGCCCACTTGCGCGTCATGCGCCACGTGGCAGCCGGCCATAAAGAGCCCGTCATCGCCCACGTGGGTCACACCGCCGCCGGCCTCGGTGCCAGAGTTCATCGTCACATGTTCACGGATGCGGTTGCGCGCACCAACCTCGAGGCGGGTTTTCTCGCCGCGGAACTTCAGGTCCTGCGGCACCTCGCCAATTACGGCGAAAGGAAAGATCACCGTGCCGTCACCAATGGAGGTATCGCCGGTAACCACCACATGGCTTTTCAGCTCAACCCCGTCACCCAGCCGCACTTCAGGGCCGACATGGCAGAACGGGCCGATCCGGACGCCCTGCCCGATCTGGGCGCCGGGTTCGACCACGGCCGCGGGGTGGATCACCGTTTCGCTCACGCGGGCAGGTCCATCATGGCAGTGAACTCGGCCTCCGAGGCCATTTCGCCCTCAACCTCGGCCACACCTTTGAATTTCCACACCTTAGCGCCGGGTTTGCCGCGCAGCGTGGTCAGATGCATGCGCAGCTGATCGCCGGGGATCACCTTGCGGCGGAACTTGCAGTTGTCGATCGACATGAAATAGATCAGCATTTCCTTGTCGGCGAGGTCCATCGCGACACCCACCATGACCGCTGCGGTCTGCGCCATCGCCTCGACGATTGTGACCCCGGGCATAATCGGCGTGCCGGGAAAATGGCCGTGAAAATGCGGCTCGTTCATGGTGACGTTTTTGATCCCGAGCGCCGAGGACGTGCCGTCGATCTCTTCAACCCGGTCCACCAGAAGAAACGGATAGCGATGCGGCAGGATGCGCTGGATCAACTGGATGTCGGCGCTGAGAAGCGTGTCACTCATATCGGTATTGCCTTATGACTTTGACCCTGTCCCTAACAACCTGCGCTTCAAGGGGCAAGCGCTAGGGGTCTTGGGGCGCGCCCTCTTGCGCGGGTGGGATCTCTGGCGCGGGCGGCGTATCACTACCATCGCCTAGCGCCGTGTCGATCCGTTCGATGGCGAGATCGGTGATGTCGACCGCCTCGGCGGCGACAAAGACGGTGCGGCGTTCCAGGATCACGGCGGCACCGGCGTCGCGCATCAACCCTTCGAGCACCGGCTGGGCGGCGGCGATGAACCGGCGGCGCGCCTCTTCGGTGCGGGCGCCAAAGGCGCGGGCCTTGGTGTCTTGTTCCTCGCGCAGGCGCTGGACCTTTTCGTCAAAGGCATCGGCGAGGGCGCGGAACTCTTCGGGCTCCAGCCCGGCGCGGCGTTCAGTCAGTTCGCGTTCTTCGGTGGTCAGCTCAGATTCGATCCGCCGGTTTTCAGCCGCGATCACCGCCGCTTCGGCATCACGTTCGGCAGCTGCCCGGCGGCCAAAGGCGCTCTCCTCGAAGAACCGGTCGAACTCGATCACCAGCACCGGGCTTTGCACCGGTGCAGGCGATGGGTCGAACAGCTGAGCGGTCGCCGCCAACGGCCAGGCGCCAAAGAGCAGCGCAACCAGGGCCGACGCCAGCCGCGTCATCGGATCAGAAATTGGTCGAGACGGTCAGGTCAAACCCGCGCGGCTTGTCGAAGTCTTCCTTGACCAGCGCCTCGGAGAAGTTGAGCCGGAGCGGCCCCAACGCGCTGTCCCAGAAGATCGAAAAGCCGATCACATGGCGGGCGGAGAAGTCTTCCGACACCACTCGCGTGCCTGGTCCGGTGGCGGTGGTGTCCAACCCCCAGAGCGACCCGATGTCGTAGAAGAGACCGCCGCTGATACCGTATTCCTCGGGCAGACCCAGCGGGAATTCCGCCTCGAACCGGGCAACGGCAAAGTATTTGCCGCCCAGCGGGTCGTCGATCTTGCCGCCAACTTCGCGCGGGCCGATGCCGCCATACTCAAAGCCACGCATGATGCGCGGGCCCAGCAGGTAGCGGTCGGTGACCCGGCTGGTGTTGCGGCTGAACTCAACAGCGCCGGCCTCGAACGAGGCGCGCAAAGTCACCTCTTCGTTAAAGACCTTGGTCTGGGCAATCGCCTTGAGGCTGGATTTGACATAGGTGCTGTCGCCGCCAAGCCCAGCAAAGTCCTGGCCAAACTCCAGCAGCACACCGGCATTTGGGTTCAGACCCGAGCGGCGGGTGTCATAGCTGATGGTGTAGCCGACCGAGCTGTCGGTGCGGTCCCCAAGCGCGGATTCGGCCAGGATGATCGACCCGACATTTGCCGTGGGATCGGGCTGGGCCACCTCGGAATAGGTCAGCGTGTAACGCAGGTTCATCCGGGTGTTTTCGCTCAGCGGAAACTCGAAAAACGGCTGGAAGACACCGTTGGCGGTATCGAACTCGGCCTCGAGGTTGTCGGTTTCCGAGTAGTTGATCCCGACCCCAAAGGTCAGGTCGCGCGACAGGAAGGCCGGTTCGACAAAGGAGAACGCGTATTGCCGGGAGGAATCCGAGGTGTTGATGCTGAAGGACAGGATCTGACCACGGCCAAGGAAGTTGCGTTCGCTGAACGACACCGCGGCGCCAAAACCGTTGGTTGTCGAGTACGACCCACCAAAGCTGAGCGTACCGGTGGGCTGTTCTTCGACATCCACATCGACGATCACCTGCTGCGGGGTGGAGCCTTCCCGTGCCTCGACATCGGCCTTTGAGAAATACCCCAACGCGCGAATGCGTTCAGCGCTTTCGCGAATGGCGCGCGGGTTGAACGGGTCACCCTCGACCACACGGAACTGACGCCGCACAACGCGGTCCAGCGTGGTGGTGTTGCCCTCGATATCGATGCGCTCGACAAAGATCCGCTCACCGCGGGTCAGGATGAATTCCACATCCAGTGTCAGGTCACGGTCATTGCGGGTGATGCGCGGCTCAACCCGGACAAAGTTCAGCCCTTCGCGGATCGCCAGACGTTCAAGCCGGGCAATCTCATTTTCGACCAGCGAGGGCGAATAGACCACGCCGTCGCGGACCTTGACCACCCTCTGGAACGCCTCGACATCGACCTCGGGCAGGTCCGAAGTGACCTCGACCGCGCCAAAGCGGAACTGCTGGCCTTCTTCGACATTGAAGGTCACGAAATAGCCGTCGCGTTCCTGCGACAGCTCGGCATTCACGCCGGTGATGCGGAAATCGACATAGCCGCGCGATTGGTAGAAATCGCGCAAGAGCTGGCGGTCAAACTCGATCCGGTCTTCGATGAAGGTGTCGCTGCGGATGATCGCACGCAAAAGCCCGGCCTGTTTCGTGTCGAGCACGCGGCGCAGGCGGCGGTCGCTGTAATTGCCGTTACCGACAAAGGTGATGCGCTCGACCTCGATGGCGCCGCCTTCAAAGACCTCGAACACCAGATCGACACGGTTTTCGGACCGGCGGATCACCTTGGCCTGCACGCGGGCCGATACCCGGCCTTCGGTGGAATAGGCTTCGGCAATGGTCTGGGCATCAGCCTCGGCCTGGCGCGGGCTGAAGACGCGGCGCGACTGGCTTTTGATGACCTGCGCGAGCTCTTCATCCTTGATCCGGCGGTTGCCTTCAAAAACGATGCGGTTGATGGTCGGGAATTCGACGACGCGGATGACCAGGCGCGACCCTTGCGGGATGATGTCGACGGTTTCGAACAGGCCCGAGCCAAGGATGCGCTGATAGGCATCGTTAAGCTGCGCGGCGGTCACGGTCTGGCCGCGGGCGATGTTGGCATAACTGAGGATGGTGCCCGGCTCGACCCGTTGATTACCCTCGATCGACACGGTGCTGAAGGCGTAGGTTTGCGCCCAGGCGACCTGCGGCAGGGTCGCAACCCCTGCCCCGGCGCCAAGTGCTACGGCCAACACCGCGGCCCGCACCGTACCAAGTGGTTTCAGTTTGTCAGAAAAACTACGCCCACCGCGCATCGAAATGACTTGTGCCATCGCTGCAAATCCAATCAGACATCCCACGAAACGTGAGTACCGGGATTGCAGAGTGATGTCAAAAGCCTCGGGGCGTAAAAACGACCAAGCGTCGCGGAAAATCCCCGCGTGTCAGAGCGACCCCAAGAACGCTCCGAAAAACAGGGCAAAAACGATGGTGCAGATATAGAGCAGCCGGTCCCAGTTGATGGAGACCAACAGGTTAAGACTGCGGTAGCCGGCTTGGATCGTCTGCATGGAATCGGTCCTTGGGTGTGGTTACCGGTCCGTTATGGCAGGTGATTTGGGCAGTATTTGGGCAGATTTCCGCCGGATTGTTTCTACGGACAGAACAAATCATTGCTCAGCGCAAAGACCATCAACCCCAGCACAACAGTCAGACCAATCGACATCAGCACCCGCAGCGCCTTGTCACTCGGCGGGCGGCCCGACACGGCCTCGTAGGCGTAGAACACCAGGTGGCCACCGTCGAGCACCGGCACCGGGAAGAGGTTCAAAAGCCCCACCGCGGTGCTGAGCACAGCGATGAACCAGATGAAGCTGGCGGTGCCCTGGCTCGCCATATCGGCCGAGGTTTCGGCGATGCCGATGGGCCCCGACAGGTTGCAGCTGCTGATCGCCCCGGTGGCCATGTGCCAAAGGCCGGAAAGCGAGCCTGACATGATCGCGCCTACCTGTTCGACACTCGACCAGGTTGCCTCGAAGATACCCGGGGTTTCGGTGGCCGGCTCGAACACCATGCCGCCGACGATGCCGATACGGTAGAAGGTTTTGAAGCTGTTGTCGGGCTGCGGCTCATCCGTGCGGCGCGGCGTCAGCGTCATCGGCAGCACGTCGCCATCCCGCCAGACCTGCAGCTCCAACGGTGCGCCTTCGGAGCCTTCGACCCATTCCTTGAGCTGGTCAAAGGCAAAGATGTCTTCGCCATTGATCGACAGGATAACGTCGCCACGCCGCATACCGATATCGGCCGCGGCCGAGCGTGGGATGATCTGTGTGGCAATCGGCGGGTAGACATAGGGCCCGGTCACGTCGGTTTCGCGCCCGTTACGCAGCACGGTATAGTCCAGCTGCGCCTCGGCGGGCAGCGCCTTCATAAACGCCTCATAGGCCACCGGATCCTCGAAGGACGGCGGTGCCTTGCCGCCAATGGCCACGATCTCGTCACCTTCGACCAGCTGTTGCATCACCGGCAACTGCCGCAGGTCACCCACAGTCAGCGGTTCGGACACCACGCCGCGCTGCATGAAGATCGCGGTGAAGATCAGGATCGACAGGGCAAAGTTGAAGATCGGCCCAGCCGCCACGGTGGCTGTGCGCGCCCAAAGCGGCGCGCCGTTCATCGTGCTGCGGCGTTCTTCGTCGGACAGCGCCTCCATCACCTCGGTGTCAGAGCCGCCCGAGGGGTTGGAGTCTCCCTTGAATTTTACGTATCCGCCCAAAGGAAACAGCGCGAACTGCCACTTTGTGCCGCGTTTGTCGTAGCGCGAAAACAGCACCGGGCCGAAGCCCAACGAAAACACCTCGGGGTGGATGCCGGACCAGCGGCCGACGATGTAATGGCCGTATTCGTGGATCGCCACGATCACCGAAAGCGCAATGACAAAGGCCACAAGCGTCCAGAGAACGCCGCCAAACTGCGGGATCAGAGTGGTCAGTTCCAAAGAATCGCGCCCCCTAAGCTTTGGTTAGCATCACCGCTTCCGCCGTCTGACGTGCGAGATGGTCTGCTTGCATGACGATATCAAGGGTAATCTCGGCATCATTAGGGCCAAGTTGCGCCAAAACGCGGGTAAGCGTCTCTTCGACAACGCCGGCCATGCGGGTGAATCCGATGCGTTCTGCGATAAAGCCATCCAGTGCAGTTTCCTTGGCGGCGTTGAACACGGCGCCGGCAAGGCCCCGCGTCTCCATCACCTCACGCGCCAACCGTAGCGCCGGCCAGCGCTTTTCGCACGCTTTGCGGAAGTTGAGCTGCCCCAGCGCGGCTAGGTCGAGCCGCGCCACCGGCAATTCGCGGCGTTCGGGATAATGCAGCGCAAAGCCAATGGCGTGGCGCATATCCGGCGGGCCGACATGCGCCATCAGGGCGCCGTCGTTAAAACCCACGAGGGCATGGATCAGGGATTCGGGGTGAACGACAGCTTCGATCTGATGGGGCCGAAGCTGGAAAAACTCCCGTGTTTCAATGAGTTCCAGGGCTTTGTTGAACATTGAAGCGCTGTCGATGGTGATGCGTTGGCCCATGTCCCAATTGGGATGGGTTGCGGCCTCAGCCGGCGAAGCGTTTTCCAAGGCCTCCAGCGGCCAGTCGCGGAACGCCCCACCAGAGGCGGTGATGATCACCCGCTCGACCGCGGCGATGTCTTCGCCAATGAGCGCCTGGAAGACCGCGGAATGCTCGCTGTCGACGGGCAGGATGCTGCCGCCATGCCGCTCGGCGGTGGCCAGCATCAAGGGCCCGGCGCAGACCATGCTTTCCTTGTTGGCCAGCGCCAAAGTCGCGCCGTGCTCCAAAGCCCGCAAGCCGGGTGCGAGCCCGGCGGCACCCACGATGGCCGACATGACCCAATCGGCAGGGCGGTCTGCGGCCTCGATCAAGGCTGCGGCGCCCGCAGTGGCCTCTACACCGCTGCCAGCCAGGGCCTCGCGCAATGCGGGCAGTTCCTCTTCATAAGCGGTGACGGCGATCTCGGCACGCAGGGCCTGCGCATCCGCGGCCAGTTGCGCCACGTTGCGGCCGCCGGTCAGGGCGACCACCTGATACTCCTCAGGCGCGCGTGCAATCAGATCGATGGTGTTCTGCCCGATGGAGCCGGTGGCGCCAAAGATGGAAACCCGCTTCATCGCCTTCCTCACTCCGCGCCGGGCGGGAAGCCGACGGTTTGGCCGGCGATCACGATGAACAGCGCCGCGCCCAGCATGCCATCGAACCGGTCGAGCAGCCCGCCATGGCCGGGGATCAGGGATGAGCTGTCCTTGACCCCGCATCGGCGTTTGATCGAGCTTTCGGCGATGTCGCCCAACTGGCTGGCCATGCTGACCGCCACGGAAATCCCTGCCAGGCCATAGCCCGCGGCGGTGGATTTGGCGAAAAGGATGCCGATGATCGCTGCTCCGATCCAACCGGCAACGGTGCCCGACCAGGTCTTTTTCGGCGATACGCGGGGCCAGAATTTCGGCCCGCCAATCATGCGCCCGGCAAAATAGCCGGCGACATCGGTCACCACGACCACCATCACCAGCCACATCATCCACAAAAGACCAAAGTCATCCCGCAGGCTCATCAAGCCGTAAGTGGCGAGCATGATGATGGCGGTGTAGATCGCATAGGTCTCCCCGCCCTGCTCCATCCGCCCCAGCCCAGCCATCGATGGCACCAGCAGCAAGGGCAGCGCAAAGGCGGCGGGCAGTTCGATCGCCACCATGGCGCAGATGGCGGCGACGGCGGCCAGCACCCGGGGGGCGCGGTTGCGCTCGCTGTCGAGCATCGACACCAGCTCCCACACCATCAGCCCGCAGACGACAGCGATCAATGCGTGAAACCAGAGCCCGCCAAGCCAGACCAGCGTCAGGCCGACAACCACCATCACAGCGCCGCTGGTCAGCCGCGCGGTTAGATCCTCCCAACGGTCGCTTGTCATGCCTTGACCGCGCCGAACCTGCGATCCCGCGCGCCATATGCTGCCAGCAGCTTGCCAAACTCCTCGGCGGTGAAATCCGGCCAGAGCGTGTCGACAAACTCGTATTCGGCATAAGCCGACTGCCAGAGCAGAAAGTTGGAAATCCGCGCCTCTCCGCTGGTGCGGATCACCAGATCGGGGTCCGGCAACACATAGGTATCGAGGTATTTCGGCAGCGTTTCTTCGTTGACGTCCTCGGGGCGCAGCCGGCCATCCGCTACGTCCTGCGCCAGACGCCGGGTGGCGCGCGCCACCTCGTCCCGCCCACCATAGTTCAGCGCGATGGTGAGGTTCACACCGGTGCAATCGGCGGTCATCAGTTCCAGTTCATCCATCAGGTTGATCAGCTTATCATCCAGCCGCACGCGATCACCGATGAACCGCACACGCACGTTTTCCTTGCGCAAGGCGCGCGCCTCAGAGGTGATGTAGCGGCGAAAGAGGCTCATCAGCCCTGCCACCTCGACCTGCGTACGCTTCCAGTTCTCGGTCGAGAAGGCGAAGATCGTGACGTATTTGACGCCGAAATCCGGGCAGGCATCGACCACTTCGCGCACCCGTTTTGCACCCGCGTGATGGCCAAAAAGCCGAGGTCTGCCGCGCTGGGTGGCCCAGCGGCCGTTGCCATCCATGATGATGGCGACATGCCGGGGGCCCTGCGTGTCGCGGATCGGTTTTGTCATACGCTCTGCCTTTGCCTCTGGGCCTTGGGTTTCGACCCTCATACCCTATCCTTCGGCGAAACCCCAGATCAAAGCCATGAGACAGCTTGGCACGCAGTTCAGACCTGCATGATCTCGCTTTGCTTGGTGTCGAGCGCGTCATCGACTTTCTTGATGTAGGCGTCGGTCAGATCCTGCACCTCGGATTCCCACAGCTTCTGATCATCTTCCGACATGCCGTCGGCCTTGGCCTTTTTGATCTGGTCCATGCCGTCGCGGCGCACGTTGCGAATCGAGATGCGGGCGTTTTCGGCATATTGCCCGGCGACCTTGCCCAGCTCGCGCCGGCGTTCTTCGTTCAGTTCCGGGATCGGCAGCATGATGATCGTGCCATTGGTCTGCGGATTGATGCCCAGGCCACTTTCGCGGATCGCCTTTTCCACCTTGCCGACCAGACCCTTGTCCCAGACATTCACCGTCACCATGCGCGGTTCTGGCACGTTCACCGTGCCCACCTGGTTGATCGGGGTCATCGCGCCATAGGCGTCGACCATCACCGGCTCAAGCATCGAGGCAGAGGCCCGCCCGGTGCGCAGGCTGGCAAATTCGGTGCGCAGGTTCGACATGGCGCCGTCCATGCGGCGGGTGAGATCATCGGTGTCCAGCTCAAAGTCGTCCGACATGAGGTTCGTCCTGTTGGTTTCTTGTTGTATTCGGTTTTAGGCAAGCCGCGCGCCGTTGTATAGCCGTGGCTGTGGCAGTGCGTTAGTTGCCGACGCGGGTATAGGTCCCCTCACCCGCCAGAATGCCGCGGAACCCGCCCGGCTCATCCAGTGAAAAGACGATGATCGGCAGGTTGTTGTCGCGTGCAAGCGCAATGGCTGAGGCATCCATCACCTTAAGGTGCTTGGCCAGGCAGTCATCATAGCTGACTAGGTCATAGCGCTTGGCATCGTCGTGCTGCATCGGGTCTTTGTCATAGACGCCATCCACCTTGGTGCCTTTGAAGATCGCCTCGCAGGCCATTTCATTGGCCCGCAGCGTGGCAGCAGTGTCGGTGGTAAAATACGGGTTGCCGGTGCCGGCGGCAAAGATGCAGACGCGCTTTTTCTCCAGATGGCGCACCGCGCGGCGGCGAATATAGGGCTCACACACCTGGTCCATCGGGATCGCGCTGATCACCCGAGTAAACACCCCCAGCTTCTCCAAAGCCGATTGCATGGCCAGCGCGTTCATCACGGTAGCGAGCATGCCCATGTAATCTGCGGTCGTCCGCTCCATACCCTGGGCCGAGCCTTGCAGCCCGCGAAAGATGTTGCCGCCGCCGATCACCATGCAGATCTCGACCCCCAGATCGTGGACCGATTTCACCTCTTGCGCGATACGTTCAACCGTTGGGGGGTGCAGGCCGTATCCCTGATCCCCCATCAGCGCCTCCCCCGAGATTTTCAGCATCACGCGGCGAAAGGTGGTTGGGGCGGCGTCGGGCTGGGTCATGTTGCGCATCCTGTGGTGAGAGGGCTAGGATCGACCCATGCATGAAGCAAAACGCCGGGCTCTGCAATGGCCCCAAAAGGCGGCAGCGGCGAGAAGTGGCAGACGGTGGCAGGCAGCGATCTTTCGGCTTTGACGGCAGTGGCGGATGGGCTGGACCGTGACCGGCCCGTGCTGATCGCCGGGCCCACGGCGAGCGGGAAATCGGCCTTGGCTTTGGCGATTGCGGAACGCCAGGGCGGTGTCATCGTCAATGCCGATGCGATCCAGGTCTATGCTAATTGGCGTCTCCTGACGGCGCGCCCGTCGGCGGAGGAAGATGCGCGTGCGCAGCATCTGCTTTATGGGCACGTGCTGGGGGATCGACCCTATTCGGTGGGTGATTGGCTGCGGGAGGTGGCGCCGGTTTTGCGCGGCGCGGAGAGGCCGATCATCGTCGGTGGCACCGGGCTCTATTTCACTGCCTTGACCGAGGGGTTGGCGGATATCCCGGCAATACCCGCAGATATCCGTGCGGCGGCGGAACGGCGGTTGGCTGCGGAGGGGCTGAACGCGCTCGTGGCCGCGCTGGATCCAGCCAGCCGAGCACGCATCGATTGCCAGAACCCCGCCCGCGTGCTGCGCGCGTGGGAGGTGTTGCAAGCCACCGGCAAAGGGATCGCAGAATGGCAAGACACCACGCCGCCGCCGCTTTTGCCTTTGTCTGAGGCGCAGCCCATCCTGTTTGATGCGCCCAAGGACTGGCTCACCCCACGGATCGAGACCCGCTTTCGCCAGATGATCGACGCCGGCGTGCTGCATGAGGCCCGCGCCAACCTGCCCAACTGGTCGCCCACCCTGCCCTCGGCCAAAGCGATCGGGGCCGCCGAGTTGATCGCCCATCTGCGCGGTGAGATGCCGTTGGAGCCGGTTATCGAGCGCGCCACCATCCTCACCCGTCAATTCGCCAAGCGCCAGCGCACCTGGTTCAAGGCGCGCATGTCCGGCTGGCCGCGTGTCACACCGGAGGCGCTTGCATGAGCGAGCCGCCGAGGTTTCTCAGCGTCGCGCAAATGCCGCCGCCAAAGGCACCGGAGGGTGAGATCCGCTGCGGATCCTACCAGCTGATGGCGCAGGCGGCGCCCTGGCGCTACAGCCTGCTGCATGACCGGTCAGATAACGTGCTGATCTGGATCACCCGTGGTCAGGGCCGAGTCATCCTCAACGGCGTGCGGCGCGGGATTGGGATGAACAACGCGCTCTATCTGCCTGCAGGCACGCTCTTTTCCTTCGATCTGCCCGCTCAGGTGCAAGCGTTGATGGTGCACAGCCCTGCCGGGCTGACCGGCCGCTTGCCGCGCGAACCAGTACTTTTGCGTGTCCGCGACAGCCTCGCCCAGGCCGAGCTGACCAGCACCATTGACGCGATGAACCGCGAGGTCGCGCAGAACCGTGCGCTACTACAGGAAGCTCTAGAGGCACATGTGCGGCTGATCGGGGTCTGGCTGCGTCGCCAGATCACCGCCGGGGCGCTGGATGTGCCCAAACCCGCCGCAGCGCAGCGCCTGGTCCGGCGCTTTGCCGGGGCAGTGACTCGCGGGTTTCGCGATCCACGCATCATGGCCGACTATGCCGACGCGCTCGACGTCACCCCAACCCACCTGACGCGGGCCTGCCGCGACTGCTGTGGCAAGACCGCCGCGGACATACTGGTCGAACGCCGCCTTTACGAGGCGCGCCACCTGCTTGAGACCACGGACCAGCCCATTGGTGACATCGCACAGGCGTTGGGCTTTGCCTCGGCCGCGTATTTCACCCGCTTCATCAAATCTCACACCGGGTTTGCCCCCTCAAGTTTGCGCCGACAAAGCCGGAAACGCGCATAGCTTGTGAAATCGTATGCAAATTCTCACGCAAAAGTTCGCGGAATTGGGCTTGCCAGCGGGGATTTGTCGTTTTTGAATAAGGATGATGTCGTTTTTAAATACCAAAATGGCGAAACCAGTCGTTGACTGTCGCGCGGTTCTGAGGCGCAATGGTGCGGCAAGGGGTGGAGCGCTGCCTGACGGGATGAGCAGGCGGACGACAATCGAACAAAGCCCCAAAGAACAAAACTGTGTCACAGGGAGAACAAGATGACGCACACCACCGATACGCAGCGGGTCCACCCGGCTGCAGAAATGTATGCGCGCGAATTCAAGGACGGTCAGATCGACCGCCGCGAATTCCTGGCGCGCACCACCATGCTGGGGGTCACCGCGACAGCCGCCTACGCTCTGGGTGGTTTGACCAGCCCGGCAAAGGCGGGCGGCCACATCCAGGGCGGCGGCACGCTGCGCATGCAAATGGAAGTGCGCCTGCACAAGGATCCGCGCACCTATGACTGGACCCAGATGGCGTTCGTTACCGCCGGTACGCTGGAATACATGGTCGAATACAACTCGGACGGGTCGTTCCGCGGCATGCTGCTGGAAAGCTGGGACGCGTCGGACGACGCCACCGAATACACGCTGAACGTGCGCAAGGGCGTCAAGTGGAACAACGGCGACGACTTCACCTCAGCCGACGTGGCGCGGATGATCGAACGCTGGTGTGACAAGTCGGTCGAAGGCAACTCGATGGCCGGCCGGATGGCGACGCTGATCGATGCCAACACCGAAAAGCTGGCTGATGGGGTGGTCAACATCGTTGACGATCACACCGTCAAGCTGATGCTGCCCAACCCCGATATCTCGATCATCGCGGGCATGGCCGACTATCCGGCCGCCGTGGTGCATTCGGGCTATAACCCGGATGCGGATCTCTCGACCCTGGTGGGCACCGGCCCGATGGTTGTCGAAAGCCTTGAGGTCGGCAAGAAGGCCGTGCTGGTCAAGGGTGATCATGCCTGGTGGGGCAATGACGCGTTCGAAGAAGGCGGCTTCTTCCTCGACCGGATCGAATATATCGACTACGGCACCGACCCGGCGGCCTGGCTGGCGGCGGCTGAGGCCGATGAGGTGGACGTGTTCTACGAAAGCGTCGGCGACTTCATCGACATCCTCGACGCCATCGGTTTCGAGAAGACCGAGGTTGTGACCGGCGCCACCATCGTGATCCGGCCCAACCAATTGGCCGAAGTGGACGGCATGCAGCCCTATGCGGACAAGCGTGTGCGCCAGGCGCTGGCCATGGCGGTCGACAACAATGTCTGCCTGGAACTGGGCTACAGCAACCGCGGTGTTGAGGCCGACAACCACCACGTGGCCCCGGTCCACCCCGAGCACGATCCTGCTGTGGGCCGTCTGCCCTATGACCCGGCCAAGGCCAAGGCGCTGATGGAAGAGGCCGGCATGGCCGATTTCGAGCATGAGCTGCTGTCGATCGACGATGACTGGCGCAAGAACACCACCGATGCGGTGGCCGCGCAGCTGCGCGACGCCGGCATCAACGTGCGCCGCAACATCCTGCCGGGTTCGACCTTCTGGAATGACTGGGCCAAGTACCCGTTCAGCTCGACCAACTGGAACCACCGCCCGCTGGGTACCCAGGTTCTGGCGCTGGCCTATCGCTCGGGTGAGGCCTGGAATGAAACCGGCTTTGCCAATGAAGAGTTCGACGCCCTGCTGGCCGAAGCAAACTCGATCGCCGATGCGGACAAGCGCCGCGAAGTGATGGGCAAGCTGCAGGCGATCATGGTCGAAGAAGGTGTGACGATCCAGCCGTATTGGCGGTCGCTCTATCGCCACAACAAGCCGGGGATCGTCGGCACGGATATGCATATCGCGTTCCTGCCGCAGATCTACAAGTACGGCTTCTCGGCCTAAGACCAAACAACAGCGGGCCGCCCCAGTCGGGCGGCCCGATTGTTCAAGGGACAGGCGCCACCCCAAGAATGAAAGACGCCTGCCGACACCGCTGACCAACAGGGGTCTTCATGGGACTGTTCATACTCCGCCGATCGGGGATCATGATACTGACGGCCTTGTGCCTGACCTTCATCGTGTTCTTCCTGACCAACCTTTACCCGAACCTTGAAAAGCTGGCCAAAACCCAGGGCAACTTCCGGATGTCCGAAGAAGAGGTCGACAGCTGGCTGACCAATCGCGGCTATACCCAACCGCTCTTCGTCAAATACGGCCAGTGGCTGGGAGTTCTGCCCGGCTACGTGATCGAGGCCCAAGATGGCACCATACGCGGCAAGTGTATCCGCGAGGGCATCGCCCCCGAAGAGGCGTCGAGCTTCTGCGGTATTCTGCAGGGCGATTGGGGCTATTCGACGGTGTTTCAGGAAAACGCGGGCGGGATCATCGGCACCGCGCTGGCATTAACCGGCAAGCTGATGTTCTGGGTGATGGTGCTGATGGTGCCATCAGCGCTCTTACTCGGCGTGTTAGCCGGGATGCGAGAGGGGAGTATGACCGACCGGTCGTTATCGACCGTGGCGATCACCACAACGGCAACACCGGAATACGTGTCGGGCGTTATCCTGATCGCGGTCTTTGCGTCGTCGGCGGTGGGCCTGAAATGGTTCAAGGGCACCGCGACCCAGGCGATGGAGAACGCCAGTTTCGAAAACTTCTTCCTGCCGGTGTTGACCATTGCGCTTTACGGCATGGGCTATATCGCCCGGATGACCCGCGCCTCGATGGCCGAGGTGATGACGGCGCAATATATCCGTACTGCGCGTCTGAAAGGCGTCACCTTCCGCAACATCGTCGTCAAACACGCCCTGCGCAACGCGCTGATCGCGCCTTTCACCGTCATCATGCTGCAGTTCCCATGGCTGCTGAACGGGGTGGTGATTGTCGAGACGCTCTTTAACTACAAGGGCTTTGGCTGGACGCTGGTGCAGGCTGCCGGCAACAACGATATCGAGCTCCTTCTCGGGGTCTCGGTGGTGTCTGTCATCGTGGTTCTGGTGACACAGCTGATTTCCGATATCGGCTATGTCTACCTGAACCCCCGGATCAGCGTGAACTGAGGAGATCATCATGGACCCGCTTTCCTGGGGCGACATCATCGTCCGCATCCTCCTCCAGTTCACACCGGTCTGGATCACGCTCATCCTGCTCTTCGTCGTGTCGATCCTGTTCAAGCGGCGGCTGGGGCTATACGGCAAGCTCTTCGACAGCCCGATCGGCATGATCGGCTTTGCCATGGTGATGTTCTGGGTGTTCACCGGCATTTTTGGCGCCATTGGCATGATCGTCACCCATGACGAACTGGCCCAGATCGCGTCGATGAAGAACAAAGTGCCTGGTTTCGCCATCAGCAACCCCGAAGAGGGGATCTATCCCTACTACCTCTTCGGCGGTGACAATTTGGGCCGTGACGTGTTTTCCCGCATGGTGAAAGGCGCGTGGGTGGTGGTGCAGATCGCGCCGCTGGCCACATTGTTTGCCTTCATGGTGGGTATCACGCTGGGCCTGCCAGCGGGGTATTTCGGTGGCCGGCTCGACACGCTGCTGTCGTTCCTCGCCAACCTGATCCTCGCCTTCCCGGTGATCCTGCTGTTTTACCTGCTGGTCACACCGGAAATCGTGGCAACGGGCATTCCCAACTACATGGCGACGGTGCTCTTTGTCTTTCCGATCATCTTTGCCGCGGTGCTGCTGAATTCGCGCTATCACACGCGGCCCAGCCTGCGCACGCCGCTTCTGATCGGGGTGCTGGGGGTGCTGGGGTGGCTCTACCTGTCGCTGATCTCGCAGCCGGGGACCAAGGTCTATGTGCTGCCGGGCTTTGCCGATCTCTTTGACGTGCCGGGCGGGATCCTGGTGGTCTTTGTGTCGGTGGTCTTCGTCAACTCGCCCACCGTCTTCCGGATCGTGCGCGGCCTGACCATGGACATCAAGACCCGCGATTACGTGGCCGCGGCCCAGACCCGCGGCGAAGGCACCTGGTACATCATGCTATGGGAAATCCTGCCCAACGCGCGCGGGCCGCTGATCGTCGATCTGTGCCTGCGGATTGGCTACACCACGATCCTTCTGGGCACCTTGGGCTTCTTTGGCCTCGGTCTGCCGCCGGAAAGCCCGGATTGGGGCACGACGATCAACGACGGGCGCCGCCTGCTGCAGATCTACCTGCACCCGGCCATCGTGCCGGCCGTGTCGCTGCTGAGCTTGGTGCTGGGGCTCAACCTGCTGGCCGACGGCCTGCGTGAGGAAAGCTTGCGCGATTGATGAACCGCGGACCGGGGGCTGTCTGCCCCCGGACCCCCGAAGGTATTTTTGAACCAGAGAAGGCCTAGACCGCTTTGGTTCCCCGACAGGGAGACACGACATGAGAGACAGCTACGACGGTCCGATCCTCGAGATCGACAGGCTTTCGATTTCCTTTTTCACCCGGCTGCGGGAAATCCCCGCGGTGATGGATTTCTCGGTCAAGGTGCAGCCCGGTGAGGCGGTGGGCCTTGTGGGCGAATCTGGTTGCGGCAAGTCGACCGTGGCGCTGGGGGTGATGCAGGATCTGGGCAAGAACGGCCGCATCGTCGGCGGGTCAATCAAGTTCAAGGGCCGCGATCTGGGCGAGATGAGCCCCGAAGAGTTGCGTGACATCCGCGGCAGCGAGATTGCCATGATCTATCAGGAGCCGATGGCGTCGCTGAACCCGGCGATGAAGATCGGCAAGCAGCTGATGGAAGTGCCGATGATCCATGGCGGCGCCTCTGAACAAGAAGCCTATGACCGCGCATTGCAGGTGGTGACGGACGTGAAACTGCCCGACCCCAAGCGCATGCTCGACAGCTATCCGCATCAGCTGTCCGGTGGGCAGCAGCAGCGCATCGTCATCGCCATGGCGCTGATGGCGGAACCGTCGCTGCTTATTCTGGATGAGCCGACAACCGCACTCGACGTGACGGTTGAGGCGGCGGTGGTCGAGCTGGTCAAGGAGCTGGGCAAGAAATACGGCACCTCGATGCTGTTCATTTCGCACAACCTCGGCTTGGTGCTGGAGACATGCGACCGGCTTTGCGTGATGTATTCCGGGGAGGCGGTGGAGCGCGGGTCGATCGAGGATGTGTTTGACGAGATGCAGCACCCCTATACGCAGGCACTCTTCCGGTCGATCCCGCTGCCGGGGGCCGACAAGAACAGCCGCCCACTGGTGGCGATCCCCGGCAACTTCCCCCTGCCCCATGAACGCCCGCCGGGCTGCAACTTTGGCCCGCGCTGCGATTATTTTGAGGCTGGACGCTGTGACGCCGGTGACATTCAGATGTTCGACGTGCCCGGCAATGACCGCCACGCCACGCGTTGCCTGAAATTCCAGGAAATCGACTGGCAAGCCCCGCTGGTGGCCGGCAAGCAGACCGAAAAGTCCGAGCCCGGCCAGGTTGTGCTGAAGATGGACAACCTCAAGAAATACTATGAGGTCGCGGCCAATGCGCTCTTTGGCGGCAGTGGTGAGACCAAGGTCGTCAAGGCCAACGAAACGCTGTCCTTCGAGGCGCGCGAATCTGAAACGCTCGCCATCGTGGGCGAATCCGGTTGCGGCAAGTCGACCTTTGCCAAGGTTCTGATGGGGCTCGAGACGGCGACCGACGGGCAGATTCTGCTCGACAACCGCAACATCGAATCCACGCCCATCGAAAGCCGCGACACCAACACCGTGGCGGACGTGCAAATGGTGTTCCAGAACCCGTTCGACACGCTCAACCCATCAATGACGGTGGGCCGCCAGATCATGCGGGCGCTCGAGATCTTTGGCGTCGGCAAGACCGAGGATGAGCGCCGCCAGCGCATGCTGAAACTGCTCGATCTGGTGAAGCTGCCACGCGAATTTGCCGACCGCATGCCGCGCCAGCTGTCGGGTGGGCAGAAACAGCGTGTGGGTATCGCCCGGGCCTTTGCCGGTGACGCGCGGATCGTGGTGGCGGACGAACCCGTCTCGGCGCTTGACGTCTCGGTGCAGGCCGCCGTGACCGACCTGCTGATGGAAATCCAGCGCGAACACAAGACGACGCTCTTGTTTATCAGCCACGACCTTTCGATTGTGCGCTATCTCAGCGACCGGGTGATGGTGATGTATCTGGGCCATGTGGTGGAACTGGGCGATACAGAGCAGGTCTTTGCCCCGCCCTACCACCCTTATACCGAAGCTTTGCTGTCCGCCGTACCGATCGCTGATACTTCGGTCGAAAAGCAGCATATCGTGCTGGAAGGCGACATCCCCTCGGCGATGAACCCGCCCTCGGGCTGCCCGTTCCAGACCCGCTGCCGCTGGAAGGCCAAGGTGCCGGGCAATCTCTGCGAAACCGAGGTTCCACCGCAACGCGACATGGGCGACGGCCACCAGGTGAAATGCCACCTGTCGCAAGAGGCGTTCAACTCCATGGAGCCGGTGATCAAGATCGCAGCGGAATAGCGCTGCGGTCTCAGAACTTCTGGACGAGTTTCACGCCAAAGCTCTGGCTTGTGTTACCGGTGAAGGACGACACCGTGGTGCCCAAGGCGTTTACGAAGGGCGTCGTGTCGCCGAATTGCGTCATCGCGTAGTTGGCGTGAAACTCGAAATCGTCCCGCATGTAGATCGCGCCCAGCACAAAGCCCTGGAACCCGTCGACCGGCACCAGTGGCACGGGGCGGGAGTTTTCCGCCGGCTCGTAAAGCAGTGTCAGCGTGCCGACCCAATTGTCGGTGAACTGCCGGCCGATGCCCAGCGAATAGGTCACGGTGTCTTCGAACTCGACCAGCGGATCGGGCGACAGCGCCGACAGAACGGGCGGTTCAAAGCGCAGTTTTGACCACTCCACCCAGCGCGCGCTGCCAAAGACGAAGGTGCCCGGGGCGATTCCGGTCTGGAACTCGAAGTTGAGCGATTGCGGGATAGAGGTTTGTACGGTCGAGACTACCGGCCCAAAAAGTGTGGCCTCGGTGGTGTCAAATTCATGTTCGATGGCCGAGCTATAGGTCAGCGACGCACGCAGGAAGTATTCCGGGATCTCGAACGCGGCGCCGACGACATAGCCGATTGACTCGTCCTTGGCCAAATTGGCGCGGTAACCCGAAAGCGGGCCGTAGATCGCGCCAGAGAGCAGGAAATCCGCCTTGGCAGATTGGAAACGCGGCCCGCCATAGACGCTGAACCGGTCGTTGAACTTGTAGCGCAGCAGCAGCGTCGTGCTGGTCACGCTGGCGCTGGCTTCGGTGCCAGCAAAGGCGATTGAGCCCGGGCCATAGGCCACCTCGGCGCCAAAGGGTTTTTCGACGATGATCCCGAAAGACAGCTGGTCGTTGAAATCGTGTTTGAAACTGACGACGGGCAGCGAAAACGCCTCGCCGATATTGCCGGTATCGCTGCCGCCGAACAGTGGCGCGTCCTGGCCCGAGATGCTGGGGACCACCCGGCCAAAGCCGACCTCGAACACCGTGCCTTCGCGGAAGAGGAAGTTGACCGATTGTCCGGTCGTGTCGATGCCTCCGCCGGTCGCTTGTGTCGCGATGATGCCCGCGGTTACGGCTGCGGCAAATCTCATTGCTCTGTCTCCCCTACGCACTGCCCCCGAGGGCAGCTTAGCGCAAATCCGACCGGCCCAAGCCTGCGCGATTTATGAAACTTTCCGAATGTGTTCAGGGCACAACGACCCCTAGCGCCGCACCAGCATCACCGAGGATTGCCCCGAGTTTTCCTTCCACTTGCGGTCGGTGACAAAATGCAGCTGGCCATCGGCTTTCTTTTCGAACTGGATCGTCACGGCATCCGGCCCGGCGCTGCCCGACACAACCAGGAAGTTCCCCGACATCCGCCCAGTGAGCTGCCCGATATCGGTGGTGTTGCGCGGCGCGCCGGGGGCGTTGCGGACAATCACGCTGCCACCGCCCTGCCGGATGAAATCAAGCTTCATCGTTTCCGATCCTAGGGTGGATCCGCAGCGGCCCGACAAGGTCACCTTGGCGTCGCCGCCAGTGATGGTCAGCCGGCACTGCATCTTGGCCCGCGTGGGTTTTTCGTAATACTGACCGCTGCCGCTCCAATTTCCGACCATGTCCGACAGTTTGAACTCGGCCTGTGCCGCGGCCGGCAGCATCAGAAACAGTGTCAAAAGCAGATGTTTCATCGCGTCTTCGCTCCTATCCCACCCCAGCAGAGCAAGCTGGGAAACAAAAACAAATCCGTCACCAACGCCAGCAGCATGGCCGCCCCGGTCAATTGCCCAAAGACTGACACGCTGGGCAGAATGCTGAAGGCGGTGACGGTAAAGCCTGCCAGAAGCACGAGGCTGGTGGTCAGGATCGGCGCCGCGGTTTGGCGCAGGGCGGCCTCAATGGCGTTGCGGTCGATCTTGCCCGAGGGGCCGCGCGCCAACCGCACGCGGTTCAGCAGGTGGATCGTGTCATCCACCGCGATGCCGAAGGCGATGGTAAAGGCGATGGCGCCGATGATCGTCAGCGGCCGGTCCGACAGCACCAGCCACGCCTCGACCCCCAGGATCGGCACCAGGTTGGGCACCAGCGACAACAACGCCACCCGGACCGAATTCAGCAGGATCGCCGCCAGAACCGTGACCAGGGCGACCGCCACGTAAAAGGAAAACCGCAGCTCTTCGACGACGATCGGCAACTCAACGCTCGACATCAGCGAGTAGCCAGCGATCTGTGCCTCCTCTAATCCGGCGGCGTCAAGCTCGGCGCGCAGGTTGTCCCTTGCGGCCAAGATATCCTCCCATGTCCGGTCAAGCTCGCCAATCACCGGCACTGCAAAGGCCGCCCCGTCGCCGCTTTCGAACCGCCGCATGATGGCGTTGTCGGCCCCCGGACCATTGCGCGATGGCACCAGCACCGCGCCGGAGCCGTAAAGCACCGCGCTGACCTCGGCCAAGACGGAAAGGTCGGCGTCCGACAGGCCCGGTTCAGGATCGGCGGCCTGGACAATGACAAAACTCTGATCACTGCCGGGCAACACCTCGCGCAGCTCGGTCAGGGTGCTGCGAAAGGCGCCTTTGCGCGGGATGTGATCCATCAGGCGGTAGCCGATCACCGTCTGCGTCTGCATCACCAGCAATCCACCCAGCAGCACCAGTGCCGTGACCGACACCAACCGGTACTGCCGCATCATCGCCAGCGTGGCACCGATGACCCGCCCGAACTCCATCGGATGTGCATGCGCCAAGGGGCGTTTGCCAAAGAGTAGCATGGCGAACGGCGGCAGACCGACATAGACGGCCAGCGTGGTCAGAACGAGCGCGATGGGCCCAGCCATCGCCACATTGGTCAGCGTGGGGGAGCCTACGAAAAGCAGGCAACCAAAGGCCAGCGCCGTGGTCAACGCGGCCAGGATCACCGCCGGCATCGTCTCATGCAGCCCGCGGATCATCGCCGCGTCCATCGGCGTGTCACGGGCATAGCGCTGCACCACGTGGAAGACATGCACACAATCGGCGATGCCCAGCACGATAATCAGCGTCGGCACAATCGCCATCAGCGGATCAAACGGCAGGCCGATCAGCGCCATGGTCGCAAAGGTCCAGGCAAGCGCCATCAGGCTGGGCACCGCGCAGAGCACCGCGGCCCGCCACGAGCGAAACAGAAGCAAGGCGATGAACACGCACAGCGCGGTTGCTATCGGCGTGATGAAGACCTGATCGGCGACCAGCCCGGCGCTGATTTCCCGTTGCAACGCGGCGAGGCTGACGGATTCGATCCTTAAAGCGGGATCGGCAAAACCGATTTCCTGGCGCAGATAGGCCAGCCTCTCCTCGGCCGGGATTGCCAGATCGGGCAGGATGGTCAGCAGCACGGCGCTGCGATCTGCCGAGATCAGGTTTGGCGCCAGCGGAGAGCTTGACCGCAACTGATCCAGCCGGTCAGCGGGGGGCAAGCCATTGACGTCTTCGCGGGTGAGATAGCTCAGCCCCGAGCCATCGGGGTCGGGCAGGATGAACAGGCTCAGCACCGCGCGGACACCTTCGGTCAGCTGCAGCCCCAGCACCAGGTCCTCAAGCGCGGAAAAGCTGGCGGGATCCCCGAAATCCTCGGCCCGGACCAGGAAAACTTCGTCCTTTGATGGCGCGCCAAACAGGGTTTCGACGGTCTGGTGGGCCGCAAAGGCCGGCGTCGTGCCCTTCAAAGCGCGCGCGACGTCGCCTTCGATGCGCAGCATCGTCAATGCAATCGCCAAAAACCCCGCCGTGACCGCAACCAGCACCAACGCAGCAGCCACGGGGCGCGACAGTAAAACCCTAATCATAAGCGCGGCATTGCCCCCCAAAACCAAGGCTCAGCCTAAGCAGCTTTCGCCGCGCCGCCCATGACCTGTGTCAAGCGCCGGAGGCCCCGCCCGGCAGGTTATCGATTGACCGAAAGGGACGTTCCGAGGCGCGAAGACAATGACGCTCTGCCCCGTTCTTGATTTCAATCAAAGCAACGTATGCGCGAATCCAGATATTTCGATAAAGCTAAAGATTGATCTCCTGCCGGGCATCGATGCCGACCGCAGAGCGTCAATCGATGGGGGGGGAGCCAGACAACCATGCCGACACGTGACGATCCATTCGCCAAGGTCATGAGTGACCTGAAATCGACCGTGAGCGCCGCTGCGCTGCTTGAAAAACCAATCGATATCACAACTACGATTGTCCAGGACATCGACTTGGTTTTGAAAGCCGTGAGCGATCTTATCAGCGGATTCAGCATCGTGACCACGCTCATAAGCGTCTTTGAGGGCGCAGCAAATGCGATCGTTGCGATCCCGGCACTTGGATGGGTCGCCGAGGCGATCAACGCGGTGCTGGAAGCCATCGAGGCGGCACTAGACGGCGTCAGTGACGTTTTGTCGGCGCTGAAGACCGACATCATCGATCCGGTGGATGATGTTTTGGCCGAGGTGCTGATTGGGCTGAAGCGTGTGCGCGACGTGATTGATGTCGTCGCGGTCAAGCTGCCGGATTACCTCAATACGGTCGAAGTCCTTTCTTACTTGGCCGATGTGGCCGAGCCGGTCACTGACGTGCTGAAAGGCATGGAACCGGCTGAGAGGTTAAAGGCGCTGCTGGATGAGTTGATCGCCGTTCGGGATGCGGTTGGCACAGCTGTCGAGCCGCTGAGTTCCGTGCTGAAGACCGTAGGCGATGGGGCAAAGACAATCGAAGACGCCATCGAAAAGGCTGTCGATGCGATCGGCGACCAGATGAAGCAAGCGGCAAATGCCTTTCAAGCGGCGATTGATTCAGTGTTGCAGCCGATTTCGAACGGCGTGCAAGCTGCGATCAACGCGATTGCTCCGGTAAAATGGGCGCTGCACGCCATCAAGTGGCTGTTTAACAAAATCGTCAAACCGGTAATCAAGTGGATCACCGAAAAGACCGGCCTACAGGCGCTGTTCGACGCCGCTGGTCAAGAAATCGCTGGTGCGTTCCACGTCAAACCAGTGCTGGATTTGCTCCAAACCAACATGGATCCCGACGCGACCGAGGAAGGTGGGAAGTCGGTGAACGCGAAAAGCGGTGATGTGGCCAAAACCGCCTTCAACGATATCATCGGCGCCCTGAGCAACTACCGCACTGACAAGGGCGCCGCTGTCGAAGACGCGATGGCGGCTTTTGCCACAGCGATAACCGGCACGCCGGTAGATCCGGATGCGGCACCCGAGCTGCCAGATTGGCCGGATCTGCCGGATTTCAAGAAGGAGACGCCAGACAAGAGCGGACGGAACGCGCTGCTTCGCGTTGCTCCCGCGCACGTCGAAGCCAGCATCGCCTGGCTGGCGGCGCCGACGGAAGGACGGGCGGCGTTCTCGCTTTTGCTCATTCTTGCCGCCGCCAACGAAGATGTGCCGCTGCCCGATCTTGATCCGGCGGTTTGGCCGCAATCGACAGCGCTGATCGGCACTCTGACCGGCATCGCCAGCGATCTCAGTACCTTGAACGCCACTGCCGAGCAACTTTCGACAGGGTTGGACCATTTTCAGACGTCCCTGTCCTTGCCCAGCACCTTTAGCACTCAGCTTGTTGATCTTGCCGCGATCCTCACTGACGCAGATGGCATTCTATCGACGCTGAAAAAGGTGAAGTCCGACGTGTTGGTCGAGGTGATCTCGGTCATTGACGATGTGATCACCACGCAGAATACCGCCGCTGCCAAAGTCGCCGCCAAAACACCGGCGCTGACCCAGTCGGTCAACGCCATCAGCGCTGCGGTTGCTCCCGTGATCACCTCGGTACCCGATCTTGCCACCATTGGTGCGGCGGTGCGCCATTTGGATGGCTGGGGCTTGGGCGTGGCGCAGCTGGCCGCGATGATTGACGCGATGCGCGCGCAAGACCCGGATGGCACCTACAAGGCCGAGCTTGATGCCGTTGCTGCGACTTTGGAGGATATTGCCAGCGGACTGGCAACACGTGCGGCATCCATCGACGCTCATAGCAAGTCCCTCAAGGTGTCGATCACAGGCGCGGATGGACAGGGCGGATTGAATGGCGCTCTTGGCCGCTACGGCGAAACCCTGAAACCCTTCTCGGACCACAGCGCGCTGGTGCAGGACAAAGCGATGCCGGCGCTGATCAAGACGCGCGATGTTATGGACAAGACGGTGTCGATCTTTGATCCGCTTTCGCATCTTTTGGAAATGGAAGGATGCCTGTCCGAAAACGCGGATGCAGACGGTATTCCAGAAATGGTTTATGAGGGCGGAAAAGAGTGTGCGCGGCAAATCCTTGTTCAAGCTAAGCATTATCTGCACGGCAAGCACGACCACCTTGCGCAGCAAATCAGGGACTTCGCCGATGAAGCCTTGCCACTTTCCAAACTCGAACGCGATTTAGAGGCTGCATCCGACGCCCTGACCGGCGAAGTGGCTGGGGTCACCAGCGACGCGGGTCAACTGGCGACGGCCCTTGACGCTCTCAAATCCGAGTTGGCGGCCACCAAATCCTACGAGTGGCTGAACCCCGAAACCGGTGAAACGGAAACTGTTGAGGGTGACATCATTGATGGCCCCTTTGCTCAACAATTGTCTGACTTGGCACGGAAATTCCCCGACCCCGACGGCTCGGGTGAGCAAGATCAAGGTTAACAGGAGGAGAAAGACAATGACTGTAATTGAATGCGTACCCGCACAAGTGCTGGCCGACTGGGAGCAGTTCAACGCGGCATCCGATGAAAGCGTCACTTGCGACACCAGCAAACCTGATATCGAGCGGTGCAATACCTACACGAAATGGACGCAATGGACGTACGGTCTGGGATACACCGTCATGCTTGCCGAGGGCATTATTAGCCAGGCATTGAAACCAAGCCAGCCTGAGATCGCGAAAAAGATCAGCAAGGGATTTCATGCGCTGTATTTCGCGACGAAGGGCGTGAATAGTGAGTTTGTTACTGCGATCAAGGACTTCAACGAAGACAAACCTTATGAGCCGGTTGATGATCCGTCAATTCTGCCAGACTGGCCCGACGTAGAGGAAGAGTCAGCCCAGAGCATCAAGGACATCCTTACCGACGCATGGGAAGTGATCAAACCGATCCTCAAGGCCATTGTGACCAAACTCGCCAAGGGATCGGCTCTGATGATCGCCTTCGATGGTCTGATCTCGGCCGCTGACGACGTCATTGATGAGCTCAGCAAGATTTTCGAATGACCTGAGTCAACGCTACGGCTGCAAGGCAATGCCTTGCAGCCGTTCCAAGCTCCCATCTTGCAGCGCGACGATTTCAATCTCACGGATCGTGCCTTGGATCGGAAAGGTGCCAATGGCGCTGATGTCGATAAGGTCCAACGCAGCGCGATTGGGATTGGTGGCGACGGTCATGTGCGGCTGATAGGGTATGGTGTTGTCGAATTCTTGGCGGTGCGGGCCGTCGTAGAGGCGTTTATGCAGGTCCGTCAAAGCCGCCCTGCCCTTTGAGACCGATAGCATCATTTTATAAGCTTTGTCATAGGGATCATGTGCGATCTTCGCGTTGTCAAAGGTGACGGGGATAGTAACCATGTTGCCGATCTGCGATGTACAGAATGCGATGAAATCTGACGGCAGTACCGACCTCACCCCAAAGACCAGGGTCACGTGCGGACGCACCAGCTTGGCGCGCTCGGGTTCATGCGCGGTGCGAAACGCGTTGAGACGCCGGGTCACCGCGTCATCGAAGGTGGGATAGGCCAGCACGTAGTTCATCGCGCCAGCGGGCGGTTACGAGCCCCAGATCTTTTTCACGTAGTTGCGGGTCTCGCGGAAAGGCGGCACGCCACCGTGTTTCTCCACCGCCCCCGGGCCGGCATTGTAGGCCGCCAGCGCCAGGCGCCAGGAGCCGAACTTGCGGTACATCATCTTGAGATAGCGTGCGCCACCGTCCAGATTCTCTTGCGGATCATGTGGGTTTACCCCCAACGACCGCGCCGTGGCCGGCATCAGCTGCGCGAGGCCAATCGCACCCTTGTGCGACAGCGCCTTGGGTTTGAACCGGCTTTCCTGGTTCACCAGCCGCAGGAATAGATCCTCGGGCACGCCATTTCGGCGCGCGGCGGCGCGGGCCATGTCAGCATAGATCCCGGCATAGCGTCCGCGATAAGTGGGCAACACGCCATCCACCATCGGGCCATACTTGGTTGGCGTCACCACCTTGGGCGGCTGCAGCCGGACCGAGTTGTTGTATTGCTGCGCCGCGCGGTTGTCCAAGACCTGCGTTTGCGAGCTGAAAATGCGCGCGCGGCCTTGCGTCGACAAGATCTCCGCCAGCACCATCGGCGCCAGCATG
>JAAUYB010155773.1_pt1 | contig 41085 bp, 34 predicted proteins | sample 7278071 | NCBI WGS metagenome assembly JAAUYB01 (sample SAMN14350121, study PRJNA611818) | marine sediment metagenome | isolation source: surface marine sediment (1.8m) | place: French Polynesia: Moorea | collected 2018-08 | reverse complement strand
GTCGTTGCCGTCGCCGCCGCGCTGGTTGTCGTTGCCGGTGCCGCCGTAGAGCAGATCGCCGCCGCTGTTGCCGAACATCTCGTCGGCGCCCTCGTTGCCCCAAAGCGTGTCGCCGTCATCCCCGCCCGACAGCGTGTCGATGCCCGACCCGCCGAAGAGTTCGTCCGCGCCGTCCTCGCCAAACAGGGGATCAGCGCCCTGGTTGCCCCAAAGGCTGTCATTGCCGGCCCCCCCCAGCAGCGTGTCGACCCCGGTGCCGCCGTGCAGGCTGTCGTTGCCGCTGCCGCCCGACAGCGTGTCGCTGCCCGTACTGCCGCGCAACTCGTCGTTGCCGGCCTCGCCGAAGAGCGAATCCCAGCCGTCATGACCGATCAGATAGTCGCCGCCGGCCCCGCCGTAGAGCATGTCGAGCCCGCTGCCGCCCGACAATTCGTCGTCGCCGGCGCCGCCCATCAGCACATCGGTGCTGGTATTGCCGAACAGCGTGTCGTTGCCGTCGCCGCCGGTCAGGGTGTCGGCCCCGGTGCCGCCGCGCAGCTCGTCCGTGCCGGCATCGCCCTGCAGCGAATCCGCCCCCGCCTCGCCCAAAAGCGTGTCGGCCCCGGCATTGCCCTGAAGCTGGTTGTCCGCGCCGTTGCCGGTGATCGCGTCGGCCCCCGATCCGCCGATGGCGTTTTCGATCACCGTGCCGCGGGCGAGCGAGAGATTGCCGGTCAGGCCGAGCACGTCCGAGATCGCCGCATCGGCCAGGCTGATGCTTTGGTTGGCGGTGGCCGGCGACAGATCCAGGGTGTCGATCCCGCCGGTGTCGAAGATCGCAAAAGCGACGTTATTGCCTGTATAGAGACTGCTATTGGCCGGATCTTCGCCGAAGATCTGGCCGAAGAGGGTGCCGAGATAGCCGCCGACGGTGGCATTGGCGCCATAGGTGGTGTTGCCGGAATTGGCGCTGACGCCGGTGCCGTAGAGATCTTGGATGGCGATGATGTCGGCCTGCATCGCGGTCATGGTGTAGGCCATGCTGCCGGCGATATGGGTGTTTTCGGACTGGTCGAAATACGACATCACCGTCGCTTGCCAGCTGTCGTTGAGGTAATGGTTGCTGCCGCTGCCGGTCTGCGAATAGCTGCCCGAGCCGTTGTAGTTGCCGGCGTGGCCCAGCCCCAGGGCATGGCCGATCTCGTGCACGTAGGTCTGGAACGAATAGCTGTCGATCGTGGTGCCGTAAGCCGGCAGCCAGTCGGATTTGGAGACGTTGACGAAGCTCGAGATCAGATAGCCGCCGGCGGTCGAGGAATTGGCGTAGGCGCCGCTGGCCTCGTCGTCGAAGGTGATCTGCGCGCTGCCGCTGGTTTCGGCGAAATTCAGTCCCGACACCGCCGACCAGGCTTCGAGCGCCCAGCGGGCCAGCTGTTGCCCGGCCCCGGTCAGCGCGGTGAGGTTCACGGTGAGCGTGTCGCCGACCGTGACGTTGAAGCCGGCGCGGGCGTCGCCCTGGCTGGTCCAGTAGCCGTCGGTCAGCTGATTGGCGATCTGGTCCAGGGTGAAGACCGGCAGCGCCGGCTGGCCACCGCCGCCGGTGCCGCTGCCCGGCCAATAGGCCGTGCCCTGCGCGCCGTCGGCGTCAATCGGGTCCGAAGAGCCCTGGTAGGCGCAGTCGGGTTGGTAGGCGTGAAACCTGGAGCAAATCGTACACATGGGGTGGCAGCCTTTCGTTCGGGGCGAATCGTATCAGCGGCCTATGGCGACAAAATGGCGCTGATGCGGGCCCAATTCAACGCCGCGGTGGCCTCAGTAGGGCCTGTTCGGACCGCCGACGAGCGGATCGGCGCGCGCCGCATCGGTCGAATTCCGCTGATTTTGCTGCAGTTGCAAAATAACCTTGCGCGGGATCGGGCAAGCCCTATGGTGATTTGGGTGCGGTGCGCTGCAATGTTCTGTTTTGCAATGCTGTTTTGAGGGTTGGGATTGCATGAGGGTGCTGGGGAACCGGAAGCCGCAGTCAGAGTCTGACCGGCGCGAGCAGCCTATACGCACGCTGCCGGTCCTGCGGCTGATCAAGTCGCTCAGCCGAACCCAGAAACAGGCGGTGATGCTGACCATCGACCTGGCACTGGTGCCGGTCGCGCTGCTGTTCACGCTGATGGTGCAGCGGCCCGGGACCGACGCCATGGCCGAGCTGACCTCGATCTGGCCGGTGGTGGGGCTGCTGATGGTGATGGCGGCGGCGTTCTCGACGATCCTGGGCATCCCCAACATCCGGCTCAACGCCTACGATATGGGCAGCACCGGCAAGACCGGGCTCTTTGCCGCGCTGCTGGCGCTGGCGGGGCTGGCGTTGGGGCGGACCGCGGGGCTGGGCTACAGCGCCGGTATCTACGTCGTGTTCGGCCTGGCGTTCTTCCTGTTCTCGGTCGCCGCACGGGTGGTGATGCTGCAGACGCTGCTGGCGCTCAGCCGGCGCGAGACGCCGCGCCGCCGGGTGCTGATCTATGGCGCAGGCAATACCGGCATGCAGCTGGCCTCGGCGCTGAAGACCCATGAGACGATCGATCCCGTGGCCTTCGTCGACGACAACACCGCGCTGCAGGGGCTGACGATTTCGGGCCTGCCGGTGCTGAAGCCGAGCCGGATTCAGGACATCGTCCTGGACCGCCGGATCGACCGGGTGCTGTTGGCGATGCCCTCGGTGCGGCTGCCGAAACAGACCCAGATCGTGCGGCGGCTGGAAAAGATGGGGCTTGAGGTGCAGGCGCTGCCGTCCTTCGCCCAGCTGATCGGCGAGGAAGAGCTGATCGACAAGCTCGCCCCGATCCTGCCCGGGCAGCTTCTGGGCCGCGCCCAGCTCGACCGTCGGATCGGCGCCGACGAGGACCATTATGCCGGCCGGACGGTGCTGGTGTCGGGCGCGGGCGGCTCGATCGGGTCCGAACTGTGCCGCCAGGTGCTGGCCTGCCGCCCGACGCGGCTGGTGCTCTACGAGCTCAGCGAGCTGGCGCTTTACACCATCGACATGGAGCTCAAGGCTCTGGCCGAGGATACCGGGACCGAGGTCGTTTCGGTGCTGGGCTCGGTCACCGATGCGCGGCTGGTGCGCAAGACGCTCGCCGCGCATGAGGTCGACGTGGTGCTGCATGCGGCGGCCTACAAGCATGTGCCGCTGGTCGAGGAGAACCCGCTGGCGGGGCTGGCCAACAACGTTCTCGGCACCGCGACGCTGGCGCGGGCGGCGGGCGAGGCCGGCGTCGAACGCTTCATCCTGGTCTCGTCGGACAAGGCGGTGCGGCCCACCAACGTGATGGGCGCCTCGAAGCGGCTGGCCGAGCTGGTGGTGCAGGATCTGGCCGCGCGCAGCCAGGGCACGGTCTATGCCATGGTCCGCTTCGGCAATGTGCTGGGCTCGTCGGGGTCGGTGATCCCGCTGTTTCGCGACCAGATCGCCCGCGGCGGGCCGGTGACGCTGACCCATCCCGATGTGACGCGCTATTTCATGACCATCCAGGAGGCGGTGCGCCTGGTGCTGCGGGCGGGGCATTTCGCGCGCGGCGGCGAGGTCTTCGTGCTCGACATGGGCGCGCCGGTGCCGATCGGCAAGCTGGCGCGCCAGGTGATCGAGGCCTCGGGCTACACGGTGCGCGACGAGATCAACCCCGACGGCGACATCGAGATCGTGGTGACCGGGCTGCGGCCGGGCGAGAAGCTGCACGAAGAGCTTCTGATCGGCGAGGGGTTCCTGACCACCGGCGACGAAAAGATCTTCACCGCCCGCGAGGCCTCGCTCAGCGAAATCGAGGTCGCCAGCGCCATACGCAGCCTGCGCGAGGCCGTCGCCACCGCCGACGACACCGCCGCCCGCGCGGTGATCGCCCGCTGGGTCGAAGGCTACCCCGAGCCGCAGGAGGCGCAGGAAGGCGGGTAGGGCGCGCGCCCTGGGTCTGGCGAGCCATGCCGAACTTCGCAAATGAGGGCCAGGCGCTTCATGTGTCTTGGCGAAGGGGCGTGACCAAACCCCAGCCGGTTTGCCTGCAGAAGGTGGTATGAATACTTCATACTACAGGCTAAGGTGGTCTTCAGGAGGATACCCATGACCAACGTGGAAAAGCGCACCGTCAGCTTGCCAAGCGAACACGCTGCCTTCATTGACGCGCTGGTCGCAAGCGGCGCCTATGCCTCGGCCAGCGAGGTGGTGCGCGCCGGGCTGCGCGCCCTGCGCGAGCGCGATGCGGCGGTGGACCGCTGGCTCAGGGAAGAGGTCGCCCCCGCCTATGACCGGCTGAAGGACGACCCCGCGCGCGCCGTCTCGGCGCAGTCCGTCTTTGACGCGGTGCGCGCGCACCATGCCGAGCGGCTGAAGCGGAGCCCATGAAGGAACGCCAGGTCGCGTTCGCACCCGAAGCCAGGGACGACCTTTTCGCCATCTACGACTGGATTACCGAGCGCGCCGGCCCAGAGGTCGCGCTTGGCTATGTCGCGCGGCTCGAAGCGTTCTGCCTGAACCTGTCCATCGGCTCGGAGCGCGGCAGCCTGCGCGACGACGTGCGCACAGGGTTGCGGGTGATCGGCTTCGAACGCCGGGTCAACGTGGCCTTTGTGGTCGAAGAGACCCGGGTGGTCGTGCTGCGCCTGTTTGCTGGCGGGCGGAACTGGGACAGCCCGGATCATTGGCCGGGGGAGGAGGCGTGATCCCCGGCGGAGGGCCGGGCTTCCCGCGGCCACACTCCCGCCTTGCGCTCGCCCCGATCCTCGGCGCATCACTCACCCCATGCGCATCCTGCTCGTTCATCGCAATTTTCCCGGACAGTTCCGCTATCTCGGCCCGGCGCTGGTGAAGGCGGGGCATAAGGTCGGGGTGCTGACCTGGGAGGACAACAAGAACCCCCGCGTGCTGCCGACCGCCGCCTACCGGCATAAGCCGGAGAAGACCAAGGGGCTCGCCGGGTTCTATGCCGATCATGTGGAGATCGGCGCCGCCGCCGCCCGTGCCGCGCAGGTGCAGAAGGCGAAGGGCGACAGCCCCGAGGTGATCTTCGGCTCGATCAACTGGGGCGAGACGCTGTATCTGAAAGAGGTCTGGCCCGAGGCGCGGCATCTCGGTTACGCCGAGTTCTTCTACGGCACGACGGGCCGCGACACCGGGTTCGACCCGGAATTCAGCCGCCCCAGTCTCGAGTCGGACATCCGCACCGTCGCCCGCACCGGGCATCTCTTGTTGGGCGCGTCGCGCTCGGACGCGCTGTTGAGCCCGACGCATTGGCAGGCCTCGACCTTTCCGCCCGAGATCCAGACCAAGATCTCGGTGATCCATGACGGGGTCGACACCACCCGCATCGCGCCCGACCCGGGCGTCACCTACCAGCTGCCGGACGGGCCGCTTCTGCGCGTGGGCGACGAGGTCCTGACCTTCGTCAACCGCAATCTGGAGCCGTATCGGGGCTATCACATCCTGATGCGCTGCCTGCCCAAGGTGATGGCGGCGCGGCCCGAGCTTCGGGTGGTGCTGGTGGGGGCGCATGGCTCGGGCTACGGGCCGAGCCCGGCGGGGGAGCGCAGCTGGAAGGACATCTTCCTCGACGAGGTGAAGGACCGGATCGATGTTTCGCGGCTGCATTTCACCGGCCGGATTCCCTATCCCGATCTGCTGAACCTGCTGCGCGTCGGCCGGGCGCATGCCTATCTGAGCTATCCCTTCGTGCTGTCGTGGTCGATGCTCGAGGCGATGTCGCTGGGCTGCCTGGTGGTGGGGTCGAAGACGCCGCCCGTGGAGGAGGCGATCGAGGACGGGGTCACCGGGCATTTGGTGGATTTCTTCGACATCGACGGCTGGGCGGAGAAACTGATCGAGGTGTTGAGCGACCCCGAGGCCCAGGCCCCGATCCGTGCGGCGGCGCGGGCGCATATCGTCGAGCGCTACGACCTGGGCACGGTCTGCCTGCCGAAGCTGATGGAATTCGTGGAGGCCGCCGGTCGGGCGGGGTAGGGGGCGTGGGTGGCCCTCCTCGCGAGAAGCCGGGCCCATCGCCGACCCGCGGGGTGGCGAGCCGACCTCTGATCGGCGGCGCTTTATGGATGTCGAGTCCGTAGGACCTCGAGCGGTGCGCTGGTGTCGATCCATCGCCACCCCTCCGGGGCGGGTTGGCGATGGGCCCGGCGGGGCTGCGCCCCTTGATTCCGTGCCCGGGGCAGGTCTTGCATGTTCGCTCCAGGCCGACACCCGTCGACTGCGCCGGTCAAGGTTTGGCTGAGTTAGAGACTGTTTTTCCCGCCAAAGACTACGGCACACAACATAACACGGATTATCCGACCCCCGCGTCAGGGCGCGAGCAGCGACATCAGATAGCCGCCGTAGCCGGTCTTGCCGAAGGCCTCGGCGCGGGCGCGCAGGGCGTCGGCGTCGATCCAGCCCTGCTGAAACGCGATCTCGTCGGGGCTGCCGATCTGCATCCCCTGCCGCTCTGCCAGGGTGCGCACGAAATTGCCCGCATCCAGCAGGCTGCCATGGGTGCCGGTGTCGAGCCAGGCATAGCCGCGGCCGATGCGCTGGACCTCAAGCAGCCCGTCGGCGAGGTACATCTCCAGAAGCGTCGCGATCTCGAGCTCGCCGCGGGCCGAGGGGCGGATGCCGGCGGCACGGTCGGGCGCGCTGCCGTCGAGAAAATAAAGCCCGGTGACGGCGTAGCTCGACGGCGGCACGGCGGGCTTTTCGACGATCGCCCGGGCCCGGCCGTCGGCGTCGAAGGCGACCACGCCGTAGCGTTCGGGATCGGCCACGTGATAGCCGAAGACGGTGGCGCCGGTCGGGCGCGCATCGGCCTCAGCCAGGATCTCGGGCAGGCCGTGGCCGAAGAAGATGTTGTCGCCCAGAACCATGGCACTCGGGCCCCCGGCGAGGAAGTCGCGGGCCAGAACATAGGCCTGGGCCAGCCCCTCGGGCGCGGGCTGCACGATGTAGGTGAAGCTCAGGCCCCACTGCGTCCCGTCGCCCAGCATCGCCTGGAACTGGGCCTGGTCCTGCGGCGTGGTGATCAGCGCGATGTCGCGGATCCCGGTCAGCATCAGCACGCTCAGGGGATAGTAGATCATCGGCTTGTCGTAGACCGGCAGCAGCTGCTTCGAGAGCCCCAGCGTGATCGGGTAAAGCCGGGTGCCGGTGCCGCCGGCCAGGACGATGCCCTTGCGTGTCGTCACGTCGCCCCCTCTGCCCCGTCGCCGAGCGCCCTGGCGAGGCCGGCCCGCCAATCGGGCCGGTCGATGCCGAATACACGGGCGGTGCGCGTGCAGTCCAGCCGCGAATTGGCCGGGCGCGGCGCGGCGGTGGGGAACGCGGCACTGGGGATGCCGGTGACGGTGACGGCGCGGCCGGCCTGGGCGAAGATCGCGCGCGCGAAATCGGCCCAGCTGACATCCGGCGCGCCCGAGAGGTGATAGGTGCCGCCGGTCCGGGCGTCGCGGATCAGCGCGGCGGCCATGGTCCAAAGCGCGTCGGCGATCGCGTCGGCCGGGGTCGGGCCGCCGACCTGGTCATCGACGATGTCGAGCGCGTCGCGAGTCTCGGCCAGCCGCAGCATGGTGCGGGGGAAATTCGCGCCCTCGGCCGAGAACACCCACGAGGTGCGCAGGATCAGGTGCGGCCCACCCGCGGCGCGCACCGCCGCTTCGCCGGCGAGCTTGCTGCGGCCATAGGCGTTGAGCGGCGCCGGCGCATCCTCGGGCCGCCAGGGCCGATCGCCGGAGCCGTCGAAGACGTAATCGGTCGACAGCTGCAGAAACGGCAGGCCGCGGGCGGCGGCGGCCTGGGCCATGGCGCCGGGCGCGGCGGCGTTGATCACGGTGGCCAGCGGCTCCTGCGTCTCGGCACGGTCGACGGCGGTGAAAGCGGCGGCGTTGATCGCCAGGTCGGCCGCGGCACCCGCGATCCGGGCGGCGCAGGCCTGCGGGTCGGTCAGAGCGGCCTCGGCCCGGGAAAGCGCGGCGACCGTGACGCCGGCGGGCGCGCGGCGGCGCAGCGCGCTGCCGACCTGGCCGCCGGCGCCGAAGATCAGCGCCTTCATCCCGGCCGGCCCAGGCGGCGGCCGACCCCGTCGCGGGTCGAAAGCGCGCGCCACCAGGCCTCGTTGTCGAGATACCAGGCGACGGTCCGGCGCAGGCCGTCTTCCAGCGTCACCTGCGGCCGCCAGCCGAGCTCGGTCCGGATCCGCGCCGGATCGATGGCATAGCGCGCATCGTGGCCCGGGCGATCGGCGACGAAGGAGATTTGGGCCGCGTAGGGACTGTTTTTGGGCCGCATCTCGTCGAGAAGCGCGCAGATCTTGTGCACCAGATCGATGTTGGTCAGCTCGGCCTCGGCGCCGACATTGTAGGACCGGCCGACCTGGCCGTTTTCCAGCACCAGCAGCAGCGCGGCGGCGTGATCCTCGACGTAAAGCCAGTCGCGCACGTTCTCGCCGGCGCCGTAGACCGGGATCGGATCGCCGGCGAGCGCGGTCAGGATCGTCACCGGGATCAGCTTTTCGGGGAACTGGTAGGGCCCGTAATTGTTGGTGCAGTTCGACAGCACGACGGGCAGGCCGTAGGTCTGAAACCAGGCGCGCGCCAGGTGGTCGGCGGCGGCCTTCGAAGCGGCATAGGGGCTGTTTGGAGCGTAGGCCGTGGCCTCGGTGAACCGGCCGGCTGGCCCGAGCGTGCCGAACACCTCGTCGGTCGAGACGTGGTGAAACCGGAAGGCGCCGCCCCGCCCCTGCCAATGGGCGCGCGCGGCCTGCAGCAGGGTCGCGGTGCCGGTGACGTTGGTGTCGATGAAGGCGGCGGGGCCGTCGATCGAGCGGTCGACATGGGTTTCGGCGGCCAGATGCATCACCGCGTCTGGGGCGTGGTCGCGAAAGATCCGGTCCAGCGCCGCCCGGTCGCGGATATCGGCATGCTCGAAGGCGTAGCCGGGCGCGTCGGCGACGCTTGACACGTTGTCAAGGCAGGCGGCGTAGCTCAGCGCGTCGAGGTTGACCACCTGGTGGCCGCGGGCGATGGCCAGCCGCACCACGGCCGAGCCGATGAACCCCGCGCCGCCGGTGACCAGGATCTTCATCACGCGCCCTCATAGGCAAAAACAGGCCCTATCTCGGCCAGAAGCGGCGCCGCAGCGTCCTTGTCGCTCAGCACCGGGTCGCCGTCGAGGCCCCAGTCGATGCCGATCGCAGGGTCGTTCCAGCGCACCGCGCCCTCGGTCTGAGGCGCGTAAGCGGCGCTGCATTTATAGACGATCTCGGTCATCGGCGCGCGGGTGACGAACCCGTGCAGAAAGCCCGGCGGGATCAGCAGCTGGCGGCCGTTGTCGAAGCTGAGCTCGACCCCGACCCAATGACCGTAGGTGGGCGAGCCGGTGCGGATGTCGACGGCGACGTCGTAAAGCCGGCCGCGGCCGCAGCGCACCAGCTTGGCCTGGGCCTGGGGAGGCGCCTGGTGGTGCAGGCCGCGCAAGGTGCCGGCGGCGGTCGACAGCGAGTGGTTGTCCTGCACGAAATCGTAGTCGAGCCCGGCCTCGGCCATCCGCGCCCGGCTCCAGCTTTCGCAGAAAAAGCCGCGGGCGTCGGTGAAACGCCGGGGCGTCAGGATCAGCACGCCGGGGAGCTTGGTTTCTTCGATCTGCACCGCCCTGCCCTGCTCCCTCGTTGGCCGCGCTCGCGCCGTCAGTCCCGCGCATAGAGGTCTTCGTAGCGGACGATGTCGTCTTCGCCCAGATAGCTGCCGGTCAGCACCTCGATCAGCACCATCGGCAGCTTGCCGGGGTTTTCCAGCCGGTGCCGGGCGCCGAGCGGCACGTAGAGCGACTGGTTCTCGCCCAAAAGCCGGACCTCGTCGCCCACGGTCACCTTGGCGGTGCCCTCGACCACGACCCAATGTTCGGAGCGGTGCATATGCGATTGCAGCGACAGCACGCCGCCGGGCTTGACCACGATGCGCTTGACCTTGAACCGGTCGCCCTGGACCAGGGTGTCGAACCAGCCCCAGGGCCGGTGGTCGCGGGGGAAGGCCTCGGCCTGGGCGGCGCCCTGGGCCTGCAGCGCGGCGACGGCGGGCTTGACCGCCTGCGCATGGCCCGCGCCGGCGACCAGCACCGCGTCGGGCATCGCCACCGCGACGACGCCGTCAAGTCCGATGCCGACGAGCTGCAGCCCCTCGGCCTCGGACCTGAGCAGCGTGTCGCGGCAGTTGAGCGCCAGGGCGTTGCCGCCGGTCGCGACCCCGGCCGCGTCGGGCGCCATCTCGGCCCAGACCGCGTGCCAGTCGCCCAGATCCGACCAGCCGGCGGCGAACGGCACCACCGATAGATTGCCGGCACGCTCCATCACCGCGTAATCGACCGAGATCTCGGGCAACCCGGCCCATGGCCCGGCGGCGAGGCGCAGAAAACCCAGATCGGCGCGGGCCTGGTCGAGCGCCTCGCGGACCGGCGCGACGAGGTCGGGCGCGTGCCGGTCGAAGGCCTCGAGGATCGCCCGGGCGGAGAACAGGAAGATGCCGGCGTTCCACAAAAATCGACCCTGTTCCAGCATGATTTGCGCGGTTTTGGCGTCCGGCTTCTCGACGAAGCGGACCAGGTCGCGCGCGCCCGGTGCGGCGTCCGGGGCGTCGTCGAGTTCGAGCCAGCCATAGCCGGTCTCGGGGCTGTCGGGCGCGATGCCGAAAGTCACCAGCCGGCCCTGGCGTGCCGCCGCGGCGCCGGTTGCGACGGCGTCGCGGAACGCCGCGGCGTCGGGGATGGCGTGATCCGACGGCGCCACCAGCATCAGCGCCTCGGGGTCGGTCCGCGCCAGCCACAGCGCGGCGGCCAGCACCGCAGGCGCGGTGTTGCGCCCCTGGGGCTCGATCAGCACCGCGCCGGGGTCGATGCCCGCCGCGGCGAGCTGTTCGGTGACGATGAAGCGGAACTCGGCATTGGTGACCACCAGCGGCGGCGCGAAGCCGGGCGCGTCGAACCGCCGGGCGGCGTCCTGGAACAGGCTGTCCTCGCCCAGGAGCGCGGCGAACTGCTTGGGGTAGCTCTTGCGCGACAGCGGCCAGAGCCGGGTGCCCGCGCCGCCGCAAAGAAGAACCGGGGTGATCATGCGGGCCCGCCCTTTGCCGCCCTTGCCGCCGCCCCAGCGTTACCAGGGCCGGACGGCGGAAAACAAGGCACCGCGCGCCCGGCGGACCCGGTCAGAGCTTGTGGATCCGGACCGCCACCTGCTGGTGCACCGGGACGAAGGCGAGATATTCGGCGCGGTAGCCGAAGGTCTTCAGGAATTCCTTGAACGCCTTGTGTTCGTGCTGCTTCCAGCCGACGTAGTTGAAGTATTCGTCGAACACGATCACGGTGCCGTCGCGCATGAACGGCGCAAGCTGCCAGAGCACGGTGACGGTCGACGAGTAAAGATCGCAATCGACATGCAGAAAGCCCACGGTGGCGTCTTTGGGCAGCCCGGCGGCGAATTTCGGCAGCGTGTCGGTGAACCAGCCGACGACGAGCTCGACATTGTCGCGCACCTTGGGCAACTGGCCGGCGAAGCGTCCCTTGGGATAGGCGAAGGTCCAGTCCTCGGGCAGGCCGTCGAAGCTGTCGAAGCCATAGACCTTGCGCTTTGAGACATCGGCGATGCAGTTGATGGTGCGCCCGCTGGCGACGCCGAATTCCAGGTAGTGGTCGGTGTCGCGGGCGTCTTCGAGCGCGAGGTTGACGGCATATTCCAAAAGCTGCCGCCCGGCCGGAAACGGTTTGGCGGTGACCATGTGCTTGAGCAGGAAGCGCGCCGATTGCTTGGAGGCCTCCAGCCGGGCCAGTTGCAGGACGTTCCAGCCCTTCTGGTCCGGCCGCAACAGCATGTCGATCGCGGTCCCGGGTGCAGGTACGGGTTTGGCCTCTTCTACGGACATGTGCTTGCCCCTCGCCGGTGTGGTGACAACAAAGCGCCGTCGGTTCTTGCGCCGCTGCTTAAATGCGGGCCGCGGCGATGTGAAGGGCAAAAGCGGGCCGCTCAGGACGGCCGGCGGCCGAGGAGGAAGCCGACGGCGCCGCCGGGGGCGGCGGCCAGGCGGCGGCGGTGCTTCAGGGCATAGGCCAGCCGCGCGAGCGGCGCGGCGCGGCCGAAGACCCGGGCCAGCACGGCGATGCGGGCGCGCAAGAGCGCAGGGTCGGCCCAATCGCCGCCAGTGCCGGCGCCGGGATGGCGGCCGATCGTCACCGGCTCGAAGCGCCCGCGGAGCCCGGCGGCCAGCGCATCGGCGAGAAACACGAACTCTTCGCCCAGCCCGTAGCGCCCGCCGATCCCGAAATCGGCGTCGAAGCGGACGCCCCGCGCCCGGATCCGGGCCAGCCGCACCAGGATCTCGGGCGTGCCGGTCTTGCCGGCGTTCCAGCGCCGCAGCCGATGCGCGCGGGGCGCATAGCGCTTGGCCGTGCCCGCCAGCCGCGCGGTGACGATGTCGAGCCCGGGCGCGGCGGCGAGGCGGTCCAACAGCCGTTTGACGCCGCCGATATCAAGCGCCACGTCGTCGTCGGCAAAGAGCAGAAACGGGGTTTTCGCGGCATCGAGCGCGGCATTGCGGCTGGCCGCGGTGCCGAGGCTGTCGAGCGGGACGACCGTCAGATCGGCGCGCGGGGCCAGGGGCGGCGCGTCCTGGGGGCGCTGCAGCAGCAGCAGATAGGTGATGTCCGCCTCGGGCGGCGGCAGGGCGATCTGCCCCGCCCGCGCGCCCAAGCTCGAGATGGCGACGGTCAGACGCGGCGCGGTTGCGTCATTCGGCAACCAGCGCCCCGTGGCGTTCCTTGACCCATTTCAGCTTGTCGCGCTGCACCTGCTCCACCGGCAGGATGTCCTGGGTCTTGTGCGCCAGGGCGAGGTTGACGTGGCGCAGGTCGCGGCAGAGCCGGCGCAGCCCGTCGGGTTCCAGGCTCGCGGCGTGGTCGGTGCCCTTCCAGGTGCGGTCGAGCGTGAAGTGACGCTCGATATGGGTGAAGTCGCCCTTGCCCTCGGTCTGCTTCATCCGCCCCACCGCCATCGCGGCGACGTCCGCGGCGATGCCCAGGTGGTGGCCGGAAAACCCGATGCCCTTCACCCGGCCCCCGTAGATGTCCATCAGCTTGGCGATCTCAAACAGGCAGATGTCTTCGAACGCCACCGGATAGCCCGAGGTGCAGGAATAGACCACCAGGTCCTGGGCGCGGCCGCGCTCTTCGTAGAACTCCACCAGCGTCTTGATCTCGTCGCCGGTGGACATGCCCGTCGAGACGTGAATCTCGCCGCCGTAATTCTCGCAGAGATAGCCCTGCAGGTCGAAATGCTGATTGGTAGCCGAGGGGATCTTCAACAAGGGCGGGTTCAGCGCCGCCATCTCGCGCGCCGAGGTCAGATCCCAGACCGAGGTGGAGTATTTGATGCCGTTGCGCTCGCATTCCTCGATCAGCTCGCGGTGCTGCTCGGTGTCGAACTCCAGGTATTCGCGGTGCGCGCCGTAGGTGTCGCCATAGGCGTTGGCGGGCACCGGGTGGGGGCGGTTGTATTCTTCGGGCGTCAGAAGCTCGCGGTTGTGGCGTTTCTGGAACTTGGCGATGTCGGCCTTGCAGACATGCGCGGCGACGCGGATCAGTTCCTTGGCGATCTCCATGTCGCCTTTGTGGTTGCAACCGATTTCTGCAATGACTTGAACGGGTTTGGCGGGTGTGGTCACGGCGCGCTCCATAAGGTAAGGGGGCAACTGGTGTTGCGCGACGACCTATCGGCGCGCCCCGCAGAAGTCAAACTCTCAGGACAGCCTGTGCCGCCCGCGGTTTCGGTGATCACCCCCTGCTACAACGCCGCCGGCACGCTGGCCCGCGCCGTGGCCTCGGTGCAGGCGCAAAGCTTCGCCGATTGGGAGATGATCGTCAGCGACGACGGCTCGACCGACGGCTCGGCGGCGCTGGCCGAGCGGCTGGCGGCGGGTGAGCCGCGGCTGCGGCTGTTGCGCTGGCCGGGCAACAGCGGCGCGGCCCGGGCGCGCAACCGGGCGATCGCCGCCGCGCGCGGCCGCTACATCGCGTTTCTCGACGCCGACGACGAATGGCTGCCCGAAAAGCTCAAGCGCCAGATCGCCTTCATGCAGGCCGAGGACGTGGCGCTTTGCTATACCGGGTTCTACCGGGTCCGCGGCGGGCGGCGGCACGCGGTCCGGGTGCCGGCAGCGGTCGACTACGACGGGCTGTTGCGCGGCAACGTCATCGGCTGCCTGACCGCGGTCTACGACAGCGCGATCTATGGCCGGGCCGAGATGCCCGATATCCGCATGCGCCAGGATTACGGGCTGTGGCTGCAGCTGTTGCGCCGGTCCGGTCCGGCCCGGGCGGTGACTGCGCCGCTGGCGGTCTATCACATGCGCGCCGGCTCGCTGTCGTCGGACCGGCTGCGTGGGATCGCCGCCACCTGGCGGCTCTACCGCGAGATCGAAGGGCTGCCGCGGCACCGTGCCGCGGCGTGCCTGGCGAGCCACCTGTGGCGGCGGCTCAGGTCGTGACCGCGCCTGCGTCCTGCAGATAGGCGGCAAAGGCGACATAGAGGTGGTAGAAGGTCGAGGACGGCATGTCGGTCGACAGAAGCCGGCCGTCCAGATGCCGCTTGTCGTACCAGCCGCCGGGCACCGGCGTGTCGAGATACTCGGCGAAGAGCCGGTCGAGGATCCGGTCCGGGCCGGCATCCTCGGGCAGCGCCAGGCCGCGGCGCCGCAGCACCAGCGCGGCCTTCAAAAGCTCGGTCTGGGGCCAGAGCCGGCGGGTCTCGGCCAGGGGCACGGTGCTGTCGCGCAACAGCCCCATGCCGTCGCGCCCGGCCAGGACCTGGGCAAAGAGCGCCCCCAGATCCACCCCCGGATCGGTGCCGGTCACCGCCGCGTGGCGGTCGAGAAGCCAGATCCATTCGGCCATGTGCCCGGGCTCGACCGCCTGGGCGCCCTGGGGCGGGCCCCAGTCGGCGTTGAAAAACTCGAAGACCCGGCCGTCGGGCTGCAAAAAGACCTCGCGGAAGAGCTCCAGGCAGGTCTCGGCGATGCGCGCATAGCGCGGTTCGGCGGTCACGGCATAAAGCTCGGTCGCGGCCTCGAAGAGGTGCATATGCGGGTTCTGCCGGCGCGGCAGGCGGGCATCGGCGGTCTCGTGCCAGCCGCGCGGCGCGGCGAGCCGGTCGAGGCCCCGGTCGAGGCGGTCGAGGGTGTCGCCGATCTCGGCCCCGGCCCCGGCCAGCGCGGCGGCGGCGAGATACATGAACGCCAGGTCGTAGAGGTCGTGCGGGGCCTGAAGGAGGGTCCCGTCGGGGGCCAGACGCGCGGCCAAATGCCCCGTATTAGGGTCGAAACCGTGCCGCATGGCGAAGCCGAAGAGATCCTGCGCCAGCCCCAGGTAATCCGCGGCGCCCTGCCCTGCCCCATCCTGAGCGGCGCGGGCGAAGACGAAGGCCTGGCGCGGCATCACCCGCAGCCGCTTGTCGCGCGCCGTCAGCGGCCGCGCGTCGTGGTCGAGCGCCTCCCAGGCGCCGGCGCCCGAGGGGTCGATCCCGGCGCGTGCCCAAAGCGGCAGCGCCCGGCCGTGCAGCCAATTCGCGACCCGGGCGGCCTGGGCCAGGGGCGGCGGCGCAGCCGGCATCACGACAGGGCTCCGGTCAGTTTGCGCTGCAGCCGGCGCGCCCGGCGCAGGACTTTCAACAGCCCGATCGGATACCAGCCGGCCCAGTCCGCCCAGTCGAGGATGCGGTCCTTGGGCGCGGCCTCTGGCGCCGGCCCGGGGCGTTCGGGCGCCAGATCGAGCAGGTCGTTCAGCGCCGCACAATCGGCGCTGCGCCAAAGCGCGACGTCGGGCTGCTCGGCCAGCCAGGCGATCGCCTGGCGGTCGAGATCGGGATGGTGCAGGCGCAGATCGTAGGACCGCGTGGCCAGGTCGGCGCCCAACAGGTCGCGCTGGTGGCGGCCCGGGGCATAGGCATAGCGCTGCGGCCCGGCATAGAGGTCGATGCCCGCCAGGACGATGTGCCGCGCGCCCAGGGCATGGGCCAGAAACAGCGCCTGGATGCCGCTGCTGGGCTGGGCCTGATAGCGCGTCCGCAGGTCGTGCAGCAGGGCGCCGACCCGGTCGTCGGCGTAGCGCAGCGGCCGGTAGGGCGCGGTCATGAACTTGCGCCCGATGCGGGCGATCCGGGGCGTCGGCGCCGACCAGGCGCGGACCTGGTACTGCGCATGCGCCCGGGCCAGCGTTTCGAACATGAACGGGGTGACCCTGGGGTCGCCGCCGATGAACGCCAGATCGACCCGCCGGCCGAGGTAATAGCGGTCCTCGAAATAGAAGTTGTTGACCCGGACCATGGTATCGGCGGCCAGGACCCGCCCCGGGGCGATCCGGGCCAGCGACAGTCCGCTGCCGGCCACGACGGTGACGTCACTCATCCACGCGCCGCCAGGATCTGGTCGGCCATCGCGCGCAGGGCGCCGCGGCCACCGGGCGCGGGCAGGATCCACTGCGCCGCCTCGATCGCCCGCGGATGGGCGTCCGAGGGGCAGGCCGACAGCCCCACCATCGCCATCGCCGCCAGGTCGTTGACGTCATTGCCCACATAGGCCGTGTCGGCGGCGGCGATGCCCTGGGCCGCAAGCCACTCGGCCAGGGCGGCGGGCTTGTCGTCGATGCCGTTCAAGGCCTCGATCCCCAGCTTTTTGGCCCGGGCCTGGACCACCGGGTTGCGCTCTTTCGACAGGATCAGAAGCCGGATGTCGGTCTCGGCGCGCATCCGGCCCAGCCCCAGCCCGTCGCGGCGCGAGGTGCGCACGGTTTCGGTGCCGTCCTGGGCGGTGTCGACCAGATCGTCGGTATGCACCCCGTCGAAATCCATCACCAGGGCGCGCAGGCCCGCCAGGCGGGCGGGATCGACCGGGGCGCGGTCGCGATGCGCCGCGATCGCCGCGATCACCGCCAGATCGTCGGGGCTGTCGATCTCGATCTTGGGGTGGTCGACTTCCGAAAGCGCGACCCGGCCACAGAACCGCTGGCCGGTGCGTTCGAAGGCGGCGGCGTCGACAGTATAGATCGCGCCACTTTCCAGATAGGCGGGCTCCAGGTCCTGGCGGCGCTTGCGCGGCGCGGTCTCGTCATGGTTGGCACCGCGGCCGAAGCCGTCGGCGTCGCGGTGCCACAGAAAGCCGTGGTCGGGGATCGCCGACAGTGCGCAGTCCGCACCCTGCGCGGTCTGCGCGGCCAGGCAGGCGTCGATATCGGCGCCGGTGGTGAAGGGCGAGGTGCATTGCAAGAAGACCAGCCGGTCGAGGCCGGGATGGGTCCGGCGGATCACGCCCAGGGCGTGCAGCCAGCCCGATTCGGAGCTGGCGCCGTCGCCGGAGATCTCGGCGGGCCGGTCGATGACATGGGCGCCGTGGCGGCGCGCCTCGGCGGCGATCTCGGCATCGTCGGTCGACACCCAGACCCCGGCGTCGACCCCGGCCGCGGCGCGCGCGGCGCGCACCGACCGGCCGACCAGAGAGACGCCGCCGACGGGGCGGAGGTTCTTGCCTGGAATGCCCTTGGAGCCGCCTCGTGCGAGAATGATCGCGGCCGTGGTCTGTGCCGTCATATCGGCCCCGGTTATATGCCTTTGCGCGGTCGGATACGAAAGTTTCGGTGGAAATGAAAGCCGCTTGAACATCATCGACAGATCAGTGACATGTCCGCCCGCGGCCGGTGCGCGGGAGGCGGCGCAGCGCGCGGCGAGGGATCGAGGGGGACGCGGGGCGAACAGATGAGTCTGGTACGCAGATTGGGCAAAACCCGGTTCGGAAAATGGCTGCGCGGCCTGGCCAAGGCGCCCGGTGTGGGGCCGCTGGTACGTGCCGCGGCGCGGCGGGCAAAACGGGCCGAACAGGACCTGGTGCGCCGGATGCCGGACCACCGGGCGCATGACCGGGCGCAGGCGGCCACGCTGGCGGCGTTCGAGCGCGCCACCGCCGACCGCGACGCGGCGCAGGGCGCCGAGACGGGGGCGCAGCGATGACCGACCGCCCGTTGCGCATCTTGGTGCCGTTCGCCGACGACAGCACGCTGTTTTTCGCCGCCCGGATGCGCGAGATCCTCAAGGACACCAAGTCAGAGGTGCTGCTTGCGCAGCTGGTGACCGGTAGCGACGTCTCGTACCGGCAGCTGACCAACATCCTGCCCCAGGGCCCCGACATCCTGCTGCGCAACGAGGCGTTCCGCCAGGTCGTCCCGCTGCAGGAGTTCGACGTCATCATCACCTCGCGGATGTTCGCGCCCCTGCGCGACATGATGCGCAAGTTCTGGGTGCGGCAGATGGCCGACCGGCCCTGCATTCTGGCCTTCCAGGGCGGGCTCGATTTCGACCCCGAGCGTGGCTTCTTCAACCGCCGCTTCGCCGATGGCGTCTTTTTGGTGCCGAAGGGCGATATCACGGCCTACGAGAGCTATTCGGAATCGATCGACGCCGGCCGGCAATTCCTGGGCTTCGGGCACCCTGTGTTTCTGCGTCCGGGCCCGGCCTCCGACCTCGGCGACCGGCGCGATGTCTATTTTTTCGCCCAGGCGCAATCGCCGCGGTCCCTGACCGGACGGATGCATGTGCTGCGCATGCTGACGGCGATCGCCCGCGCCAATCCCGATCGCACCGTCTGGCTGAAGCTGCGGCATCTACCGCACGAAAACCTCGACCACTTGCACCGTGAGGAATTCGCCTATCCCGACCTGATGGCGGATCAGGCCTTTCCCGACAATCTCAAGCTGACCGCCGATCCGATGGACGAGGTGCTGGAGCGGGCCGCGGTCGGCATCACCTGCACCTCGACGGCGGCGGTCGATCTGGTGCGCGCCGGGGTGCCGACGCTGATCTATCTCGACTATGTCGAAAATTACTTCGACCCGCTTGTCGAGCCGATGCGGCGGCTGTTCGAGGCCAGCGGCCTGGTGGCGCCGCTTGAACAGGTGCTGAACCTCGAGGCGCGTCCGCCCGATCCCGCCTGGCTGGAGACCTTTTTCACCACGCCGAAGGCCTTGGCCGACGACGTGATGGCGGCGATCGCGCATTTCCGCAGCCGACCGGTCGCGATCCGCTCGATTGTGCCGCCGCTGGAGGCCGACCTTTAGAGCGCGGACCGCGGATGCTGCGCCGCGACGGTGGGTTTGGCCTTGGGCGGACAGTCTAATTACTAAGAAGAATAACCCCTCCAGGACTCGCAAGGATCGCGCCCAGCCCCGAGGGTGGGCGCCTCGCAACTTGCGCCGTGGTCGCCCAAAAGCACAGATGTCGCAATGAATTTAAGCGTTTCAACGCATCGCGCCCGCCCTGGGGGGCGGGGCTGGGCGCGATCCGGGGCTGACGCCGCGGGCGACGGCTGAGCGGCGGATGCACTCATCTTTCCGAGCTTCTTCAACGTTCGCTTCAGGCCAAACCAGCCCAACGCAGCGACATCCCTAGCTGAATACAGAACGGCATTTAGCCCTGTGGAGTGGCCTGTGTACTGATTCTTCGCCTGCGACAGCCGGGGCCCGGTACCGGGTGGGCACATGCGATGTGCCGCCGTTGCGGGTCAGGCGGCGCGGCGGGTCATGTTGTCCTCGTGCACCTCGATCGCCTCTTCCAGGTCGTCGAAATAGGTCAGCTGCCCGCCCTCGAGCACCGCGCCGGCGTCGCAGAGCTGACGGATCTGCGGCATCGAATGCGATACCACGATGGCGCTGCTGTCGCGCATGCGTTCCTTGAACACCTCGGCGCTGTGCTTGCGGAACGCGGCGTCGCCGACGCTGGTGACCTCGTCCACCAGATAGGTGTCGAACTTGATCCCCATTGAGGCGCCGAAGGTCAGCCGCGACCGCATGCCCGAGGAATAGCTGCGCACCGGCATGTGGAAATGCTGGCCGAGCTGGGCGAACTCGGCGACGTAGTCGAGAAGTTCGGTGGTGTCGACGCCGTAGACCCGGGCGATGAAGCGGATGTTCTGCGCCCCGGTCATGTCGCGGTGAAAGCTGCCGGCGAAGCCCACCGGCCAGGAAATCGTACCGTCCGAGATCACCTGGCCGGCGGTGGGCGCGACCGAGCCGGCGATGACCTCGAGCAGGGTCGACTTGCCGGCCCCGTTGCGGCCCAAAAGCGCCACCGCGCGGCCGGTGGGGAAGGTCAGCGAGACATTGTCGAACAGCACCTTATAGCTTCGCCGGGTGGCGAAACGCATGCTGAGATGATCGAGCCGCACCATACCGGGGCCCGCGTCACTGCCGGTCGCGCAGCGAATAGTAGATCAGCACCAGCACCGCCCAGGCCAAGGTCAGAAACAGCGCCGCCAGCGCCAGCAGGATCGGGCGGCGCGGATATTCGGCGGTCTCGGCCAGAGTCGGGCGGACATAGGGTGCCAGATAGCGGCTTTGGCGTTCCGCCTCGGCCTGGGCCGCGGCATAGGCCGACAGCGCTGCGGTATAGGTCTGTTCGGCGAATTCGCGGTCCACGGTCAGGCGCTCGAACTCGGCCACCAGCGTGGCGTAGTCCTGGCCGCTGTCGCCGGCGCCGCCCTGGCCGAACTTGCTGCGTTCCTCTTCGATGCGCTTGCGGATCACGTCGATGCGCAGCCGCGCCTGGGTCAGGCGCGGGTCGTTCTCGGACGTGGTCTCGCGCAACAGGTCGAGATCGATCATCGCCGCGGCGAGCTGCTGCTGCAGCGTCGTCAACAGCCCCATCTGGCCCTGCAGATCGGCACTGGGGTCGACGATGCGGGTGCGCGACCGGAACGCGGTCAGCGCCTCGCGCGCCGAACGCAGCTGGCTTTTGGCGACCTCCAGATCCTCCAGCGCATAGCGCGTCGCGTCGTCGCGGGCGATGGCGCTGATCTCGTTGATCACCCGCGAGCTGTTGGCCAGGATTTCGTCGGCGATCCGCTGAGCGGTGTCGGGCTCGAAGGCGAAGACCTTGAGATCGAGCATGCCCGAGCCGGGATTGTACGAGATCTGCACCATGCGCCGCCAATAGGCGACCAGATCCTCGATGCTGCCGCCGCTCTGGAACGCGAAGACCGGATCGGTGTCGCTGTGGGTGGCATAGAGACGGCGCAGATCCAGCGCCCCGTCGACCAGGCGCACCATCTCCTGGCTTTGGATATATTCGTACAGCACATCCGTATCCGACGAGCCCGCCGAGGACAGGTTGCTCAGCCCGCCCAAGAGATCGACCGCCGAGGCGGCCTCTTCGCGGCGCACGGTGAAGCCCAGTTCCGAGACGAACTGGTCCTCGGCGCGGGTCCAGAGATACCAGGCGGCGACGCCGAGCGGTGCCAGCACCAGCAGAACGAAGCCGAACAGCACCAGCCAGTGCCGCGGCCGCGCCCGCGCCGGGCTCGCCGGCGGGGCGACCGGCGCGGCGGGTGGCGGCTGCGGCGCCGGTTTGGCCGGCAGCTTCTTCGGCGGAACCTTGGCCGGCGGGCCGGCCTTGGCCTTGGCCGGCGGCTTCGGGGCCGGTTTCGGCTTGGGCTTCGGCGCAGGTTTCGGGGCGGGCGCGGGATCGGCGGCAGGCGCGGCCTGGTCCGCCGCCGGCGGGGCGGGTTTCGGCGCAGGTTTCGGCGCGGGCGCCGTCGCCTCCTCCGGCGCGGCCGGCGTCGGGGCCGGCTTCGGCGGCGGTGCAGGTTTCGCGGCGGGCGCGGGCGCGGCGGCCGGTGCGGCCTGATCCGCCGTCGGCGCGGCGGGTTTCGGGGCGGGTGCGGCTCCCGTCTCCGGCGCCACCGGCTGCGGTTGGGCCGGTGCTGTGGGCGCGGGCGCCGCCTGTGCGGGCGGCGGCGCGGCGGCCCCCGGTGTCGAGCGCACGAATTTCGGCCCCAGCAGGACCACGGGCTCGGCTCGGGGGCGCGCCGCTTCGGGCGCGGCGGGCTGGCCGGTGCGGGACGGGGTCTTGGTCAAGGGGCGCGTTCTCTCCGGTTACAGGCCGCCGCCGGCTGTGCTCTGCCCGCCGGCAAAGAGGGCTGGGCCTTCGAGTGTGGCCGCAATATAGTCGGAAAACAACGCTTTGTCGTTAGGATTGCAAGAGCAAAGGCGCCACCGCGTTCCGCCCATGGCCTCCACTCCCGTCCCGCTGCCGCAAGGCAGGCCGAATCGTCGGTTTCAGAACCTGCGCACCATCACCGCGCTGATTCTGCGCGAGATGTCGTCGACCTATGGCCGGTCTCCGGGGGGATATGTCTGGGCGGTGCTCGAGCCGGTGGCGATCGTGCTGATCCTGGCGGTGGCGTTTTCCTTCCTGTTGCGCAGCCCGTCGCTGGGCACCAGTTTCGTGCTGTTCTACGCCACCGGGCTGATGCCGTTCCGGATGTATCAGGAAATCCACCAGGTGACCGCGTCGGCGATCCGCTATTCCAAGGCGCTTCTGGTCTATCCGGCGGTGTCGTTCCTCGATGCGCTCCTGGCCCGCTTCATCCTGGCGGTGCTGACCCAGCTGACGGTCACCTATCTGATCTTTGCCGGCATCCTGGTCACGCTGGATCTGCGTGTGGCGCTGGAATTCGGGCCGATCCTGCTGGCGTTTTCGGCGGCCGCTCTGCTGGGCTTCGGGATCGGGTCGGTCAATTGCCTGCTGTTCGAGCTGTTCCCGATCTGGAAGTCGCTGTGGACCGCGGCCAGCCGGCCGCTGCTGCTTTTGTCGGCGATCATCTACATCTACGAGGATTTGCCGCGCTTTGCCCAGAACATCCTGTGGTACAACCCGCTGGTGCATCTGACCGGCCTGACCCGCACCGGGTTCTACAGCTATTACGAGCCCGACTATATCTCGATGGCCTTCGTCTTCGCGATCGCGCTGATCTCGCTGTTCTTCGGTCTGATGCTGCTGCGGCGGCACTATCGCAAGATCCTGATGATCTGAGCCCCTTTGGGTCCGGGCGCGCGGCCTCGAGATCGCAGGCCAGCGCGCGCCTTGCGTGCCAGGGTCTCCGCCCCAGGCCTGTCCGGCCAGACGCGGCCTGCCCTAGAGAAACCCGATACTGTCCTCCAGCTGCCCCGGAACGAGGCCGCCGTTGAAGGTCAGCGAATTGCCGCCGCCGAAATTCAGCACGTAATCGCCGCCCTGGCTGGCGCCGAACTGGGCCAGGATTTGGGCGGCGGTCTTGCTGCCGCTCCACAGGGAGGTGTCCAGCAAGAGCGTGTCCACGGAGGTCTTGTAATCGTCGATCCGGTCGGCACCGGAGGTGTAGATGAAGGTGTCGGCCAGCGTGCCGCCGCGCAGCCAGTCGTCGCCGCCGCTGCCGTTCAAGGTGTCCAGGCCCTGCCCGCCATAGATCGTGTCGTTGCCCGGCCCGCCGCTTTGGTTGTCGTTGCCGGTGCCGCCGTAAAGCAGATCGTTGCCCGAATTGCCGAACAGATCGTCGGCGCCCTCGTTGCCCCACAGCGTGTCGTTGCCGGTGCCGCCCGACAGCGTGTCGATCGCCGAGCCGCCGAAGAGCTCGTCCCGCCCGGCCTCGCCGTAAAGCGGATCGGCCCCTTGGTTGCCCCAGATCCGGTCGTCGTCGTCGCCGCCGTAAAGCCGATCGACCCCGGTGCCGCCATGCAGCGCGTCATCGCCGGCGCCGCCGCGCAGGGTGTCGGCCCCGGTGCTGCCGCGCAGCTCGTCGTCGCCGGCCTCGCCGAAGAGCGAATCCCAGCCGTCGTGACCGATCAGATAGTCGTCGCCCGCGCCGCCATAAAGCACGTCCTGGCCGCTGCCGCCGCGGACCTCGTCGGCGCCGCCGCCGCCCATCAGCATATCGGTGCTGGTATTGCCATAAAGCGTGTCGTTGCCGTCGCCGCCGGTCAGCGTGTCGGCCCCGGTGCCGCCGGTCAGCTCGTCCGATCCGGCCGCGCCCAGCAGCGCGTCGGCCCCCGCCGCGCCGAAGAGCTCGTTGCCGCCGCCGTCGCCCGACAACACGTCGTCGAAGGCGCCGCCCACCAGATGCTCGATCCCCACCAGCTGATCCGACCAGTCGGCGCCGACCAGGGCGAAGCCGTCGGTCAGATCCGCCTCGACGGCGAGCGCGGCGGTGGAATAGTCGGCGCAGTCGCGCCCGCCGCCACCGTCGAGCAGGTTCTGCCCCGACTGGCTGCGCAGCACATCGTCGCCGCCGAGCCCCAGCACCTGCAGATTGGCCTCGGCCCCGACCAGGGTATCGGCGCCCTCGGTCCCAGCGAGCGTTTCTTGCGCGACGTAATCGCCGCGCGGCGGACGGTAGAGGTTCAAAAGCGCGGCATCGGTGAACGCGGTCTCGGCCAGGGTCTGGCCGCTGGCGCTGTAGACCCGGATGTCCTCGTCGCGGTAAAGCAGCCGCGCGCCGAAGGAGGTGGGGATGATGTCGAGCTGGATGCGGCTGTAGAGCATGTCGAACGCCGACAGATCCAGCCGGTCCTCGGCGGGGTCGAAATCGACGATGATGTCGGGCACGCCGTCGGCCACCAGAACGAAGAGGTCCGCGCCGGCACCGCCGGCCAGCCGGTCGACGCCGGCGCCGTCGCGCAGGATATCGTCGCCGCCGCCGCCCGACAGCGTGTCGTTGCCGCCGCCGCCGGTCAGCACGTCGGCGCCGCCGGTGCCGGTCAAGCTGTCGTTGGCAGTGCTGCCGATCAGGGTCGATCCGGCCGGGCCAGGGTCGAATTCGAGCTGCGTAATCCCGGTCTCGCCGGCCGAGGCGGCGAAGATCTGCAACCGTCCGCCCACCGCATGGGCGGTGATCGCCGTGACCGCGTCCAGCGTCATCTCGGCGCTGTCGCCGAGGCTTGCCAGATGCACCAGTTGTCCGCCGGGCAGAACCGTCAGCACGCTCAAGCCCTGGTCGTTGCCGGCGGCCAGCAGATAGGGGCGCCCGTCCAGCTCGGCCGTCTCCAGCACGCTGGCGCCGGAAAACCGGGTCGCCACCGCGTCGTCGAGCACATGGTCGGTCATCTGCAGCCCGCCCGCCACGGTCAACCGGTAGACGCTGAGCGAGCTCGACCCGGTGCCGGCCACCACCAGATAGCCGTCGCCGTCGACGCTGACGCTGACCGCCGCCGAGGGCGCCGCCAGCCCCTGCCCGCCCGGCGCCGCGCCGGTTTCGGTCAGTGTGCCGCCGCCGCCCACCTGCCAGACGGTGACCGCGTCGGTGGCCGCCGAGACGCTGACCAGATAGTCGGTGCTGCCGCGCGCCATCTGCACCAGATCGTCGATCGCGCCGGTGGCGGTGGTCGCCTGCGGCGCCAGCGCCAGGGTGCCGCCGCCGGCCAGCGCGGCATCGGTGACGGTGAACCGCGCCAGCCCGCCGGTCGGATGTTCGACGTAAAGCCAGCCCGACGCGCCCTGGTCGAGCCAGGCGGTTTCGATCCTAAATAGGCCAAATGCGCTTTGATCCAGCGCTGCGCGGTGGCTTCCCGAGCTGGCGATGCGGCCGAACTGATCGTCGGTCAAAATCCGGCTGCCGCCGTCGAGCGCCAGGCTTAGCCGGGCGATGCCGTAGGCGGCGCCGGGATCGTGGCTGCCGCCCTGCTGCGCCGCGCCCGCGCCCAAGGTCCAGGTGCCGCGCAGCGCGCCGGTGTCCGAAAAGCCCTGCAGCAGCGTGCCGCCGCCGCTGCCGAAAAGTTCCAGGCTGGTGATGGGGTCCGCCCCCGATATGCCGCCCAGCGTCGCGACATGGCTTAGCGCCGCCATTGCTGATCCACCCCATGCGATCAGCCCCCGGGCGCGAGGGTGGGGTCAGCGGGTTAACGGCGGTTTTCGCGCCGGTGGCAGGAAAATGGTGTTTCGGTAAAATGCGCCCGAGCCGGGCGGCGCACCCGGCCCAAGCGCGCCGGAATTGCCCAGTGCCGCGGCGCCCGAGCGGGCTCAGTCCTCGGTCGGATAGCTGGCGCGCCCGACGGCGGTATAGGCCTCGAACCCGGCGCGTTTGGCGTCCTTGGGCGAATAGATGTTGCGCAGATCGGCCATGCGCGGATGCGCCATGCGCCGCGCCAGGCGTCTAAGGTCCAGCGCGCGGAACTCGTTCCACTCGGTCAGCAGCACCACCGCATCGGCCTTCTGCGCCGCCTTGTAGGGGTCCTCGACCCACTGCACCCCGGGCATCTGCGCCTCGCCCTCGCGCCGGCCCTGTGGGTCGGTCACGCGCACCTTCGCCCCGCCGCCGACCAGCGCCGGCACGATGGTCAGCGACGGCGCCTCGCGCATGTCGTCGGTGTTGGGCTTGAAAGTGACGCCCAGGACCGCGATGGTCTTGCCGTTCAGCGACCCGCCGCAAAGGCCGACCACCTTGTCGATCATCCGCCGCTTGATCGCCTCGTTGACCGCGATCACCGTCTCGGTGATCTGCATCGGCAGCCCGTGGTCCTGGCCGATCCGGGCCAGCGCGCGGGTGTCCTTGGGAAAGCACGACCCGCCATAGCCCGGCCCGGCATGCAGGAACTTGTTGCCGATGCGCCCGTCGAGGCCCATGCCCTTCGACACCTGCTTGATGTCGGCGCCGGTGCGCTCGCAGAGCTGGGCGATTTCGTTGATGAAGGTGATCTTCGTGGCCAGGAACGCATTGGCGGCGTATTTGATCATCTCGGCCGATTCGAGGTCTGTGATCACAATCGGGAAGTCGCGCAGGTAAAGCGGGCGGTAGATCTCGGACATGACCTCGCCGGCGCGGGCGTTCTGCACCCCCACCACCACGCGGTCAGGCTTCATGAAATCCTCGATCGCGGCCCCCTCGCGCAGGAATTCGGGGTTCGAGGCGACGTCGAACGCGGCCTTGGGGTTGGCCTTGGCGACGGCCTGCTTGACCTTGCGGTTGGTGCCGACGGGGACGGTGGATTTCGTCACGATCACGGCGTAATCGGTCAGGTTCCGGGCGATCTCTTCGGCGGCGTCCATCACGTAGGTCAGATCGGCATGGCCGTCGCCACGCCGGGTCGGGGTGCCGACCGCGATGAACACCGCTTCGGCGCCGGCGATGGCGGCGGGCAGATCGGCGGTGAAGGTCAGCCGCCCGGCCTCGACGTTCTTGGCCATCAGCTGGTCCAGCCCGGGCTCGTAGATCGGCACCTCGCCGGCCTCGAGCATGGCGATCTTGGCGGGATCCTTGTCGACGCAGATCACGTCGTGGCCGAAATCGGAAAAGCACACGCCCGAGACCAGCCCGACATATCCCGTCCCGACCACCGCAATGCGCATCGCCCGTCCCCTGACCGCCCCGCCGTTTTTCGCCGGCAGAGGTGCGTGCTGCGGCCTCCGCTGTCAAGCGGATGCCGGTTCGGACCCAAGTAGACCGTGATGCCCGGCTGGCATCCGCCTCAGGACCCGGTCTCTTTCAGCCCCAGCTTGTCGCGGCATTGTGCGAGGTTTTTCATGCATTGGGCCGATTCGCCGCCCAATTCGAAGAAAAGTTCGTAGAAATACGCCGCTTCGTGCAGCCGATCGGCACCCTGGTAGATCTGTGCCGCCTCGCGGGCATATTTTGGTTCTTTCATCCACTCCATTTTGAAGTTCTTCGAAAAATACTGAACCGCCTCTTCATATTCTTCGGCCTTGGCGTAATCCTGCAGGACCCGAAACGGTGTACGTTTTTTATCCTCGACCTTGACGGCTTCGGGGTCAAAGAGCGACTTGATGAACGCGCTGTTGGTATAGAAAACGCCGAAATCGACGCCCCGCTCTTTTAGAGTCTCGGCCAAAAATGCCAGGTTACCGTTTACCCCCGAGGCGTATTTGTTCGGGTTCGCGCCGTCGTAATTGTCGCCGGAAAAGTCGATGCCCGCCAAGCGGATCGACTTGGCTTCAGCCCAGGCGCAGACCTGCACGGCGCTGAACAGAATGCTCTGCATGTCGGCGACCGGTTCTGTGTCGAAGTCAAGCGTAAAGCGGTCGAAGCGCCGGTCGAACCGGATCGGCGCCAGCTCGTAGCGCCAGATCTTGTCGCTGAGCTTCTCGGCGAGCTCGAAATCGATCCGCAGATGCTGCCCGCCGGCGTTGTTGACCACGCCGTAGAACCGGTCGACGTCCTTTTGCCGGTAAGCGTTCCAACTGCCGACTTTTGCCGGCTCGTCCTGCATGAAATGCACGTCGAAGGGCAGTTCCATGTTCAGCGCACTGTTGAGCGCGATCAGAACCCTCCCCTCGGCATCCGCCGGGGTGAGATGGCGCGATGAGCCGCCGGGCCCAACGATCAGCACATCTTTGCCGGCGAAGACCTCCTTGGCCCGGCGCGCGGTCGCTGAGGGCAGGCCCGGCTTCGACTGCGGGTTGAGTTGCGTCTGAAGGATGTCGTTGTAAAGCCCGCAATAGCCTTGTTCGAAAGAGACGCGCGAGAACGAGCGGTCGAAGGCGGCCTTGTTCAGCCGGCCGTTTGTCACCACATCGGCAGCAGCGATTGTCTTGAGCTGCGTCTTTTGCAGCTCCGGCGGTGCGTCGGGGTCGAAGAACAGGATATTCGACATGGTGTCGAATTCCGGATTGCCGCCCACCGGCGACAGCACGATGCTCTTGCCTTGCGACATCGCTTCAAGCGTGGAGAAATCGAAGATCGAGCGACGCTGCAGCATCACAAACTGGTCGCTGAAATCGATCAGGCTCATCACCAGGTCGTGGGGCAGCCGGTCGCCGACCAGCAGGGTTTCGATCTCGGCCCCGTCGGCGCGTTTCTGGATGTCGGCGAAAATCCCCGACCGGTTTTCGCGCCCGATCGAGATCCACAGCACCTTTTGCCGCAGGTTGCGCTGCAGCGCGCAGGCGAAGTCAAAAACCCGCTCCATCCCCTTACTGGCATTGTAGTCGCCGACCGAAATAAGCACCCGGTAGCCTTGTCGCGCCTCGCCCAAGACCAGTTTGCCGAAGCCGTTGGCCACCAAATAGGTCGCGGCCAGATCGGGGCGCGCCTCGAACTCGGCGACCGTGTTGTAAAGCGGCCGGCTGGCCAGCTTTACCTCGTCGTGGGTGACCGCCTGGGACGTCTCGAAAAAGATCTCCTGCGCACCGCGGCTGGGGAAATATACCGCGTCGGCATGGGTGAAGGCGACCCGCTCGATCTGGTTCAAGAGTGCGCGGTCGGTCTCCGACAGCCGTTCGCCGGCCGCTTCGAGTTCGAAGGCCAGCGCGCCCTGCTGGTGGTAGACGATCGAATAGGGGAAACCCATCTGATGTGCGGCAAGTGCGCTACCGACTTCATGGCAGACCAGGTAATAGATCTTGCCTTCGGCAAAGCAGGTTTCGAAGTACTTGTTGTTGAACTTCTTCGGCAGTGCCGCCATCAGGCTTTCATAGGCGCGCAGATTCTTGGTGACCATTGGCGCCAGTTCGAGAATCCGGCTCGTTTGGCGCAGCTCCGAGGAATCCTCGGTCGGTGTCTCGTAGAAATAGTACATGTGAAAACCGCGGTAGATCCCGCCGAAGATGTCCTCGACCAACCTCTGCACCCCGGCAGGCCCGCCTTGGGCCACTGGCGGTCGGCGGCGGAAGGCGCAATTGACGATGCGCACGTCCTTGGGACGACGGTTGGGAAGGGCAATGGAGCGTGGTAGCGGCATGGTTCGATCTGCCTTTAAACGAGCTGGTTGGATATACGTATATGGCGGCCCTAGGACGCGACCATCCCGAGGATACAAAATCCACCTAGACCGCCGTACAAGCTTTGCACCACGACCCGGTGCATATCAAGGTACTGATATGTCGCGCATCTTCCGACGAAGCACATCCCGCGCCGCTGCTCCTAGGGTTTCGTCACATAGCGGCCAAAGATCTTGGCACAGCGGTCGTCCACTGTCTTGATCGAATGGCCCCATCCGAAACCCTTGTCCTCGTAGAAACAGGGCCCCTCGACCATGACCAGAGACGTCCCCAGGGAATGGTGTCTTGGGGCGTTCACGCGCCCAAGGCAAGGCGATTTCAGATCGCTGCGCCGCCCGTCCCCGCAGCTGGCTCCAGCGCACCGGACGGGGCCGGCGCAACCCGGCCGCCCGTCTCCCGGCGCTGCGCCGCGTTAAGGGCGGCCCGCCACAGTTTCTGGTCGGTATCGAACAGCTCTTCGAGAAGCCGCCGGTCGAGATCCGAGAAATCCTCTGCCGATACCATATCGGCCATCGCGCCCACCGAACTCGCCGCCTCGGCCAGCGGATCGGCCAGCGCGTGATAGGTCGGCGCGCGGTTGCGGTCCAGCGTCGGATCCAGCCCTTGGCCCGTCAGCCGGCGAAAGACCCAGTCCAGCTCGTCCAGGGTAAAAAGCTGCACCGAGAATTCCTCGATGAACGCCGCGACCGCGTCCCAGCGGCGGTTGCCGCACAGATAATAGCTTTGGAAATTCGGGTGCCAGATGTTGATCTTGTGCGAATAGGCGACGAACTGCCAGAACCCCAGTCCCTTGACCTTGGGATAGAATTTGGAATGCGCCGCGTTGGTGGCGAAATTATACATCGAGGCCACGGCAGAGATCGGCTCGCGGCAGACCGCCAGATACTCCACGTCGATATCCCGCGGCATCGCGTCATAGGGAAAATCGGGGCTGTGGACCAGGACCACGTCGATGCCGCCAAACCCGGTGTCGATATGGCGGTGCAAATCGGCCAGATGCGCGGCAGAGATGTAGTGAAAGCATCGCGACCCGAACTGCCGCAGAACGTTGGCGGCAAAGGTGGTGCCGCCGCATTTCGGCAGGTGCAGGTAAATCTTCAGCGTCGTGTCTCGCATCGCGTTGCCCGCCCCTTGCCGGCCGTCTCCCGTTCATGACGAGAATCTGGGGGATGTTGATATTGTCATGGGGGGCCACCCTTACCCCCCTCGGGCGACCTGGGGAAATGCTAGGGCATAGCGCGACCATGGTCCATCGCAACCATGCGCGGCGGGCATTGGCCCAGGCCGCGGATTTCGTCAGGCGTGACGCCGCGCATCACGGGCGCCCCCGTCCCTTGCGACGCCTTCGAGGCCCAGGCCGGACGCCGGGGGCAGGATCACTGCATCGAGCCCGGTCCAATCCCCTCCGGCGCATCAAACGCATAGCCAAACCGCTTGATATCTTCGGCATAGATCTCGGACACCCGCTGGGCGGTCTCTGCGTCATAAAACCTGCGGTAATCGGTAGACAGCGATCTGTTGTGGTGCGGCAGGCGGATCCCCGTCAGCCCGAGTTTGCGGCAGATATGGGCGAAGTCCTCGTCGATCGTCTCGAACCGGCCGATGTAATCGACCAGACATTTTCCGTCTTCGTCGAAGATCGAGTAGTGCGGGACCGTCCCCTTCACCGCCAGCGCGTTCTGAATGAAATCTCTGAACGCTTGCGGGTCGGTATTTCCCTTGTTCAATCGAAAAAAGAGCGACAGGCATTGCGCCCATGGGTTCCGGACGATCGAGAATTTCAGATAGGTCTTGAATTCCTCGGGGAACAGGTCGCGCACCTTCATCGCATCGTCGTGCAAATAGTGCCCGCGATAGTTCTCTTTGTACTGGCTAGGTCCGCGATGCAAAGTATCGTCCCAATTCCGGGTCTCTTTGCCGGAGCGATCATATAAACGAATTCCCCCAAGCGCATTCTCGATAGAGTTGCCGCCAGTTCGACGCAAATGAATGAATATAAATTTGTGCTCATGAGATATCATAACGGGACTCCCTCGAATATCTCTGTGTCACACATTGAATACATCCAGTCACTGTTAGATATACCATCCTCATTTTGAACTCACCCAGCACAAAGCTATCAATCCATAAATCTCTTCTGAGCAATCTTTGGCTTGGTGCAATTTGGACATGGCGAGCGTCGTGTTCTTGTTTTGCACTTTTACTTACAGCATGCAGAGATCGCGCGATAAGATCGCCGGATCCTATGCGCCGATACCCGACAAGGCCAAACCTCAACCGCACCAAGCTTTCGTGAAACAACCACCCGCCCCGGTGCCGTGCAGGTGGGCGACCGGCCCGGTCGACGCCGCCGAATTTCTCGACCTCCCGGAGAGCGCGCCATCGTCTAGCGGCCAAGGGGACGCGTTTTGGTCCGGTGATACAGTGCGAAATCCTCCGCATAATGGTCTTTGAGCCGGGCATGCATGTCCGAGGGCACCGTGACGTCGAATTTTTCCGAGACATTTACATGCGGAAATTCGGGGTATGGCCCGAGGACCTGGCTCAGGTAGCGACCGCATTCCTGCAGCCGGTCCAAGGTGAAGATCGACAGCTCGCCGGACCAGGCGCCGCCGCCGCGCAGCCAGTCGCATTGCGGCAGGCTGTGCAATCTGGCCTGCGGCGGCAGGCGGGCGTCGTCCTCGAACACCGCGGTCAGGAAGGCGGCAAAATCGTCGAGACAGGGATTGCCCCGGGCCGTGGCTTTCGATTTGGCCCAGCGATAGACCGACATCATGCGCTCCACCGGCTCGCGGATCACGGTGAAGCCGCGGTAGCGGTCGGCGTCCGCGCCAAGGTGGTCAAGGATGCGGTCCAAGCTCATATGCCAGCCGCGATGGTCGAGCGGCCCCTCGGCCGGCCAATTGAGGTTGATGACCCGATCCGAACGGTCGTTGCGGCCGATGCCATAGGCCTGCCAGATGACCTGGGCGACCGAGGTGCTCCCGGTCTTGGGGATCTTGATGTAAAACAGCTTCTTCTCGGGAATGATCATGGGCCGGCCTGCACGGGATGCGGCGCTGCCTAAAGCCCCTTGCCCGCCGGGTCAATTCGGGCCGTGCAGGGCCCGGTCCGGGCTTGCGGCGCGCCGTCCCGGGGCCGCGCAGCAAAACGGGCGCCGTCGGGCGCCCGCAATGGGTGGGCTGCCGGCGCCCGCCCGGGGCGCCGGCGCTCACGCGCTAGTTTTCAAGCGCTTCGATCCGGCGTTCCTGCTGAATGACATACAGCGTCAGCTCTTCGATCTTTTCCAAAAGCGCCAGCTGCATCTCGGTCATGTTCAGCCCGTCCGCCTTGACCTCGGCCGCCGAGGGGATCCGCGGCAGGTGCCGGTTCTCCAGGACGAATTTCTCGACCTCGTTCAGCGGCATCAGCTCGTAATCCGGGGCGAAGACATAGTCCGGAACGTTCAGCGTCATGCCGCCGGAACTGATCGAGCCCGACACGGCCAGATCGCCCATGCCGATGGTCACGTCGCCGGTCTTGGCGATGACCATCTCGGCGCCACCGGTGCCCGCGAAGGTCAAGCTGAAGGCGTCGATATCGTCGCGAAGCTGCATTTTGAAGTCGTCGCCCGACGAGCCGTCGTCCATCACGATCTCGGTCGTACCGTCCGAGTCCTCGACAAACACATTGGCGCCGGTGACGTTGCGCTCGACATGCAGCGGCGCCTCGGGATTGGTGCCCGCGCTCAAGCCGACATCGCCGTCGCCATCGATCAGCAGCGCCTGGCTGGGCGCACCGACCAGAATCCGGAACGGCAATTGCGAGCCGCCGGTGGCGTCGCGAATGAAGAACCCGACCTCATTGCCGGCCATGTCCCAGGTCTGCGGCGTGAACCCGCTGGTGCCGTCCTGCTGCAGCCGCACCGACGGCGTATCGCCGGTCTTGATGTCGATGTCCAAAGCCGGCGTGGTGGTGCCGAGCCCCACGTCGCCCTGGCTGTCGACGGTCAGCGCGTTCGACCGTGCGCCGGCGAAGACGCGGAACACGAAGCGGCCCGCGGTGGCGTCCTCGACACCGAAATAGCTCGACCCGCCATTGGCGCTGTCGTTGGCATAGAGCCGCCAGTCGTTCGGCGGGAACGACGCCGTGGTCGAGGTGTCGTCGAAATGGATCCGCAGGTTGTTTTCCTGCAGCCTGAGCGTGTCGAAGCCGAAGGCCGGCGTCGACGGGCAGTCGAAGCCGATGCAGAGCGATCCATCGATCGAGCCCGCCCCGGTGTGCCAGGTGGGCGCCCACAAGGGCGTGGCAGCCATCGACAACATTGCCGTGGCGGCCGCCGTCGTTAGTAAGGTGCGATAGGACATGTGTTTACCCCTCTGTTAAAACGTTGCACGCGCCCCCCAAAGAACACCCGGGGCGCGGAAAAACGAAAATGCGCGTTATGGCGATCAGTATAGCCTAAATATCAAGCTGTTGAAAATGGTGGAATTCCCGCCCCGTGTCCTCCGGCCGGGAATCGCCGACAAAAAACGGGCGCCCGGCGGGGCGCCCGTCGATACCGGTTCGGTTCGGCCTAGTCGGCCTGCAGCGCGTCGAGGCGGCCTTGCAGCGCCTCGATCGTCTTCTGCTGTTCCAGCGTGTAGAGCGTCAGCTCTTCGACCTTCTCCAGCAGCGTCAGCTGCATCTCGGTCATGTTCAGCCCGCCAGCCTGCACCTCGGCCGCCGAGGGCACGTTCGGCAGATGGCTGTTGGCGGTCACGAAGGCCTCGAGATCGGACAGCGGCATCAGCTCGTAATCCGGGGCGAAGACGTAGTCGGGCACGATCAGCGTCTGGCCGCCGACGACGACGTTGCCGCTGGTCACCTCAAGATTGCCGCGCCCCACGGTCACGACGCCGGTCTTGGCGATGACCATCTCGGCGCCACCGGTGCCCGCGAAGGTCAAGCTGAAGGCGTCGATATCGTCGCGAAGCTGCAGTTTGAAGTCGTCGCCCGACGAGCCGTCGTTCATCACGATCTCGGACTGCCCGTCGGTGTCGACGACGAGGAGGCCGGGCTCGGTGGAGCCGTTATTGACCACGTGAAGGCCGGCCGCGACCGAGCTGGTGCCGATGCCGACATCGCCGTTGGTGTCGATATAGACCGAGTTGTCCGGCGCGCCGGGGCGGATCTTGAACGACAGCTTCGAGCCGTTGGTGACGTCGCGCACGAAGAAGTTGGTTTCGTTGGCGGCCACGTCGAAGGTCTGCGGGGTGAAGCCCGAGGACCCGTCCTGTTCCAGCCGCAGCGTCGGCGTGTCGCCGTCGGTGACGTGCAGTTCCAGCACCGGGTTGTCCTCGCCGATGCCCACGTCGCCGGCCGAATCGACCCGCAGCGAATTCGCCGGCGCGCCGGCGTCGACGCGGAAGATCTGCCGGCCCTGGTCGGCATTCTCGATCGCGAAGTAACTGTCGCCGCCATTCGACGAATCGTTGGCGATGAGCTGCCAGTCGACGGTCGGGAACGACGCGCTGGTCGAGGTGTCCTGGAACCGGATGCGCAGGTTGTTTTCCTTCAGCCGCAGCGTATCGAAGCCGAACGATTCGCCGTTGACGCAGTCGTTGCCGATACAGGCCGAGAAGGTGATGATCACGTCGTCGTTGAACACCTGGTCAGCGCTGGCCATGGTGCCGGCCACCGACATCGCGCCGGCGGCCAGGGTCAGGCCGGTGGTGTGAAGGCGGGTTTTCATGGGTGTCATACCCTGGTCCTCTCTGTTGGATGATATGGGCGGTCCGCCGCGGGGGCGGGCCGATTCGTTGCCGCCGGACCGGTTCCGCCGCCGTCGTAGCGCGGTGCAGGCTGGGCCTTGTCGAAACGTCCGGTGTGGTCCATGCGAATGATCTCGATTCAATACGGCGGGACTTGTTTAACAAAGCCCCCCGGGGCCACGTGTCGCCCAGCGGACTTCCGGTTACCAAATACCGCGCCGATCATACCGATAGACCATTGTAAATCAACGAAGTCACGCTGCTTTGGTGAATTCCCGGCCAGTTTTCGCGGTCAAGGCTTTGTGGTCTCGGCGAAATTCAACCTATGCGTTTTGAAACCCAGCCCAGAAACGCCTTGTCGGGCGATCGCAGCCGCGGCCGGCCCGTCTGCACCCACCATCCGGCCCAGTCCGATTCCAAGGCATGCACATCCCAGCCCGGCGCCAAGCTGCGCGCCGCATCCAGCGTCTCGGGCGACAGCGGCGGCCGGTCGCCGGCCTCGACCACCAGGCTGCGCGGGGTGACGCGCAGGATGTCGCCCGGCTCTTCCTCCAGCCGATACTCCGGCAGGTGGTCGGCGGCGATCATTTCGCGCAGCATCGCCCGGAACACGCGCCGGGGCGAGCCCGAGCCGGATTTCTTCAGCAGCGTCTCGACCGAGACCCGCCAGACCGGCTGCCGTCCGCAATGTTTGCGCGCCAGCTCGTAGATTCGCCGCTCGAGCGGTTTGCGCAGGCGAAAATAGTCTCTAGACAAGGTCAAAACCGACCGGTTCAGCACCGCCTGGTACAGCCAATCGCTGAGCGTCACCGCCACCGAGACCATGCGCCCGCCGCGGGTTTTGCGGACGATCTCCCAGGCCTCGATCAGCCCGAAGCCGGTGGTCACCTCGTCCGTGCCGGTGACGATGTTGGTGGTGATCCGGGTGCCGGCGAGCCGCTCGAAGGCCTCGCGCAGGCGGCGGTAGCTGTCGCCGCTGGTCTCGCGGTTGGTCGCCACCAGCAAATCATGCGCCTTCAGCTGCAGCGTCCGGCCGACCGTGCGGCCGGCATTCAGCGCCGCCATCAGCTGGCTGATGCAGTAGATCAGGATGTCCTTGTCGTGGATCGTCGCGCGGCCCTTGACCGAGGGCGTGATCTCTAGCGTCACCCCGTTATGGGCGTAGCTGAGCACCTTGCGGTCGGGCCGCGTGGACAATGAGAACACGGGATGCTCCATTGTCGCCAGATCGCCTTTGGGCAGCGCCGCGAAGAGGTCGCAGACGAAGAAATCGCCCGTCGGGTGCCGTTCCGGCAGCAACGCCCCTGCCCCGCTCATCGCGCCCTGTCTGCCCTCTGGTCCCCGGTCGACGCCGGCGACTCACTATCGTGGTTTCGGTGACGCCAGCTAAAGTTATCCACAGACACCTGTCCAGCCCGCGCTTCGGGGGATCGGAGTCGGGCGAACGTGGGACCGGAGTCGCCCTATCGGGGGTTCAGAGTCGCCCTGCCCCGCCAATTCCACCGGAACCGCTTCAAACAAAAAGATTTTCCCAAACCCCGCGACTCGCGTAACAATCAAATAACAGGATTCTAACCGCAATTTTTTTTGCCAGACCCCCGCCGGCATCACCCCTGTCCGGCCAAACCGCCTGATTCTGCTTAGAAAAACCTCGTTTGATGCGTGTTTTCCTTCCATATGCCGGGTTTTTCGGTATATTGAGGAAAAGCCCGCACATGATGCTGAGATCTCAGCAGATTTTGTGTTTCAACGAGCAGGGGCCACAACATGGCGACATTCCTCAGAGATGACCAGCCGCCCTATTTCAACATCAATCCGGACCAGGCGCTGTCGGAACTGGGTCGCACCACCAGCAGCGGCGACTTCGCATCGATCGCCGAAGCCTGTGCCAGGGGCCGCGAGGATCTGACCAGCCGCGGCCTGCAAGAGGACGGCCGCAAGACCCTGCGCCTGTTTTCCACCTGGGAGATCACCAAATACCTGATCCCCGTCGCCACGCCGCATTTCCGCCGCGTGCTGAAGGCCAACCCCAACCTGCCCCAGGGCCGCAGCGAAACCGAGGGTGGGGCGAAGTGGTTCACCCTCGACGAGGTGCTGCGCCTGCGCGCCCATTTCGCCACCGAAGGCTCAAAGGCCAAAGAGTACGCGCCCTACCGCCCAAAGGGCCTGCCGGCCAAGCTGGTGGCGGTCGCCAATTTCAAAGGCGGCGTCGGCAAAACCTCGACCTGCGCACACCTGGCGATGTCGGCCGCGCTCGACGGCTACAAGGTCCTGGTCGTCGACCTCGATTCGCAAGGTTCCATGACCTCGATCTTCGGCGGCGAGGTGGCCGACGAATGGGGCACCGTCTTTCCGCTGCTGGCCCGCCACTACGCCGAGCATCTCAGACGCGACAACCAGACCCGGCTCGACCGCGGCGAGGCCCCGATTCCCCTGGATCAGACTCTAACAGAGGCGATTTCGCTCACCTCTGGGGACGTCATCCAGCCGACCCACTGGCCCAACATCGATCTGATCGGGGCGCAGCTGAACCTCTATTGGGCCGAGTTCCAGATCCCGGTCTGGCGCATGGCCGCCCGGTCCTGGAAGCTCTGGGACGCACTCACCGACCGGCTGGACGCCGACGGGGTGCTGGAGCAATACGATCTGATCTTCCTCGATACCCCCCCTGCCCTGGGCTATCTGACGATCAACGGGCTCGCCGCCGCCGACATCCTGCTGGTGCCGCTCGGCGCGTCGTTCCTGGAATTCGATTCCACCGGCCGGTTCTTCGACATGCTGCACTCGACCTTCCGCTCGATCGAGGACGGCGAGAACGTGGCCGCCCGCGCGCTCGGCCGGCCCGAGATGGCCTTCGAATGGGACGCGGTGCGCGCCGTGCTGACCCGCTATGACGGCACCCAGCAGGCCGAGCTGGCGGCGCTGATGCAGGCCTATCTCGGCCCCACCCTGTCGCCCCACCGCCAGGATTTCACCGCGCTCATCGGCCAGGCGGGAGAGCAGGTCGCCGGCATCTACGAAGCCGACTATCGCGATTTCAACCGCGAGACTTATGTGCGCGGCCGCGAAGCCTTCGACGAGACATATGCCGCCTTCAAGCGTCTGGTCCTGGGCATCTGGCGCCGCGACGAACTGGCGGCGCGAGAGGCGGGGCAGGTGGCATGAGGGGCCGATCGACGCATCGCCCGTTTGCCCGGCGTCGCGGGCAGGTCGCCAAGGATTTTCGGCCGCAGGACGAACCCGCCCCGGGCTTCGCCCTTTTCCGGGGCAAACCGTCCACTGGACGGTTTGGACGCCGTTTTGCGGCGCCTCCCCCCGGAAAATGTTTCGCATGCGAAACATTCTGCGGTGCAGAAACCACCGTGCGGTCGGGTAACCGGATGGCGAGCCGGATCGGGTAGGGCAGGGGCGAAGGAGAACGACGATGGCGAAACGCAAGCGGCTGAGCCCGGCCCAAACCGACTATCTGCAGGCGGTTCCGGCCGAATTAGAGACGAAATCGGCCGGGCTGTCGGCCTTGCCGGGCCGCGCCCCGGTGGCCCAGGTGGCGGGTGAGGCCTCGGCCGCCGCGGCACTCGAGGATCTCGCCGGCGAAGTTAGACGCGCCCGCGACGAAGGCCGGATGATCCAGGCGATCCCGCTCGACCGGATCGAGGCCGGCTATCTGGTGCGCGACCGGATGCTCGCCGACGAAGAGGATCTGCAGGCGCTGGCCTGCTCGATTCTCGCCCGCGGCCAGCAGACCCCGATCGAGGTCGTCGCCTTGGGCGAGGACCGCTATGGCCTGCTTTCCGGCTGGCGCCGGCTGACCGTGTTCCAACGCCTGGCCGACAGCGGCGAGGCGCGTTTCGCAGCGATCCAGGCGATCCTGCGCCAGCCCGAGACCGCCGCCGACGCCTATCTGGCGATGGTCGAGGAAAACGAGATCCGCGTCGGTCTGAGCTATTACGAACGCGCCCGGATCGCCGCCAAGGCGGTGGAGCAGGGGGCCTTCGCGCATGAAAAGCAGGCGCTGTTGTCGCTCTTCACCACCGCGAGCCGGGCCAAGCGGTCGAAGATCCGCGCATTCCTGGAGATCTACCGCGCCGCCGACGACCTGCTGCGCTTTCCCATGGCGATCTCGGAACGGTTGGGCCTGGCCCTGGCCAAGGCGCTGGAGCCGAGCTTTGCCTGCCGCGCGTCGTTGCGCCAGGCGCTCGAACACACCTCGCGCAAGACCGCCGCGGAAGAGATCGCCGTGCTCGAGACGGCGCTGACAACATGGCGCAGCGAACAGTCTCTAGAGGCGGGTTTAGAGACTGAAACGCGCCCGGCGCCATCCACGGCCGTGGCGCCCGCGCCGGCCCCCGTTCCCGATCCCGGAGCCGGGCCGCTCAGCGGGTTTGAGCGGCCGGCGAAAGGCATCGACATGGCCTATGGCGGCCGTACCGTCACGCTCACCGGTCCTGGTGTCACCGACGCCTTCCGCGCCCGGCTTCTCGACTGGCTGAAGACCCAGGTCTGATTTTTCTGCACCGCAGAATGTTTCGCGCGCGAAACATTTGAAGGCGGGATCGGCCCTTGGCCGACAAAAGGTCCAGTGGACCTTTTGCGCCTTCAAAGGGCGGAGCCCAAGGCCACGAGCGATCCGGGGACTTTAGGGCGGCAGGCGTCTGGACGGGGCGATTGGGGGCGTTTCAGGGGCGCCAGAAACGCAAACGGCCCCGGGCGAAGGGCGCCGGGGCCGAGACGCGCCGCGGGTCGCGGCGAACGGGCAGGGGGCCTATTTCTTCTTGGTCTTCGGCTTGCGACCCAGGCCGATTTTCTTGGCCGTCTCGGCGCGCTTGGCGCTGTAGTTGGGCGCGACCATCGGGTAGTCCTTGGAGAGACCCCAGCGTTCGCGGTACTCCTCGGGCGACATGTCATAGGCCGTGCGCAGATGCCGCTTGAGCGTCTTGAACGGCTTGCCGTCCTCGAGGCAGATGATTGCATCCGGCGTGACCGAGGCGTCGATCGGCACTGCCGGGGTCGGCGGCGCCTCGGGCGCGTCGGCGGCGCTGCCGTTGCCTTCGCCGGCGGCGAGACCGCGCAGCGTGCCGTGGACGGAGTGGATCAGGTCGGGCAATTCGGCTTGCGACATCTGGTTGCGGCTGGCATAGGCTGCGACGATGTCGGTGGCCATGGCGAGCACGTCGTCGTCCTGCGCGGGCTCGATTGGCGTTGTGTCGGACATGGGTAGTTCCTCGCGAAGTTTTCTGGGTTTTCGACGATTTCACTTGAGACAAGAATATGCGTTCTTAAAACACCTTCACATTCCGAAGTATAGGCGTAAATTGGCAGGAAAGCGATGTTTTTGATCAGTTGGAATTACAGCGCCGCAAATTTTGGCGGCCCGGGGGAATAGTATTTTGCCACCCCTGTGCCGGATTTAGTCGCATGGCATTTCGCGAATAGGGCGAAAAGCACGATGGCAGTGCACCCCGTCCACTTGCGGCGCGGGGCGCATCTTGCCGGCTGCGGTCGGCCGGCGCCTAGAGGAAGCCGATATCGTCTTCGAGCTGCGCGGTGTCGATGCCGCCGTTGAAGGTGAGCGAATTTCCGCCACCGAAATCCAGCACGTAGTCGCTGCCTTGGGTGCCGCCGAACTCGGCCAGGATCTCGGCCGCGGTCTTGGCGCCGATCCACAGCGCGGCGTCGAGCAAAAGCGCGTCCACCGTCGTGTTGAAGTCGTCGATCTGATCGGCGCCCGCTGCGAACACGAAGGTGTCGGCCAGCGTGCCGCCGCGCAGCCAGTCGTCGCCCTCGCCGCCGTTCAGCGT